>Ga0335085_10007878_pt1 | contig 16373 bp, 15 predicted proteins | sample Lox_Sample_45_FD_206712 | JGI IMG/M metagenome (GOLD analysis project Ga0335085, IMG submission 206712) | Soil microbial communities from Loxahatchee National Wildlife Refuge, Florida, United States - Lox_Sample_4.5 | ecosystem: Environmental > Terrestrial > Soil > Wetlands | place: USA...
AACCAAAAAATCGAATCGCGTGCACAGCGTGTCGCCATCATCCGACGCGACGGCGCAGTCGTGCGCGGCGCGCAAAATCACGACCAACCCCGGAAATCATGCTATTTGGGGTGAATAAGAAGGGATAGTACGGGCGATAGTCGAAGCAGCCCGGATGCACGGCACCGGAACATTGGGGTCCGAGCGGCAAAGCGCCCTGGTCGGGCAGTTGACGACTGTCGATGATGGGCGCCCCGGACATATCGGAATGCACATAAGCGCCGCCGAAATCGAAGCCGAGCGGACCAAGCTGCGCCTGCATCTGCGCTTCCACGCCGTCGATGGTCGCCTTGGCGACATTGAAAACACCCAGAAGGCCCGTCGTCGGATCGGTCGTCTGAATCTGAATGTTGGAATAGTTCATGTAGAACCCGCCCAATTGCGTGCGCAGATGGTCGTCGGCGAAGCTGCCCTTCCAGCCGGCTTCGTAGTCCCAGACATGTTCCGGACTGAAAGATGTCGTGCCGGTGTTCGCGCCGCCGGATTTGTACCCTCTGGCAGCGAATGCATAGAGATAGTGATTGTCGTCAAGCTGCCAATTCACGGCGGCCTTGCCCGTCAGCGCGTTGTCGGAAAATTTCGTGTCCTGATTCTGCGGCGTTCCCAAAAGGTCTAAAGTGCCGGAGTTTCTCTGGTCGTCATGGCTGTACCGCAAGCCGAGCTGGAGCTGAACGTCCGGGATGATGGTGTATCCAAGCTGCCCGAAGCCCGCCTCGACCTTCTTGTCGGATTGCGTCATGGCATTGACTACCGGAGCGTTGAACACGATTTCCTGGAGTGCGAGATCGATGTGATCGTCGAGATAGAATCCACCGAGAATCCATTGGAACGGGCCCGACGTCGGAGACAGGAGATTGATCTCCTGCGAGAAAATATTTTCGTCGGTGTTTTGGGGAGTGACCAGACTGGGAAGCGGCGCGGCGCCCGCACCGTCGCCATCGTGCGTGATGCGCGAGATGGCTTTCTGGTACCCCGTCAAAGACCGTATGACGACGCCGTCCGGCAAAGTGTATTTGATCTCGGCGCTGTTGCGCCACACGCGCTCGTAGTTGCGCACCGGCGTGTCGTAATTGAAAACGAACGGATCGGATGGCGCATAGGGTGCATAGGGCGTGCCGGGGATGGGCCGCTCGGGCAGACCGTCGGTATTATTCTCGCCAAATTCCGATTTGATGAGAATCTGCAGTGCTTCGACAGGCTGATACAGGATGCCCAGGCGCGCATTTCGCTGATCCAGCGATCCCGGCGGAGGAAACGGCCCGATGCTCCTGTTGAAGCTGTCGCGGCGCTCGAAATTACCCGCCAGCCGCGCGGCGAGCTCGTCGTTCAAAGGCAGATTGACCGCGCCTTGCGCGCCGAAATCGGCATAGCTGCCGCCGAAGATTTGCCCATAGCCTTTTATGTCGTCCAGCGTCGGGCTTCTGGACGTGATGAATACGGCACCGCCGGTCGAGTTCGATCCGATGAAGGTCCCTTGCGGTCCGCGCAGCACTTCCACATTGGCGGTATCGAAGAACGGATCGTCGGTTATGATCGGCGGTTGAAACAAGCCGTCCCGATAAAGGGCCACGCCGGAGACGACCGCCGGATCCTGGACCGAAAGGCCAATCCCGCGAATGTTGATGTTCTGCGTCAAGCCTTCGGAGGTAACTGAGAGAGAGGGTGAGGCTTGTTGGAGATCCTCCACGCGCACGACGCTCTTCTTCACCAGATCGGCTCCGGACAGAACTGTCGCGGCGATCGGCGTCTTCTGAAGATTCTCCGGCCGGCGCTGGGCGGTTACAACTACGGTTTCAAGGGCATCGCTGCCGCTTTTGTCGGAAGCTGGCTGTGACGACTGGGCTACGACCGGGGCGACCGATATCACCGAGAGAGCGATCGCAGAAGCGGCCACGACGATTTCACGCCGCCTGAAATAAAAACCCATGACTTCCCCCTTCCGCTACGCTCACGCGGGCTGACCGCGTGAGCGACCGCCAGCTGGCGACGCGTGAATTGCCCCACCGGTCGATGCGTCACGTTCAACAGATTGTTATATATTATTACTATTAGTCAAGCCAGAGGTTTTACGCTGACAGAGGTTTTACGCGACGGACGCTCCCTTTTGCCGGTGCATACGTTCAGATAAACTGGCCGAAGCATCCATTAGAGTTGACGTACCGCCATGACACGGTCTGCCAAGTCACGCGCCGCGAGCCGCTTCGAGAAACCGCCGCAGGGCGAAGTGCTGCCGTCCATTGACGACGACGCGTGGCAATTGCTCGACGACGCCGGGCTGTCACAGGAGATCGGCTTTGTGATGCGGATGGCACAGCTGGCCATTTTCGACGATCTGTCGACGCGACTGAAGAGTCTCAATCTCAGACTCAGCCAGTTGACCGCGCTGCGGCTTATCAAGGTTCGCCCTGGGCTCACCCAACAGCGCATTGGCGACGCACTCAAGATCAAAAAGGCCAATCTTGTGCCCCTCATCGACATACTAGAAGAACACGGGCTTGTTAGCCGAAGTCTGTCCAATACGGATCGGCGTGCCTATTCCCTGCGGCTCACGGCCAAAGGCGATCGCCTTTTGGAAAAGGCAATGGCCGCGGTGGCGACCCATTTGAACGCCACGGCCGATATTCTTGACGATCAGGAACGAGATCGAACGATTCAATCGCTACGCACGATTGCGCAGACCCTTCAGCGTCGACAGCGACTTGGCGCCAGCGAGTAGGTGGCATCGCGGTTGAAGGTGCGTGTCTGCGCCCGATAAAAACGAGCTATAGGTGCGCGCTGAGAATTCTGGACCATAGACCGGCGCGCGGAAGCGCCAGCGCTATTGCGCGACGCACCCACGAATTTCTTATCCGCCAGTGCTTCACGCTCTCGATTTTTCGCGGCATGCGCCTACAGCTTTATACCGCTTGTTGCGTCGAACGCAGCGCGAAGCTTCCTCTTGTTGACTTTGCCCGGTCCGCTCCACGGGAGCTCATCGACGAAGCATACCTGCTTAGGCAGTTTGAAGCGCGCCAATCGCGGAGCGAGATGCTTGAGAACAAGCTCCGAATTGAGATTCGCGCCCGGCTTGGTCACGACATAAAGACAACCAACCTCACCCCATTTGGCGTCCGGCACGCCGATTGCAGCGCATTCTGCAACCCCGTCGCAATCGGCAAGCGCAGCTTCAATTTCCGACGGGTAAACGTTTTCCCCCCCGGAAATATACATGTCTTTCTGGCGGTCTACGATCCAGTGAAAGCCTTCATCGTCGCGTTTGGCGATGTCCCCAGTGCGGAACCAGCCGCCTGCCGCAAAAACTTGCTGCTCCAACTCCGGCTTGCGCCAATAACCTCGCGCGACATTTGGTCCGCGCACCTGAAGCTCACCGGCGATACCCGGCGCGCACACGCAGCCGTGTCCATCGACGATACGGGTCTCGATGGTAGGCGAGGCAAGGCCCACTGATCCGGCGCGTTTGGCGATCTCGATGCGATCGATCGGCATACCGAATACCGTACCGAGCTCAGTCATGCCAAAACCGTCAACGATAGAAACGTCGTCGTCGAGCCAAGCGCGGATGTTGGCTGCCGGTTGCGGTGCTCCGCCTGTAAAAATAGCGGTCAAGCGGCGCAGTGGCCGCGCGTCAAATCCTGGCGCCGCGCGTAACGCAGCCGCCATTTGGGGCACACAGAAATAGTGCGTCGCGCCAAGCCGAGCATCGCTCAACCTCGCCAGCGTTCGCACGGGATCAAACCCGTCGGAAATGAGCAATCTGGCGCCGCGCAATAGGGCCGGGCGAACATTCGTGATCATGCCGATGATGTGAAACATCGGCGTATCGCAAAGAAAAGCGCTCTCTTGATTTACTGCGCAAAGAATGGAGGAATTCACGGCTGTTTGGAAAATATTGCTTTCGCTCAACAGCACACCCTTTGGCACTCCGGATGTACCGGATGTGTAGAGCAAAAGTGAGGGCTCGTCCGGGTCGCCGGCGGGCTCCTGGATGGGCCTTGCTTGCAGGGCTTCGGCGTGAAATCGATCTATGTCGAGGCCGATCAATCCATGGCGATCGAGCATAGCATCGCCCAGAATCAGTGCCGGCTCGCAATCCGCGATGAGAATATTGATTTCAGCGGCCGCCAGCCGCCAATTGAGCGGCACATAGATGGCGCCGATACGGGCACACGCCAGATGCAGGGCGATCTGCTCGACACGGTTGCGCGACAGCGCCGCGACCCGCTCGCCTGACCCAATCCCACGCATCCGCAAATGCGTGGCGAAACATGCGACGAGCAAATGCAGCTCACCGTAGGTCCATACTCGATCAGACGTCAAATCTTCTGCCGCGATCCGCTTGGGTGTGAGGAGGGCGTGCAGCGCTAACCAATCCTGCACCGCGTTCATCGCGGGCTCAGCCTTTCTGGCTTGACCTATCATAGGCAGCAAGCCCTGGCTTGTAGCTCTTCTCGTCGATGAACTGGCGGATGCCCTCTTTGCGGCCTTCGTTGTCGAACGAATTGGCGGCCTCCTGCGCCCGTACGAGATAATCCTCCGCATTGTCATAAGTCATTTCGCCCACTCGGCGGATCGCATCCTTTGTGGCCTTTAGCGCCGTTGGATTCTTTTTAAGAAGAATCTGGGCGACTTCGCTGACGCGCGCCTCAAGCCGCGCAAGCGGCAACGCCTCGTTGACGAGCCCCCATGCGGCAGCCGTGCGTCCGTCTATGTTTTCGCCCATCAAGGCATGGTACATGGCGCGACGAAATGGCAGCAGCTCGCGTACGACCTTGGTGGCGCCCCCGCCCGGCAAAATGCCCCAATTAATTTCCGAAAGACCGAATTGCGCTTCTTCGGCCGCAAACGCCAAATCGCAGGCGAACAGGGGCGCATAGCCGCCTCCAAAGCACCAGCCATTGACCATGGCGATAGTCGGCTTCTGAAACCAGCGTAGCCGGCGCCACCAGCCATAGGCCTCACGTTGCGCCTGCCTTGTCGCATTGAGCCCCAGGGCCTCGGTATCGCGGAAGTATTCCTTGAGGTCCATGCCGGCAGACCACGCAGTCCCCTCGCCTGCGAGAACGAAAACGCCGACGCTTTTGTCAAATTCCACGAGGTCGAGCACACCCATCATTTGGCGATTGAGCTTCGGGCTCATGCAATTGCGCTTTTCCGGCCGATTGAATTTCACCCAGCAGACACCATCGCGAATGTCATAGGTTACCGTATCGGTCTCCGCGCGCCCCAACGCCTTGTTTGAATCCGTCGCTCCCATCACTACAGACCTCTTGCATTTTAAATTGGAAAATGACCGGGCTGCGTATTCAATGTGATCCAGCGCAGCTCAGTAAACTGATCTACGCCAGCCTTGCCACCAAAACGGCCATAGCCTGAAGCGTGCATTCCGCCGAACGGCATTTGCGCTTCATCGTGCACTGTTGGCCCATTGACATGGCATATGCCCGAACGGATTTGCCGCGCCACGCGCAGACCGCGCACGGCGTCGCGCGTGAACACCGCCGCGGACAATCCGTATTCGCTGTCATTGGCGATGCGAATTGCATCAGCCTCGTTCTTGGCGCGGATAATGCCGACAACGGGGCCGAAGCTTTCATCGCGATAGATCGCCATCGATGGAACGATGCCATCGACGACTGTCGCCGGCATAGCCACGGTCTCAGCTGGCCCACCCGCCAAGAGCGCAGCACCTTTGCTCAACGCGTCCTCGACCAGGGCGTTGACGCGCAGTACGGTCTTACGGTCGACCACGGCCCCGAGAGGCGTCACTCCGTCCCGCGGATCTCCCGCCCGCAAGGTCTTTGCTTTCGCCGCAAAACGCGCTGCGAACTCCTTCGCTACTGCCTCGACGACGATGATCCGCTCCGTCGACATGCAGATTTGGCCCTGATTCATGAACGCCCCGAACGCCGCCGCCTTCACCGCTTCGTCCAGATCCGCATCCTCGAGCACGATCAAAGGGGCCTTGCCCCCAAGTTCCAGCAAGCAAGGCTTTAAGTGCTCCGCCGCTCTCTTGGCGACAATTTTGCCCACCGCCGTTGATCCCGTGAAATTGATGCGGCGCACTGCAGGATGATCGATGAGCGCGCCGACTACGTCATTGGCGTCTTGCGGCGCATGGGTGACGATGTTGATCACCCCGTCGGGGAACCCCGCCTCAGCAAACGCCTCGATAATCAGTCCATAGGTCCGCGGACATATTTCTGAGGCTTTGAGCACGACCGCATTGCCGCACGCAAGCGGCAATGCAATGGCACGCGCTCCAAGAATCACCGGCGCATTCCATGGCGCGATGCCGAGTACGACCCCCACTGGCTCGCGCAATGCCATGGCCAGACATCCGGGCGTGTCGGACGGAATAACTTCGCCACCGATTTGCGTCGTCATCGCCGCAGCTTCCCGAATCATGCCAGCAGCGAATTGCACGTTGAATGCCGCCCAGCCCCCTGTCGCGCCGACTTCATCCATCATTGCGGAGACAAATGCATCTGTTCGCGTCTCCAGCGCCGCCGCCGCACCTGCTAACAGGGCGCGCCGCACGTTCGGACCGCTCGCACCCCACGCGACCGAAGCAGCGCCAGCCTTATCCGCGATGGCGATGGCATCCGTGGGCGTCATCGCACGCGACCGGCTGGCCATCTCGCCTGTCACGGGGTTTTTGCGCTCGAAGTCCATCCACGCCGCGTCCCGCAGTTCAATCTCCTATTGATCCCGCTCATTGCACTTCCTATCGTTATATGCAATAACTTTCTATGACACCTCGGATTTCTGAGGGACCGCTTGGCGCGAACGACCTCCGTTCGGGCGCGTCGCATTTCGTCCAGAGGCATGGACAAACGTGCACATTCAGGTCGTCATTATCGGCGCGGGACCCGCGGGGCTGATCCTGGCGCACCTGCTTCAACAAGCCCATGTCGACGCGATTGTGCTCGAGAAGCATAGTCGGGAGCATGTCGAAGCGCGCGTACGCGCTGGCGTTCTCGAGCCTGTAACCGTGGACATTATGAATAAGCTTGACCTCAGCGCGCGAATGCATCGGGAAGGTCTTGTTCACGGCGGCACAAATCTCGTCGTCGATGGCGCAATGATTCACATCGATATCGCGGGCTTGACCGCAGGTTCCGCCATTATGGTCTACGGGCAATCGGAAGTGATGCGCGATCTCGCCGAGGCCGCCCATTCACGCGGGCTTCAAACGGTTTATGAGGCGCAGGATGTGACAATCGAAGGACTACCTGACGAACCCTTGATCCGCTGGACCAAAGACGGCGTCACGCAATACGTACGCAGCGATTTTGTCGCCGGCTGCGATGGTTTTCATGGGGTAAGCCGCGCCTCAATACCGACACCACTGCTTCGACTCTTCGAGCGCGCCTACCCCTTCGGGTGGCTCGGCGTCTTGTCTGACGTACGCCCATGCAACGAAGAACTCATCTACGCCAATCATGAACGTGGCTTCGCACTTGCCTCGATGCGCTCGCCCGCGCGTAGCCGCTATTACATTCAATGCGCGCTCGACGCGCGGATTGAAAACTGGCCAGACGACCGTTTCTGGGATGAGGTTTCGGTACGCCTCGGCGAAGCTGGCGCCGCCGTCACACGCGGGCCGGCATTGGAAAAAAGCATTACACCGCTGCGCAGCTTCGTATGCGAGCCGATGCGTTGGGGACATCTTTTTCTTGCCGGCGACGCCGCGCACATCGTGCCACCCGCCGGCGCCAAAGGACTCAATCTCGCGGTTTCGGATGCGATCTATCTCGCCGACGCGTTGTCCCGATACTACAAAACCGGATGCAGAGCGGGCATCGATCTCTATTCGCAGCGCGCGCTTGCGCGCGTGTGGCAAGCGGAACGTTTTTCGTGGTGGTTTACCAGACTCACACACCGCTTTCCCGACATGGATGCGTTTGATCGAAAGATTCAAATCGCCGAGTTGGACTATATTCGCACTTCGCGCGCCGCGCAGACGGCATTGGCGGAAAATTATGTCGGCCTGCCGATGAGCGTGAACTGACAAAAACCAGGATGGAGGATACCGTGGGTCGCCGCCCCAAAGCTCTATTTCGTGCCGATCACGTCGGCAGCCTCCTGCGGTCAGAAGAACTCAAGGCCGCGCGGGCGCGCTACAGCCGCGGCGAAATCTCGAAAGAGACGCTACGCGAGGCTGAGGACGTCGCCATTCGCGACAATGTTCGGCTTCAGGAGGATGTCGGCTTACAATCCATCACGGACGGCGAGGCGCGCCGCACCTGGTTCCACGTCGACTTCCTCGAGCAAATTGCAGGGATTGAGGCGCGCTATACCGGCGTTCCCGTCAACTTCCGCAAGGCGGATGGCGAAATCCTGCAGGTGAGCCCGCCAAAGCTAGTCGTCGTTGACAGGCTGAAACACACGCACCCGATCCAGGGACGGGATTTCGATTATCTCAACACCATGACGACTCAAACCGCGAAAGTCACGATCCCGTCCCCCTCCATGGCGCATTTCCGTGCCGGCCGCGCGGGCGTGGACAAAAAGTCCTATCCCGACATGCGCGTATTCTTTGGCGATCTCGCGCGGGTGTATCGCGAGGAAATTGCTGATCTTGTCGCGCGCGGTTGCCGCTATATTCAGTTTGACGACACTAATCTTGCCTATCTTTGTGATGAGAAATTCCGCGAAAGCGCGCGGGAAATGGGCGAGGATCCTGACCGCCTGCCTGAAGTCTACGCCGAGCTGATCAACGACTGCATGTCCGGGGCGCATGACGATGTGACCTTCGCGATCCATTTGTGCCGGGGTAATCTGCGCAGCGCTTTCGTCGCCGAGGGCGGTTATGACCCCGTGGCGGAGGTACTGTTCGGGCAAGTCGATGTCGACGCGTTCTTCCTCGAATATGACGATGATCGCTCCGGCGGCTTCGGCCCCTTGCGATTCGTGCCGAAGGACAAACATGTCGTGCTTGGCGTCATCAGCTCGAAAAGAGCAGCGCTGGAGGAAAAAGATGCGATCAAGCGGCGCGTCGAGTCGGCATCACGAATTTTGCCCCTGGAGCAGATCGGGATCAGTCCACAGTGCGGATTTTCCTCCACAGAACACGGCAACGACCTGACCGAAGCGGATCAGCGCGCCAAACTAAGTCTTGTTGTGGAAATCGCCCATGACATATGGGGCTGAGAAGAGAGACGTCATGCCTATCGTTGTTACCGACATCGCCCGGCCCTTGCCCTCGCATATAGCAGCTGCCGCCGGCCTAGGCGTCGCTACCCTGCATGAAGCGCAAGGCCGGAAGGGACTATTGGCCTCGTACATGCGTCCGATCTATCGCCCGGCGCACGTGGCCGGTCCGGCGGTAACCTGTGAAGTCGCACCAGGCGACAACTGGATGATCCATGTCGCAGTCGAGCAATGCCTGGCTGGCGATGTACTTGTAGTTGCGCCAACGAGTCCGTGCGAGGACGGCTATTTCGGCGATCTCCTGGCTTCGTCGCTTCAAGCGCGTGGCGCTAGGGCGCTGGTGATCGACGCAGGCGTGCGCGATGTTGCGTCTCTGACCGAAGTGCGATTCCCGGTTTGGTCCAAAACGATCTATGCGCAGGGCACCGTCAAGGAGACACTCGGCAACGTCAACACCCCGATCGTCTGCGCTGGGGCGCTCGTGCACGCCGGCGATCTGATTGTCGCCGACGATGACGGCGTGGTCATTGTGCCGCGTAGTGCCGTGGGCGAAGTCGTGGCCAAAGCCCGGGCGCGCGAAGGCAATGAAACCGACAAGCGGGCGCGGCTAGCCAAGGGCGAATTAGGACTCGATATCTACAAGATGCGCGAACGCCTGGCGGAGAGAGGCCTACGCTATATTGCACAGCGCGATCTGGATTAAGCCATGTTGCGCTCGTTAGCTTGCACCCTGATGCGCGGCGGCACCTCAAAAGGGCTTTTTTTTGACGCTCGCGACTTGCCAGCCGAAGTGACGACGCGCAACGCCGTACTACTCGCGGCGATGGGTTCGCCTGATCCACGCCAGATTGACGGGATGGGTGGTGCGCATCCACTGACCAGCAAAATCGCGGTAATTTCGCCTTCACCGCATGAAAATGCGGACGTCGATTATCTCTTTCTGCAAGCAGCGATCGAGAAAGCCGAATTGTCCGACAGTCAGACGTGCGGCAATATCCTTGCCGGCGTCGGCCCCTGGGCGATTGAGCACGATTTTGTGGCGCCACGCGGGGCGCTGACACCGGTGCGGATCCGCATGCTGAATACCGGCGCGCTCGCGGTGGCACACGTGCCAACGCCGAACAATGAAGTCCAATATGAAGGCGAGGCGCGCATCGACGGCGTGCCCGGAACGGCTGCGGCCATCGCCATCGACTTCGAAGGTATTGCGGGTTCGAGCTGTGGGGCGCTGTTACCAACCGGAAGCGTGTTCGAAGAAATCAATGGCGTGGCCGTGACCTGCATCGACAATGGCATGCCTGTCGTGGTCCTTAATGCTGCAGATTTCGGCAAGACCGGCGGCGAAGCACCAGATGCGCTCGAAGCCGACGGGGACTTGAAAGCCCGCATCGAAGCGATTCGCCTCATTGCCGGCCAACGCATGCACCTGGGTGACGTTACAAAAAAGACCGTACCAAAAATGTGTCTCGTCTTACCCTCGCAGGCTGGACACGCCATCGCCACGCGCACCTTCATTCCCCATCGTGTGCATGAAGCTATTGGCGTTCTGGGCGCGGTGAGCGTCGCCACCGCGTGCATGATCGAAGGATCGGTCGCCGCACAGATTTCGCGCGCTCAAGGCCGTCAGGGTGCTTGCCGCCTTGATGTTGAACATCCCTCCGGCTTCTTCACCGTCGAAATGGATGTCGTCCAAGGCGCGAAGGGAATCGAGATCAAGCGGGCAGCCCTGCTGCGCACCGCGCGTAAGCTCATGGAAGGCCGGATTTTTATTCACTCCGCAGCATGGGGCCCGGCATGACCGGCGCGATTTGCCTGATCGGCTTTGGCGAGGTCGGACAGACTTTGGCGGAAGGCTTCGCGGCAAGCGACGTCCGTGTCGTGGCCTGGGACGTTCTATTTGTCGATGAACACAGCGGACCGCGGAAAGCCGCCCTGGCACGCGAGGTTCGCGTCGCCCGCGCCGCTGCCCCAGCCACGCACGGCGCCGAACTTGTCATTTCCGCCGTTACCGCGGCTCAAACGCGAGCCGCCGCGGAATCCTGCGCACCTGGACTTGCCGCCGGCGCCTACTACCTCGATCTCAATTCTGCCTCTCCACACGCGAAGAAGGAAGCTGCGGCGATCATCAATGCCGCGGGCGGACGATATATCGAAGCAGCCGTAATGTCGCCTATAGCGCCCAAGCGCATGGCGACGAACATGCTCCTGGGAGGACCGCACGCCGGGGCGTTTCTGCCGTTCGCGCGCAATTATGGCTTCACCGGCGCCACGGTCTATTCGCAAGCTTACGGTCAGGCGGCAGCGGCGAAACTGTGCCGCAGCGTGATTGTCAAAGGCATGGAAGCACTACTGACGGAATCGTTTCTCGCAGCGCGTTTCTATGGAGTCGAAGACGCAGTCCTGTCCTCCCTCAACGACTTGTTCCCTGGTCCCGATTGGGAGCGCCATGCCCGTTACATGATCTCAAGGGCCATTGAGCACGGCGCGCGCCGCGCTGAGGAAATGCGCGAGGCCGCCAGGACCGTCTCGGACGCAGAGCTGAATCCCCTCATGAGTGAGGCGTGCGCAGCCAGGCAAGACTGGGCGGCGGGCTTCCGCGCAGCGCTTGGCAAGAGCGATTTACGCTCCATGCTCGATCAGGTCCGCGCAGATTTGCGGGAGGGGCAATGATTATCGATTGCCATGGCCATTACACGACTGCGCCGGAGCCGCACAATGCTTGGCGCGAGGCGCAAAAAAAAGCCTTCAAAAGCGGCACTCTTTGCCCGCCTTATCCCACGGTCCCTGACGACGAAATCCGCGAGACCATCGAAAAGAACCAGCTGCGCCTGATCCGCGAGCGCGGTGCCGACGTTACGGTATTTTCGCCGCGCGCTTCGGCGATGGCGCATCATGTCGGCGATCAGTCTGTCTCCATTGCCTGGGCTCGCGTGTGCAATAATCTCATCAAGCGCGTAGTCGATCTTTATCCGCAGCATTTCGTTGGCGTCTGCCAGCTGCCGCAGTCGCCGGGCGCGTCCATAGAAGGCTCAATTGCCGAACTCGAGCGTTGCGTGCTGGAGCTCGGCTTTGTCGGCTGCAATCTTAACCCCGACCCTTCAAGCGGGCATTGGACCTCACCCCCATTGACCGATCGGGCCTGGTATCGCTTTTACGAGAAAATGGTCGAACTCGACGTGCCGGCGATGATCCATGTCTCGGGCTCATGCAATCCGAATTTTCACGCCACCGGAGCGCACTATATCAATGCCGACACCACGGCCTTCATGCAATTTCTGGAGGGCGATTTATTCCGCGATTTTCACAATCTGCGCTTCATCATCCCTCATGGCGGCGGTGCTGTCCCTTATCATTGGGGGCGCTACCGGGGGCTCGCCGATATGCTAAAGCGCCCGCCTCCAGCTGAGCACGTGATGCGCAATGTGTATTTCGATACGTGCGTTTATCACCAGCCGGGAATTGATTTGCTCGCCAAGGTGATCAATGCCAACAATATTCTTTTTGGCTCAGAAATGGTGGGCGCCGTGCGCGGGATCGACCCCGAAACAGGATACTATTTCGACGACACGAAGCGGTATATCGATGCCCTGCCCTTGAGCGACACCGACAAGCGAAAAATATTCGAGCTCAATGCCCGACGCGTGTTCCCAAGGCTAGACGCCATTCTGAATGCGCAGGGCCGATGAGCGCTGCCCCCTCGTTCATAACGTCGCCGGGGTGGATCGCTTACCATACCGCGCCCTCCGAGCCAGCATTCCAATTGCCGCCAGGCGCAGTCGATGCGCATTGCCATGTCTTCGGGCCCGGCGAGATGTTTCCCTACGCGCCCGAGCGTAAATATACGCCCTGCGATGCGCCCAAAGAGAAACTCTATGCGCTGCGTGACCATCTAGGCATTTTCCGCAATGTGCTTGTCCAAGCGACATGCCATGGAGCCGACAATCGCGCGCTTGTTGATGCCCTGCGCGCGTCCCCGGACCGGGCGCGAGGCGTTGCGACTGTCAAGCGTGGCGTGACGGATGCCGAACTTAAGCAATTGCATGCCGCGGGTGTGCGCGGCGTCCGCTTCAATTTCGTCAAGCGGCTTGTCGACCGGCTGCCGCGTGACGAGTTGGTCGAGATCGCATATCGCATCAAATCGCTAGGCTGGCACATCGTGATTTATTTCGAGGCACAGGAATTGCCCGCATTGTATGACTTCTTTGCATCCTTGCCGACTTCTGTAGTCGTCGATCACATGGGCAGACCGGACGTCTCACAGGCCGTTGACGGACCGGAGTTCACGCTTTTCCTCCGTTTGATGCGCGATTGTGAAAATTTCTGGTGTAAAGTGAGCTGCGCGGAGCGCCTCTCTCTAAGTGGGCCGGATGCTTATGCCGACGTGATCCCGTTTGCGCGTCGTGTGGTCGAGAGCTTCCCCGATCGTGTGCTCTGGGGCACGGATTGGCCGCATCCGAACATGACCACCCATGCGCCGGACGATGGCAAGCTTGTGGACTTCATTCCTCACATCGCCGTTACCGCCGAGCTTCAGAGCAAGCTGCTCGTCGACAATCCGATGCGGCTTTACTGGCCGGAGGAGAGCTTGTGACGCAGAAGTCTTATGCCGCAATCCCGGGCACAATCATTTTCGACAGCGAAATGGCGCGCAAGGGCTATCATCTCAACCAGTTTTGCATGTCCCTGATGAAGGAGGAAAACAGGGCGCGATTTAAGGCCGACGAAGACGCCTATCTGGCCGAGTGGGCAATGACACCCGATCAGCGCGCAGCGGTTCGTGCTCGCGATTACAACCGTCTTTTATCTCTTGGCGGCAATATTTATTTTTTGGCCAAGATTTTTTCTTCCGATGGCTTAAGCTTCGCGCAGGCTTGCGCCTCCATGAGCGGCATGAACTTCGACGAGTATCAGGCGATGATGCTGGCGGGGGGACGCGCGGCGAAGTCAAACCTGATTGAAGATCGATAATGGCGCGCATCACCGCAGGCGTGGCGACTTCGCACGTGCCCCTTTTGGGACGCGCTATCGATTCCCGAAAGATGGCCGAGGATTATTTTCGTCCGATCTTTGCTGGCTACGAATTCTCCAGGGCCTGGGTAAGCGCGCAACAGCCGGATGTGGTGATTCTAGTCTTCAACGATCACGCCTCGGCTTTCAGCCTGGATATTGTCCCAACGTTCGCCATTGGTTGTGCCGAAGAATTCCAGCCTGCCGACGAAGGATTCGGTCGCCGCGCCGTGCCGATCGTGAAGGGTGCGCCCTGCCTTGCTTGGCACATCGCACAATCCGTTATCGAGCAGGATTTCGATCTCACCATTGTCAACAAAATGGACGTCGATCATGGCCTCACGGTGCCGCTCTCGTTGATGTTCGGACAGCCCGCCGAATGGCCTTGCCGCATCATTCCGCTGGCCGTCAATGTCGTGGTTTATCCTCCACCGTCCGGCCGGCGTTGCTTTGCACTCGGCAGCGCGATCCGCAATGCCGTCGAAAGCTTCGATCAGGATTTGAAGGTCCAGGTGTGGGGCACTGGTGGAATGAGCCATCAGATACAGGGGGCGCGCTCCGGTCTGATCAACACGCAATGGGATTTGGCGTTCCTCGACCGCATTGTCGACAAGCCTCACGAGGCCGCCGCCATACCGCACCTCGAATATGTACGAGAGGCGGGATCGGAAAGTATCGAACTTGTGATGTGGCTGATTATGCGTGGCGCCCTCAATACGCACGTGCGCGAGGTGCACCGTCATTATCACGTTCCCGCATCCAACACCGCGCTCGGCCATCTGATCTTGGAGAATGCCTGATGAAAATCGTGCTTGCCGGCGCCGGCGCCTTCGGACAAAAGCACCTTGACGCGATCAAGGCCATCGGGGGCATTGAGGTCGTTTCACTGGTCGGTCGCCGCTTGGCCGAGACCAAAGCCGCGGCGGAAAAGAATGGTGTCGCGCACGTCACTACCGATCTTTCTGAGGCACTCGCCCTACCCGGCGTCGAGGCAGCCATTCTCTGCACACCGACGCAATTGCACGCCGCACAAGCCCTGGAATGCATGAATGCCGGGAAGCATGTGCAGATCGAGATTCCCCTGGCGGATTCGCTAAAGGACGCAGAGAACGTCGCCCAAGTCGCGCGGGAGACTGGTCTCGTCTGCATGGTGGGCCATACTCGACGCTTCAATCCATCGCATCAATGGATCAATAAGCGGCTACGCGCTGGCGTGCTCAATGTCCAACAGATGGACGTGCAGACGTATTTCTTCCGCCGCACCAACACCAATGCGCTTGGCCAGCCGCGCTCGTGGACCGATCATCTGCTCTGGCACCATGCTGCGCACACTGTGGATCTCTTTCGCTATCAGACCGGTGAGGAGATCGTGGTCGCCAACGCGATCGAAGGCCCCAAGCATCCCGCAATTGGCATCGCCATGGACATGTCGATCCAGCTCAAGACAAGCGGCGGCGCGATCTGCACATTGTCGCTTTCGTTCAATAACGACGGCCCATTGGGCACATTTTTCCGCTATATCTGCGACAACGGTACGTACATTGCCCGCTACGATGCCCTCGTGACCGGCAAGGAGGAAAAGATTGATGTCTCTGGCATCGATGTGTCCATAAATGGGATCGAGTTGCAGGATCGCGAGTTCTTCTCAGCAATTGTCGAGCGACGCGAGCCGAACTCGAGCGTCGCGGAAGTGCTGCCGTGCTATCGCACACTCCATACGTTGGATCGACAACTATCGAACGGTTAACGCTCACACGCCCTCAAAATCGGAAGCCAACCGGTGCTGCGGACGACCGTGACAGGCCGACCCTGTCTCGGTGGGTGTTCATGTGAACTTGTTGTAAAACGTTCTTACATTGCAGGCATTCAAGCAATGCCGAAGGTGGCGCGCCACGCATTAGGCATTCATGCAATTCAAAATAGCGCGCCGCTCAATATGGTTTAGCGCCGCTGGATGGGGCACGCACGAATCGATCCTTTCAAAAAGGGGAAATGACCTTCGGCAAAGTTTCCGCACTCTGGCAACCGTGGCCGGTATTTCCGAATTTGATTCCCAACTGCTGATGAACCATGCCATTCCGGGCGTAAATGCTGGCTACCTGACGCGCCATAAGCTTTTTGGCGATCATCTCCGAGGTGAACAACAGGCCATTAGCAACGTGTTTTTTGGAGCG
>Ga0335085_10007881_pt1 | contig 16369 bp, 10 predicted proteins | sample Lox_Sample_45_FD_206712 | JGI IMG/M metagenome (GOLD analysis project Ga0335085, IMG submission 206712) | Soil microbial communities from Loxahatchee National Wildlife Refuge, Florida, United States - Lox_Sample_4.5 | ecosystem: Environmental > Terrestrial > Soil > Wetlands | place: USA...
GCGAGGAGGTCTCCTTGCTGCGTGACCGCCTAGCGCGCGGGCTGGGAGCCGAGGCCGACGCAGCCACCGGCCGGGCGGCCAGCCCGGTCATCGACCAGCTCGAAGAGCGGGCTGCCGACCTCGAAGCAGACAACGCCCAGCTACGACAGCGCATCGCAGAACTCGAAGAAGCGCTCCACGAGTCCAGCGAGACCCTGAATGCGGCACGAGCCGTGAACCGGGAGCTCATGACCGAGATCAACCGCCCTGCCCAGGGCGCACCAGCAGAATCCCCGACGACAGCAACTCGCCGTGCGCAGCCAAACCGCCGTCCGTCCCCTGTGTGACATACATCGGCCACACACGCGCATCAGCCCTGAGCAGTACCTCCTATCCCCGACCCCAAAAGAATGGTCGCGAACGGGGAGGCGGAATCCATCTCCGCGTTGGTCAGCAGCCGCAATTCTTCCAGCTGGTCCGGCTGCATCAGATGCGCCTCGTCGCAGATGAGCACCACCCGGCGGTGCCGCTCCGCGGTCTCGGCGGCGAGCAGGTCGCCGGCCTGAGCCATCAGCTCGGCTTTCAGGTAGCGGGGCCGTGCGCCCAGCGCCCGGACGATGGTGACATACAGCCCCCTGGTGCCGAACGCCGGGTTGGCGATGTAAATCACCTGATGCCGGGTCGGGTCGAGCGTGGCGACCGCGGCGCGCAGCGCCACCGTCTTGCCCGCCCCGACGTCCCCCGTGATCACTGCCAGCGCCGATTCCACCACGCAGAAGCTGATCCGGGCGATCGCCTCGGCGTGCGCCTGGCGGGGGAACAGGTCCCGGGCGGGGATGGACTTGCCGAACGGGGTGCGGGACAGGCCGAAGTGCGCCGCCCACGGCGCCGGGCTCACCGCGGCTCCTCCAGCTCGCGGTCGTGGTCGTGCTGCTGGCCGGGGTGGCCGCCGGTGAGCCTGCCCAGGGCGGTGAAGTCGGTCTTGGCTCCGGTGCCGGCGGCCTCCTCGTGCGCGGCGGCGACCAGGCCCAGGTAGTCGATCCCGGTGGGGTCCGGGTCCGGGCGGGCGGCCTGGGGGACGGCGCGGTGGACGTGCCGGCGGGTGATGAACGGGGTCGCGGCCCCGGCCGGCTTACCGTCCAGGAACACCTTGATGACGGTCAGGTCTTCGGGGTCGTACCGCAGCTCGGCCCGCCGGCCGGTCAGCGCCGGGTCCACGGCGCAGGAGTTTCCTTCCAGCGGGACGGTCGCGGTGCGGGTGACCCGGCGGGTCACCGACCACCGGAAGGCCTCCCGGAGCAGGTCCGGGCTGGCCTGCCGCGGCGGCCCGGCGGCCTCGAACCGGCCGATCGGGGTCTGCCCGGTCTCGGCGTGCACCCGCCGGTTGGCGACCTGCCCGGCCCACGCGGCGAACAGGTCGTTCAGCGCGTCCAGCGACTCGATGCCCCGGTGGACGGCCTCGGCCAGGAACGCCTCCCGGATATACCGGTTCAGCCTCTCCTGTTTCCCCCGCCCTTCCGGCGAGCAGGGTTTCGAATGCACCAGCCGGATACCCGGCACCGCGCAGGTGCGAGCCAGCCACGCATTCGAAAAAGGCGCTCCGTTATCAGCATAGAACACCTCAGGCAGGCCGCGGCGGGTGATCGCCCGGCGCAGCAGGTCCTGGCACGCGCGGGCGTTCTCGTGCGCGAAGAACCGGCCGCCGGCCAGCAGCCGGGAATGATCATCGACGATCAGGAACAGCCGGGCCCGCACCGACCCCTCCCGGCGCGGCCACGGCACGTGCGGGCCGACCAGCACATCGGTGATCCACCGCTCGTTCGGCCGGGCCGCCTCATACCGGCCGTAGGCCTTCGGCTCGGCGGCCAGCGCCTCGCGGTGCAGCCCGGCCCGGCGCAGCTGGCCGCGCACCGTCCGCTCGGAGACCGCCACCCCGTGCCGGTGGTACAAGATCGAGGCGATCTGCGCGGCCGACCGCCCGGGCAGCTCCAGCCGCAGCGCCGCCGCCTCGGCGAACAGCTGCGGGTGGGCGCGGACCACGCCGGTGTCCGCCCGGGGTGAGGGCCTGAGCGCCGCCAGCCCGCCGGCTCGCCAGGCCCGCAGCCAGCGGTCGATGGTCCCCCGCGGGTAGCGGCGGGACGACCCGTCCGGGTGGGCGTGGGCGCGGGCGGCGATCTGGCGGACCAGCGCCCCCCGCTCCCCGGGGGTCAGCCGGTCCCCGGCCGCCTCGGCGATCACCGCCCAGCGGTGCAGCGCGATCTCTTCCTGCCCCTTGTGGTCCATGTGCTCCTCCTCATGCCGGTAATGGCGGGACAGGAGGCATGAAACGCCGTCTGCCGACCACCAGGAAGGGCGAGGTTGTGCTGGCGGCGATCAGCTTCCCGCCGCTCACCGACGACGCGAACCGCCACCGGCCCACCGCCAGCCATCCCGGCAAGCCCGCGGCCGCGCCGAACGCAGCGCCGATCGCGGTCAGCGCAAAGCGGCCCGCCTCAGCGGGCGGGCAGATCGCCTCCCCGCCCAGATCGACGGCCAGCGCCGCGAACGCGACCCCGAGTTCCCCGGCACGTGCCCCGAACCGGCGCACCCAGCCCCGGGCCGTGGTATGCGGCACCCCGGCCCGCCCGGCGGCCGGCCGGACCCCGCACGCGCCCCCGGCCACCTGCCCGATCACCGCGCCGACCGCCTCCGCCGTATCCAGGCGCCAGGCCAGCACGAACGCCGGCAGCAGCGCATGGCTCACCCGGCACAGGCCGCACCGCACCCTGGGCACGAAGATCTTCGGGCAGCGGCCGCCCGCCCGGACATGCCGCCAGTAACCAGACCAGAACACCAGCGGCCCGCCGCACGACGGGCAGGCCGGGCGGGGAACCTCCACCTTCCGGCCAGCCGCCACATACGCATCGACCGGCAGCGGGCACGGCCATACGATGGCCACGGGCGACACCGCCTCGGATCCCTCCCCGCGATCGGCGTCAAACGAGGCGAGGAGGGATCCCTCACGTCCAGCACAGACAGCAAAATCCTGGCCCGCACAGCGGCAGCCAGGAGGCGACATCGTCAAAGAGCACGGCCAGACACGCAGCCGAGAAGCTCAGGAAATCAAGCCGTCAACAATCATCGCCAGCTGCGCCGGGGAGATCCCCGGCGCGCCCCGCGTCCCGTACGTCGCGCTGAACGCCTCGTCGGAGCACCAGGCGCCCAGCTCATCACGGGCCCGCATCGCCAGCGACCCCTTCCGGAACGCCCGCTTCGCCACCCTGGCAGTACTGGCCGGCACCTCCGGCCACGGCTGCGGCTGCATCGACATGATGACCCGATTCTGCGACCGGGAACAGGAACAGGGAAAGAGGCCGGCCGCACCCCGGACGATCACCCCCATCACGCCCAGTGTCTAGTCCAGCAACCCACTCTGCCTAATAAGCCAACAGAGTCATTCCGGGGGCCAAGTTCAAGCCACATAGAGCCACGCGGGGCATCAATCTGCCCCCTCCGATCCGCGGAGCTATGTGGTCTGGGCAGCTCGTTGATTAACCTGCTCGACTGCGCGGAGGATCATCGGCGTGGCGCGCTGGATGGACCGGCTCACCAGGTGCCCTGAGCCGTAGCTGTCATGTATCTCAGCGAGCCGCCTGTCGACCGCACGGGCTGCCCGTCCGGACTGGTGGTCATGTCGCAGCACGTCAGCACGCTGGCCAGTACGTCCGGTGCAGGGTCGAACTCGGAACTCAGGGAGTCGCCGAGTCCGCGTTCGTCTCCTTCGATGATGGCGCAGGAGTGGTGGACGACCAGCCGGCACAGCATGGCATCGGCGTGCTGGGTGTCGCGCAGGTACCGGGCGCCGTCGAGCTGGTGCAGGCCGCTGGTGGCGAGGCCGGGGCGTAGCCGATGTCGTGCAGCCATGCGGCGGCTTCCAGCAGCAGGTCGGCGTCCGCGCCGAGAACGGCCGCGAGGCTGCGTGCCCGGGCGGCGACGCCCTGGACGTGCGCCCAGCGGCGGGGCAAGGCTAGGCGGCCGTGGCGGGACGTTTCACGGACGCCGCGGGCCGTCTGGAGACGTCTTGCTCAGCGTCACGTCCCGTCATCGGGCTCACGCTCCTATCCGTACTGCAGCGCTGGCGGGCCGCATGGTCCAAGGCGCCCCCGCCGCCGCAACTGCAAGCCCTGATCAGCTCGGTCGCGGCAGGCCGCGGCCTGCACTTCTACATCTCGAATTAGCAAACCACCGTTAGTTAGTTAGCCACGTGCCGGGCCGCATCTGCGCTGCTGGTTCGGCGGTTATCGTCATTTACCAGGCGTTATATGCGTATTGCGTAGATCGACCCATGAATGCTGGTATTGCCGTAGAGCGGCCCTGGCGAATCAGCTTCGACGCCGAAGACAACTCCATCGCTCACGACCGGGCCGGACATTAGGTCCATCGGCATGTTCCACTTGGTCTGCCCAGTTTCTACATGAATCACGCGGATACTTTCCTGCGCGAATCCGGCGCACACCCAGGCTCCAGCTATTACAGGCGGAGAAGTCAGCGTCCAGCCCGCGCTGGTCATCTGCCACTTAATCCTGCCGTCGCTCAGGCTCAGTGCGCTCAATCCGGTCTCGCTGTCCGCGCCGCCTGGGTAGGTTACCCCTCCTGGACCCGGAGTGGCGTACGGGGATAGAATCGCGGTTTTCCCTTCCGATACGAATGTCGGGTTGAGATTTGCAAGAGTTCGCGTCCAGGCGCGCGCGCCGCTCTTGGCGGCCAGTGCCGAGATGAGAACGGATTCCCCGGTTGCATAGAGACCGTCGGGTTCGTTCGTGAAGCCTCCCGCCGCGTAGACCATATTAGCTATAGTTTTTAGGGCGAAGACTCCTGTTGGGTAGGTCAATGTCCACAGATGCTCTCCGCTGTGCCCGTCCAGAGCAAACAAGATAGACTGACTGCTGTTGTAAATGCTGCAACTGCCGCAAACGACACCTTGTGCAATCTCGGGTCCCGCGCTGAAGGTCTCTCCGGGCGAGCGGAATCTCCACCTTTCTATTCCGCTGTTCTTGTCCAGCGCTCTTATCATGTAAGAGCTGGCTGTGAACAAGGTATCTCCCGTCACGGTGATGGGTGAGTCGGACCCGCCGTCAGCAGCGCTGAGGCACGGTACCTGCCATAGCGGGCTCCCGGTCCGTGCGTCAAGCGCCCAGATCTCCGCGCCACCGACATAAACAACGGACTCGTCGAGTACAGGCGCGGACGCTCCTGCATTCCCGCTCGGGAAATCCCATCTCGTGCTCCCGTTCCTGATGTTCCGCGCCGAGAGCCCGCCGTCGTCTCCGATGAGATAGACGAGATCAGTGCCGGCAACCGGGGTAACCGGCGCGGCCGGAGCCTCCCACATGACCGAAGCGTCGGCTGTCCGCAGCGCGTACAGCCGATGTGCATCGGCGGCGAAAATGACGGGTCCCGCGGCGGTCAGGACCACATCCTGGGGACCGGTCACGCGGAAGCGCCATAGCGGCTCAGGGCGGTGAGCCTGTTGAGGCCGAGGAGATTCCCTGTAGCTGCGCACCCCCCGGGTCCGGGCCAATCCCAATCCCGCACCCGTACCCGTGCCCGCCAGGCCGGCTACGGCTATTCCTGTCAGGCCGAGCAGTTGCCGCCTGCTGTAGCTCACTGTGCGCCACCTCCGGATCCGCTGGCCGAGCTCAGTTCTGAACCTCAAAAAAGGAATTTCTTCGGATTTGCCCTGACCCACGGGTCCTCACCGTATGTATTCGGCTGAGGGTAAAAGGTAGACGCGATCTCACCGCTGATATAGAGGACCCGGTAATTGGGGAAGCTGAGCCGTCCGTCGCGGTTTTCTGGCGGCAGCGCGGTAAGCCGGAAAGGCTCCCCATGGTTGCTCACGTTCTCCGTGACGACCTTGCCGTTATCTACTATCTCGAGTTTGAACGTGAATGTGCAATACTGATGCAGCGTGGCGGCATACACCTGGAATGTGAACTGCTTGCCGAAGGCGAGGGATATGCTGTACTGTCCGAAATAGTCCGGATATTTTTTCTGGGAATCCGGATGAAAATAAGCGGCCGGCCGCTGGGGGTTATCCAGATCCAGATACAGGCGGGTGCTCCCGTCGGCGCCCTGGTTCGGCCCAAAGAACATCGTGCCATGCAATGGCGCTGAACATTTCTCGACCGGGGTTATGTTGATGATCCTGACCACATGATGCCGGTTACCCTGGACAACGAGCTGGATATCAACCTGGCCGACATACGTGTAATCGTGAGCAGAGAACCAAGCCGAATTCAGGTGACGGAGTTTCCCAGCACTTAGGAACACTGGCTTCGGGAGCGCCTTGCTGCCGTCGGCGCCATCCACATTCCCCACCGTAACCTGCACGGGACCGCCCGCCGGCTGCGCCGGGCCAGTGGCGGTTGAGGCTGCACTAGTCCCAAGGACCGTCGCGAAGGCAGTGACGAATGCCACAATCGCCGTGCCAGCCATGCCGCCTACCCAGGAAACGGCTTTGCGACTTATTAGTTTCTTGCGCGAACTCTCCGAACGAGAATGCCTGGCGCCAGAGCCGGCCGCAGAAGCGCGGTCATTGGTTTGGTCGGACAACGTCTCTCACGATCTCTCACACTAACTTCTCGCCAAAGAAACGGCGATAGCCTACCAGACCACGGAATCGGCGCGCAGGGCTTAAACCGTAATTATTACTTCAGCCTCGCGAAGTAAAGGGATGGGCGGCTGGCGTGAGGGCCGTTCGGGCCGCTGAAAACTGGCCGGATCCATCCGGCGCCGACCATCGGCGGCCCATCGTCCCTATCAGGGACCCGGAGTCCTGGCCGCGTGCCGGGACCACCTCGCTCCCAAAGAGACTGGCGATACTTCCCCGGTCTGGGGCCCTTCCCCGGCTTGCGTGTTCGAGCACCCCCTCGGACACCGAATCCTTGCAGGTCAGAGGCCATGAATCTCGCATCATCGGGTGGCCGTGATCGCACCAGCCAAGTAGCTGGGAAGCGCTGCCTCAGCGCGCTACCGTGGAGGGAGCAGGGCCAAACCGGGCCAGCTCGGCCCAGCTGGCAAGGCGATTCTCAAGGATCTGGCTTACCCGCTCCTTGGTCTCGGTGAGCGCTAGGTCAATGAAGCAATCGCACTGGGTCAGAGGGCGTCCCTCAATGAGGCAGAGCGCGATGCCCGCCATCTGGATGGCACGTGCCGCTGCGATCAGCTTGGCGTCTACCGGGCCGATAGGAATGCGTTTCACCAGTTCCTTCGTGAAATCGAGGGCTGCGCCCCGGACACCGGCGACGCTGGCAGCCTGGCCAGCTAGCTCGGCGGCGAGCTGGTGAACCTGATCCTTGGCTTTGAGGATCGTGCGGGCCATCTGGGCCAGCTTCTTGCAGTTGCGCCTGCGCCGGAAGCGAATCAGACGCTGCCAGGCGTCCCCGGCTCGGTCTGTCAGCCGGCCGGCCACTTCCTGCTCCCACGAGCCGTCAGCCACCACATCGGCGCAGAATTCGGCAGTCTCCTTGACGCGCTCGCGCTCCTGGGCGTTCAGGCGTGGCCGCTGGACGGGGCGTACTCGTGGCTGCTCTAGCGGTGCTTGCCGGGGTGGGGGCACGTAGGCAGCCGGGGACGCTGACCTCCATGGTGAACCGCTCCGCGCTGCGCCGCGCCATGAGGATGAGCTGCGACGCGGCCTGGCCTTTCGCCGGAACGCGGGGCGCGCCGCGCCAGGCCCGCCGTGGAACCTGCAAGCCATACCTTGCTGCCTGACCCGCTGTCTGCAAGGCCGACCGTCCCGCTTCCTTGGTCTGCCGCACCTTGCCATACGCAGAGTTTCTGTCTGGTTACTTATTAATGCAAGACCTGCTAAAGATGCATTTAGAGCACTATTCATTCGGCCGAGCGCTGGTCATTGAGCTTGTCCAGCTCGCGGAGCGTGTAGCGGGTGCTGACCGCCTCGCCTAGGGACGCTGCCGGACGGCCAGACCACGCCGGCCGAGCGGCGCCGCCTGTTGGTCGTGGGCGGCTGGCCGTGGCAGCGTACGTGGATCACGTGATGGACGCCCAAAGGCTCATAGCCGAGGACGTGCTTGGCATCACTAGCGGTCGCCGGGGATCATGGCGGCGGGCCGTTTCGATACAGGCTGACGTGGAACAGCGATGGCCACAGGATCTCCAATGCGACGACGCGGCCGGCGCTCACTGTGGCCGGTATGTGACACCGGGGTCAGCCTCTGCGCCGGTCCTGGCAGCTTTTAGGACACTTGTCCGGTTCCTCGTCGACCGGGCCGTCGTACCGCCAAGTGCGGGCAGCGCCCCAGTAGCCAATGACGCAGCCCGAATACAGTTCACGAGGCTCTGAACACCGTGTCGAGGTGCCATTCCAGGAACTCGCGGTAAGGCCGGTCGGGCTTCCGGTCCGGCAGTGCGATCACCTCCCCGGCCTTGGAGTAGAACTGTTCTCCGTTGCCGAACTCGTCCCGCAGCCGCGGGCTGACCCGCAGCCGGTAGGACGGATCGACGCCCAGGTAGCCCTTGTCGAACATAGTGTGCACGTCGGACCGCAGCAGCAGTCCGTTGTCCATCCGATGCTCACCGCCTTGAGTGACGGGACGGATGTGTGCGGCGTCGAGGGCGGGCCAGATCCTGGTTCCGGTGATGGCGCATCTGCGGTGGTATGCGTTGAAGACCGTGGCCCGGAACCCGTTCTGGCCGAGGCGGACTCGTGTGAGGCGCTCGCCGAACATCGGGCCGTGATGCCGCCACGACGGGTTATTCAGGTCGAGTTCGACTACCGGGCCTTCCACTTGCGCCATCAGGATGTCGAAGTACCCGCCGTAGCGCGGGTCGCCGAGTTCGTATGTCCTGCCCTGGACGAGGTTGCGGGCGAATTCCGGCGGTGGCCCGATGATCCCGGCATTGTCGAAGAAGATAGCGTCTTTCAGGAGAATGCAGCCGATCTCTGGGTCATCCTCCGGGCTGAGCGGGTTGTGCCCGCTGATCAGGGTCCGGAGTGCGTCGAGCGACGCCGCGCCGTTGCCGTATCCGTAGAATTCCCAGGCCGCTGATAGCGGGACGAGCTCCCACCCGACGAAGACGCCACCGCCTACAACGAGATTGTGCGCCGAGGCCTTGAGCTTGAAAAAGAAGTACTCGCCTGGGTTGATCGCGCCGAATCGGTTCTTGTCCCTGGGGCGCCAGAAGTTCACTTCGGTCTGCTCAGGATGTGATCGCAGGAACTCGTACCAGTGCTGATCTGTGACTCCGACATAGCCGCGCACAGCGATATTGTGCACCTGTGGCAAGGGGGTGCGGGTGACAACGACAGCGGAAACGGCTAGTGAAGCGATTCCGCAGGACGGGAGCCTCGTCGAGGTCCGCGGGCAGCGCTGGGTGGTGAGCGACAGCACGCCAGGCGGTGACGGCAGCACGCTGCTGACCCTGCAGAGCGTGGAGGACGGCCGGTACGGCGAGAGCCTGCCGGTCATCTGGGAGGTCGAGCCCGGCCGGCGGATCCTCCCGGCCGGCTCACTCCCCGAGATCACCCCGGCTGGCTTCGACCCTCCCGAGCGCCTGGCCGCCTTCCTGGACGCGGTCCGCTGGTCCGCGGTCACGTCCGCCGACGTCAAGACGCTGCAGGCCCCGCTGCGCTCGGGCGTCATCGTCGAGGAGTACCAGCTCGAACCGGTCGCCCGCGCGATCGAGGCGCCCCGGGTCAACCTGCTGCTCGCCGACGACGTGGGCCTGGGCAAGACGATCGAGGCCGGGCTGGTCGCGCTGGAACTGCTGCTGCGGCACCGCGCGAAGCGGGTCATGATCGTGTGCCCGCCGGGCCTGATGCTGAAGTGGCAGGACGAGATGGCCGAGAAGTTCGGCCTGGACTTCACGATCGTCGACTCCGCGCAGCTGAACCAGCTGCGGCGCAGTCACGGCAGCGCGGCGAACCCGTTCCGGGTGTACCCGCTGACGATCGTCTCCCTGTCCTGGCTGCGCGGCGCCAAGGCCGAGCGGTTGCTGCACGAGGTGATCGAGGGCAAAGAAGGCAACGGAGGAGCCGGCGATGAGCGCCCGTTCGACCTGCTGATCCTCGACGAGGCGCATCACGTGGCACCCGCCGCGCCGAAGCAGCGGTACGCGGTCGACTCTCAGCAGACCAAGCTGATCCGCTGGCTGGCCCCGCACTTCGAGCACCGGCTGTTCTTGTCCGCGACGCCGCACAACGGCTACCCGGAGTCGTTCACCGCGCTGCTGGAGATCATCGACGACCTGCGGTTCATCCGCGGCGTGAATCCGGACCCGGTCGCGCAGAAGGAAACAGTCATCCGCCGGATGAAGAGCCAGATCACCGACGCCGCCGGCAACCCGAAGTTCCCCAGGCGCGAGGCGCGCGCCATCGCCGTCAGCTACCCGGAAAGCGAGCGGGAGGCGCACGTCCTGCTCGACGAGTTCGCCGCGCTGCGCCGCAAGCGGCTGACCACCAGGCGCGGTCGTGCGTCCGTCGACTTGGTCGCGCTGCTGCTGAAGAAGCGGCTGTTCTCCTCGCCCCGCGCGTTCGCGCACACCGTCGGGGTCTACCTGGAAACCGTCCAGGCGAAGACCAGGAAGACCGCCGCGTCATACGAGGACGAGGTCCCGGAGTGGCTGGAAGGGTTCTTCGACGACGTCGCGGCCTACGACGATGAGGAACTGGCTGACGCCGAAGATGACGCCACCGCTCGTTCGGGAAAGATCCAGGCCGAACTGACCGATGCCTCCGAGCAGGAGATCAGCCTGCTACGACGGATGGAGACCTGGGCCGCCCGGTACGAGAACAGCCCGGACGCCAAGGCGAAGGAGCTGACCGCCTACCTCAAGGCAGTCTGCCTGCCCGACGGGAAGCACTGGACGAACGAGCGCGTCGTGGTGTTCACCGAGTACCGCGACACCCAGATCTGGCTCAAGGACCTGCTCGCCCAGGAAGGGATGGCGGGGGACCAGGTGCAGCTGCTGTTCGGCGGCATGGAGCCGAAGCGGCGCGAGCAGCTGCGGCTGGCGTTCGCCGAGCCGCCGGACCAGAACCCGGTGCGCATCCTGCTTGCCACCGACGCCGCCAGCGAGGGCATCGACCTGCACGATCACTGCCACCGGCTGGTCAACTACGACATCCCCTTCAACCCGAACAAGCTGGAGCAGCGTATCGGCCGCATCGACCGGTACGGCCAGCAGCGCAGACCTGAGGTCCGGCACTTCATCGGCACCGGCTGGGAATCAGCCAGCGACACCTACCAGGCGGACCTGGAGTTCCTGGCGCGGATCGCGGTCAAGGTCGCGCGGATGGAGGAAGACCTCGGCACGGTCAACGCGGTCCTCGCGGAGGCGGTGCAGCGCCGCATGCTCGGCGAGATCGCCGACTTCGACATCGAGAACGCCTCCGCCGCCACGAAACGGTCCGCGAAGAGCAGGCGGCTCGCCGCCGACAGCGATGTGTCCGATCAGGTGAAGCGGCTGCGCCGCGATCTCGACACGACCGTCGAGGAGTTGAAGGTCACCCCGGGCCATGTCAAGCGCCTGGTCGATACCGCGCTCGAACTGGACGGCGAGCAGCCGCTCCGGCCGGCCATCGACGAGAAGCTGTTCGCTGAAGGGCTGTACGAGGTGCCCGCGCTCACCAAGTCCTGGGCACGGGCGACCGAAGGGCTGCTGGAGAAGCTGGAGCGGGAAGGCGAAGAACCTCGCCGCCGCCCGGTTACCTTCGACGCCGCGACCGCGAAGGGACGGCACGACATCGTGCTCGCCCACCTCGGCCACCCGCTCGTGGACATGTCCGCACGGCTGCTGCGCGCCGCCGTGTGGAGCGGGCGCACCGGCCTGCACCGGGTGACCGCCGTCGTCAGCGACGACCCCGCGCTGGAGTCCACGCTGGCCGGCGCGTACTCCCGGTTCGTGCTGGTCGGCAAGGACGGCATCCGCCTCCACGAGGAGATCTTGTACGCCGGTGGCTGGTTGCGCGAGGACGGGACATTCCGCCGGGTGGACAGCCTGTCCGCCGTCTCCGAGATGCTGGACCGGGCCCTGACCCGCGGCACAGCCGTCGCGCCGGCCATCCAGGCCCGGCTCGCCGCCCAGTGGGCTCGGGCACGATCCGGCCTGGTCACCGCCATCGAGCGGCGGACCGAGGAGCGGCTCGCCTCCCTCACCGCCAAGCTGGCCGCCCGCCAGGAAGCCGAACGCCGCGTCATCACCACCGGCGCGGCCCGCTTTGAGGTGACCCTGCGCCGGGCGCTGGCCGAGAGCGAAGCGGAGGAAGACGCGCTGTTCAGCGTGGTCGAAGGGCGCGGCGACGAACGGGAGATCGCCCAGTGGCGCCGGGACCGGGAGAACTGGCAGGTTAAGCTCGATGCGCTGACGGCCAAACGCGACCGCGAGCTCGCCCGTGTGAGCTCCCGCTATGCGGAAATCACGCCGCACAGCTTCCCGGTCGCCGTTATTTTCGCCGTGCCCCGCAGGGAGGCGGTCCGATGAGTCCCCGTCCCCGGACCTCGCGCGGTTCGCGGCGCGAGGCGCACATCGAGTGGCTCAAGCTGATCGACGTCAGCGGCCCGTTCCTGTCGGTTCCCGTGCTCACCAAGGAATGGCCGGACCTGGAGCCGCTGGACGGCGCGGAGCGCGATAAGCTGCGCCGCGCGCACGGCGACTGGCAGGCGAGCGGCGACCGCCTGGCGTGGATCACCTTCGTGCTGGAGGAACTGCTCGGCTGGCAAGGGCTGGTGCGCCGGGACGACATGGAGCGCCACGCCCTGCCCGTCGCCGAGCACGACACGGTCATCACCCCCTCCTTCACGCTGAACGACCCGGCGTCCGGCGACGTGCGCCTGCTCGGCATGATCAGCGACGACTCCCCGGCGGCGCGGGTGCGCGGTTCGGACTGGCCGGCCACCCCCGCCGACCGCCTGGCCCAGCTGTGCCGCGCCCGCGGTGTCGAACTGGGGCTGGCGACCGACGGCCGGTGGTGGGCGCTGGTATGGGCGCCGACCGGGGGCGTCACGACCGTTGCCGTCTTTGACAGCATCTCGTGGCCAGATTCATCCGAACGGACCGTGGTTCGAGCTTTCGTCTCCCTGCTTCAGCGCAGGCGGTGGTTCGCCGTACCGGAGACTCGTCAGCTCCCGGCGCTGTTCCGGGAGTCGCTGAAGCACCAGGAGGACATCACCGACGCCCTCGGCGTCCAGGTCCGCCAGGCGGTGGAACTCCTAGTCGCCGCGTTCGCCCGGTCAGACGTCCCCGCGGAAACATCAGCCGCTGCGGTGTACCGTGGCGCCGTCACCGTGATGATGCGCCTGGTCTTCCTGCTGTTCGCCGAGGAAAGCGGCCTGCTCCCCGCGGACAACGAACTGTACGTGTCGTCATATTCGGCTGGTGGCTTGTACGCCGAGCTTGAGGCCCGGGTCGCAGACGCGCGGGGCAACGAGGGCGAGCTTGAGCACACGTTCCTGGCCTGGCACCGGCTGCTCGCCCTGTTCACGGTCGTGCACCGCGGCGTCGCGCACGCCGAACTCCGGCTGATCGCCCACGACGGGTCGCTGTTCGATCCCGCCAGGTTCCCCTGGTTCCCGCTGACCGTAGACGATCGGACCGTCCTGCACATGCTCCGTTCGGTGCAGACGGTCACGATCGCCGGGGAGCGGCGCACGGTCTCGTTCCGCACCCTGACCGTCGAGCAGATCGGCTACGTCTACGAAGGCCTGCTGTCGTTCGAGGGCTTCCGCGCCGCCGAGGTAGTCATCGGTCTGATCGGCAAAGAAGGCCGCGAGGAGGAGGTCCCGCTCACGGCCATAGAAGCCCTGGGCAGCGCGGATCTCCCGGGCAAGCTCGCCGATCGCTACAAGGCTTCCGGCATCGGCTCGGTCCGCGCCCTGACGGCGAAGCTGGCTCCGCTGGATGGCGACGAACGGTTGCAGGCCGAATCCCGTCTGTATGCGGTCGCCAAGGACCACGCGCTGGTGCAGCGCCTGCTGCCGTACTACCGGATCTTCCGCCGCGACCTGCGCGGCGACCCCGTGGTGATCCTGCCAGGCCAGTTGTACGTGACGGAATCAGCGCTGCGGGCATCGACCGGTACGCATTACACGCCACGGTTCCTCGCCGAGCAAGTCGCCGAAGGCGCCCTGGAGCCCTTGGTCTACAACCCCGGGCCGTTGCAAACGGCCAACCGTTCGCAGTGGAAACTACGGTCGGCGGAAGAGATTCTCGCGCTCCGGATAGCTGACATCGCGATGGGCTCCGGCGCGTTCCTCGTGGCGGCCTGCCGGTACATGGCAGGAAAACTGCTGGAAGCGTGGTCTTTGAAAGGCAACGTCGACGCCTTGCGCGCTTTGTCGGCCCCCCCGGTCGAGTCCGGCTTGGACCTGGACGTCGCCGCGGATCCCTTGGTCATCAACGCCCGACGCGCGGTTATCGAGCACTGCCTCTACGGCGTCGACATCAACGAGATGGCCGTCGAGATGGCAAAGCTCTCCTTGTGGCTGGTCTCGATGGACCCAGGCCGCCCGTTCACCTTCCTGGACGACAAACTCGCAGTCGGGGACTCTCTCCTGGGCATCACGTCCATCGAGCAACTCGAGTGGATGCACCTGAACCCCGTGAAAGGCCGTCAACTCCACGAGGACACCCTGCTGGACTTCATGTCCGGCGTCCGCAGCGTCCTAGCCGATGTCAGCGAACAGCGCCGCCTCCTGGTCGACATCCCCGACGACATTGATGGCATTACGAAGAAGCGCGAAATCCTCACCGAAGTCTGGTCGATCCTGGCCGGCGACACCGGCCAGCTGCAGGCGGTCCAGAACGGCGGCGGCATGTCCCTGCTCGCCGACGCCCTCGGCTACGCCCGCCTGGCCGAGCCGGTGCGGTTCCGCGCCGGATGGGAGCAGCAGGCCAGCCTGCGGCTGCGCGACGGCGACACCACGGTGCTCGCCGAGTACGACCAGCACGCCCGGATCCTCGGCAGCGAGCCGGAGCAGATGACCGATGCCGCCGCAGCCGCCTACCTGGCGCTGGCCGCCGAGGGCACCGATGTGCTGCTGATGGCCGCCGACCACGCGCTGCGCCGGGAACTGTCCCGCCGCGTCCGCGAGGACCTGATCCGCCTGGGCATCGTCCAGGACGGCCCCGCCGTGACCATCGCCGACGGTGCCACCGCCAGCGCCGGCGACCTGATCATCTGCACCCGCAATGACCACGGCACCGAGGCGGGCGAGCCCGGCCGCACGCTGGCCAACGGCGACCTGCTCCGCATCGAGGCGGTCACCGGCAACGGCCTGCTCGTCCGCCGCGCCCTGGACGCTGACCCGGCCACCGGCCAGCGCCGCTGGACCGACCGCCGTTTCCTGTACGCCGGCTACCAGGACGCCGAGCTGGGCTACGCGGTCACCGACCACGTCGCGCAAGGCCGCACCGTGACCGCCGGCCTGGCCGTGATCTGCGGCACCGAGGACCGCCAGCACCTCTACGTGGCCCTGACCCGCGGCACCGCTGCCAACATGGCCTACGTGTTCACCCGGTCTCCCAAGCGCGCCGACCCCGCCCCCGGCCCCCGCCCCGCCCCGGAACTGGCCCGCTACGACCAGATCACAGCCGAACGATCCGTCCCTCCCGCCCCGGCCACCCCGCCGGCCCTCCCCGGCGACGCGCTGGCCGTGCTATCCGCCGTCGTGGACCGCGACGGCCAGCGCGTCGCCGCCACCCAGGACCGCCGCCGCGCCCTGACCAGCGCCGATCACCTGGCGATCCTGAACGCCATCTGGACCACCGAGACCGCCCAGGCCCGCGAGCAGCGGTACCAGGACCTGCTCGCGGCCAGCCTGCCGCCCGGCTACCGCCGCCAGCCAGGCCACCAGGCGAAATGGCTGTGGCGGACCCTGCGGGCCGCCGAACTGGCCGGCCTGGACGCCGGGGCCGTGCTGGCCGCCGCGATCGCCGAACGGGACCTGGCCGGCGCCCGCGACGCCGCCGCCGTCATCGACGCCCGCCTCCGCCACCGCCTCGGCGCCCTGGTCCCGCAACCGGCAGGCCCGTGGTCCGCCCAGGTCCCTGCCCTCGCCGACCCCGGACGCCGCGCCTGGCTGGCCGAGATCGCCGCGCTGATGGACGCGCGGAAGGACCGCATCGGCGAGCACGCCGCCGCCTGCGCCCCGGCCTGGGCCGTGAACGCCCTGGGCCCGGTCCCCGGCCACCCGCTGGACCGCCTGGACTGGCAGCAGCGCGCCAGCTCCATCGGCGCCTGGCGGGAACTATCTGGCTACGGCCACCCCGCCGACCCGATCGGCCCCGAGCCCGCCGCGGCCGCCCCGGACCTGCGCGCCGCCTGGCACGAGGCCCTCGCCGCCCTCGGCCCCGCCGAGGGTCCCGACGTGCGCGGCCTGCCCGACGG
>Ga0335085_10007882_pt1 | contig 16368 bp, 12 predicted proteins | sample Lox_Sample_45_FD_206712 | JGI IMG/M metagenome (GOLD analysis project Ga0335085, IMG submission 206712) | Soil microbial communities from Loxahatchee National Wildlife Refuge, Florida, United States - Lox_Sample_4.5 | ecosystem: Environmental > Terrestrial > Soil > Wetlands | place: USA...
TCGACCTGTCCACGACGACGGTGGATCCGTCGGCAACGTCCACGACGATCGGTGAATCGACGACGACCCTCGATCCGTCGGCGACCTCTACGACCGACGACAGCTCCTCGACAACACTCGATCCGTCGGCGACGTCGACGACGCTGGACCTGTCGGCGACGTCGACGACCACGTTGGATCCGTCGGTGACGTCCACGTCGGTCGATGAATCGACGACCACGATCGACCCGTCCGCCACGACGACGACCACGGGCGCGACGACCACAACTACCCCGGAGACGACGACCACTACTGCGCCGGAGACGACGACCACGACCGCGCCGGGGACGACAACGACCGGGACGACGACCACCACCACCGTTCCCGTCCACGAAGGTTCGCACGGTCGACCACGCGTCCGAGCCGCCAACGGTTACTGGTTCGCGACGAGCACCGGCCGCGTCGCCGGATTCGGCGGGGCCGCGGCAACCAGCGTGGCGACCGCGACTGCCGGAGCCGGCGACCCCGTCGTCGGGATCGCGGGGACGTCGTCGGGAAGGGGATTCTGGCTGACGACCGCGGAGGGCGACGTTCGACCCTACGGCGATGCCCGCTCGTACGGATCGATGCGTGGTCACGGGCTCACGCGCCCCATCGTCGGGATCGCGGCGACGCCGGACGGGCGCGGCTACTGGCTCGTCGCGACTGACGGCGGCATCTTCGGGTTCGGCGACGCGCGTTTTTACGGTTCGACCGGCGCCATTCGCCTCAACCAGCCGATCGTCGGTATGACGGTCACACCGAGCGGGCGCGGCTATTGGTTCGTGGCGGCCGACGGCGGCCTGTTCAGCTACGGCGACGCGCGTTTCTACGGCTCGATGGGTGCAGTGCACCTGCATCAGCCGGTCGTCGGGATGAGCGCGTCGCCGACGGGGCACGGCTACTGGATGGTGGCGCGCGACGGCGGCATATTCAGCTTCGGCGACGCCCGCTTCTTCGGATCGACGGGGGCGATGCACCTACGCGGAGCCATCGTCGGAATGGCTTCGTCGCCAACCGCCCACGGGTACTGGTTCGTCGCCGCCGATGGCGGGGTCTTCGCGTTCGGTGATGCCCGCTTCTTCGGCTCCATGGCCGGCTCGCCGGCGCCGGTCGTCGGCATGGCGGTCCGCGCGACCTGACCGGGCGGGGCGTACCCGCGCCCGCCGACGCCGGACACCCGATTTTGGCCGGGCGCAAGGGGTCGCGGGCCCGTTGTGACCTAGTTCCCACGCCGGTTCCGGCCACTCAAGGGGCCCCGGGACCCCGACGATGAAGCCGGTTCATGCTGTCGCACGCGAAGCAACCGGCCGTCGGTGCTCGAACGCGGTCGACCGACGAATTCGTCCCCGGCGCGGCGCCGGACCTCGGGGACCACCTGGACAAGCTTCGCCTCGGAGCCGGCGCGTTGCTCGCTCCCGCCGTGGTCACGCTCGCGCCGGTGGGCGACTCGGCCCGGCGGCTGATGTATCTCGGAGCGTTGATCCTGATCTGGGCCCTGGTCGTGCGGGCGGTGACCCTCCGTCCCGGCGCCCGCGGTTGGACAGGAATCGCAATCGGAACCGGGCTCGCCGTGCTCGGCGAGGGTGCGCGGACGCTCTTCGTCACGACGGGCACCGTCATCTTCCTGCACGGCGCCGACGCGCTCCGGATCGCCGCGTATCTCGTCATCGTTGCGAGTTTCGGCGCGGTCGTGCGCCACCGCGACGCCGACAACGGCCGGGCGTCGGTACTCGACGCAGCCATCGTCGGTTGCGCGTTGTTCGCCACCTGCTGGCCGATGCTGGCATATCCGTCGGCGATGTCGCGGGCCACCGAGGCATCGGGTGGGCTGCTGGGCGCGGCGCGGCCGCTCGTCGCGATCGTGGTCTGCGCGGTCGGCGTGCGCCTGCTCTTCCGGCGCGAGCTCGCGTCCCGGTTGCTTTTCTTCGGAGTCGTACCGCTCGCGGCCGCGGACCTCATCGACGGGGCCGGGATCGCCCACGCAACCGGGAGCGGCCGCGGCTTCCTCGAGATCGGGGCGCTGCTCGCACTCTCGATCGTCGCCATCGCGGCGGGTCGCGCGCCCGTCGGCGACACACAGATCATCGACGTCGACCCCGCGAACCGGCTGCGCATCCTCTGCGTCCTGACCTCGGTCGCTCTGTGCTCCGCGATCCCGCTCGCGGATGCATGGTCGTCGGGGCACCGCGACCTCTCGACGCTGTTCCCCGGCTTGTGCGCGATCGCGATGTTCGTGCTCGTCGCGTTGCGTCTGTGGCATCTTGCCGCCGGTGCACGGGCATCGGGTGTTCGCCACGGACTGCGGCGGCTCGGTGCGCTCGTGCAAGGCCTGCACGACGCGATCTTCGTCGTCGACTTCACCGGCACCATCTCGTACGCGAGCCCCCGAGCGTCCGCGATTCTGCGGTGCGACGAGGATCTCGTCGGCCGTAACTTCGTCACGTCGCTGCGCGCCGACGACTCGGAACGGCTCGTGCACTACCTGAGTGCCGCGGGACGCGCTCCGCTCGGCACGCACGAGGAGTTGATCGGCGTCTTCCTCGACGGGAAGGGTGAGCACCGCGACTTCGAGATGAGCGTCGTGAACATGCTGGGCGACAAGGACGTTGCGGGCATCGTGATCACGATGCGCGACGTCACGGTCAAGCGACAACTCACGCGCGAGCTCGAGCAGCGCGTCTTCCGCGACGACCTCACGAAGCTCGCCAACCGGTCGCTGTTCATGGACCGGCTCGACCAGGCGCGTCTCCGCAGCCGGCGGACCGGTTCGGCCATCGCGGTCATGTTCGTCGACCTCGATGACTTCAAAGCGGTCAACGACGGCCTTGGTCACGCGGCGGGTGATGCCCTCCTCTGTGCCGTCTCGGGCCGGCTGAGCGAGTGCCTCCGGCCCAGCGACACGATCGCACGTCTGGGCGGCGACGAGTTCGCGGTGCTACTCGACGGCGTCGCCGACGTTGCCGAGGTGATGAACGTCGCGCAACGCCTCCTCGAAGTGTTGCAGATGCCCGTGGAGATCGACGAGCTCTCCGTGACCGTCCCCGCCAGCATCGGCATCGCGATCGCCGAGCAAGGTCACGCGCACGGCAACCTGATGCGCGACGCCGACATCGCGCTGTATCGCGCGAAGGAACAGGGCAAGAACCGGACCGCGGTGTTCGATGCCTCTATGGGGTGGGAGGCGTACTCGCGCCTGCGGTTGCGAACGCAGCTCGAATCGGCGATCGAGAACGACGAGCTGCGCGTGCTCTTCCAGCCGATCATTTCCTTGGACTCGAGCGAGATCGTCGGGGTCGAGGCACTGGTCCGCTGGGAACACCCGAAGTTGGGGACGCTGTCGCCCTCGGAGTTCGTCCCGATCGCCGAGGAGAGCGCGCTCATCAACTACATCGGTGGATGGGTCCTGCAACAGGCGTGCACACACGCGGCGGCTTGGAACAGTGGCGGCCACAGCCTGTATGTGAGCGTGAACGTCTCCGCCCGCCAGCTGCGCGAGGCCGGCTTCGCGGCGGAAATCGCCGCGGCGCTCGCGACGTCCGGGCTCGAACCCTCGAAGCTCATGCTCGAGCTGACGGAATCGGTTCTGATCGACGAGGTCGCGGGCGAGAACCTCGTGGAGAGCGTTGCCCCCCTTGGTGTCGGGATCGCGATCGACGACTTCGGCACCGGCTACTCGTCGCTCGCGTACCTGCAGCGCTTCCCGGTGAACGTGGTCAAGATCGACCGTAGCTTCGTCTCGCGACTGAACGAGGACGGAATGCGCGCCGTCGTGAAGAGCATGGCGGCGATCTCGGCGGTGATGGGCTACACGAGCATCGCCGAGGGCGTCGAGACGGTCGAGGAGGCCGCGGATCTCGTCGGCCTCGACTACGGGTACGCGCAGGGATTCCTCTTCAGCCACCCGGTGGGCGCCGCGGAGATAAACGTGCTGCTCGGCGAGACGCCGCCGACGCGGGACCGCGCCGTCCCTATCTGACCCGCGGCGCGCGTCAGACCGGAAACGTCTCGACCTCGGTTGCCTTGACCGCCGCCCACACGTCGCAGCCTTCGGCCAATTCGAGGTCCCTCACCGCGGCCGGCGTGACCTCCGCGACGATCGCGAGCGGACCGTCGACCCGCACGCGTACCCGCCCTCGAGTACCGAGATGCTCGACCTCGCGTACGCGTCCGCGCCAGGCGTTGCGCGCGCTCCCATGGGGTTGCTCTCGGTGCAGCACGACCGCGTTCGGCGGGATGATCGTGATCACCTCGCCCGCGGCCGGCTCGGCCGCGGTCACCACTGCACTCCCGATGTGTACCTCGACGCCGTCGGCGTGACCGCGGTACAGGTTCACACCGACGAGCTCGGCGACATATTGCGAGCGGGGCCGAGTCGTGACCTCGTCGGGGGTACCGGTCTGAACGACCCGACCGCCTTCGAGGATCACGATGCGGTCGGCCAGCGCGAGCGCGTCGACCGGGTCGTGAGTCACGAGGATCCGTGCGCCCGCGAAGTCTTGCAGCATCGCCCGGAGCTGGCGCCGCGTGTCGACGCGCGTCTGCACGTCGAGAGCTGCGAGTGGTTCGTCCAGCAGAAGCAATTCCGGTTCGATCGCCAGCGCGCGCGCGAGGGCCACGCGTTGGGCCTGACCCCCCGACAGCTCGCGCGGTCTCGCGGCTTCCCGGACATCCACGCCGACTGCTCGCAACAAGGCCCGCGCGCGAGTGCGGGCTGCCACGCGGCCGACGCCGCGCTCACGCAGCCCGAAGGCGACGTTATCGAGCGCGCTGAGGTGCTCGAACAGCAGGTAGTTCTGAAAGACGACTCCGACCGAGCGCCGTTCGGGCACCACGAACCGGCCGTGGGCCGGGGCGTCAACGATGGTGTCGCCGATCGAGATGCTGCCTTCGTCGATCGGAACCAAACCGGCCAGTGCGCGCAGCAGCGTGGTCTTGCCCGCGCCGTTCGGACCCAGTACTGCGACCATCTCACCGTCCGCGGCCTCCAGCTCCGCGTCCAGCACGAACGCGCCGACGGCCACCTTGACCGTCGCGTCCACACTCACAAGGCGGAAAGCCAGCGGTCGCGCAGGCTGACGAGAACAACCAGCGAGATCACGAGCAGCAGCAGGCTCAGTACGATCGCGGCGTCGGTGTTTCCTTCTTCGAGCTTGACGTACACGAATAGTGGGAGCGTCTGGGTCTTCCCCTGTGTGTTCCCGGCAAACGTGATCGTCGCGCCGAATTCGCCGAGTGCGCGCGCCCAGCAGAGCACGGCGCCCGCAATGAGAGACGGCCGGATCGCGGGGAGCGTCACGCGCCTGAACACGCTCAGCCGTGACGCTCCGAGCGTGCGGGCGGCCTCCTCGAAACGACGGTCGGTCGAGCGGAACGCCGCCTCGACGGTTAGCACCAGGAACGGCATGGCGACGAAGGTTTCGGCCGCGACCGCGCCCAGCACATGGAAGGGAAGGTGCACGCCGACGTGGTCGAGGTATTGGCCCACGAGCCCGCGCTTTCCGAGCGCGAGCAGGAGTGCGATCCCGCCGACGACGGGCGGCAGCACCATCGGAAGCAGGGTGAACGCGCGAACGATACGACGCCCGGGATACGCGACTCGCGCCTGCACCCACGCGAGCGGCACGCCGAAGATCACGGCGATGGCGGTGGAGACGAGCGATGTGACGAGCGACAGGCGAAGCGCGGTCATCGCTTCGTCACTGGACAGCGTCGACCACGCCGACGACCACGGCGCGCGCCACAGCAGCCCGACGAGCGGGATGACGAAGATCGAGGCGCCGAACGCGGCAAGAACCAGGACGAACGTCGGAACGCGCTCGTTCGCGACCCCCCGCCGAGGTGCCACGCGGGGCCGGGTCTCCGTCGTCATAGTCCGGCTGAGACTATTGAGGTTCCGAGTGCAGAAGCGAGTGCAGGAAACGATCCACGGCTGTGACCTGCTCGCGACGCCAACGGGAGAGGACGAGATCGAACCCGGTGCTGTCCGGCTGAGCCGAGATCGCCTCGACGAGCGGTGCGATGTCTGCGATCTGGCGCTTCACGAGTGTGCGTGTCGATTTCCCCGAGCGCTCGAGGAGCGCGAGCTTCACGAGGAGCTCACCGCGAACGTCACGAACGTGTTCGACCGGGGCGTCGAGCCACCGGCGGAGCGCGGCGCGCCCGCTTCGGGTCGCGCGCATGATCTTTCTCTGCGGCCCGCGCGAGCCGGCGGCCTTCGCGGATTCCTCGATGTAACCCCGTTCGCTCAACGTCGCGAGCGAGCGGTAGACGATGGGCCGCGGCACGGTCCAGATGCGGCCGATCGGTCCGTCGGCGCGTAACGCCCGCACGACCGGCCAGCCGTGCGTCGGTTCCTCGGCAACGAGTCCGAGCACCACCCAATCGGCGAGCGAGAGCTCAGGTAGCCGCGCAACCACGACCAGGCAACGTACCGGACCTCTCGCCGAGTCGTGGGTGCGACTACCGACGCGCTCGGAGTGCCGGGAGCGCGAGTGAGCTGCCGACGCCCCAGAGCAGACCAACCGACCGTTCGAGCTCGTCCAGCACCGCGTCGATCGCGGTCACGAACGACTCCGCCTGTTCCTCGGTGGTGATCAGCGGCGGAAGGATCTTGAGGATGTTCTGATGGTCGCCCGCGACCTGACTGAGGATGCGATGGTCGCGATAGAGCGGAACGATCACCATCTGGGCGAAGAGTCCCTTTCGCATCGACTCCAACAGGGTCCACTGCGCCCGGAGCCGCATCGAGCGCGGTCGAGCGAACTCGATGCCGATCATCAGACCGCGGCCGCGGACCTCATGCACGAGCTCGTGCCGTTTCGCCACGTCCTCGAGGCCCGACATGAGCGAACCGCCGATCGAGGATGCATGCTCCACGACAGAATCCGCGTCGATCGTGTGCAGCGTCGCCAATCCCGCCGTCATCGCCAGAACGTTCTGGCCGAACGTCGAGCTGTGGACGACCGCGCGATCCATCTTGTCGAACACCCGCTCGACGATCTCACTCTTGGCGATGATCGCCCCGACCGGGACATACCCACCCGAGAGTGCCTTGGCGACCGTGACAACGTCGGGCTCCACGTTCCAGTGCTCGAACGCGAAGAACGTACCCGTGCGTCCGAGACCGGTCTGCACCTCGTCGATCGCGAGGAGCGCACCGTGTTGATGACAGAGGTCGGCGGCCGTACGCAGGTAACCGTCGGGCGCGACGAACACCCCCTTGCCCTGGATCGGCTCGACCACGAACGCCGCGACGTCACCGACCGCCAGCTCGCGCCGGAGGCGGTCGAGATCACCGAACGGGACGCTTTCGCACCCGGGCAGCAGCGTGCCGAACCGATCGCGGAATTCAGGCGCACCGTTGAGTGAGAGCGCGCCGATGGTGAGACCGTGGAACGCGTGGTCGGCGAACAGCACACGGTCCCTCCCCGTCGCGCAGCGGACATATTTGATCGCCGTCTCGACCGATTCCGCGCCGCTGTTGGTGAAGAAGCACCGGTACCCGTCGTGCGGCATGCGCGCGACCAGCGCTTCGGCCAGCAACCCGGAGAGCGGCGGGCACTCCATCTGGACGAGGTTCGGCAGTGCGCATTCCATCGCATCGCGCAGCGCTCGTTCGATGACGGGGTGGCAACGGCCGAGTGCGAACACGCCGAAGCCGGCCAGGAAGTCGAGGTATCGCCGTCCGTCGCGGTCGAAAAGGTACGCGCCGTCGGCGCGCACGTAGTCGGCGTCGAACGCGATCGTGCGCAGTACCCGCGGCATCTGGGGATTCAGGTATCGCTCGTGGAGTTCGAACGCCTCGCCGCCGCGGCGTTCGAGCAGCGCTCGGATGTCGAACGCCGACGCGTCGCCCGGTTTCGAGTCGCGGCTCATCCGGCGGCACTTTCGGGCGCGGGGCTCGGCTCCCTCGTCGCGGACGCGTGATCGAGCTGCGGGCCGAAGGCGGCGGACCGACGGATCCGATTCGCCCGGGTCCCCTTTACGAAACCGTTGTCCACGAACCAATGCGCGGCGCGGGCCAGCGCGACGCGCGCCGGGATACTGGTATACCCGAGCTCGGCCCGGGCGCGACTCGTGTCGTACTCCATACGGGTCGTTGCCATGCGTACAGGCTCCGACGGCAGCGTCGGCTCGCGCTTCAGCACCGTCGACTGAACCCACTCGGAGCCACGCACGATCGGGAGAACCGCGCGCGGCGAAAGTCGAACCCGCGGTGTGGGCAGACCGCAAATGTCGGCAAGCGTCGCCAACATCTCGTGCAATGTCATGTTGTCGCCACCGAGGATGTAGCTCCGACCGGGCGCGCCCCGCTGCGCGGCGAGCACATGACCGCGTGCAACGTCGTCGACGTGCACGACGTTCAGCGCCGTGTCGACGTAAGCGGGAATCCGGCCGTTGAGGAACTCGATGATCGTCCGACCGGTCGGAGTGGGCGCGGTGTCGCGCTCTCCCACCGGGAACGTCGGATGCACGAGCACGACTGGCAGACCCGTGGCGCCCGCCCGCAGCACCTCGTGCTCGGCGAGGAACTTCGAGCGCTTGTAGTGCCCGAAGAGATGCTCGAAATGAACAGGCGAATCCTCTGACGAGAGCCGGCAGTACTCCGCCACGCCGATCGTTCCGACCGTACTCGTGTACGCCAAGCGTGCCGTCCCGGCGCGCTCGACCGCGCGCAGCACGTTCGTCGTTCCACCGACGTTCACGTCGTAGAAGACGGCGGGATCGGCGGCCCAGAAGCGGTAAACGGCCGCGAGGTGGAACACGGTGGACACGCCGTCGGCGGCCGCGTCGAGGGTGCGGGTGTCGCGGATGTCGCCGACGAAGCGGTCGACGTCGAGGCCGGCAAGATTGGCGTCGTCGCGCCCCGGTTCGCAGAGCGCCCGCACCTGGTGGCCGGTGTCGATCAACGCGCGGACGACCGCGGAGCCGATGAATCCCGATGCGCCGGTAACGAGAACTGGTTCGGAACCAGCCGAGGTCTCAGCCACAGCCCATCACCTACCCGGCGCCGACGATCGTCGAACGACCCACTCGTGCGCAGCCGCACGCGCCGCGGCGCGAGGCAGCACCCTACGACGCCGGCCGGGCCGCCGACGCCGCGGATTCCGCCGTCGACATCAACCCACCCCGACACCGCGGCGAGCCCGCCCACTCGGTCACGGTCGGCCAGCCGAAGCCGAGACGGAAGTGCCGGTCGTCCAGCTCGAACCAGTGACCGGGTCCGACGTAGGTGCCGTGCTCGGCAAGGAGGGTTTCGTAGAAGCACTCCTTGTCGACGTCGAGGTGTGGAGCGAAGCGGACGAGTCCGACGCCGCCGCCTGTGGGCTCGACCCATTCGAAGTCACGCTGTCCACGTGTCCACGCGTCCACGCGTCCACCGACGCACGACGTCGAGACGGCCCCGCACGTCGTCGAGAATCGGAGGCAGAACCCGGGCACGGTCGGCCAGGACGCGGCCCGCGATCCGCTCGTCGATCGTGGCCCTGCTTGTGCGACTCCGCCGGCGAATGCGAACATATGTTCGTGTCCGCCGACGCGACGATCCTCCACGCCGACCTCGATGCGTTCTACGCGTCCGTCGAGCAGCGCGACGATCCGCGACTGCGCGGGCGCCCGGTGATCGTCGGTGGTGGTGTCGTGCTCGCGGCGAGCTACGAGGCGAAGGCCTTTGGCGTGCGCACCGCCATGGGCACGCGATCAGCTCGGCGCCTGTGCCCGAGGGCGGTCGTCGTCGAGCCGCGATTTGCCGCGTACACCGAAGCGAGTCGCGCCGTCTTCGCCGTCTTCGAGGACACGACGCCGCTCGTCGAGGGACTCTCCATCGACGAGGCCTTCCTCGAAGTCGGCGGTCTGCGCAACGTGTCGGGGACGCCGGGGGAGATCGCGATCCGATTACGGCGCGAGGTACTCGACCGGGTCGCACTCCCCATCACCGTCGGTGTTGCGCGCACCAAGTTTCTCGCCAAGGTCGCCAGCGGCGTAGCCAAGCCCGACGGCCTCCTCGTCGTACCACCCGAGCGCGAGCTCGCGTTTCTGCATCCGCTCGCGGTCGAACGGCTCTGGGGCGTCGGATCGGTGACCGCGCGCAAACTGCACGAGCGCGGCATCCGGACCGTCGCCGACGTGGCCCGGTTGGACGAGGCCGTGCTCATCGCAATGCTCGGGCAGGCATCCGGACGCCATCTTCACGCGCTCGCACACAACCGCGATCCGCGCCCGGTCGTGATCGGCCGCCGGCGCGGCTCAATCGGCTCGCAGCACGCTCTTGGTCGGGCGCGCGACGCACGATCTGTGGCCGCGGTCGACGCGGTCGTCGTCGCACTCGTCGACCGGGTAACGCGGCGCATGCGCGCAGCAGCTCGTGTCGGCCGGACTGTGGTGCTCCGGCTTCGGTACGACGACTTCACGCGCGCGACACGCTCACACACGCTCGCGCGCGCCACCGCGCACACCGAAACCGTCCTCGCGATCGCCCGCGAGCTGGTTGCGGCGGCCATGCCGAAGATCGCGCGGGACGGAGTCACGTTGATCGGAATCGCTGTCGCGAATCTCACGAACGCGGACGTCGAGCAGCTCGCGCTGCCGTTCGGACGCAGTAGCGTCGGTTCACTCGATTCGGCAATCGACGACATCCGCGAGCGGTACGGCTCAACGGCAGTGATGCGCGCAGTACTCCTCGGCAAGCGCACGGGCGAGTCGATGCCGATGCTCCCCGATTGAGGTCAGGAAGCCGGATCGACCGTCATCAAGGAGTGTGTCGCGGTGTCGAGCACGTACGCCCGGCCACCGAGAACGATGAGCGATGCGTCATCGAACTCGCCGATCGGCAATTCGGTCGCGGCCACGATCGTGCCGGTATCCGGATCGATCTCTCCGAGGAAGCCGTCGTCGTTGTTGCCATAGCCGAGGAACCAAACTTGACCATCGCCTGCGGCGACCTGCGCGGTCGGGATGTCGAACGCCGTCCGGCGGTAGCCGTTCTCCGTGTCGACCCGCACCAATTCCAGGCGTGTGGTCCAGTGCGTCGTCCAGACGAATCGTCCGTCGGCCGCCAGGCTCTGGGTAAAGCCGGTGTCGGAGTCCTCGACGATCTGCAAGCGCTTCGATTCGGGATCGATTCGCATGAGCGCGGTTCCGGAGCCGCCTCCGACAACCCATGCGCCGGCGCCGTCGAATGCGAAGCCGACACTTCCATTGTTCTCGACGTCGCCCGGCACTGCGATCGTCGCGAGCACCGTCCCGGTTCGCGGCGCGAACTCGACGACCGGATGCGTACCGTCGCTGAACCACAGCGCTCCGGCACCTAGGGCAAGCTTTGCCTTCGGGTCGCCCTGCACGCTCGTATCCGGCACGGCAACCGACCAGATCCGGCGGCCGTCGATCGGATCCACGCGCGTGACGTGATACGGCGCACCCGAGTACCCGTTGGACAGCAGAAACACCGCCCCGTCGCCCGCGGCAACCTGCGCGACGTTTGCGTCGACCGGCGTTCCGGGCAGCGAACGGACGGTGCCTGTACCGAGATCGATGCTCGACGCTCCGACGCACTCGCCTGCACCACCGCTGCAGCCCGCGACCCAAACGGTGTCGTCGGCACCAACCGCGACGTCTGCGGCGCCGAATCCGACGGGCAGCGCTTTGGTGCGTACCGCGGAGGCCGGGAGACGGGCCGCCGCGGCGACGGACCGGTCAGCGGGGTACGCGCTGGTGGTCGGAGGTTCGCCGCCCGCGGACGCCGCCTGAGCTGAGAGGTCAGAGCCTCGCCCGGTCGTACGGACTGCGTAGGCGATCCCGATGGCGCCCATCCCGGCGATCGCGAAGATCGTCAACGCGGTCGAGCGGCGTCGATGGGATCGCGTCACCGGCACAGTGTCCCAGACGCTCCGTTCGCTCTCGCGGTTCCATCTCACAGCATTTGCGCCGCTGGATCCGAGGCAATTTTTGGCCCTGTCTCGTTCTTCACCCCTCTCGGGTGACGAAGTCGGGGCCGAACATGACGATTCTCGCTGACGAGTGAACGGGGTTTGAACGTGGCCCGACACCGGTACGAGATCAGACTGCGCGGTCGGCTCACACCGACGATCGCGTCCGAGTTCGAGCAACTACGCCTGACGACTTCGACCGCGCCCGTAGACACTGTGCTCGAAGGCGTTGTCGACGACGGGCCCGCGCTACACGGGCTCCTCCGCCGCATCGAGGCGCTCGGCCTCGAGTTGGTCGAGGTCAGGCGGCTCACAGACGAGAACGCCAAACGCTCCTGAGCGGACGCGACCCGGTTCCGGCCGTCGTCCGTTCAGGCCGTCGTACGTTCCGGCCGTCGTCCGTTCAGGCCGTCGTCCGTTCAGGCCGTCGTACGTTCAGGCCGTCGTACGTTCAGGCCGTCGTACGTTCAGGCCGTCGTACGTTCAGGCCGTTGTCTTTTCAGACGGTCGTCAGGCGGCGGCGCTCCGACCGCAGCTCGAACGCCGCGATGATGCTGCCGATTCCCTTCGCGAGCGCGGTGGCTCCGACCCAGATCACGAGCAGCACGATCGAGCGCCCGGCATAGCCGATGGCCCAGAAGCCGATCGCCACCTCGATGACTCCGAGGATGAGCCGCATCCACCAGAGGTCGTACTCGTGACGTCCCGCCAGCGCGGCGACGAACTCGACCGTCCCGTGGAACAGCAGGAACCATGCAAGGAGCGCGGCAAGTGTCACGAAGGTTTCGTCGGGCCACACGAACGCGATCACTCCGGCGGCGACGGATGCGATCCCCAGCAGCGCGTGCACCCATCGATACGAGTCCGCCACGAATGCGGCAGCGATCTCGCCGGCACCGACGATGAAGAACAGGATGCCGGCGTAGACCACGACCGCCCAAACGGTCGTGATGTTGCTGCGCGCGCTCAACACGACCCACCCGAACAAGAGCCAGATGATTCCCGTGATAAGAAACAGCCACCACCACGAGGCGGCCTCCGCGAGCATTTCGTCGTTGCCGCTGTCGCCGATCGTCGCCGACGTCATGGGTCCCCTCCCAGGCGAGTCGTTTCGACACAGCGTCCATCCGGACGCGGGTCGACCCCTCACCCGCGTCGGGTGATTCCGCCGGCCAGCAGGAGCCGGCCATCTGCTCGCGGGAATCCAGCTACGTGCTTGCGGGAATCCAGCTACGTGCTTGCGGGAATCCAGCTACGTGCTTGCGGGAATCCAGCTACGTGCTTGCGGGAATCCAGCTACGTGCTTGCGGGAATGACGTCGAGGCCCAGCCGCCGGGCCGCCGCGGCGGCCTCGCCGCGATTGGTCACGGCGAGCTTCGCCAAGATGTTCGAGACGTGCACGGAGGCCGTCTTCGCCGAGATGAACAGCGATTCCGCGATCTGCCGATTGGTCCGTCCTTCGGCGACGAGCGCGAGCACGTCGAGCTCCCGGGCGGTGAGTCCGAACCGGTCGGCCGGCGAGAGGACTGCAACCGTCTCGCCGGTGTCGGCGATTTCGCCGAGTTCGAGCCGCGCCCGCCGGGCAAGGCTTGCAATGGCATCTCGCAGACATACCCAGCCAATGTCGGACGCCATTGAGTACGCGATACGGGCGGCCGCACTCGCGGCGTCACGCTCGTCACTGTGTACGAACGCTTCCGACGCGCGAAACCGGGCGTACGCCTCGCGCGGCCGCATGCCGTAGCGGGCCCACAAATCGGCAACGTGGGCCCACCGCGACCCGTCGTCGGTGCGGCCGGCGCGCGCCGTCTCCGCCGCGACCAGCGCGCGTAGTGCATCGAGATCGCCCGGATGACCGCCGCCCCAGCGATCGGTCTCGATCGCTCGGTCGAGGCCCCCTCCGAGCAGCTCGACCTGGCGAAGGTAGTCCGCGTGTTGATCGCGATCCTTCGCGCGGCTCGCGGCCGAGGCGCCGGCAGCGAGCCCTTCGACGATCACCGACACGCTCACATCCGAACAGAGGCGGAGATCCGCGGCGGGGATCTGCATGGCGTCGCACGCGCGCCGCAGCGCGTCGACCTCGTCGCCGCTCCACGCGGAAATCGCGATCCACGCATGCTCGACCGTCAGATGGTCGCGGACTGCTCCGGCCGGGCCAATGAGTTCCTCCATGCGCGCCGCTTTCGAGCGCGCGGCATCGAACCGGCCGCGCCCGACCGCGAGGAGGCATTCCTCTTGTGCGAGTCGCCACGCGTCGATGCCGATCGGATCCGCGCCCGCGATCTCGCCGAGCAGCTCCTCGAGCTCATTCCAGCGACCGAGCGTACGAAGCGACTCAGCCGCGTTCAGTCGGAGAAACAAGCCGAACGCACGATCCAAGCCGTGCGATCGCGCGATCTCGGCGCCGTCGAGGGAGATCGTCAGCGCTTCCTCGTCGCGCGCCAGCGTCTGAAGCGCGCCACCCTCGTTGACTGCCGCCCGCGCGACGTCCGGCCACGACTGCATTTCGACCGCGAGCTCACGCGCCCGATTCAACTCGGCGAGCCCTTCGTCGATCCGCCCGATGCCGGCCAGCGCCGATCCCAGGGAGTTGTGCGCATGCCCCTCGATCACTCGTTCGCCTACGCATTGCGCGACGGCGATCGCCTCCTCACAGACGGCAACCGCCTCGTCGCTGCCGCCGAGCATCAACTGCTGGCCGAGGGTCGCGAGGACCTTTGCTCGCGCCACGCTCGGTTCGGGAGGTACAAGCCGGACAGCCTCGCGGCAATGTTCCAAGATGTCCGCCCACGAGCCCGACAGCATCCACAGGTACCGGCCATACCGCTCGTGCAACAACGCGGCCGCGATCGGATCCCGCTCGGCGTCGACCTCGGCCAGGCCCGATTTGATGTAGTCGAGCGCTCGGTCGGTACTGCCGGACATCTCGGCCTGCGTCGCCGTATACCGCAACATCTCCACGTGGCCCATCCCGGCGCGCACCTCGGCATCGGGCGCCTGCGGCCACAAGGCAAGGATCTGCTCGGCCTGCTCGAGCGCGTCTCCATAGGCATAAATGCGCTCGGCGGCGCGCGCGGCGTCGAGCGCTGCCACGAGAGCCCGGGGCGCGTCGTGCGCCGAATCCCAGTGGCAGGCGAGCTCAGCCAGCAGCTGTGCGTCTCCGCCGTCGAACCACTCGGGATGCTCGGCTAGCGCCTCGGCGACTTTCGTATGCAGCGCGACCCGATCGCCGGGAAGCAGATCCTCCTCGACCGCTTCCCGCACGAGCGCGTGCCGGAAGTGGTACTCGATCCCTTCGGCATCGGTCACGAGCACATGCTCGGCGACGGCTTCGCGGGCGCCCGCAAGCAGATCTTCGTGGGTGAGCCCCGCCGTCGCCTCGAGCAGCCGGTGATCGGCCGATCGGCCGATGACCGCGGCGGCGCGCAACACTTGTTGTGCGGACTCGCTCAGCCCGTCGACGCGAGCCAGCACGATGTCGCGCAGTGTCGGGGGGATCGACGTGTCGTACGCGTCGGGCGTGGCGAGGAGCTCTTCGGCGAAGAACACGTTGCCATCCGAGCGGCGATAGGTACGGTCGACGAGCTCCGTGGATGGCTCGGGCCCGACGATTGCCGAGATCAACTCCCGAACTTCGTCGCGGTCGAAGCGCGCGACGTCGATCCGATCGACGGTCCCCGAGCGCTCCAGCTCGGCGAGCAGGCCGCGGAGCGGATGGCGGCGATGCAGATCGTCCGAGCGGTAGGTCCCGATTAACAGGATCGACGCGCTGCGCAGACGCCGCGCGAGGTAGCCGAAGAATTCGCGGGTCGAGCGGTCGGCCCAGTGCAAGTCCTCGATGATGACCAGCGTCGGCGAACGCTCGGCCACGCGCTCGACCACGCCGAGCAGCTGTTCGAACAATGCGCCGGCGCCGATGCCTTCGCGCGCCGGTGCACCCAACTCGGGTAGTAGGGCTGCCAGCTCATCGCGGCCCGGTCCGACAACCTCGTCGAGCGAAGCCTCGTCGAGGGTACGTTGCAATGCGCGTAGCACCTGGACGATCGGTCCGAAGGGCAACGCCCGATCCGACAGGTCGAAGCACTGGCCGACGAGGACCATCGAGGGCTCCGGTATCCGGCGCGCGAGCTCCCCGACGAGCCGCGACTTTCCGACCCCCGCCTCGCCTGCGATGAGCACGATTCCCGGGCGCTCATCTGCGACCGCGTCCTTCCAGCGCTCCTCGAGGCGTCTCAGCTCGACCCGCCGGCCGATGAAGCGCGTCGTGGAGAACCGAGAAGACACGTCGCTCAGTTTGGTCCACCGCAATCGCGTCTCGCGGCCAGATTTGGGCGCGTTCACGCCATCACCGCCGCGTGGTCAGGCAGTCCTCGGCTTGGCAGCCGGGCTCGGATCCGCGCCACGGCTGATCCAGCTGGCCCAG
>Ga0335085_10007883_pt1 | contig 16368 bp, 17 predicted proteins | sample Lox_Sample_45_FD_206712 | JGI IMG/M metagenome (GOLD analysis project Ga0335085, IMG submission 206712) | Soil microbial communities from Loxahatchee National Wildlife Refuge, Florida, United States - Lox_Sample_4.5 | ecosystem: Environmental > Terrestrial > Soil > Wetlands | place: USA...
CCCACCCCTTCCCATCCCGAACAGGGCCGTGAAACGGTGTTGCGCCAATGATAGTATGGATTACCCATGCGAAAGTAGGTCATCGTCAGGTCCCCTAAAAGCAAAACCCCCAGGTACGCAAGTGCCTGGGGGTTTTGCTTTTTACGGCTGGCCGATGACCTGCTCGGGGCCTTTTGCTTTTGTGGATACGCTGAAATGCAGTGGCTGCTGAACGCGAGGATTCGGTAGCGAGGGGTGCGCTAATGCAAGCGCCTGCGCTGCGCGGGCGTCAGGCCGCGCGGCGACGCACCAGAGCCGGACTGGGTGCTTCCGGACTTCTCGCTCCAGTTGCGCTCGAAGAGCTGGTTCACCAGCGCCGCAACCTCGCCAATCTCCGCTTCGGTGAAATGGCGGGCGAGCATGCCGGATACATCGTCGATCATGCGGTTCTTCTGGCGCTCATGGATGGACTCCGGCGTCGGGCCGACGAACACCATGCCGAATTCGTCCTGGCCGTCGTCGTGGTAATAGCTGACCTCGATCTCCGCGGCGGCATCGGTGTACGGGCAAAGGGCCTGCAGCGCTTCCTCGATCAAGTCGCTGAAGCCCCTGCCCACGTCGCCGGTCCAGCAGATCTCGAGAACCTTGCCCTTCGCGTCGAAGCTGAGGCCAGGTTCGTCCTCGTATACACTTCTCGCGTCGGCGAGACTGTCCTCGTCGATATAGCGCAGCCAGGGGCGCAGTGCGGTCTCCACCTGAGAGAGAGTAGTTCCGGCCCGCAAAGGGATGGTGCCGTGTACGTGTGCTTCGATGCGCATAATGGACTCCAGATCACGATTATACGCCGGGTTGTCCGGCGTCCAGCCCTTTTTCCGGCGCGCGGACGCTGTGTAGTGTCGCGGCGCCGCGACGCGATACGCTTCTGCGGCGTCGACCTTGTGCCCGGTGGAGATGGTATCCATGGCACGTCCCGGCGGTGGCAGGCGACGCCGAAGAACGCATCTTTCCGGCGCCAGTGCGCACAGCGTGCACGTAGCGGTTGCGCTCGGACCGGTGGCGCATAGTCTACCGCCGAGAGATAGGAAAAGCAGCCGCCGCATGGCGAAATGGTCTAAAATCGAGCGCTGTCTGCAACATTGGCCGCAGTTTCAATGACTATCAGAAAGAGCAAGTCTCGGCGCCGCTTCGTCGTGCGCAGTTCCGGCATACACGGCAAGGGGGTATTCGCGACCACGCACATACCCGCGGGCACGAGACTGATCGAGTACAAGGGCAAGCGTTTGACCGAAGCGCAGGTGGACAAGCGCTACGCCGACGACGACGACCCGCACACATTCCTGTTCGCGCTCGACGACGGCATGGTGATCGACGCCACGATCGACGGCAACAGCGCCCGCTGGATCAACCACAGTTGCGCGCCAAACTGCGAAGCGGTCGACGATGGCGACCGCATATTCATAGAGACGCTGCGCGCAATCCGCCCGGGGGAAGAACTCAGCTACAACTACGGCATCGAGCTGGAGGAAAGGCATACGCCGGCAATGAAGCGCTTGTACCAATGCCGCTGCGGCGCGCGCCGCTGCAAGGGCACCATTCTCAACGCAAAGAAGAAGAAATAGCGATACGCCGCAGTAGCGCGTTGCGTCCGCGCCCACTGCCGATCTGTGACCGGGCCTGTTTCAGCGGCGCATGCGCAGGATCTGTTCCAACGTTGCCTCTGCCGCCGGCCGGCTGGTTCCGCCCAAGGCCACCGCCTTGCGCGCCGCAGCCAGCGCCGCGTCGAGCTTGCCTTGATCTGCCAGCGCTTGCGCGAGGTTGTTGAATGCCGCTGCTGCCAGGGGATGCAGGGTGGCGGCCTGGCGGAACGCCGCTTCGGCCCCGGCCTTGTCGCCAAGCGCATAGGCGGTGTTGCCCAGACCCATCAGGCCGACGAGATTGCCGGGCCAGCGTTCGTTCAACGCCGCATAGGCCCGCTGCGCTTCGGCGATGCGCCCGGCCTGTTCCAGGGCCGCGGCCGACGTCGCGTAAGGCGCTTCCCTTGCGCTTGCCGGCAGGCGCCCCGGCGGGACGGCGACCATCGCCCAGCGCCCGCCGTCGATCCATAGAAATTCGAACAGACCGATGGCCATGGCGCGGCGCGCCGTGGTGCCCGTATGCAGCAGGATCTGATTCGCCTGCAGGTCGTAACCCACGACCACGGCGTAGTGCCAGTAGGGATGGAACGCCCATAACCCCAGGTTCTGCAGCACGATCACGGCGTTGCCGGCCGCTATTTCGGCGAGCACATCTTTCAGTTCGGGCGCGAGCTGGTAGCTCAGCAGGCCGTGGCGCCGCGCGCCGGCAAGCAGCTCCAGCTGCAGCGTGCCGTTGCGCCCAGGCAGGTAAACCTCGTCGGTGAGCGCGTCGGGCGCAACGGCCACACCCGCCGCATTCAGCGCCATCGCGAGCGCCGCCGGGCCGCACTGGTATTCCTCCTGTGCGAAGAACGGCACAGCGTCGAGTTGCACTCGCGGCGGCAGGCCGGCGGCGCCTTCGCGCCGCAGCGCTTCGCTCTGCGGCAGGCTAACGCAGCCTGAAAGAATAGCCAGTACAAAAACAAAGCCCGCGATCACGCGGGCCTTGACACGCGACCCGGCCGGCGCCGCGCTCACTTCACCCAGTAATACCAGATCAGGCCGATGACAATCAGGCTTGCCGCGACCGCCCAGCCGCTCACTCCGCCCGCGGGCAGGCGCTCGATCTGCCGGGCCACGCTCGCCACTTCGGCGTCGGTCATCGCGGTCACCCGTGCCTGCGCCGCAGCGGGGCTGACACCCAGGTCCTGCAACTGCTTGCGCAACTCGCCGCGATCGACGAAATCGCGCAACAGGGCGCGCGCGTCCTGGGCCTGGGCCGCAGTAGCCAACTGGTCGGTGGCGATCATGCCGGCATGGGCGCCAAGCGGAAACGCGCCGATGCACCCCATCAGCACGCGGCAGACGAAGCGGGCGAAAAGTTTCTTCATCGAATTCTCCTTTATGTTCGAACAAGATTCTGCGCCGCGCCGGAAGCATTCCCTTCGCGTGAGCGCATCAAAGCAGGCACCTGGCGCGTGTACCGCCAACGCCCATCGGGATCAGATCTTCTTCCTTGCTTTCTTTGCGCTCTTCACCTTCTTGGCGCTGACCGCCCTGCTCGTGACCTTCGCTTTCCCGACACTCTTGGCCTTGCGCCGGGCGACGGCGCGCGCGTCCATTTGGCGCAGCCGGCGCGCCAGGGTCTTCATCATTTGCAGGGCAAAGAACGGGGTTTCCTTCACCAGCAACTGAAAGCGCGCCTCGTCGATCGGGAACACGCGGCAGTCGCTGCGCGCGCGCGCCGAGGCGCTGCGCGGCCCGTCGTCGATGAGCGCCATCTCGCCGATGAATGCACCTTCCCCGGCGGTTTCAACGACCGTGCTCCCCAACATCAGCTCGACGTCGCCTTCGATGATCAGATACATGACCTTGGCGGATTCTCCGCTGCGGAAGATGTAGTCACCGGCGGCGACTGCAATGACCTCGGGCTGGTTGCGAAACAGGTGCAGGCTTCCCATATTTGTCGTTCCTGGTAGATGCGTTGGTCAATCTGACTCGACGGCGCCGCTCCGGCGCGGCTCCGCCCCGGCAGCATGGCGGGCGACATGGCCAGGCGAGTTCCGCGGAAGATACGCTATGATATTTAAGTTCCCGGCATTTCGCCAGGGTTTGGAGATGCACCGCAGTGCAGATGAGGGACGGGCGACATGGCGCAGCAAAGAAACGAAAGTGAAATTGTCACGCTCGGCGGCGGCTGCTTCTGGTGCCTGGAAGCGGTGTTCGACGACCTGAGGGGGGTGGAATCCGTCGAATCGGGCTACATGGGCGGCGACTTGAAGGACCCGACCTATGATGACGTGTGCAGCGGTACGAGCGGCCACGCCGAAGTGGTGCAGATTCGCTTCGATCCGGGCGTGGTCAGCCTGCACGAGATCCTGGAAGTGTTCTTCGTCATCCACGACCCCACCACGCTGAACTACCAGGGCAACGACTACGGGCCGCAGTATCGCTCGGTGATTTTCTATCGCTCGCCCGAGCAGAAGGCAACTGCCGAGGCGGTGATTGCAAAGCTCGAGGCCGACGGATTATGGGGCAAGCCCATTGTCACCGAGGTGACGGCGGCAGGCGCGTTCTATATCGCCGAGCGCGAGCACCAGGAGTTCTACCAGCGCAATCCGAATCAGCCTTACTGCAGGATGGTGGTGCAACCCAAGGTGGCGAAGTTCCGCAAGCATTTCCTCGGCAAACTGAAGAAATAGACCAAACGGGGTCCGGCCTCGGGCTTAAGAATCCGCTGCAAATTGAGGGGATACGCCCCGAAGGAAGTCCGATTGGGGGACCTCCCCTCATGCTTCCCTATATCGGCCGTTGCAAAATTCATTTTGCAGCGGGTTCTTGGACGCGCGGTTTCTGCGCGATTAGCGTGGAGAACTCCTTGCTCGTGCCCTGCGGTGCCGGGAAAGAGTCGCGCTGCGCGAGCAGCGTGGTCCAGCCGGCAAAGGCCTGTTCGAGTTCGTTCGCTTCGAAAAGATAATAGTCGCCCGGCGCGAACATGCCGAGGTAGGTGGTGCCTTGCACCAGCACGTTGACGATCGCGCGTCCGCCCGGGCGAACGCGCTGTTCGATTTCGCGCAGCAGCGCGTGCGCCGTTTCCATGCGGAAAAACATCAGCAGTCCTATGGCGACGATGGTGTCGTAGTCCTGCTCGATCCGGAACCGGGCCAGGTCAGCCTGCAGCGCATCGAGCGGCAAGCGTTCGCGCGCCGCCGCCGCGCGCAGCCGTTCGACGGCCGTGGGACTGCCGTCGACGGCAGTCACGACGCAACCGCGCCGCGCGGCCTCCAGACTGAGGTTGCCCAGGCCGCAGCCCAGATCGAGAACCGATCCCGCGATGTGGGGCAGAGCCAGTAGTTCGAACGGGTTGAGCGCGAAATCCGCCTCCCGCATCTGGCGCCGGAACTGCCGCTCGAAGAAGTCGACTGATTCACCGGTGGTCATTGGACGATGCAGCAAGCGACCGCGGGGGTACGTCCCCGAGGCGCCGATCAGTCGCGGAATTTAGCCGCGCGTTTTTCGCGGCCGGCCGCGAGCGCTTCGTCCAGATCGGTGGACAGGAGCATCGCTGCGTTCCAGGTGGCGACGTAATTCAGGCCGTCCGCGACCGTGTGGTCGCGCGCATAGGTGATCATCTCCTTGCAGCCGCGCAGGGCCAGCGGGGGTTTCGCGGCAAGCGTCGCGGCAAGCTCGCGCATCGCCGCCGCCAGCGACTCACGGTCCGGGTAGCACGCATTTACCAGGCGCAGCTCCTTCGCTTCGGCGCCGCTCAGCCTGCGCCCGGTGTAGGCCAACTCGCGCGCCGCGCCTTCGCCGACGATGTGCGGCAGGCGCTGCAGCGTACCGACGTCGGCGGTCAGGCCGACATCGATTTCCTTGACCGCGAAATAGGCGTCGGCCGAGCAATAGCGCAGATCGCAGGCGGTGATGAGGTCGATGCCGCCGCCGACGCAGGCGCCGTGAACCGCCGCGATCACCGGCTTGCGGCAGCGCTCGATCGAGCTGAGCGTGTCCTGCATGTCGAGTATCAGGCGGCGCAGCTTCTCGCGCGCGCGCCCGTCGCAATCGTCGCGGATCTGCGCCTGCATCCCGCCGAGCAGGGCGAGGTCGATGCCCGAGGTGAAATGCTTGCCCGCGCCGGAGAGCACGCCGACGCGCGCCTCCGGCGTCTCGTCGAGCCAGCGCATCGCTTCGCGCAGCTCCATCCACATCGCGAGTTCCATCGCATTGGCGCGCTCGGGCCGGTTGAGCTCGATGCTCGCGACTTGGCCGGCGAGCGCGACCTTGAGCGTCTTGAACTCCATGCGCGCGCTCCGCCCCGGGCGGCGCTCAGGCGGCCTTGACCGAGGGCAGTCCCGCCAGCGCCATCGCCAGCTCCGCCTCGTCGTAATCGAGGTCCTGAAGATTGCCGCCGAAGTAGTCGATGTAGGCCTGCATGTCGAAATGACCGTGGCCGCACAGGTTGAACAGGATGGTGCGCGACTTACCTTCGGCCTTGCATCTGAGCGCCTCCTCGATCGCGCCCTTCACCGCGTGGTTCGCCTCGGGCGCCGGCAGGATGCCTTCGGCGCGCGCGAACGTCACGCCCGCGTCGAAGCAGGTGGTCTGGTGATAGGCCACCGCTTCGATCAGGCCCAACTGCTTGATGTGGCTGACCAGCGGCGCCATGCCGTGATAGCGCAGGCCGCCGGCGTGGAAGCCGGGCGGCGTGAAAGTCGAACCCAGCGTGTGCATCTTGGTGAGCGGCGTCAGATGCGCGGTGTCGCCGAAATCGTAGGCGTACTGGCCGCGCGTGAGGCTGGGGCAGGCCGCCGGCTCGACCGCGACGATGCGCACCTTCTTGCCGCCGCGCAATTGCGCGCCGAGGAAGGGGAACACGATGCCGGAAAAATTCGAGCCGCCGCCGGTGCAGCCGACGATCACGTCGGGGTAGTCGCCAGCCATGTCCATCTGCGCCATCGCTTCCTGGCCGATCACGGTCTGATGCAGCAGCACGTGGTTCAACACCGAGCCGAGCGCGTACTTGGTGTCCTCGCGCTGCGCCGCGATCTCCACCGCCTCGGAAATGGCGATGCCGAGGCTGCCCGGATGGTCGGCGCGCTGCGCCAGGATGGCCTTGCCGGCCTGAGTCTCGTTCGAAGGCGAAGCCGTGCAGCTCGCGCCGTAGGTCTCCATCAGCGCGCGGCGATAGGGTTTTTGGTTATAGGAGACGCGCACCATGAACACTTTCACTTCGAGCCCGAACAGGGCACCCGCAAAAGCGAGCGACGAGCCCCACTGGCCGGCGCCGGTCTCGGTGACCAGGCGCTTTACCCCGGCCTGCTTGTTGTAGAAAGCCTGCGCCACCGCGGTGTTGGGTTTGTGGCTGCCGGCCGGGCTTACGCCCTCGTACTTGTAGTAGATCTTGGCCGGCGTCTGCAGCACCTGTTCCAGGCGCCGCGCGCGGAACAGCGGCGACGGGCGCCATTGCTTGTAGACGTCGCGCACCGGTTCGGGAATCGGCACTTCGCGCTCGGTTGAGACCTCCTGCATGATCAGATCCATCGGGAACAGCGGCGCCAGATCGTTTGGGCCTACCGGCTGCATCGTGCCCGGATGCAGAACCGGCGGCGCCGGGGTGGGCAGGTCGGCGGCGAGGTTGTACCAGTTCTTCGGTATGCGTGATTCTTCGAGCAAATATTTGACGGTTTCAGACATGACGACTCCTTGTTGAATTTCGATGGAATCAGGGCGCGAGGCGCTCGATCTTCCAGCCATCGGCGTGCCGGGTATAGAGCAGCCGGTCGTGCAGCCGGTTTCTGCGGCCCTGCCAGAACTCCATCGACTCGGGCAGCACGCGGTAGCCGCCCCAGTGCAGCGGGCGCGGCGGATGCTTGCCGTAGCGTAGCACGATTGCGCCGACTTTCGTCGCCAGCGCCAGGCGGTTCGGCAGCACCATGCTCTGCGGCGAGGCCCACGCGCCGAGGCGGCTGCCGAGGGGCCGGCTCTCGAAATAGGCGTCGGATTCCTCATCCGACACCTTCTCGACCGCGCCCTCGATGCGCACTTGGCGCTCGAGTTGCGCCCACGCGAACACCAGGGCGGCATAGGGGTTGGCGGCCAACTCATGTCCCTTGCGGCTGGTGTAGTTCGTATAGAACACGAAGCCGCGCTCGTCCACGCCCTTGAGCAACACCATCCGCGCCGACGGGCGGCCGGCGGTTGTGGCGGTGGCGAGCGTCATTGCATTCGCGAGCGGCAGATCCGCATGCAGCGCATCGTGAAACCAGCGGTCGAATTGCCTGAACGGGTCGGCCGCGGCGTCCTTTTCAGCGAGCCCGGCGCGCATGTATTCCTGGCGTAGGTCGGCGATGCGCATGAAGCGGGGCGATTCCTGAACGATGCTGGAGCGTCATTTTACCTTGGCCCGCCCTGCCGCGTCGTAGCGGCGCAGGCCACTGTAGAATGCCTGCGTCGCGAATTTTGCGGGCCATCATGTATGTATACGCTCGTCGATTATGAGCACGGCATCAGCGCCATCGATTCCGGCTACCACCGGCCGATGCTCGACGCCATCCATTTGATGGTAGAGGGCGATCGCGCCGCGATCATCGACACCGGAACCAACCACTCGGTGCCGCTGGTACTCGAAGCGATGCGCGACAAGGGCCTGCGACCGGAGCAGGTCGACTACGTGATCCTGACCCACATCCACCTCGATCACGCCGGCGGCGCGGGGCTGTTCATGCGCGAGTTTCCCAAGGCCACGCTGACCGTGCATCCGCGCGGCGCGCGCCACATGGCCGATCCGCGCAGGCTGGTCGCCGGCACCGTGGCCGTCTACGGCGAGGAGGCGACGCAGCGCATGTACGGCGACATCCTGCCGGTGTCCTCCGCGCGCATAATGGAGACGCCGCACGCGGCCTCCGTGTTTCTGAACGGGCGCGAGCTGAAATTTCTGGATACGCCCGGGCACGCACGCCACCATGTCGCCATAGTCGACACCCGCTCCGGCCATGTTTTCGCCGGTGACGTGTTCGGACTCTCTTACCGCGAGATGGACCAGAACGGCAGGCAGTTCATCGTTCCCACTTCCAGCCCGACGCAGTTCGATCCCGGGCCCTACCACCGTTCCATCGACCTGATTCTGGCAGCCGGGCCCGAGGCCGTGTACGTCACGCATTTCGGCCAGATCCGCGACATCCCGGCGAAGGGAGCCGTGCTGCACCGGCTGGTGGACGCACACGCCGAACTCGGACTGCACGAAAAGGACGCCGGCGCGGCGCGGCCCGAGCGCCTGCGCGAGGGAGTGAAGCGCATCGTGCTCGAGGAGGCGCGGCGCTGGGGTTCGCGCCTGCCCGATGCGCGCATTCTCGACATCTACTCGAATGACATCGAGTTGAACGCCCAGGGTCTGGGGTTCTGGCTCGACAGCCTGCAGCCAGGCTGAAACCCGGCAGGGACGGGTGTTTTCAGCCGGTTTCCGTAGCGCCGGCGCCGACACGAGCACGTGCGCCCGTTAGCGGCGCGCGCGCCTGCGGTTGACGAAAATGGCGCCCGCGCCGAGCAGCGCGGCCATGGCCCAGAACACCGGGCCCATGCCGAGTGCCGCGCCCAGCGCGCCGGAGGCGAGCGGCAGGGCCGTGCTGCTCGCGTTCATCACCGTCGTGCGCACACCCACGGCCTCGCCCTGGCGACCCGGCGGCGAGGTGTTGTAGAGCAGCGCCATCACCATCGGCTGGGAGCAGCCCAGGCCCAGTCCCAGCGTACAGGACAGCGCCACCAGCGGCGGCACGCTCGCGAAGAAGGGGAATATGCAATAGACCGCGGCCGAGACCAACAACGCGGCGCTGATGACCTGCCAGGGCAGCACGTGCCGGATCACTATCGGCAGCAGCAGGCGCACCGAAAAAATGGAAATCGCGAAACTGCCCATGACCGCGCCTATGGTCGAGGCCGACAGGCCGATGCGCGAGCCGTAGATCGGGATGGCGAAGGTATATAAGTCCCAGGCCATGTTCAGCAGCCCGCTGGCGATGAATACGCGGCGCAGGGGACGGCTGCGCAACAGGTCTGTCACCCGGTTCGCGCCGGCATCGGCTCGACGTTCCACCGGCTGCGGCAGCGCCGGCCGGTTGCGCCAGGTAACGATCAGAGGCGTGAGCGGGAGCAGGAACAACAGCAGGAAGGTGCGCAGATAGCCGATGGCGTCGATGGCAAACCCGGTCAGCAGCGGTCCGAGGGAACTGGACACCGAAAATCCCAGCGCCAGCCAGCTGAAATTGGCGGCGCGCTCCTCGGCGCGGCCAATTGCGCCAACCACCTGGTTGACCGCGACGTGGAACACCATGAAGCCGGTGCCGATCAGCGTCGCCGCGACGTAGAGCGTTTCCACGCGCGGCCAGTGGTAGGGCAGCAGCACGCCGAGCGCGACGGCCGCGCTCGCGCCGAACAGCGGCCAGCGCGCGCCGCTGCGGTCGATCAGCCGGCCGGCGCTCACCGCGAACAGCATCGGCAGCAACGCGTAGGAGGACATCAGCGCGCCGACGGTAAACGCCGACGCATGCAAGTGAATCGCGTACAGCGATACCAGCACGCGGCTGCCGTTGAACGCGGTATGCGCGAATATGGTGAGAACCACCAGCTGCCACAAGCGCATGTCAGCGCACCGCCGCGGGAAACTGTGAATCGAACCTGCGGCGCGGGGGTGTTTGCATTCGTGTATTCTAAAGCCTCGGTGCCGTTTGCATCCGCAGCGCAACGGCGTTGGCCTGATTGACGCCGGCGCGGAACCAGTGCCTTCAACGGGAGAAGCAACATGGCGGAAATACGCATCCTCAATCCGGACGCCCTGGGCAAACCCCTGGGGCAGTACTCGCAGATCACACGCGTCAAAGCGTCGGAATATCTGTTCATCGCCGGGCAGGTCGCCGCCGACCGGGCCGGCAATCTCGTCGGCGCGGACGACTTCGATGCGCAGTGCGCGCAGGTGTTCGCGAACATCGGCGCCGCGCTCGAATCCTGCGGCGCCGGATGGAGCAACGTCGTGCAGTTCAACACCTACCTCGTGCACTCGCAGGACGTTGCGAAGTTCATGCAGTACCGCCAGCGCGAATTTCCCGGCATGTTCAGAACCGGCGCGTATCCGCCCAATACCCTGGTGATGGTCGACCGCCTGGTTAAGGAGGCGTTCCTGGTTGAAGTGCAGACCGTCGCCGCTCTCTGAACGCGGAATCGAGGCGGCCTCGTTGCGGAGCTACGCGCCCCTGCGCCGCCTGCCGACTTCCAGCACCAGTGCCGTCGCGATGACGATGACGGCACCGCCGGCGACGGTGCTGATACCGACTGCTTCACCCAGGAACAGGGCGCCCCAGAGCGTGCCGAACACCGGGATCAGGAATGTCACCGTGAAGGTCCGGGTCGGGCCGATGTCGGCGATCAGGCGAAAATAAATGAGGTAAGCCGCGGCGCTGCACAGCAGCGAAATTCCGAGTACCGCCAGCGCCACCTGCCAGGTGAATGCGGCAGCCGGCGGCGGCGCCGGCAGGAAGGGCATGACGACCAGGCTCGCCGCGACCAGGCTGCCGACGGTGAGCGCGCGCGGCGCGAGCCTGGCCGCGCGCTTTTTCACGTACACGCCCGCGAGCGCGTAGCATGCGGTGGCGCTGATGCAGGCGAGCACCGCCAGCAGCACCTCGGCGGTCACCGCGACCGGACCGAAGCCGACCAGCAGCGCCACCCCGCACATGCCCAGCCCAAGGCCGAGGCTCTTGCGCCAGCTCATGCGCTCGCCCAGCCAGATCGCGCCGCAGATGGCGGCGAACCAGGGCGCGGCGGCGTTGAGTATGGCCATGTAGGAAGCGCCGATGTGCTTGCCCGACCAGGCGTACAGCGCCCAGGGCAGGGCAGTATTGAGCACGCCGAGCGCGAGATAGGGCCGCCAGTTCTGGCGCGGGTTCAAGTCGAAGCCGGACGCGCGCGCGTAAATCAGCATTGCCGCGGCGGCGATGCCCACGCGCAGCTCGGTCAGCCATAGCGGCCCGATCGCGCCCACCGCCATGCGCACGAACAGGAAGGAGCCGCCCCAGATGGCGGCGAGCAGTATCAGGCGTGCGAGGTCGGCGGGACGCATATTCGTCGCGCGCTTGGGTGGCAGGCGTCGTCTGGCCGTCCCCGGACCCAAGGCGAGCGCGAACTGTACCGGGGATTGGGCGAGGCCGCTAGCCGGCTCGCGCGCCGCACCGGCGCCCTGCCGCAGCTGGGGGCGGCGGTCGCTCCCGCTCGCGCCTAGCCAAATGGACTATACCGTCCAAGCGGGAATTCGACCATGCTGCGCTCGGCGCCGGCGGAGTACCGAGGCATTTTCGCCGTCGGGCGCCGATGCAACGACGGGAGATCGCGGACACGCGGGCCGTTCTTGCCGGAGCGATGGCACAGCTTTTGCTCGCCGTTCAATTCCCGCTTGCGTTGGTCGCCTGGCCGGCCAAAGCACGGAGACGGCGCTAAGTCCGGGACAAAGGTGTTGAAATTCCGACGCTAGGTGGAATGGCATATGAACCAGCGACGGCGCGTGCACGCATCGTCTGCTGCTCGGAATATTGAATTGCTCGACCGGATCGAATCAAGGGAGATGAGATGCAAATACAGCTGCCACCCGCACATCGCATCGCGCGGGTCAACTATGTCTCGAGAACCGCGGCCTTTGCCTACTCCTTTCTGATCGTCTCCGCACTCCTGGCCGAGCGCGGCGTCGACGCGCGCGTGATCCTGTTTGCGGTATTGACGCTGCTGGTTTATCCGCACCTGGCCTACCTGCACGCCCGCATCGCGGTCGACTCCAAGCGCGCCGAGTTCAGAAACCTCAGCGCCGACTCGATATTGATGGGCGTATGGGCGGTGCAAATCCATTTCGCGCTCTGGCCCTGCTGCGGCGCGCTGCTGGCGATCAGCCTCGACAACGCCGTTTGCGGCGGTGCCAGGCGTCTTCTGCTGGGTCTGCTGTGGTATTTGGCGGGCGCCGTGATTTGGGGCAGCCTCGGCGGCTTCCGATTCCAGCCGGACACCGGGACGCTCGTGACGACGCTTTGTTTTGTCGGCATCGTAATTTACGTCGTCAGCCTGGGACTGTTCATGTACGATCAGAATTCACGCCTGCTGCGCACGCGCAGGGTGTTGCGCAGCAGTGAAGCGCAATTTCGCTTTATCGCCGAGCACGCCGGCGACCTGGTCGCAGTGCTGGACCCGTATGGCAGGTTTCGCTACGCCAGCCCCTCGCACGAGGGGCACTTTTCCGCCGATGCCTACGCCGAAGGGCGCGACTGGGTCGACCTCATCCATCCGCGCGATCGCGAGCGCGCGCGAGCGTTCCTCGCCGTCCTGCTGGGTTCGCGCCAGGGCGAGCGCATGAAACTGTACATGATCCCGTCCAAGGGAGACCTGCTCCTGGTCGAGTGCGAGGGCAATCCGGTGCACGACGAATCCGGGGAGTTGCAGATGATCGTGATCGTGTCGCGCAATCTCAGCGCGCGCGCGCGCGCCGAGGTCGATCTGCGCCTTGCGGCGAGGGCATACGACCGCCTGCCCGATGCGGTCCTGATATGCGACGGCGCGGGCCGCATCGAATTCGTCAACCAGGCATATACGCAATTGACCGGCTACGCGCCCGCGGATCTCGTGGGGCGCAACATCGATGCAACCAGGCTCGGCCTGTCGTCGGAACGCCTGTTCGAGGACATGTCGCGAACGATAGTTCAAGAGCAGGCGTGGCAGGGAAAATACACCGAGCGCTGCAAGGACGGCCGGGTCGTAATGCTTTCCGCGTGCGTTTTTCCGCTGCGGGACGAACACAACACCGTGGTTCATTCGGTCTGGACCGTGCACGGCGAAGCCCAGGCGCCCGAGACCCAACCGGCCTGATCCGGACGGCGCGCCCCGGCGGCCCGACGATTCCCGGCAGCCGCTTGCGGCACGCGCAGGGGAGATGAACCCTAACGTCGTGCGCGCGCGGCGGCCGGCGGTTTGTTGCGCCGCGGTCGCGCCGGGATTACCCTCGCGCTTATGATCCCGCAAACGCTGCCTGCGTTCCTCGCGGCCGCGCCCGGCGCAATGTACGACCGCGACCGACCGCTCGCGTACGCGGCGCTGGCCGAGGAAAGTGCGCGCCTCGCGGGCGCGCTGCGTGCACTCGGCGTGCGCCCGGGGGCCGCGTCGCGCTGTGGCTGCCCAATGTCCCGGCGTGGCTGGCGCTGTTCTTCGCCTGTGCGCGCCTTGGTGCCATCGCGGTGTCGGTCAACACGCGCTTCAAGAGCCATGAAGTCGCCGATATCGTCGGGCGCTCGGGGGCCAAGCTGCTGTGCTTCTGGCCGGGTTTTCGCCAGATCGATTTCAGCGGAACGCTTGCGGGCTGCGACCCGGCGGCGCTGTCCGCGCTCGAGGCGCTGGTGCTGTACGAGGAGGACGCGAGCGCGCCGGCCGAGATCATAGGCAAGCCCGCGCACCGTTACCGCGCCCTCGCCGGGCAAGCGCCGCTCGCCGACGACGCCTCGCGCCCCGACGCGGGCTGCGTTATGTTCACCACCTCGGGCACCACCAAGGCGCCCAAGTTCGTGCTGCACGACCAGCGCACGCTGCTGCGCCACGCGCGCGACGTCGCCGCCGCGTTCGGCTACACCGCGCCGCAAGCGAAAATTCTGCTCACCGTGCCGCTGTGCGGCGTGTTCGGCTTCTGCAACGCCATGGCGGCGATAGCGGCCGGGCGGCCGCTGATCGCGTATCCCGGTTTCGACGCCGTAGAAGCGGCGCGGGCGGTGCAGCGGCACGCCGTCACCCACGCCAACGCCACCGACGAGATGATCCAGCAGATGCTCGCGGCGGTGGGCGACGCCCGACCGTTTCCGAGCGTGGAGTTTTTCGGCTACGCCGCTTTTTCTCCGGCGCTTGCCGATCTGCCCCTGCGCGCGGAAGCGCGCGGCCTGACGCTCGTCGGGCTGTACGGCATGAGCGAAGTGCAGGCGCTGATGGCGCGGCAGAGCGAGACGGCGCCGCTGCCCGAGCGCGAGCTGGCCGGCGGCAGTCCGGTGGCGGCCGACGCGCGCGTGCGCGCGCGCGATCCCGACAGCGGCAAGACGCTGCCGCATGGCACGGCAGGCGAGTTGGAGTTCTTGGTGCCGAGCCGCATGGCGGGCTATTTCGGGGACGAGGCGGCGAACTGCGCCGCGACGACCGAAGACGGCTGGTTCAGAAGCGGCGACCTGGGCTATACCACTGCCGACGGTCGGTTCGTATTCATCGCGCGCCTCGGCGATGCGCTGCGGCTGTCCGGATTCCTCGTCAGCCCGGCGGAGATCGAGGACGTGCTGCAGCAGCACGCGGCGGTGCAGGCGGCGCAGGTGGTGGACGTGGACACGCCCGCCGGCGTGAAGCCGGTGGCCTTCGTCATCGCGAAGGCGGGCGCGCGCTTCGATGAGCCGGCGCTGCTCGAGCATTGCGCCGCGCGCATCGCCAAGTTCAAGCTGCCGCTGCGGGTGGTCGTGCTCGACGCGTTTCCGGTCACGCCCGGGGCCAATGCGACCAAGATTCAGAAAGGGAGGCTGCGCGAGCTGGCGCAGTCCCTGCTGCGCGAAGGGGCATAGCGCCCTGCTTGCGTCTGCCGCTGCGCGGGACAGTCGCGCCCAGCGTTTGTTTCAAAATGAGGGCATACGCCCCGAAAGGAAGTCCCCTTGGGGGACCTCCCCCCATGCCCCCTATATCGGCCCGCTGCAAAATTCTTTTTGCAGCGGATTCTTAGTCGAACACGGTCTGCGAGTAATGCGCGGCGTCGACCGCGGCCTCGATCACCGTCGGGCCGGGTGCGGCCAATGCCTTGCGCAGTTCGCTCTCCAGCGCCGCGGCGCTCTCCACGCCGACCGCGGGGACGCCAAAATAATGGGCGGGTGGCGAACGGAATTCGCCGGACGGCACGGCAGTGCCGTATAAAGGCAGGCCGCGCCGCTCCTGTTTCACCTTGATCAGCGACAGCCAGCGGTCGTCGAGAACGACGAACGCGATCGCCAGGCGCTCGCGCAGCGCAACCGCCACTTCGCCGCAGGTCATCTGGAAGCAACCGTCGCCGAGCAAGCACACGACCGGCAGTTCCGGGCGCGCTAGCTTGGCGGCGAGCGCGGCGGGAATGCCGAATCCCATCGACGACCAGCCGTTGGTGATCAGAAAGCTGCGCGGGGCATACGCCGTCCACTGGCTGCCGATCTGGTGGGTATGCGCGCCGACGTCGAACGCGAGCACGCCCTCGCGCGGCAGCACCCTGCGCACGACGTCGATCGCCTGGTGCGGGGCAAAGCCGGCCACCGGCGGGCGCAGCGCCTGCTGGAATGCGTCGCGGTGCCGGCGCGCGGCCTGGGCCGGCCAGTCGTGTGCCGTTGGCGGCAGCGCCGCCAGCCGCGCAACCGAATCGTCGAGGTCGCCGATGACTTCGTGCGCGATGCGCACGCTGGCGTCGGCGTCGGCGCGCTCGATATCGACGTGCAACAGCGGCACTGCGCCGATCCAGGCCTCGTACTCGACTTCGACGGTGTCATAGCCCAGTCCTACCACCAGGTCGGCGCTCTGCATCAGCGCGCGCTGCAGCTGGCGCCGCGCGCGCTCGATGCAGCCGAGGGCCAGCGGATGGTCTTCGGCGATCAAGCCCTTGGCCATCATCGTCGTCGCGAACGGCACGCGCTGGCGCTCAACGAAGGCAAGTAGCGCGTGCGGGTCGTGCATGCGCATGGCGCTTGCGCCGATCACCGCCACCGGCCGCCTGGCT
>Ga0335085_10007884_pt1 | contig 16366 bp, 15 predicted proteins | sample Lox_Sample_45_FD_206712 | JGI IMG/M metagenome (GOLD analysis project Ga0335085, IMG submission 206712) | Soil microbial communities from Loxahatchee National Wildlife Refuge, Florida, United States - Lox_Sample_4.5 | ecosystem: Environmental > Terrestrial > Soil > Wetlands | place: USA...
CCTCGACCTGCGCAAGTCCAGCGACACCGACCCCCGGGCCTGAGCGGCCGGGCTTGCCGTCCGGGCCTCTTCCGGGCTACAGTCCGGGCGGCGAGAGTCGCATCATCCAACTGCCGACAACCGAGGAGCGATCTATGAAGCGCGTGAGCGCGTTGGCCTCCGTGTTCCTGCTGATCCTGGCTTTGGTGGGGCTCGTCCTGGCCGGTCCCGGCTCGGCCCAGCCCAAGACCGAGCTCACGGTGGCCCTCTCGAGCTTCTCCACCGAGGTGCTCGATCCCCCCCTCGGCGGCCACCTGGTGAAGTACTACCTCTCGATGATGTTCGACTACCTGGTGGGCACGACCCCGGATGGACAGCCCTCCCGCGACGGCGGACTGGCCACGCGCTGGGAGAACTCACCGGACTTCAAACGGTGGACTTTCTATCTGCGGAAGGGCGTCAAGTTCCACAACGGTGACGAGGTCACCTCCGAGGACGTGAAGTTCAGTATCACGCGCAACATCGGCAAGCGCTCCACCACCGGCTACGCGGGCCCCCTGCGGACGCTGATCCAGGACATCGAGACTCCCGCCCCCGATCGGGTCGTCATCGTCACCAAGGAGCCCACCCTCATCATCCCGACGTACCTCTCGCGCTCGCTCTCCACCGAGGGCATGATCACACCCAAGAAGTACATCGAGTCCGTCGGCGACGACGTGTTCGCCCGCAAGCCCATCGGGAGCGGCCCGTACAAGTTCGTCGAGCAGGTCACCGGCTCGCACATCAAGCTGGCCGCGGTCGACAGCCACTGGCGCATCGGCACGCCCAAGTACAAGACGATGATGTTCCGGCTCGTGCCCGAGGAGGCCACCCGCATCGCGCTCCTGCGTCGCGGCGAGGTCGACGTGGCCGACGTGAGCCGCGAGCGGGTCAAGGAGCTGGAGAAGGAAGGCTTCCCGCTCCACTACCGCCGTGAGGAAGCCATCCTCACCATGTGGTGGATCCTGGGGCCGGACGGGCGGGTGGGGCCGACGAAGGACAAGCGGGTCCGGGAGGCGCTCAACCTGGCGCTGGACCGCGCGGAGATCGCGCAGTCGATCTTCGGCGGCAAGGCCGAGCCGGCCGCCATCCCGCTCGGGCTCTCGTGGTCGTTCAAGGACGTGGGCTTCAAGCAGACGCCCGACATGCTCTACCCCTACGACCCGGGGCGGGCCAAGAAGCTGCTGGCCGATGCAGGAGTCGGCTCCGGATTCAACCTGGACATCTACGCGTACCAGCTGCCCGGCCTCCCCGAGGGCAAGACACTCGCGGAGGCGGTGGCCGGCTACTGGGAGAAGCTCGGGATCAAGACCCGGCTGATCCCGGTCGACTACCCGGCCTTCCGGAAGGCGTGGTTCGACCGCAGCACCCCCGGCATGGTTGGCTACTTCAACATCGCCAACCGGGACTGGATCGGCGCCTACGCCTTGCTCGAGAAGCAGGCCTACAGCGCGTCCAAGCCCTCTGACACCGTCAACGACGCCGAGATCGACGGGATGCTCGCGCAGGTGATGCGTCAGACGGACAAGGAGAAGATCAACGCGCTGATGCGCGGCGTCTACGGCCGTCTCCGCAGCGAGCACCTGGGCGTGCCGGTCGTGTACCTGCACTCGCCGTACGCGACGTCCAAGACGCTCGGCACGTGGAACGTGGGCAGCGTCATGTACGACCTGTTCTTTGACGTGCTGGCCTCGGGCAAATAGCTAGACACCGCTCTCCGGGCCCGACGGCACGCTGAGCTCCTAGGCGCGAGATGCTCCGTTTCATCGCCGCTCGCCTGCTCCAGTCCCTGGTCGCGCTGGTCATCATCTCGGTCGTCGTGTTCGCCCTCGCCCGGGCCACCGGCGATCCCCTCTATCTGATCCTCCCGATGTCGGCCTCCCAGGAAGACTTCGACAACGCTCGGCGCTACCTGGGCCTCGACCGACCGTACGTCGAGCAGTACCTCTCGTTCGTGGGTCGCGCGGTCACCGGCGACTTCGGCACCTCTCTGCGTGCGCGCCGTCCCGTAGGCGAGCTGATCGGCGAGCGCCTGCCGAACTCGCTGAAGCTGGCCGCGTTCGCGATGGGCGTCTCGCTCGCGATGGCGTTCCCGCTCGGCATCATGGCCGCGGTGAAGAAGGGCACCGCGCTCGATCGGACCGCGCAGATCGTCTCCGTGCTTGGCCAGTCGCTCCCCACCTTCTGGGTGGCCATCCTGCTCGTGGAGTTCGTGGCGGGTCGGTGGCAGTGGCTGCCCGCGGGCGGGATCGGCGGCTTCACGAGCTACATCCTGCCCGGCTTCACGCTGGGCTGGTTCGTGGTGGCCGGCCTCATGCGCCTGCTCCGGTCCGGGATGCTCGAGGTGCTCGACTCGGAGTACGTGAAGCTCGCGCGGGTGAAGGGGGTGGACGAGCGCCGGGTCATCTGGATGCACGCGCTACGGAACGCCCTGATTCCGGTGGTCACCTTCGCCGGCATTTACTTCGCGATCCTGGTGACCACCGCGATCGTGGTCGAGACCGTGTTCGCGTGGCCCGGCCTCGGTCGGCTCGCCTACGAGGGCATCAGCTCGCGCGACTTCCCGGTCATCCAGGCGGTGGTGCTGACCACCGCGGCCATCGTGGCGGTCGTGAACCTCTGCGTGGACTGCCTCTACGCGATGATCGACCCCCGCATCCGCTATGCCCGCTGAGCCCACGGCCCTCGCGGGGCCCGAGCCGGACATGGTTGCGGTCCGGACCTCGCGCGCGTGGCGGCTGCCCGTCTTTCCGCTGAGCGTCATCGCGATCTTCCTGGCCCTGGCGGTGGTGGCGCCGCTCCTGGGCCTGCCCGACCCGCACGAGCAGTCCCTCCGCAGGCGCTTCAAGCCGCCGGGCTGGGAGGAGGCCGGGAGCTGGACGCATCCGCTCGGCACCGACCGCCTCGGACGCGATCTGCTCTCGCGCATCGTGTGGGGCTCGCGGGTGTCGATCGCGGCGGGCGTGGTCACCGTGCTGCTGGCCAGCGCCTTCGGGGCCGCGGTGGGTCTCGCCGCGGGTTACTACGGTGGCCGGGTGGACGCCGTGCTCATGCGCATCACCGACGCCACCATGTCGTTCCCAGTCATCCTGCTCGCCCTGATCCTCGCGGTGACCGCGGGCCCCAGCTTCACCAACGTGGTGGTGGCGATCGCGGTCGTCCTCTGGGCTCGCTACGCGCGCGTGGTTCGCGGGCAGGTGCTCACCCTGATGCAGCTCGACTTCGTGGCCCAGGCCCGCATTGCGGGGGCCGGGGCGTGGCGGATCATCACGCGGCACCTCCTGCCGAACACGCTCGGCACCCTGCTCGTGCTGGTGACCCTGCAGATCGGCTACGTCATCATCGTGGAGGCCTCGCTGTCCTTCCTCGGCGCCGGCATCCCGCCGCCCACCCCGGCCTGGGGCTCCATGATCGCGGAGGGGCGGGACGTGGTCACCAGTGCGTGGTGGGTCTCGCTGTTCCCGGGGCTCGCGATCCTGCTCGTGGTCCTGGCCTTCAACCTGCTGGGCGACTGGCTGCGCGACACCTTCGACCCCAAGCTCCGCCAGCTCTGAGACCACGCCCCTCCGTGCCGCCTCTCGTCGTCGACGTTCGCGACCTCCGGACCCACCTGGTCACCCGCTGGGGCACCGTGAAGGCGGTCGACGGAGTGTCGTTCGCGCTAGGCGAGGGGGAGACGCTCGGCCTCGTCGGCGAGTCCGGATCCGGTAAGAGCATGACCTGCCTCAGCCTGGTGCGGCTCGTGCCGCGGTCGGCCGCGCGCGCCCTCGGTGGCCAGGTGCTGCTGGACGGCGAGGACCTCCTGGCGAAGACCGAAGCCGAGATGCAGAAGATCCGTGGCCGCCGGATCGCGATGATCCTGCAGGACCCGATGAGCTCGCTCAACCCGGTGTTCTCGATCGGCATGCAGATGCGCGAGCCGGTCGCGCTCTATCACGGCCTCCGGGGGCGGGCGCTGACCGCGCGGGCGGCGGAGTTGCTCGCGGCGGTGCGCATCCCGTCGCCGGCCCAGCGACTGCGTTCGTTCCCACACCAGCTCTCGGGCGGCATGCGCCAGCGGGTGGTGGGGGCGATGGCCATCGCGGCGCCGCCCCGCCTGCTGATCGCCGACGAGCCCACCACCAGCCTCGATCTGACGATCCAGTCGCAGTACCTGGGTCTGCTCACGGAGCTGCAGGAGCGGCATCGCTTCGCCCTGATCTTCGTCACCCACAACCTGGGCATCGTGGCCAAGATGTGCGACCGCGTCGCCGTGATGTACGCCGGGCGCATCGTCGAGACAGGGCCGGTGCGGCGCCTTCTCACGCGGCCCGCGCACCCATACACCCGCGCGCTGCTCGAGTCCATCCCGCGGCTGGGGACGCGCAGTGAGCGGCTCACCGCGATCGAGGGCCAGCCGCCGGATCTGGCGCGGCTGCCCCGCGGGTGCGCCTTCGCGGCGCGCTGCCCATCGGTGATGGACCGCTGCCGCGCGGAGGCGCCTCCCGAGATCGCGGTCGAGCCCGGCCACTGGACGCGCTGCTGGCTCGAGATGCCCGCGTCCGGCACCGCGTCGAGCGGGGCGCCGGCGTGAGCGCGCTGCTCGAAGTCGAGGCGCTCACCAAGCACTTCCCGGTGCGGCGCGGGCTCCTGGGGCGGGCCATCGGCCTGGTGCGTGCAGTGGACTCGATCTCGTTCACGATCGAGGTGGGAGCCACGCTTGGCCTGGTCGGCGAATCGGGATGCGGCAAGACCACGACGTCGAAGCTGGTGCTCGGCCTCGAGCGGCCGACATCGGGGGCGATCCGCTTCCAGGGTGAGGACGTGCTGACCCTCGATCGGGCTGCGCTACGACGCTACCGACGATCAGTTCAGGCGGTGTTCCAGGATCCGTATGCCTCGCTCGATCCGCGCATGCGGGTAGGCTCGATCATCGCGGAGCCTCTCGTGATCAACGAGCGGATGGATCGGGCGGCTCGGCGGCGGCGCGTGCTCGAGCTGCTGGAGTTGGTGAGTCTGCCCCCGCGCGCGGCCGAGTTGTTTCCGCACGAGTTCTCCGGCGGCCAGCGGCAGCGGGTGGCCATCGCGCGGGCGCTCGCACTGTCGCCGCGCCTCGTGGTGCTCGACGAGCCCGTCTCCGCCCTCGACGTGTCGATCCGCGCGCAGATCTTGAACCTGCTCCGGGACTTGCAGAAGCGGCTCGGTGTGTCCTACCTCTTCATCGCGCACGACCTGGCCGCGATCGCCCACATGAGCCACACGATCGCGGTCATGTATCTCGGGCAGATCGTGGAGTGGGGCTCCGCGGACGCGGTGGCGCTCGAGCCGCGGCACCCGTACACGCAGGCGCTCTTCTCCGCCGCCCTGCCGATCGACTTCGATGCGAGCCGCGAGGAGATCGTGCTCTCCGGTGAGGTGCCCAGCCCGCTCAGCCCGCCCGCGGGCTGCCGCTTCCACACCCGCTGCCCACACGTCATGCCCCGCTGCGCCACCGAGGAGCCGCCCCTACGCCCCCACGCCAACCGCCTCGTAGCCTGTCACCTCTATTAGGGGGTCAGGTCTTACATTCCGACATTTTTAGGCGCGCGGCGACTCACCTCCCTCCCTGGAAAATGTCGGAATGTAAGATCTGACCCCGTCCTAGGCGAGGAGGAGGCAGGCGGCGCCGGCGCAGGCGAGGAGGGCGGCGGTGAGGCGGCGGGCGAGGTCGGGCTCACCGAAGAGGGCGCGGCCGAGCAGGACCGCCAGCACCGCAGACATGCGGCGGATCGCGTTGACGTAGGCCGCGGGCGCCATGGTGAGCGCGGAGGTCTGCATGCCGGTGCCGGTGACACCGAGCAGGCCGTGGCCTACCACCGTCACGAGGTTGCACGGGGCGAAGCTCTCGGCGAAGCCGCGCGGTGTGGTCGCCAGCGCCACCACCATCGCGACCAACGCGGCGCCGCTGTGCGCGCACACGAGATAGCTGGGCGGGCCGATCGTGCGCGCGCCGTAGCGATCCACCGCGGCGAGGAACCCCAGGAGGAACGCGGCACCCAGAGCGTCGAGCGCGTCGCTCCGCGCGAACAGAGCGCGCAGTCGACCCAGGCGGCCGACGCCGCCGCCCGAGAGGCTCATGGTGCCTGCGAGCGAGAGCCCGAGGCCGATCCAGCCGAGCACGCTCGGCAGCCCGCCCGAGAGCGCCGCGTCCGGCAGGATCGTGAAGAGCGGGCTCAGCGCCAGGATCGGGCCGACGATCGAGATGTCGCCGCGCGCGCTGGCCCGCGCGATCAGCCCGCTCATGCCGAGCACGAGGAACCACGAGGCGATGATCGCCGGCCAGGTCCCGCCCGGTTCCACGAAGGAATGCCCGGAGACGAGGAAGTAGAGCGCCCACGTGGTCCCCGCCACGGCCTGGGTCCAGGCGACGATGACGAGCGGCGGGATCTCCCGCGCCCGACCCTTGACGACCGCGAACTGCACGGCCTGGGTGAGGGCCGCCCCGAGCGAGAGCAGGAACCAGGTCAGACGAGATCGACGCGGGGCACCCCGCTCGCCTCGAGTGCGGCCGTCATGGCCGCCACCTCCGCCGCCGACGGCGGGAGGACCGGCGGCCGCACGAGCGCGCTCCGGAAGAGGCCGCGCAGGGCCAGGCCCTCCTTCATCCGCGCGTGGGCGTCGCCCGAGGGCTCGCCGGCGCCGTAGACCGCTTCCTTCACCGGCCAGATCCGGTCGTTGATCGCGCGCGCGCGGGTGAGATCGTCGGCCTGCATCGCGGCCATCAGCTCGTAGGTGAGCTCCGGGATCAGGCTCGCGCAGCCCACCAGCGTGCCGTCCATGCGGTGCACGAACGTGGGGAAGAGATACTCGTCCATGCAGTTGAGCAAGGACACGTGCGGGGCCTCCGCGCGGAGGGCGCGGATGTCCCGCTCGTACTTGCCCAGATCGCGCTCGCCCATCTTGAAGCCTTTCACCTGGGGCAGGCTCGCGAGCCGGGTCATGAGCCGCGTCGAGTAGGCGACCTTGGTGTTGGCGGGATAGACGTGCACGATGATGTCGAGCCCGCTCTCCGCCCCGATGGCCCGCACGTATTCGTAGACCGCATCCTCCTTCACGCCGAAGCGTAGCCACATGTGGCACGGCATCACGTCGATCGTGTCGGCCCCCGCCTGCGCGGCGGCGCGGGCGTGCTCGACGGCCTCGAACGTCCCTTCCGAGCAGACCGCGGAGATGACGCGGACCCGTCCCGCGACCGCATCGGCCACGACGCGGGTGACCTGCGCGCGCTCCTCGGGCAGCAGCGAGCCGACCTCGCCGGTGTGGCCGTTGGTCATCAGCGCGGTCACGCCCGGGCGGCCGGCCAGCCAGCGCGAGAAGCGGGCGAGGCCGTCCTCGTCGACCTTGTAGTCGTCCCGGAACGGTATGGCCATGGCGGGGATGACCCCGTGGAACGTGCGGCTACTCATCGGTCGTCTCCTCCCCGGAGACCGTACCCGAGGAGCGCGCGGCAGGTCAATCCGCCATCCGGTATGCTCTTACCGTCTAGGAAGCGCCCGGCGCGACCGCCGTCCCGCATCGACGCGAGGCGAAATCCGGCCCGGCGAGACGAACGCTACGGTGGCACGCTCCGCGCGCGAAGGGAAGGAGGTCAGGGCGCCATGGCAGAGAGGAAGACGATCCAGCGGGCCCGCCGAGATGCGCGGGAGGGCAAGGCGCCGAGCACGCAAGCGGGGGAGTTCGTGCGCGAGGAGATGGAGCATATCCGCGAGCGCAAGCACGGGGCTCGGTCGACGAAGCAGGCCATCGCGATCGCGCTGTCCAAGGCGCGCAAGGCCGGGGTGAAGCTCCCGGCCCCGGGCCGAGGAGCCTCGTCACGGACGCGGCGTCAGGCCGCGCGCGACACCCGCGCCGGGCGGCGCGGGGCCGGGGCCCGGCGGCCCTCAGCGCGGCGGTCACGCGCCACGCTGCAGGCGCTCCGCCAAGAGGGGAGGTCGGCCGCGTCGCATCGCGAGCTGTCGCGTCAGGCCCGCGCGACCGCGCGCGGGCGCCGCCGGGCTCGGTAGGAACTGCCCGCCTCGTGTCCTGGCGCTACGCCCTTGACGTGCTTCCCGGCGCCCCATAATGTGCTGCCGGGAGACCACCATGGCACGTGCGTCCTTCGGGCTGATCCTGGCGAATCGAGCGGTCGTTCTCGGCGCGATACAGGCACGCGACCTGATCGAGCTGTCCCAGCAGGCGGAAGCGTCCGGCGCGTTCGACGCGCTGTGGGTCGGCGACAGCCTGCTGGCCAAGCCCCGACTCGAGGCGGTCGCGCTGCTCTCCGCGCTGGCCGGCGCGACGTCGCGGCTCCGGCTCGGGGTAGGGTGCCTCGCGACCTTCGTGCACCGTCACCCGCTGCTGTTCGCCCAGCAGTGGGCGAGCCTCGACGTGCTCTCGGGCGGGCGCTCGCTCCTCGCGGTGTGCCTGGGCGGGCCCGACGAGCAGAGCGCGGCGCAGGCGCTCGAGCACAAGGTGATGGGGATCCGCTCGAGCGAGCGCGTCGGGCGCCTGGAGGAAGGCATCCAGATCCTCCGGAAGGTCTGGAGCGGTGACAAGGTCGCCCACCAGGGCGAGTTCTACCAGTTCGAGGGCGTGAAGATCGAGCCGCGCCCGACCCAGCAGCCCTGCCCGATCTGGATCGCGAGCAACCCGACCGGGCTCACCTGGAAGGGCGGGGCGAGCGCCTCGGATGCGGCGGTGGAGCGCGGGTTCCGGCGGGTGGCCCGCTACGCCGACGGCTGGATGACCAACAAGGTGAGCCCGCCGCAGTTCCGGGAGCAGTGGGCGCGCATCGTACGGATGGCGAAGGAGGAAGGCCGCAACCCGGATACGCTCCAGAGCGCGCTCTACCACAACATCAACATCAACGAGGACCGACAGCAGGCGCTCGAGGAAAGCAAGACCTTCCTCGACACCTACTACACCAGCAAGTTCTCGCCCGCCTTCGTGGAGGGATGGACGGTGGCGGGCAGCCCGGCCCAGTGCATCGCCGAGCTGCGCGAGTACGCGGCCGCCGGCCTCGGCCACATCTCCCTCCGGCTCACCTCCTGGGACCAGCGCGGCCAGCTCAAGCGCTTCCTGGGCGAGGTCGCGCCCGCGCTGACCGCCGGCCGCTGAGGCGTGACCCCGGCGTCTCACAGGCCGCGGCGCTTCAGGAAGCTGCTGAACCACGGGCCTACGTAGTTGTCGTGCGCGCTCTTCTTGATCGTCTCCTTGAGGGCCCCCGACTGATGGTGGTTGATGCTCTCTGCGACGATCGCGAGCGTCTTCGCGCTCTGCTGATACCGCCACCAGAAGTACCCGAGCCCGGCCCCGCTCCCGAGCACCAGCGCGCCCAGCAGGATCACCGCCGAGATGAGGGCGACCTGCGTCCGGTCGGGCAGACCCTCGGTCATCCCCTGCCTGGCCCCGCGTACGGCCTGGAGCATCACGTGGTTGGTGAGGCCGCCGAAGCCGGCCTGGTTGATCGGATCGTCCGCGCCCTCGGCCGCGCCCTTGATCATCGCTTGCACCATGTTGCGCCCGGCGATCTGGAGCCGGTCCTGCAGGGGGCCCTCGAGGCCCTCGACGAGCGAGACGATGAGCTGGTCGGCCATCCGCTTGGCCAGGCGCTGGGTGGCCGGGGTCACGTCGCGCTCCAGCGAGTCGCGCAGGGTGGTGGTAGTGGTGAGAATGCTCTGGGTCAAGGCCCGACGCAGCTCGGCCTCGAGCTGACCGCCCGCGGCCTTCACCAGAGTCCGCACCGCCTCGTCGCCATCGCGGCCGAGGCTCGTCATGGCCTGGGCCACGAGGGCGTCGACCTGCTGGCGCATCTCTGGCGATCCGAGGCGCGCCTGCAGAACTTGCAAGGCCGACTGGGTCATCTCTCGCGCGGCGTCGCGCAGGGTCGGGTCGTCGACGAGCGCCCCGTGCAGGGTCTGCCGCAGCGGCTCCTGGATGGAGGGAATGCCCTCGCTCACACCCTGCATCGCGCCGCTGGCCGCGCTCTGGCCGGCCCCGCGGATGTAGTCCTGCGTCACGCAGCCTCCCAGATGGGCGGCGGCCAGGCAGGCGAGCGCGGCAAGCGCGCGACGATTCGACGGCGGAGTTCTCATGCGCGATCTCCAGGCACGAGCGGTGTTCACGGTGGTGGCCCATTCGTGTAACACATTGATTGTGGGCCCGCAAGCCGCGCGCCCAGGCTTGACGGCGTTCGAAATAAGCTTAGACTGTTGGGACCTTTTCCGAGGGAGGTCGCTTGAGCAGGCCTTTGGCCGAGGACGGCTCGATGGTGGAGGGCTCCATCACGGTGGGCCAGGGGCCGAGTCCTTCCTTCCGGACGCTCGTGCAGTTCACGTTCCTCGCCATGCTCGGCGCGCTCCTCTTCAACTTCCACGGCATCTCGATGCATCTCACGCCGTGGTCGCAGGCTATCGTGAACGCGATCGTGAAGTACACTTACGATCCGACCGGTCAGGACCGCACCCTCGTGGTGCTCTTCCGCGAGGAGAACCTGGCCACCCTCAAGGAGTCGTATCCGATCTCGTACGCGCGGCACGCCGAGGTCCTCGAGGCCCTCTCGCTCTACGAGCCCCGCGCCGTGTTCGTGGACTTCGCATTCATCGACAAGCGTCCGGGGCAGGACATCGGCCCGCTGAACGACGCGATCTGCACGCTGAAGGCCGCCAACATCCCGGTCTACCTCGCGGCCTCGCCGCTACCGGGGGCGGCGGGGGTGAAGGACGGACTACGGGACGGGCTGGACCGGACCTGCTTCAAGCCGGTGAACGTGCAGATGGACGCGGAGACGGGGGCGAGCGGGGTGCTGACATACCGGGCGTGCAGGGAGACGGATGGCTCGTGCGCGCCACCCGAGCTGCTGTGGACGCCCGCGTTCGAGATGGCCGCCCCGGTGATCGGCCTCACGCGCCGCGACGCGCAGCAAATGGAGATCATCTGGGGCAATCGGGTGTCGACTCTGAACGAGTCGTGGATGAACTGCACGAGCGACGGAGCCTTCGTGCACCTGCGCCAGATGCTGAAGGAGAATCCGCTCGCCTCGAAGCGCAAGTGCCCGCACACGAACACGATCTCGGTGCTGCACCTGCTCGGCCGCTTCGACCAGGGCCTCAAGGACTCGGTGATCAAGGGCAACACCGTGTTCTACGGCGGCAGCTTCGAGATGGCGGGCGATCGGGTGATCTCGCCGGTGTTCGACGACCTGCCCGGCGTGTACCTCCACGCGATGGCCTACGACAACCTGCTCACGTTCGGAAAGGACTACAAGCGGGCCGAGCAGCACGGGCTCTCGCTGTCGCGGGTGGTCAACGGGTTGCTGCTCCTGTTCACGATCGTGCTCCTGCTCCTGGTCGACAAGCCCCCCGCCATCGCCCGGCGACTGCTCGGCCGCCTCGGCGCGGTGAGCCCGCGCGTGAAGTGGCTCGCCCTCGGGGTGGCGGTGGCGTGCGTCGCCCTGACCGCGTTCACCCGGACGAGCCTCCTCGCGATCCTGCTCCTGGTGCCGCTGCTGATCGGCGTGGTCGCGGTCCTGCACCTCGCCGCGACCCATCCCGAGCGCAAGCCCACCGCGAAGCAGTTCCTGTGGTCGGGTGTCCTGGGCGCGGTGATCCTGGCCGGGGCCGCGCTCCTGTTCGTCGGGGTCGACGCGCGGTACGGGATCGAGGCGGCGCTGCTGCTGGTGGTCCTGCCCGGCTACTTCGTGTACAAGGCGCTGGTCGCGCGCGACGTGTTGTTCGTGGCCACCACCGGGCTGCTCATCGGGGCCGCGGTGGTGAGCTTCCTGCCTCCGATCAACCTGGGGCCGCGGAACATCGTGGCCTACGTGGCCTTCTTCGAGGTGGCGCGGCAGTTCATGAAGCACGCGGACGGGGCCGCGCGGAGCTACTTCCGGCTCCGCGCGGAACAACCGGCGGCTCACGACTGGGGCGTGAGCGCGGGCGTGCTGAGCTTGATGGACTGGATCTTCGCCCTGTGGCTCCGAGGCGACGACGAGGAGACGACTCATGAGGGGACGGCCCGTGCGGTGGCGTGAGGCGATCACGGTCACGCTGCTTCTGACCGCGAGCGGAGCGGCGTGGGCGCAGGAGGCGTTCAACGTGACCGGGCTCCGGATGAACAAGGTCACGCTGTACAAGGACTGCAACATGGAGAAGGGCGTGCCCTTCACCCGCGAGGACCTCGAGAAGCGGAAGCCGTGGCGGGCCACCCGGGATCCGAACACGGCGGTGCACTACTGGGTGAAGCTCGACGACGGCAACTACTGCGTGAAGGCCTTCGCGGTGGAGACCGACCGGGCGGTCCCGGTGGCCAAGGACGAGGAGTGCAACACCCGCGTGGCCGGACGCCCGCCCAAGACCGGCGCGGTGCGCGGGGTGGGAGAAGGATGCACCAACAAGTGACCCGACTGGGATGGGCGCTCGCGCTGCTGCTGGTGGCTGGCTGCGCGAGCGGGGGCGACGGCGCGAAGCCCGCGTCGTGGACGCCCTCGTTCCTGGCCCCCAAGGGAACCAACGCGACCCTGCTCTCCGGCGTGAAGGCGGGCGCCTACCAGCCCTCGAGCCTGGCGGTGGGCGAGGAGAAGGATCTGGCCCAGCACCGGGGCGACGCGCTCGGCTTCGTCCGGTCCGCCGCGCTCGAGCAGTACCTCAACGACACCCGGGCCCGGCTGCTGACCGTTTCGGGCAAGACCGGCGTGCCGGGTCGCGTGATCATCCTCGCCAACGGAGGCTTCGAGGCGTTCTCCTCGCCCGACGGCAACGTGTACGTGGCCATGGGGCTGCTCGAGTCGCTCGAGAGCACCGACGAGGTCGCGGCCATCCTCGCTCACGAGCTGTCCCACGTGCTGCTCGCCCATCACACCTCGGACCTGCTGGGCGACGCGCAGCGTAAGGGCCAGGCCCTCTACGAGCTCGGGGTCGGCGCCAAGACCGCGCTTGCCGGCCAGCGCACGATCTCCAAGAGCGACTCGCGCAGCATGGCCAATGTGCAGCTCGCGACCGACGCCACCGACAAGCTGGTGCTGCCCGCCTGGAGCCGGGGGCAGGAGCGGGAGGCGGACCTGCTGGGGGTGGATCTCCTGGTCGAGAGTCACTCGGCGGGCCCGGCGATGATCAGCATGCTCGAGAAGCTGCAGGCCTGGGAAAAGGCCAACAAGGAGTCCGAGGACGCCTTCTCGGAGCGGCTCAACCAGGCCTCGCAGCGGAACGTCAACGAGGCGATGGGGCTCGTGTATCAGCGGCTCATCGACAACGTCTCGACGAACCACCCGAAGACCTCGGAGCGCATCGAGGACACCGCGCAGTACTTCGAGCGCCACTACGGAAGTCGAGCGCCGGTGGAGCCTCAGACCGCGTCGTGGAAGGCGGTGCGCGCCCGGCCCGAGGTCGCGCAGGTCCTCGCCAACTACAAGCGCGCGTTCCAGGCGCGGCGTCTCCTCGATGAGGGCAAGAACCAGGAGGCCTACACCGCGGCGCGGGCCGCGGCCAGCGGGCGGACTGCCACCGGCGCCTATCCCAACTGGGTGCTCGCCCACGCGGCCGCGATGCTCGGGCGCCAGTCCGAGGCGATCGAGGCCCTGCGCCGTGCCGTCGCCTCGAGCGAGCCGGTGCCGCTGGTCTACGAGGACCTGATCTTCGCGTACGAGCGGGCCGGCAACATCCCGCTCGCGATCGAGTGGACGGACCGGGCCACCACCACCTTCGGGGGCGCGGCCCGCTTCAAGCCGTACAAGATCCGCCTGCTGCGCAAGGCGGGCCGGACCGCGGAGGCCCAGACCCTCGCGCTGGACTGCGCGCTCAACGGAACGACGGAGCTCAAGCGGGCCTGCCAGGCGGCGAACCAGACACCGGCGGGCCGGGCCCCGCGCTAGCCGGGCGCGCCCGCGCGGTCAGCTCGCGAGGTCCACCACCATCGCCGCGTGGTCACTGGCCGCGCGGCGCTCGGGCCCGCGCCGGCCCCAGTCGTAGCGAAAGCCGCGCAGCCGCGGCCGGAGCGCCCGGTTGAGAAAGGCCTGGTCGATCCGAAAGCCGTTGCGCCCATTCGGCGAGTACCACGTGTAGGCCCGCGCCGTCCCCCGCAGATGCCGGAACGCGTCGGCCCAGCCGGCCTCGTCGAGGCCGCGCATCCAGCCGTCCTCCACCCGGTTGAACGCCGGCACCTGCTCGTCGATGCCCATCCGCCCGGAGTTGGTGTCACCCAGGAAGAGCGCGGGCCCCGGCCAGGACCGGCGCGCGGTGGCGAGCACCGCGTCGAGGTAGGGATACTTGTGACCGCTCACCCGGTTCGGCACGTGCATCACGCCGACGGTGAGCGGCGCGGGCGCGTGGACGCGGGCGAGCAGCCAGCGGCACGGCTCGGCGGGGGCGCCGGCCAGGCGCACGCGGCGCAGCGGCCAGCGGGAGGCGAGCAGGATCGCGTTGACGGACGGCCGCGCCGGATCCGCGGTCGTGCACTGGTAGGCCAGGCCGAGGGCGCCCAGGGCCCGCGCCAGGTCGCGGCTGGGCGGAGTGGCCCGGAACTCGCACAGCGCGACCGCGTCCGCGGCCCACGCGCCGAGCTGGCGCGCGATCGCGGCGGCGCGGAATCCACCCCCCGCCCGGATGTTCCAGAAGACGAGGCGCATCAGCCGCGCGCCCGGGCGCAGGCTACTTGTCGAGCCACACCTCTTGCAGCCGGCAGCAGTTGTAGGTCACCTGGTTCAGGATCAAGTTCTTCACGTAGGGATAGTGCGCGAAGCGATCGGTGCGCCAGCCCATGGTGGGCCGGGCCGCGTCGTCCTCGAGCTTCTTCTGGATCTGCCAGACCAGGGCGAGGCGCTTGGTCTGGTCGATCTCCTGCGACTGCTGCTCGATCAGACGCGTCACTTCCTCGCTGCAGTAGTCGCCGTAGTTGCGGGGTGACCCGCACGCGTAGTTCTCGTAGAAGTTGGCGTCCGGATCGTCCACCCCGAGCCCGGTGAGGTTGGCGCCCATCTGGAACTCGCGGCGCGTCACCATCGGGTGCCACTGCGCGGTGTCGACCTGCTTGAGGGTCGCCTCCACCCCGACCTGCTTGAGGTCGCTGACCACGAAGCCGGCGAAGTCGAGGTAGATCGCGATGGCGCGGGTGACGATGTCGACCTTGAGCGGGTTGGCGGGCCCGAAGCCCGCCTCGGCGAGCAGCTTCTTGGCCTGGGCCCGTCCCGCGGCCGATCCGCCGTAGCCGGGAAGCTGGTTCAGGTCCTTCTCGAGCAGGCCCCACACGCCCCACGGCTTCGGGGCCAGGGATGCGCCGACCACCGCGGCGCCGCGGTGCACGGTCTGGGTGTACGCGCGCCGATCGACGGCGTAGCTGAGCGCACGGCGGACCTTGACGTTGTCGAAGGGCGCCCGCTTGGTGTTCAGGAGCAGGTTCTCGCTCACGTTGGTCGCGGTCTCGGTGAAGACCATGCTCGGCACCGCGCTCTTGAGCTGCTCGGCGATCGACAGCGAGGTCTCGCCGGGATAGGCCACGTCGATCTGGTTAGCCTGCAGGGCGGCCACCCGGGTGCCGCGCTCGACGATCACGGTGTAGCGCACGCCGTCGAGGTACGGACGGCCCTTCACGAAATAGTCCGGGTTGCGCACCAGCTCCACCGTCTGGCCCCGCTTCCACTCCTTGAACTTGAACGGCCCGGTGCCGATGCAGCGCGAGCGGTGCTCGGCCAGCGGCACGTGCGCCGGGATCACCGGCGAGTAGCCGGAGGCGAGCATGGCCACCAGCGAGGGCTGCGGGCGCTTGAGACGGAACACGACGGTGTAGGCGTCGGGCGCCTCGATCGCCTCCACGTTCGCGTACCACTCCTTTCGCGGGTTGATGCGGAGCTTGGCGGGGGCGTCGACGGCCTCGCGCACCACGTCGAAGGTGAACTTCACGTCCTTCGAGGTGAAGGGCTGGCCGTCGTGCCACTTGACGTCCTTCCTGAGAAAGAAGACGAGGTTCCGGTAGTTGTCCTGCCAGGACCACTTCTCGGCCAGCTCGGGGACGATCGTGTCCATGCGGCCGAAGCGCTTGCTCTGGTCGTAGATGACCAGGTTGTTGTAGCAGGGCATGGCCGGCCACGTGACCGAGTTGGTCGCGCTCTCGTGGATCGCGAAGCCCTGGGGCAGATCCTCGCGCAGCACCGGTCGGAACACGCCACCCGGCTTGCCCTCGCGCACGGCCGGCGCCGGGGCCTGCGCGGCCGCGGGAGCAGGCGCGAGGGCTGCGGTCAGGATCAGGAGGAGGCCGGGGAGGAGCCCGGTGACACGGGTGGCGCTGGACATGACGGCGTCTCCTTGCAGGCGCGTCTTCGGCGCCCCCTCACCCTGCCCTCTCCCCCGCGGGGGGAGAGGGC
>Ga0335085_10007885_pt1 | contig 16360 bp, 14 predicted proteins | sample Lox_Sample_45_FD_206712 | JGI IMG/M metagenome (GOLD analysis project Ga0335085, IMG submission 206712) | Soil microbial communities from Loxahatchee National Wildlife Refuge, Florida, United States - Lox_Sample_4.5 | ecosystem: Environmental > Terrestrial > Soil > Wetlands | place: USA...
AGAGGCGGCTCGCGGATCGATGCGGTCGCCTTGGTTCCGGGCGCCGGCTGGTAGCGAACGGTCCAGTTGCCCTTGTAGCTGTGCAGGGAAAGGACGGGAAAGAGCACCTCTTCCCCGTCCTCCGCTGCGGCGCGCAGGCGATCCTCGGTGCGGGCCTGCATGCGCGGGGTTGAGATGGCGGCGAAGAGGAACAGGAGCGCCAGGCCCGCGATCAGCGCCGGCATGCCCCAGCGGTACCCGCCCGCCTCGATGGCCCAGGAGAGCGTGGGGTGCTCGGGATCGGCGGACAGGTAGCGGATCGATGCGGGAGCCTTGGTGTCGACCGGCTTCCATATCGTCTCGAACTCGACCCGCGCTTTGCGCTGCGCGCCGGAAATGTCTGCGTACACCACGTCCAGGCGGTAGTCGTAGAAGAGCTTGATGCCCAGCTCGGAGGTCTCCTTCACCTGCCCGCCCACCTTGAGCAGGCGTCCCTCGTCGCCCTGGGACCAGACGGCGCGCTCGCGGAAGGCGTCATGTGAGAACCAGAACGCGCCCGCGCCGCAGGCGCACCCGAGAGCGACGAAGGCGGCGGCCAGGCGCCGGGCCTTGCGCCTGCGGGCCGACAGCACGCTCTCCGCCAGGGGCAGGGGTCTCGGGGGAAGGATCTCCATCCGGCGATCATCCCGCCCGCCCGCTCCGGAGCAAGTCTTCGGCCGATCGCGCCTGCCTCAGTAGAGGGCCGGCAGCGAGCCTTCGAACTCCTCGATCTCGCCGTCGGTAGTGAGACGGGCGCAGCGCAGGGTCCTCCCCCTCCGGGAGGGGAAGTGCGGAGCAACCAGGTCCTGCACGTCCGCGCGGGCGGTCATCGGGTCCGCCACCCGGACCCAGGTCCCGCGGGGGAAGCGCAGCCCCCGGTAGATCAACGCGACCGCGGGGATGCTGCCGTTGAGGTAGTACCCGGTCACCTGGACGACAGCGGCCATTCGCACCACCGGGAAGAGATGCCTGGCCAGGTGCCCGAAGGGGGGATTGAGGCACCGGCCAGGCGCGGAGTACCGGAACTCGTCGTTCGGAAACAGCCGCAATCCCGCCGTACCTCATGGCTCGATCGGATGTCCATTTCCGTGCCGCGTCATAGGGCCGCAGAAATGACAGCCTGCGCAATCCCACGGAATCGCCAGCGGATCGGCCGGGTCCGGCGAACGCCGCCCCCGCCGGGAGACGGATCGGCGGAGTGTGATCGCCGACATGGCGTGAGAGGCCCTCACGCCGCTAGACTGGCGGCGGACGAGGCTGGGGGGCCCGTGGCCGATTCCGGGAACACAGAGACGAAATCCGTGGCGCTCGCCGAGGTGAAGGCCGGGGTGGTCCTGCGCACCGGCCACCGGGTGGTGCTGGTAGTGAGCGACGCCAAGGGAAGCTCGCGCTACCGGGGCAAGCCACCCGAGGGCGGCTTCACCCTCGAGGTCACGCTCCACGCGGCCGGGGGGACGCCCATGGCCCACGAGCGCATCCGCATCGTCGATCCCGACAGCGGCCAGCCGGTGGGCGAGCCCGTGGTCACCGACGAGGAAGGCGTGTTGCGGGCCAAGGTGCCGGAGGAGAAGGAGTACCACCTGGTGGTGGAGAGCGAGGAAGCGGAGCAGGACGAGCTTCCCGCGCTGGACCTGGGCGGGCACGAGCGGGGCTCCGACGAGCACTCGGTGCTCTCGGTCGAGCTGCTGGACGCTGAAGGAAAGCCCCTCCAGGGAGAGAAGGTACAGGTCAAGGGCGAGCAGGGCGCGGGCTTCGAAGTGGTCACCGGCGACGACGGCTGCTTCCACGAGCTGGCCGAGCCGGGCGTGTACCAGCTGACCGTGCGGGGCAAGTCGTTCAAGGCGCACACCATCTTCCACGACGACCGGGGCGACAGCGCGGCGCCCTACCGGTTCGTCGTCCGCTGAGCCGGCGATGTCCGACTATCTCGATCTGAAGCCTGGGCCTTTCCAGCAGTCCACCATCGCCGGCGGGCTCCCCAAGCTGGTGCGCATCTGGGAGTACCTGCGCGACTTGAACGAGGGCGGGTACGGGAGCGGGCGGCTGGTGAAGATGAAGAACGGGCCGGACAAGACGTTGAACAAGAAGACCGACTGCTCGCCCTTCACTGCCACCGCCATCTACATGGCGCTCGACCCGCGGGAGGTCGACGTCAAGAAGCCCTACGATCTGAAGGAGCCCTACGACCCGCGCTTCAACGGGGGCGAGGAGCTGACGAAGTACTTCTACTGGATGCACAACAGCTTCAAGACCCCCGAGTACAAGAACGCCAAGACGGGGGCCTGGTGGCCCGACTTCAAGAAGAACTATCTCGACCGGGCCCCGGGCCTCTCCGCCGACTGGGGGCTCTTCAACGACTCCGCCGGCTCGGTGGTGTTCCACAACCTGGGCGTCCCGGTCGACGACCGGAAGATGCGCCGCGGCGACCTGGTGGGGATCAACTGGATGAGCGGCGGCGGGCACGCGGTGTTCTGCTGGAACGTGCACCTCAACGCCAAGGGCGAGGTGGACTGCTTCCAGTACGTCTCCGCGAACGGCGCCGCCGGTGTGGGGGGCCCCGGGGTGACCGTCATCCAGTACCCGGTGGACTCGAACTACTTGAAGGTCAATGGCGGCAAGTACAGCAAGCAGAAGGACATGTTCGTGGGGATCATCGACGATCCCAAGGCGTATCCCGAGTACAGCAAGGCCCCCTACCAGTGGTACGCGCTGCGCCACATCGAGACCAAGGACATCGACAAGAGCTCCTTCGGCGTCCCCGCCAACCAGGTCACGATCGTCGACTGGAAGTTCACCTGGAAGGGCATGAAGCTGGGCGTGAACACGGTGATGGTGGCGCGCCTCAACGGCGTCACCCCGCCCGAGCCCTGGCTGAAGGCGGGGGAGAAGACGATCCCCGACCCTGAGCCGGCCAAACCCAAGCCTGCGCCAGTGACGGCGAAGAGCAAGCCGGTGGAGACGCCCAAGGCCGCCCCGCAGCCGGAAAAGAAGCCCGCGGAGAAGAAGGCGGAGGAGAAGAAGCCGGTGCAGGCGCCGGTGCAAGACCACCAGGAGGACGTGGAGATGCATCTCCAGATCCTCTGGGGCGCGCGCTGGATCGGGGCCGATCCCGGCGAGTCGAAGAACGTGAACGACGCCCAGTCGCAGGCGGCGATCAAGGACTTCCAGGCGAGGTACATGAAGGACCAGAAGGTGCCGCAGCCGGGACACGCCGATCCCGCCACCCGCCAGCGCCTGGCCCGGTATGCGGGGTGGGCGCTGGGAACGCCGCTGGTCAACCTCGCCCTGCACACCCTGCACGAGCACGGCGAGTTGACGCTCGCGCCCGGCGACAACCCGGCGCAACTGGACGAGAAGAGCGTGGCCGCGGTCAAGGAGTTCCAGGAGAAGAAGAAGCTGCAGAAGGACGGCATCCCCGGCAGCGTCACCCAGGCGGCGTTGGCCGCGGCGATGAAGGCGATCGGGGGAAGCTCCGGCACCCCGGCTCCTGCCCCGGCGCCCGCGCAGCCGGCAAAGGACGCGAAGCCCGCGCCGGCTCCAGCTCCGCCGAAGAAGCAGGCCGACGTCAAGAAGAACCCGCCGGCCATCTGGGACGTCTACTTCACCCGCAACTTCGGCAAGGCCGGCGACAAGGTGACGGTGGTGGTGGTGGCGTTCAACAGCGAGAAGCAGAGCTTCGACGTCGGCCTCTACCAGGACGACAAGGCGCTGGTGGAGAAGGCGGGGCAGGTCACCATCGCCCGGGGGAAGGGCAAGCTGGAGGTGCAGGTCCCGTCCAGCCTGGGGCCGGGGGCGATGATGGAGGCGCGCGTCTCCGGCCAGGGGCTGTCGGGGAAGACCGCCGTGCTCTTCGAGGTGGCGACGGCGGACGCGGACAAGGAAAGCGCCGACTGGCGGCCGTACATCGGCAAGCCGGAGCTGCCGGCCGGGGTGCTGGAGGCGGTGCGGCGCAACCGGGCGAAATACCCGGTCAAGGAGCTGACGCCGGTGGCGAGCACCGCCGACAAGTACCGGGGCGCCAACCACTACAACTATGATCCGCCTGCCGATCACGCGAGCTGGGCCAAGGACTACTTCAAGAAGAAGATGGACGGCGCGACGCTGGAGAGGAAGCACCAGCTCCAGGCCTATCTGGAGATGCTGGACCACGAGGGCCGGCCCGCCAGCATGCAGACCTACGACAGCCAGGTGGTCACCTGGGGGGTGGGCACCGGGGCGATGGGCAACGGCAAGGACGTCTTCCTCAACCTGAACAAGGACGCCAAGCCGGTGAAGCAGTTGCTCGACGAGGTGGGGCTCGCCTACGACGGCGACTACCACGTGGTCGACCTGGCGCAGAAGAAGGTGGTGAGCAGCGTTGAGGGGAAGAAGACCAAGGCGGACCCCAGCGGAAAGGGCGACGACAGCCGACACCGGATCCCGCTGGACTCCTGGCGCCACCAGCCCGACCTGCTCAGCGCCGTGATCGCCATCAGCGAGGACAAGGCCAACCGCGAGTCGATCGCGGAGGCGCAGTTCGCCGTCTACCTGAAGGGAGCGGCGAACTGGAAGGGGCAGGACAAGGTGTTCACCCGGGCGCTCTACTTCATGATCGTCCACCTGGGCGCCTGGTACCCCGCGCTGGCCAAGTTCGACGTGGCGGGCGAGTTCGCCAAGGGCGGCGGGGGCACGCCCTCGGTGGAGACGGACAAGAAGCTGGCCCCGCGCATCGCCAACGCCTTCGTGAAGAACGGCAAGGCGTACTTCGGCGCCGGCGCCACCTACGACGACATCCGCACCCGCACGAAGACCAAGGTCTGGGCGGCGCTTCGGGATGATGGCAAGGCGGAAGGATTCGATCCGGGGGAGCTCACCTACGACTTCGAATAGGGCTCAGTTCCCCGTCCGCAGCCCCTCGCGCAGGTAGCCGCACCGCCCCGCGTACCAGCGGAGGATGTCCAGCGCGGAGATCACCCCCACCACCTTGCCCGAGGTGGCGGTGTTCACCACCGGCAGGCGGTGGACGCCCTCCAGGGCCATGGTGGCGCTGGCTTGCGCCACCGTGGCCGTCTCGCTGATGGTCACCGCCATCGGGGTCATGATCTGGGAGACGAGGGAGGAGGGGCTGGGCCAGCGGTTGCGCAACAGGTCGGCGCGGGAGACGAAGCCGAGCACCGCCCCCAGGTCGTCGACCACCGGGGCGCCGGTGATGCCGCGCTCCAGGAGAAGCTCGCGCACCAGGCTGGTCTGGGTGTCGGGAGAGACGCAGACCACCCGGCGGGACATGACGGTGGCGACCGGGACGTCGTCGCCCTCGGCCTCCTTGATCTGCCCGTGCGTGGGGAACTCGGGGACGCGGCTGCAGGCGACCCAGGAATCCTCCTCCTGGGGGTCGATGTGCACGGCCTCGCACTGGTCGCAGTCGGCGCAGTCGTCGAGCAGGATGGAGCGGCCGCGCGACTGGCAGTAGACGAGCAGGATGGCGGTGATCTCGCCGTTGCCGTCGATGGTCCGGCGGACGCGGACCGGCAGGCGGGACTCCATCGGGAGCGGCTCAGGCATGGGACACCTCCGGAAACCTTTCTTTCAAGCTCTAGGCCAGAAGGCGCCCCTCCGCGCGTCGGCGACCTGCGGCGGATCGCCGCGCCGCAGAGGAATCAGGCGACCGCCTTGACGAAGATCTCCGCCGCCACCTCCGGATCGAGCGCCAGGGTGGTCTCCCCAGCCTCGATCACCACCGAGGGAGAGCGCTGGGTGAGGCGGATCTCCGTCCCCGGGACCACCCCCAGTCCGGCCAGGCGATCCATCCGGTCCGCCCAGCGGGGCGCGACGAAGACGATCTTCCCCCTCGCTCCCAGGGGCAGCGAGGCCAGTCCGGTGACCAGCGGCTTCACCACCCGGTCGAAGGCGGCGCAGCAGGCGCCTGGCGGGATGGCCTTGCCGTGGGGGCAGGAAGGAGGATGGCCGAGCAGAGTGCACACGGAGTCGGTGGCCTCCGGCGAGAGCACGTGCTCGAACTCGCAGGCCTGCTGCTCGGTGTGCTCGTCGTCGAGGGCGAGCAGGTCGGAGAAGAGGCGCTCCGCCAGCCGGTGCCGGCGCACCACCAGGGCCGCGCGCGCCTCCCCTTCCCCGGTGAGGGTCACCCGCTCGCCGTCGAGCCGGCAGAGGCCCATGCGCTCCAGCTCGCGGAAGTCCTCCGGGGCCTTGCCCTCGGCGTGGCCCTCGAAGGCGTGGGCGAGGACGGCCTCCACGTCGGAGCGGCCCTGCTCGCGCTCGGTGTAGACCGTCTCCAGCAGCTCCTCGATCTTGCGCGGCTTCACGTCGTCCTCCGGGTCAGCTTGAGCAGGAGCTTGCGCACGCCCTTCGCAACCGGGCCTTCCTTCGCCACCCCGTGCCCGCAGTTGGGGCAGCAGACGAGGCTGCAGCCGCGGGACATGGGGCAGGAGGGGCGGCAGCCCTGCGCGTCCTCCTGGTAGCGAAAACCGCAGAGCGCGCAGGTGATCACAGGTAGAACCTCCGCATCAGCGCGTTCACCAGCCCGCCCATGCCGAAGGCGAAGGGAAAGACGAAGGCCGCCATGGCCAGGGTGGCCTTCGCCCCGCGCTCCTTGAGCATCATGAAGAGCTGGGCGATGCAGGGCAGGAAGAGGGTGACGGTGACCAGGGCCACCACGATCTGCACTTCCATCTCCGGGGTGACGGTCCCGGCGCGCAAGGCCGGCTCGAGCTGGGCGAAGAGGCCGGCCGCCGCGTAGTCGCGGCGGAGGAACCCGAGGATGAACGCGCCCGCCGCCTCGCGGGGAAGGCCCAGAAGGCCGGTGACCACCGGCGCCGCCGCATTCTCCAGCACCCGCAGCCCGCCCAGGCGATCGAGCGCCCAGAGCACCAGGGTGCCGAGGAGGAAGAGGGGCAGCGCCTCCTTCACGTACCACTCGATCCGAGCCACCGTCTTCACCAGCACGTTCCCCGGCTGGGGAATGCGCAACGGGGGCAACTCGAGGATGAAGTCCGATCCGCGCCCGGGCACCACCCTGGCCGCGAGCCAGCCGACCAGCAGCATGACCACCGCGATGGCGGCCGCGAACCAGAGGGCGGCGGCGAGGTGCACGCCGGCGAGCATGGCGAAGATCACCGCCAGCTGGGCCGAGCAGGGGATGGCGAGGGCGAGGAGCAGCGTCACCAACACCCGCTCCTTCTTCGTCTCCAGGATGCGGGCGGTGAGGGTGGCCATGGTGTCGCAGCCCAGGCCGAGGATCAGCGGCAGCACCGCCTTGCCGTTGAGCCCCAGCAGGCGGAAGACGCGGTTGAGCATGGCCGCCAGCCGGGGCAGGTACCCCGAATCCTCCAGCACGCTGAAGGCGAGGAAGAAGGTGGTGACGATGGGGAGGACGATGGCCACCCCGTAGCTCAGGCCCATGGAGAAGAGGCCGTAGCGGCCGATGATCAGGCCGTCCTCCCCGCTGATCAGCGCGGGCGCGTGCAAGAGCGCGAGCAGGCGCGTCATCCAGGGCACCAGGCGATCGCGGAAGACGGCCCCTTCCAGCAGGTCGACCGCCGTCTTCGCTCCCAGCTGCCCGACGAAGAGGTAGCAGGCGGCGAGCACGGCGATCAGCACCGGCACGCCCAGCACCGGGTGGACGGAGCACTCTCCCAGCCAGCGCAGGGCGCGAGTCGCGGACGGCCTCGCATCGGAGCGCGTGACCACCGCGTCGTGCAGCCGTTCCACCGACGCCAGCCGCTGCCGGCCGATGGAGTAGCGGAGCGATTCCTTTCCCGCCCGCCCGCGGCGCAGCTCGTCGATGCGGGCCAGGGCCTGCGGGGGAAGGCGGGCGGCGAGGTGGTTGCGCAGCGATTCGTCGCCGCCCAGCGCCATCAGGGCCAGGGCGCGCGGGGCGAGGCCCGCTTCCGGAGGGAGCAGCGCCTCCACCTGCCGGATGGCCCCTTCCAGCGCCGGATCGTAGGCCACCCGCAGCTTCGAGGGCTGCGCCTCCTCCACCAGCGAAGCCAGGCGGGCGAGCCCGCGCTTCTGCACCGCCACCGTCTCCACCACCGGGATCCCCAGCTCGGCGGAGAGGCGAGCGGTGTCGATGCGGATGCCCCGGGCGGCGGCCTCGTCGCTCATGTTCAGGGCCAGCACCATGGAGACGCCCGCCTCGGCGAGCTGGGCGGTCATGAGCAGGCCGCGCACCAGGTTCTTGGCGTCGCAGACCTGGACCACCACGAAGTCGCGCTCCAGAAGGAGGATGTCGCGGGTGACCTGCTCGTCCTCGCTCACCGGCAGAAGCCCGTTGGCGCCGGGCGTGTCCAGCACCTGCCAGGTGCGCTTGTTCAGGACGCCCGAGCCGCGCGTCACTTCCACGGTGGTGCCGGGGTAGTTGGAGACGGTGACGTAGCGGCCGGTGAGCGCCCCGAAGAGCGCGCTCTTGCCGACGTTGGGGTTGCCGACGAGGATGGCCGTGCGTGGCACGGCCCTTTGCGAAGCAAGCCCCGGTCCAGCCGATCCTGAGATTGATTTTCAAGACGGCGCGCAGCTTTTGCGGCCCGTTTCCGGCCTGCGCAGGGGTTGCGGCATGAGGCGGCTCCTTCCCCCGACGGCTTCCCGCGACGCCCCGCTCCTGATCGCCACCCGCGCGGCGCGGGGAATGGCTGACGGCATCGCCAGCGTGCTGCTCGCCAGCTACCTCACGCGCCTGGGGTTCGACCCCGTGCAGATCGGCGCCATCGCCACCGCCACGCTCTTCGGATCCGCCGCGCTGTTGCTCTTCACCGGCCTCTTCGGCCACCGCTTTCCCCGCCGCACCGTGCTCCTCGCCTCCTCCGCCCTGATGTGCGCCACCGGGGTGGCCTTCTACCTGGCGACGGGCTTCTGGCCGCTCCTCTTGATCGCCTTCGTGGGCACCCTCAATCCCAGCGCCGGCGACGTCACCCTCTTCTTGCCCACCGAGCAGGCGGTGCTGGCCGAGGCGGCCGCGCCGGAAGATCGGACGGCGCTCTTCGCCTGGTACAACCTGGCGGGAGCGTTCGCCGGCGCCTTCGGATCCCTCGCCGCCGGCCTGCCCGATCTGCTCGCCCCCGGCTCGGCGGCGAGCGCGGAGCGGGCCGCATTCCTCGTCTACGCCGGGATCGGGGCCGCCTCCGCCCTCGCCTACCGCAAGCTCTCCGGCGATCGCGAGCCTCCGCCGGCGGTGCGGGCCCCGCCTTTGGAGAAGTCGCGCGGGGTGGTGATCCAGCTCGCCGCCCTCTTCTCGGTCGACTCCTTCGGCGGCGGGTTCGTGGTGCAGTCCATCCTCGCCCTCTGGCTCTTCCGCCGCTTCCAGGTTCCGGTGACCACCGCCGGCGCCATCTTCTTCGCCATGAATCTCATGGCCGCCTTCTCCCAGCTCGTCTCCGCGCGCATCGCCGCCCGCATCGGGCACGTGCGCACCATGGTCTTCACCCACCTGCCCTCCAACCTCTTCCTCCTGCTCGCGGGGGTGATGCCCACCCTGCCCCTTGCGGCGCTCTTCCTCCTCCTGCGGGCGATGGTCTCGCAGATGGACGTGCCCGCCCGCCAGGCGTACGTGATGGCGATGGTGCCCCGCGAGGAGCGGGTGGCCGCGGCCAGCGTCACCAACGTGCCCCGCAGCCTGGCGGCGGCCATCGGCCCCCTGCTCGCCGGGGCGCTGCTCCAGCGCAGCCCCTTCGGCTGGCCGCTGGTCTGCGCCGGCCTGCTCAAGGGCGGATACGACCTGGCTCTTTACTCCCTCTTCGCGCAGCGCCCGCCGCGGGAATCTGCTATGGAGGGCGCCCTTCGCGGGAAGCAGGAGCGGCCATGAAGCGGATCCTGGTCACGGGCGCGGTCGGTCAGATCGGATCGGAGCTGACCCTGGCGCTGAGGGCGAAGTTCGGCGGCGCGGCGGTGGTGGCGAGCGACGTCCGCATGCCCACCGACACCGCCCTGCGCGACGGCGGGCCGTTCGAGTTCGTGGACTGCATGGATCCGCACCACCTCACCCGGGTGATGCAGATCCACCAGGTGGACACCATCTACCACCTGGCGGCGCTGCTCTCGGCGGTGGGCGAGCTTCGCCCCCTGCAGGCCTGGCAGCTCAACGTCAACGGGCTGGTCAACGTGCTGGAGGCCGCCCGGCAGTACAAGTGCGCGCTCTTCTTCCCCAGCTCCATCGGCGCCTTCGGGCCGGACACGCCGCGCAAGCGCACTCCCCAGGTCACCATCCAGCGGCCCACCACCATGTACGGGGTCACCAAGGTGGTGGGGGAGATGCTCTGCGAGGACTACCACCGGCGCTTCGGCATGGACACCCGCGGGCTGCGCTTCCCCGGGCTGATCTCGTACCAGACCGAGCCGGGGGGCGGGACCACCGACTACGCGGTGGACATCTTCCACCAGGCGCTGCAGCACGGCGTCTACACCTGCTACCTGCGGGCGGACACCCGGCTGCCGATGATGTACATGCCCGACGCCATCCGGGCGATGATCGAGGTGATGGAGGCGGAGCCTGCGCGCCTCCACCACCGCAACGCCTACAACCTGGGCGCCCTGGACTTCACCCCGGCGGAGCTCGGCGAGGCCATCCGCAAGCGCATCTCCCGTTTCCAGATGGAGTACGCGGTCGATCCCCGGCGGCAGGCCATCGCCGACTCCTGGCCGCAGTCGATCGACGATGGGGCGGCGCGGGAGGAGTGGCGCTGGGCCCCGCGCTACGGCCTGGACACGATGGTGGACGACATGCTGGAGAAGCTGCGCAAAGAGGAGCGCCATGCCGCTCGAGAAGCTGGTCGATGACCTGAAGGCCCAGCTCGCGGACCTGGACGCGCAGGGCACCGCGAAGGGGCAGGAGCAGGTGGTGGTGGCGGTGAAGCCGCCGCAGGGCGGGCGCGGGCCCCGCTTCCTCCTCGAGGGGCAGGGGGAGCGGGAGTTCATCCGCATGAACTCCAACTCCTACCTGGGCCTCTCCCTGCGCCACGAGCTCCTGGACGCCGAGGAGCAGGCTGCCCACGCCTTCGGGGTGGGCCCGGGGGCGGTGCGCTTCATCAGCGGGACGTACGATCCGCACCTCCGGCTGGAGGAGGCCCTGGCCCGCTTCCACGGCCGGCCGGCGGCGATGGTGGCCGGCTCGGCCTACACCGCGGTGGCGGGCGTGCTCTTCAGCCTTTCCACCGCGGAGACGGCGCTGATCTCCGACGAGCTGAACCACAACTGCATCGTCAACGGGATGAAGCTGGCGCCGCACAAGGCCCGCAAGGTGTACGGGCACCTGGACCTGCGGGCCCTGGAGCAGCGGCTGGAGGAGTCGCTGGGGCAGGCGGAGGGCGTCCTGGTGATCACCGACGGCGTGTTCAGCATGCGCGGCGACCACGCGCCGGTGGATCGCATCGCCGATCTCTGCCGCAAGTACGACCCGCGCTTTGCACGGGGCTGCGTCTTGTTGGTCGACGACTCGCACGGCGTGGGCGGATTCGGCACCACCGGCCGTGGCACCGAGGAGGTGACCGGGGGCCGCGCCGACGTGCTGGTGGGCACCCTGGGCAAGGCGATGGGCGTCAACGGCGGCTACATCGCCAGCGAGCCGGCCATCATCCGCTGGCTGCGGGAGAAGAACCCATTCTACATCTATTCCAACCCCATCGCTCCTGGTGAGGCGGCGGCGGCGCTGGCGGCGCTGGAGCTGATCCGCGGCCAGCAAGGCATCGAGCTCCTCTCGCATTTGCGCGAGGTGACGCAGCGGTTCCGCGACGGGCTGGGCAGGCTGGGATTCGAGACCATCCCCGGGCAGCACCCGGTAGTGCCCCTGCTGGTGCGCGACACCGAGCGCACCCGGGCGCTGGTGGCGTTCTTACGGGAGAACGGCGTCCTCGCTACCGGGCTCAACTACCCGGTGGTGCCGCGCGGGGAGCAGCTCATCCGCTTCCAGGTCTCCGCCGACCACACCGCCTCGGACATCGACGCGGTGCTGGCGGTGCTCTCAAGGTTCCAGTAGCGGAGTCCAGGAGCGCTTGCGGCGGGCGATGCGCTCCTCCGCAGTCTCGCTCTCGTAGGACACCCGCTGCGCGGGGCGGTCGAAGGCGGGATCGAGGAAGAGGTTCGCGTTCAGCACCGCCCAGCCCCGGGCCCCTTCGCGCAGCACGGCCCCCGCGTACATCCCGCACCGGGCGCAAACCACCATCTCGGAGGTGCGCAGCCCGAAGGCGTAGCGGGAAAGCAGCGACCGGTCCTGCACGCCGATGCGGGCCTGCCCATCGGGATCGGAAGTGGTGCGGGCGGCGTGCCGGCGGCAGAAGCTGCAATCGCATTCGCGCAGCGGCAGGTCGCGCGGGTCCTTCCCCGTCTCCAGCACGATGGCGAGGTTGCCGCAGTGGCAGGTGCCTTCGAGCTTCATCGCTCCTCCATATCATCACAGAGGGGAGCGGAGGACCGGGGCGCCCTCCAGCCCTCCGTTGCGCTCGCGGAGAAGGGCCACCAGCGCGCCGCCGTGCAGGGCCCGGATGGGCGCGCCCGGATCGGGGAATCCGGGAGGCAGCGGCCAGGAGGGCGGTGCGGGCAGGCGGCAGCGAATCGGCCGCGAGGCCTTCAGCGCCGCCAGGTCGGCGTCGTCGATCTGCAGGGACGCGCACCAGGGAAAGAGAGCCTCGCCCCGCACCACCGGCCGCTCGCCTCGAGGCGGATCCTCCCAGGGGCCGATGGCCGTCCGGCGCAGCGCACGCAGGTGCGCGAGCGCCCCCCTGGCCCTCCCCAGGTCGCGCGCCAGCGAGCGCACGTAGTAGCCGCCGCCGGTCACGAGCGAGAGAGTACTCGAACGCGGCAGGTCGTGGGAGAGCCAGCGCGCCTCGTGCAGGTAGACGCGCGAGGGCGGCAGCTCGAACGATTCGCCCCGGTGCGCCTTGCGCCAGGCGCGCTCGCCGCCCACCCGCTTGTTGCTGGTGAGCGGAGGGACCTGGTCGCGCCAGCCGAGGAAGGGCCGCAGGGCGGACTCGAGCGCCGGCTCCCGCAAGGCGCCGGCGTCGCCGCGCGCGACCACGCGGCCCGACGGATCGCCGTTGTCGGTCTCCGCGCCCCAGGCGATCTCCGCCAGGTAGTGCTTGGGGACGGGATGCAACAGGTCCATCAGCCGCGTCGCCTGCCCGGCGAGCAGCAGCAAGAGACCTTCCGCGAACGGATCGAGCGCGCCTCCGTGGCAGACGGGCAGCCGGTCGCGGCGGACTCCGCTGGCCCGCACCTCCTCCATGAACGCGCGCACCAAAGAGAAGCTGGTCTCGCCGGCCCGCTTGTGCAGGAGGTAGATGCCGGGGTCCATCTCAGGCCGGGGGCAGGTCGCGGAGGCGGCGCCAGAAGGCCAGCGTCTGGTCGGCGGCGCGGCGGGGAGTGAAGGAGAGGGCCCGCTCCCGCGCGGCCCGCCCCAGCTCCCGGGCGCGGGCGGGATCTCCCAGCAGGCCCGCGAGCGCCCCCTTGATGGCCGCCGCATCGCCCGCCGGCACCGCCACTCCCGTCTCCCCCACCAGCTCCGGCGGCGCGCCGTCGTCGCCCACCACCAGCGGCACCCCGCAGGCCATCGCTTCCAGCACCCCGCGGCAGCCGCCGTCGTTGCCCTCCCGCAGCCAGACGGCCACGTCCAGCGCCCGGTACGCCTGCAGGAGCCCGGGCCCGCGCAGGTATCCGCCGAACACGGCGCGGGTGAGGCCCAGCTCGCGGCAGAGCGCGCGCAGGGGTTTTTCGTCCTCGCCGCGGCCCACCAGCACCAGCCAGGCTCGAGGGACCTCGCGCTCCACCCGGGCGAAGGCGTGCAGCAGATCGCGGTGCCCCCGCTCCGGCTTCATGCGGGCCACGATTCCGGCGAGCGGGGCATCGGCGGGAATGCCCCAGCTCGCGCGCAGCTCCGGGGCAGCGCCCGGCGAGAACCAGCCCCCGTCGACTCCCGCCGGGACGTACGCGACGCGCCGGGGATCGAGGCCGAGGGCGAGCAAGTCCCTCTGGTAGCGCGCGCTGTGCACCACCACCCCGTCGCTGCGCCGCAAGGCCCGGAGGCGCTGGTGGAGGGTCCCCGCGGTGACGTCGATGCGCCGCTGGGCGGCCCGCACCACCCGCAGGTCCGGGTTGCGGGCCCGGCGGGATGCCCAGAGCGCGAGGGAATGATCGTGGGCGAACGCTGCGTGCAGGACGTCGTGCCGTCCCTGGCGTGCGAGGGCGGTGAGCAGCCGCGCGTCGTGCAGGACGTCGAGGAGGCGCAGCTTGCGGGAGAGGCGCAGGCCCGCCTCCCAGGGCACCCCCGCCTGCGCCAGGTGCCCGCCCAGGTCCTCCCCGGGGCGCACCGAGTCGCCGGCGAACCGCGCGTCCAGGCCCTGGGCGCGCAGCTCCCGCGCCAGGGAGATCAGGCCTTCCACCGGCCCCGTGCGCGACGAGCTGGAAACCATCAGGAGCGGCGAGCGGGGCCAGCTCACGCGGAGAGCAGGGGCAGCCGTCCGGCCGAGAGAAGGGGCTCGAGCGCGCCCCACGCGCGCTCCTCGTCCAGATCGAGCATGCAGCGGAAGTGTCCCTTGGGGCAGCGCCTGCGGCCGAAGAAGGAGCAGGGCGCGCAACTGACCCCGGCGAAGAGGGCGTGGTGGCCGCGGAAGTCGAACATGGCCGGGTCGGTGGAGCCGAAGATGGCCAGGGTGGGGACGCCCAGGGCGCGGGCCATGTGCATGGGGCCGCTGTCGTTGGCGGCGAAGGCGGTGCAGCGGGAGATGAATCCGCCCAGCGCCCGCAGGTCGAGCTGGCCGCAGAGGTCGGCGGTGCCCGGGGCCAGGCGGGCCACGGTCCGGCACAAGGGCGCTTCGGCGGCGCTCCCCTGCACGGCGACCTGCAGGCCGCGGGCGAGGGCGCGCCGGGCCAGTCCGGCGAATCTCTCCGCCGGCCACCGCTTCGTCTCCCAGTTGGCGCCCGGGGAGAGCCCGAGCAGGGGCCGCCGCGGATCGAGGCCCGCCTCGCGCAGCACCTGGTCCGCCTCCTTCTGGTCGTCGGGCCCGAGGAAGTACTGCAGCTTGCCCCTGGGCAGCTCGCGGCCGACCAGCTCTTCCACCGCCGCGTGGTAGCGGTCGGCGAGGAGCATGGAGGCGTGGTAGGGGCGCAGGGCCAGCTTGACCGGCAGGGTGTCGCGGAAGTCGCGCTTGCGCCACACCACCTTGCGCGTCCCCGGCAGGAGCGCCCGGAGGATCCGGCTGCGGATCTTGCCGTGCAGGTCGAGGACCGCCGCCGGGCGGGCCGCGCGGAGCCTGCGGGCGTAGGAGAAAGGACCTTCCCCCTGGCGCAGACCGATCACCTGGTCGACGTGCGGGTTGTGCTCGACGAGGTGGGCGAGGCGCTGCTTGACCGCGTAGACGATGCGGGCGTCGGGCCAGGCCGCGCGCAGGGCCGAGAGGGCGGGAGCGGTGAGGACCACGTCTCCCACCGCGCTGAACCGCAGCACCAGGACCGTCCGGCTCACGCCTCTCCCGCGAGCAGGTGCCAGGGGGCGGGCCGCTTGCAGTTGCGCAGCGGCACCAGGAACGTGTCCACCAGCGCGTGCTGGCCCGAGACGCAGGCGTGGGAAAGGCCGTCGGTGAGCGCCATCCAGGCGGACCCGGAAGGAAAGGAAAGGCGCTGGTAAGGGGGCTGCTGGAAGCTGGCCGCGTCCTTCATCCAGTTGTGCAGGCGGCGCATCCTCCGGTCGTAGGGGCTGGTGTCGATCACCCGGGCCATGGGCAGGGCGCGGCTGGTGAGGCGCACCATCCGCTGGAAGGCGCGCTCGGGGGCGCGGGGCGCGAGCCGTCCGGGGCGGACGCCGGCTTCCTCGCCGTGGAGGCGGAACACCTCCTCGAAGGTGCCCTTGCTGATCCAGACGCGCTCGCGGGCAGGGTTGAGGTTGACGAAGAAGCGGAGGATGCGGTCGCCGTGCGTCGCCCCGTAGACGCCGGCGTCGATGTGGATCAGCTCGTTGCTGGCGTGCGGCGAAAGGGCCCTGCCCTTCTCTTCCAGCGGGCGGAAGCTGGAGGTGCCCTGCGTCCAGGAGGTGGAGAAACCGGGCATCTCGCGCTCGAGGAACTCCCGGACGCGGAAGGCGTGTTCGCGGAGGATGCGGCGGGCGCGCTCCAGCAGGAAAGCGGGCGCTCGCAGGCCCGAGAGCTTGTCCGCCTCCGGGTACCAGCTGACGTTCTTGCGCCGCAGCCAGGGGTCGAGCCCGTGGCGGAGGAAGTCCTGGTCCTCTCCGGCCGGCAGGGGGAGGGGACATCGGGCGAAGAAGACGATGCGGCCGCGCTCCAGCGCGTCGGCCCACTCGCCGCGGTCGGCGTCGTGGAGCATGAAGGGCGCGACGTTAGCACAGCCCCTGCCGCCCTGCGTCGAAAACCAC
>Ga0335085_10007886_pt1 | contig 16358 bp, 13 predicted proteins | sample Lox_Sample_45_FD_206712 | JGI IMG/M metagenome (GOLD analysis project Ga0335085, IMG submission 206712) | Soil microbial communities from Loxahatchee National Wildlife Refuge, Florida, United States - Lox_Sample_4.5 | ecosystem: Environmental > Terrestrial > Soil > Wetlands | place: USA...
TTACACTGGGTGCCTGTGAGTCCCGTTTTCCGCCGCGGATATGGTTACCGCTTCGACCTCACTGAATATTTTCCGCCTGCCATCAAGACGATCTGCATCGCGTGCGTATCGGTGTTCGTGCTGCAGGAACTTTCAGCCCTTCGCTTCGGTCCCGAGGGCAGGAATTTCTGGCTGGTCTGGTTCGGGCTGGTGCCGCGCTCGGTGGTCCACGGTTTCATCTGGCAGCCTTTCACCTATCTCTTCCTGCATTCCGGCGTGTTGCACATTCTTTTCAATCTCTTGTATCTCTGCATGTTCGGCGCGGATCTGGAGCGGATGTGGGGGAAGAAGAAATTCTACACGTACTTCTTTTTGTGTGGCGTTGGCGCCGGCCTGATCAACGTAATCGTAAAACTAATCCTCGACCCGCACATGCAAGGGAGCGCGAGAATTCCAACGATCGGAGCTTCCGGCGCGATTTATGGAGTGCTTCTCGCCGTCGCTTTGGTGATGCCGGACCGGCAAGTGTGGGTCTTTCCGCTTCCGGTTACCGTGTCGATGCGGATTTTCGTCGCGGTGATGGGCGCGATCGAATTTTTCGGCACCATTGGCGCCAGCGGCGACAACGTGAGCCACGTCTGCCACCTGGGCGGCATGCTGATCGGCTATGTCTATCTGCGCCGCGGATCGTACCTATATGGCTTTCGCAATACCGTGTCGGATTGGCAGCGGCGTCGGCTCAAGAAAAAATTCGAAGTATACGTGCGCGAACACCGCGATAAACCGCCGTCGAATCCGGACAACTGGGTGAACTGATTCGTTGCCGTTGGTATGTTCTTTAGGGGGTCAGAGCCTTAGTTCCGGCATATCGCGCTGGGAAACAGAGGGCTTTAGCGCCTGAAGCAGCCTTTACGTTTCAACCGCCCGGCGCAGAACATCAGGCGCAATATTCGCGCCGCTTACCACCAGGGCCACCTTCTTCCCCGCAAATTCCTTTCCCGAGTTCAAGAGTGCCGCGGTGGAAGCCGCGCCCGCCGGTTCCGCCACTGTGTGCTCGTTCAGCAGCAGGAAAGCGATGGCGCGAAGCATCTCTTCGTCCGTCACCAGGCGGACATCATCGACGAGTTCGACGAGCTGGCGTACGTTGGCTTCCGTCGTCGTGCGGGTCGAAAGTCCGTCCGCAATCGTGTCCGCGGTTTCGGTGCTCTCGGAACGGCGGCTTTTCCAGGAGAGGTAATACGCGGGAGCGTTCTGCGCTTGCACGCCGATCACTCGAATGCCGGGACGAATCTGTTTCGCCGCGCACGCGACGCCCCGGATCAGGTTGCTGTCGCCAATCGGCACGATAAGGACGTCCGTGGCCGGCGCTTGTTCGAGAATTTCGCACGCAATCGTTGCCGTACCGGCTGCAATATCCGGGTCATCCACGTCCACGATCAGCGGCCAGCCGCTCTCCTTTGAGAATTTCTCTGCATGCGCGCGGCTTTCTTCCAAATCGCGCCCCACCTCGACGATCTCCGCGCCCAGTTTCGCGATTCGCGCGCGCTTCACGGGATTGGGATTCTCCGGCAGGTAGATTCGCGCGCGCAGCTTCATTTCCTGCGCCGCAAACGCGATGGCCGCCCCGTGGTTGCCCGTGCTGCTGGTCACCACACCTTCCGGGCGCTTTTTTCGCAGGTGGTGGCGGACGGCGTTGAGCGCGCCCCGGACTTTGAACGTCCCGGTGGGATTTTCGATCTCGAGTTTCAGCGAAACCCGCGCGCCGGAAGCGGCGTCGAGCGAATCCGCGTGAACCAGGCGCGTGGGCGCGAGGTATTTCTTCAGGAATTCGCGCGCGTCGAGCACATCGGCCATTGCAAAAGTGTGATTCGTCATTGAAGCGGGACGCTCAACCGCCGATTCGGATCAGGCGCATCAGGTTCGTTGAGCCGCGAGTGCCGAGCGGGGTTCCGGCGATGACGCCGACGATGTCGCCGTCTTTCACCAGGTGCTCCTGCTTCAAGCGGCGCTCCGCGGTTTTTGCCAGCTTGTCGATATCGTGCACGTGCGCGATGCTCCGCGGCAGCACTCCCCACAACAGGCTCATCTTGCGACGCGTATCCTGACTGGGAGAAAAAGCAATGATGGGCGCTCGCGGGCGGTATTTCGACACCAGCCGCGCCGAGCCGCCCGTCTCCGAGAAGACGGCGATGGCTTTCATGCTCAGTTCTTCAGCCGCGTGGCAGATCGCTTCGGCGATGGTTTCGCTGATGAGCAGCTCGCCTCTTCGCGCCGGTCGCAGAGATTCCGTTGCATTCGCTTCGGCTTCGCGAATGATGCGGTCCATCATCACCACGGACTCGAGCGGATAGCGGCCGGCAGCCGTTTCGCCGGAAAGCATCAGCGCGTCGCTGCCGTCGAAAATGGCGTTGGCCACGTCAGACGCCTCCGCGCGCGTGGGCCGCGGATTCTCCTGCATGGAATCGAGCATCTGCGTGGCGGTAATCACCGGCACAAGCGCGTCGCGAGCCTGCATGATGATCTGCTTTTGTACCACCGGCACTTTTTCCGGGTTCATTTCCACGCCCAGGTCGCCGCGCGCGACCATCACGCAGTCCGCCACGGTGAGGATTTCCGCGAGGTTGTCGATTGCTTCGGGCTTTTCGAGTTTCGCAATGATGGGAACGTCCTTGCCCAGGCGCCGGACCGCGGCTTTTGCGGCGCGCACGTCGCGCGCGGTGCGGACGAAACTCAGGGCCACGTAGTTCACGCCCAGTGAGAGCGCGAACGCAAGGTCCCGCCGGTCTTTCGCGGTGAGCGACGGAGTTTTCAGCTTCACTCCCGGCAGATTGATACCCTGATGCTCGCGCAGTTCGCCGCCATTCTCCACCTGGCAGAGCACTTCCTCGCCGTGCGTTTTCAGCACGCGCATGGCGATATTCCCGTCGCTCAGTAGAATCCGGTCGCCTTTGTGGACGGCGTGGGGCAGCTCACGAAAAGTAGTGCTCACTCCGGCCGCCGTGCCGGCGATCTTCCGAGTCGTAATCGTGAACTTCTGCCCGAAGTGCAGCTGCACCGGAACGCCGCGTTCGAGCGGGCCGGTGCGGATTTTGGGCCCTTGCAGGTCGGCGACAATCGCCACGGATTTTTCATGGTTGCCGGAGGCTTTGCGGACCGCGTCGACGCGCGAGGCGTGCTCCTCGGGCGCTCCGTGAGAAAAATTCAGGCGCGCCACGTCCATTCCCGCGCCCAGCAGATTATCGATCAGCTCGGGCGTCGAGCTGCTCGGTCCCAGCGTGCAAACAATCTTGGCCCTTCGTGATGTCATGAAGGCTATCGCGAAACTGCGAAGTCGTTGACGATGGCGTAGATAAAATCGACGCCCTTGCGGAAGGATTCCAGCGGAATGCGCTCATCGTCCGCATGCATCCGCAGAAAATCGTTTTCCGCCAGCGGAAACGGCATCAATCCGTACGCCGCCACGTTGCGCATCCGCAGCGGGTAGGAATCCGTGGCGCCGGGCGACATGAAGGGAATCGCGATGGCGCCGGGAAACTGCTTCTTCGTCGCGCCTACGATTTCATTATACAGATCCGTCGTCAGCGAAGACGAAGGCGCCGCCTCGCCCGCCCCGGGTATCACTTCGAAGCGGATTTGAGGGTCGCTCACCAGCTGGCTGAGCTTCGCGATCAAAGCGCTCGGCATATCGCCCGGGAGCAGCCGCATGTTGATCACCCCCCGCGCTTCCGAGGGAATCACGTTCGGACGAACGCCGGCCTGCAGCATCGTGGGCGAAATCGTGTCGCGCAACATAGCGTTCCACAGCAGATTTTCGTTCGAAAGATAGCGCGCCGCATGCTCTCCGCGATCCGAGCTTTCCAGCGAACGCATCCACTTCGCGGTTTCCTCGTCTTCCACTTGCGCGAGGCCGTCGAAATATCCGCGCGTCACGGAATTCATCTGCACCGGTGTTTCATAGCCTCCGATTTTGGCGATGGCTGCCGCCAGATGCGTCACGGGATTGTCCTTTCGCGGCAATGAGCCATGGCCCGAGACGCCGGTTGCGATCACCTCCACGCTGACGGAAACCTTCTCGCTCGCCTGCACCGCCATGTACTGCAGTTTTCCGTCCTTGAGGGCGTTGTATCCCCCCTCGTTGATCGCATATCCTGCGGCAATCTTGTCCCAATATTTTTCGACCGCCACTTTCATTCCATTCAAGCCGCCGGCTTCCTCATCTCCCTCGGCGAAGTAGATTACGTCGCGATTCAGGTGCGCGCTCGAGCGTTTCAGGCCGATGAACACCGCGAGATTTGCGATCGCCATCGCCTTGTCGTCGATCGCACCGCGTCCGTAAAGGTAACCGTCCTTGATCACCGCGCCGAAAGGATCCACGGTCCATTTGGCTTTCTCCACCCCCACCACGTCGAGATGCCCCATTAGCAGAAGCGCCCGCGAAGGATCGGGCACGGCGCTGGCCGATAGCCGTGCGACCAGAAATCCGCGTCCCGGCGTGGTCTCGATTACGTCCGAATGGATGCCTTCCTGCTTCAGGATGTCCGCCACGTACTTAGCAGCAACGAGCTCGTTGCCGGGCGGATTCGTTGTATTGATGCGCAGCAGCCCCTGCAGCCACACGAGCGCATCGCTTTCCAGCTTGGTAAGGTCGGAGCTTGCAGGGGAAACACTCTGCGGGGGCGGCGACGGAATTGTGGCCGTGGCAGATTGCCGCCGGCTCTGTGCAAAGCTCGATCCAGAGAAGATTGCAACGCCAGCGAGCACAAGAATCCAGATGCGAGCAGCCGTCCGCGCCATCCAGTTCCTCCCGGTGAATGAACCTGAAACCATTCAGTGCACTAAAGAGTCATTCATCTTAGCATGGGCATTTCAAGGCGTCGGGCAGCCGCTGCGGCGCGGTTTTCTGGATTGCAATTGACCATCCATTTGCGTCCGTGGCAGCATCCAACGAAGCTAAAAGAGGGGAACATGCGACTGAACGGCTGGTGGCGCGCGACGTTGGTGGCAAGTCTGATTGCTGTGCTCGGCGTGCCGCCGGGCGCCTGGACGGCCCGCGCGCAGCAGCAGGAAGGCCCAACGAAAGCCCCGCCCGCGCAGCAGCCCGAGCCGCCCAAGCCTCCTACCGGGCAACAGAATGGGCCCCAGGGGCAAGCGCAGGCTCCCCAAGTGGCTATCGCCGTCGAGTCCAATGTGGTGAACGTGGATGCCACCGTGACCGATCACGAAGGCAATATCGTCACCGGTTTGAAGAAGGAAAATTTCCGAATCCTCGATGAAGGTCAGCCGCAGCAGGTGACGAACTTCGCCCCCACCGAAGCTCCCATCACCGTCGTTATCGTCATGGAATTCAGCGCTCGCTTCTGGGGCTATTTTGGATACAAAGGTGAGACTTGGGCCTGGGGCTTCCTACAGCACCTGAACCCCAAGGATTGGGTGGCTTTTAAGACCTTCGATATCAAGACCCAGGTGACGGTGGACTTCACGCAGAACAAAGCGGAAATTCAGCAGGCCATCGCGCAGCTATTCGTGCCCGGATTTCACGAAGCCTGCCTGTTTGACGCCGTGCTCGAGACGCTTGATCAACTCAACGGTGTGCATGGCAAGAAGGCCATCCTGCTGCTCGCCACTGGTTTCGACACCTTCAGCAAGCACACCCTGGACCAAACGTACAAGCGCCTGAAAGAAGCGGACGTACCCATTTTTGCCGTGGGGATGGGCGAGGATATCGATCTGCGCTCACCGACGGGCGGCGGCGTCAGCTACCTGCAGGCGAAAAATCAATTGACCCAATTCGGCTCGATGACCGGTGGCTACGCCTGGTTTCCCCGTTTCCAGGGCGAGATGCCGGAAATCTTCGGCCAGGTGGCGTCGTTCTTGCGCAGCCAGTACTCCATGGGCTTTTCTCCTACCGCGCCTCCGGACGGAAAATTCCATAAGCTGAAAGTGGAAGCTGTGGACGAGAGTGGGAATCTGCTCCTGTTGCCCGACAAAAAGGGCCACATGAAGAAAGTGAACGTCTACGCGCGCAACGGTTACACGCCGAAAATAATGGCCGGCACGGGCGGCAGTCAGTAGACAACACGCTGAAAACGTGGAGCCGGTGACGGCAAGCGATCCGTTTCAAACGTCCAAAGCGAGAAACCTCAGTAGCCCCGCTCGAGGTCCACTCGATTCAGCAGCTCGCGCCCCGCGAACCAGCGCTCCAGATTCTCCATCAGCAAATCCGTTTGCCGCTCCCACAGGCGCTCGCTCACCGCGCTCATGTGCGGCGTGATAAACGTATTCTCGAGTTTCCACAGCGGATTTTCCGGCGGCAGAGGTTCTTGTGACGCCACATCAAGCGCCGCCCCCGCAATCCTCTTTTGTTCGAGCGCGGCGATCAGCGCAGGTTCGTCCACCAGCGCGCCCCTCGACACATTCATGAAATAAGCCGTCGGCTTCATCGCAGCGAACTCGCGCGCGCCCATCATCTTCCGCGTCTCGGGAGTTTCAGGCGCGGCCAGTACCACGAAGTCCGCCTGCGGAAGCGCCTCATCCAGCTTCGACGCGGGAAACACCTGCTCCGCCAGCCCTTCCTCTGCGCGTCCGGAACGCGTCACCGCCCACACACGCATCCCAAGCGGCCGGATGATCTTTGCCACCTCCTGGCCGATCGCGCCGAAGCCGATGAAAAGCAAAATCTGCCCGCGAAACTCGCGCGGGCGCACCGGCGCATTCCACAAATCCTGTTGCGCCCAGCGCGATTGCTGTTGATAGCGAAAGCAATCGGGAAATCGCCGCGCCAGCGCGACCAGCACGCCGAGAATATGCTCGGCCATCGGGACGCGGTGCACTCCGCTCGCGTTCGTCACTTCGATCCCGCTCTCGCGCAGCTCGGGATACATCAACTGGCCCACGCCGGCCGCCGTTGAGTGCAGCCACTTGAGCTTTCGCGCGATTGCAAATTGCTCCGGACGCAGCGAGAAGCCCACGAAGACGTCCGTGTCCGGCAATTCTTCAGCGATTCGATCGTAACGCGGCAGATGCACCACCCGCATTTCCGGCCAGCGCGCGCGGATTCGCTCCGGCATTTCCGGCGGGGGATTCCACAGCGAGAACGCATGCCACACGCAGATCAGCAGCTTCGTCTCGCCCGGCGCCGTGCGCGTCATCGCGGCAGCACGCGCAAATCCCGCCCCGTCATCTCCCCCGGCGACGGCAACCCCAGCACCCCCAGCAGCGTCGGAGCAATGTCGCGTAGCGACCCGCCCGCACTGAGCCGCAGCCGCCCATCCTCCGTTATCAGAATGAACGGCACGGGATTCGTCGTGTGATACGTATGCGGCCCGCCTGTTACCGGATCGATCATCGTTTCCGCATTGCCGTGATCGGCCGTAATAATCCAGGCGCCGCCGCGCGGACGCAGCGCCTGAAAAATTCTGCCGAGGCACACGTCCACCGTCTCGCACGCCTTGATCGCCGCTTCGAGTTTCCCGGAGTGTCCCACCATGTCCGCATTCGCAAAATTCATGATGATCGCGTCGAAATCGCCCTTTTCCACCGCGGACACCACCGCATCCGCCACTCCCGCGGCGGACATCTCCGGCTTCAAGTCATACGTGGGAACTTTCGGCGACGGAACCAGCACTCGCTCCTCGCCTGCGAACGGTTTTTCCACGCCGCCGTTGAAAAAGTAAGTCACGTGCGCGTACTTTTCCGTCTCGGCCACTCGCAGATTCTTGAACTGCATCTCTGCAAACACGTTGGCAAGAATGTGCTCGAGTTTTTCCGGCCCGATGATGTACTGCAGCCACGGCCAGGTTTTTTCATACTGCGTCATCCCCACGAACTTCAGATCCTTCGGCCGCGCGGGATCCTGGAACTTGTCGAACCCCGGCTCGATCAGCGCTCGCGTGATCTGCCGTGCGCGATCGGCGCGGAAGTTGAAGAAAACCACGGCGTCGCCGTTGCGAATCAGCCCGCGTGGCGCGGCCGGTTTTCCCGGTCCCGCTTCCGTGGTAATCACAGCAGGAACGATAAACTCGTCCGTCACCCCTTTTTCATAGCTCGCCCGCACCGCGGCAATCGGGTCGCTGAATTTCATCTCCGCGTCGCCATGCACCATCGCCCGGTACGCCTTTTCGATTCGCTCCCAGCGATTGTCGCGGTCCATCGCATAGTACCGCCCGCTCACGCTGGCGATCTGCGCAGTCCCCAGCGTGGTTCCGTACTCCCGCATTTTCTGTTCGAGCTGGCGCAGAAAATCGATGCCGCTGTTCGGCGGCGTGTCGCGCCCGTCCATGAAGGCGTGGACGAAGACGTGCGCCACCTTGTTCTCTCGCGCCATCCGCAACAGCGCGAAGAGATGCTCGATGTGCGAGTGCACTCCGCCGTCACTCACCAGCCCGACGAGATGCAGCTGGCGTTCGCGCCCGCGCTGCATCGCTTCGAGAAGCAGCGGCTCGCGGAAAAAGCCGCCGCTCGAGATCAGCGCATCCACGCGCGTAATGTCCATATGCACGATCCGCCCCGCGCCGATATTCAGATGCCCCACTTCGCTGTTGCCCATCTGCCCTTCGGGCAGCCCCACAAAAGGTCCCGACGTATGGATCAGGGTGTTCGGAAATTCGGCCAGCAGCCGGTCGTAATTCGGCTTGCGGGCCAGCGCGATGGCGTTGCCTTTCGCTTCCGCGCGATATCCCCAGCCATCGAGGACGGTCAGCACGATCGGTTTCGGACGTTTGGCCATAGTCGCGACGGGTAGGCTAGCACGGCAAAACGTGAATGCAAGCGCCGCTCATCGGCCATTTCGAAGACCTCCCTGTGCTTACGAACAGCCGGCCTGGCGCGTCTAAGCGACCGGCGGAAGAAACGCTCGCGCGGACATGCGCCGATTGCCTGTCCTGGGGTTGTGCCGTGCTCAGGCACCGGCGTTCCGAGAGGAGATTCGTATGAAGACTCTAGGGAAGAATCCTATGAAGAACGTTCAGTGCATCGGTTTGCTTCTACTCATTCTGTCCGGGGCCGCTGCGGTGCGTGCCCAATCCCTCGTCTTGGACCTCCCGCGCCAGAGCCAGCACGCCGTCGTGGCGCAGCGAATCGGTGTTACCGACGTTACCGTCACCTACAGTCGTCCGCTCGTCAACGGCCGCAATGTCTTTGGCGGCCTCGAGCCCTACGGCAAGGTTTGGCGCGCGGGTGCGAACGAAAACACCACGATCGCATTCACCGACGCGGTCACTATCGAAGGCAAGCCGCTCGAACGCGGCACCTACGGCCTGCACATGATTCCGGCCGAAGGCGATTGGACCGTCATCTTTTCCAAGGCCACCAACTCATGGGGCAGCTTCAGCTACGATCAGGCCGAAGACGCTTTGCGAGTCACCGTGAAGCCGCAGCCCGCCGGTTTTCAGGAAGCGCTCATCTATGAGTTCGACGACCTGAAACCGGATTCGGCAGTGCTCACGCTGCGCTGGAACAAGACCGCCGTGCCGGTCAAAGTAGCCGTCAACCTGGACGCAACGGTCGAGGCCAGCCTCCGGAAACAACTCCGCGGATTGGTCCAATACGGCTGGGATGGCTGGAACGACGCGGCCACCTGGCTCGTGGACAACAAAGTCGATCTTGAGGAAGCGGTCAAGTATGCCGACAAGTCCATCGCCCTTGAAAAGCGCTACGACAATCTGATGACCAAATCGCGTGCGCTCGATCTGCTGGGCCAAAAAGAAGAAGCGGCGAAATACCAGGCTGAGGCCCTCCATGACGCGAATGCGATTCAGTCCTACGGGTATGCGCGGCAATTGCAACGCGATAAGAAACTCGATGAAGCTTGGGCCGCCTACCGCTCCAATGCGAAGAAATTCCCGAACGACTGGATCACCCACTTTGGAATGGCGCGCGTCTACAGCGCCCAGGGCGATTACGACAGTGCCGTGAAAGAGACAAAAGCCGCGATGGTCGGTGCGCCTGACGACGGCACCAAGCCGTTTCTCGAGGCGCAGGTCAAGAAGCTCGAATCAAAGCAGGATATCAACAATTGATTTCTACGCCGATGCGGCCAGCTCCCGCATCGCAGCCAACAGGCGGTCTACTTCCTCGGCTGTGTTGTAATGCACCAGCCCGATGCGCAGCAGGCCGCCTGTATCTTCCACTCCCAGCCGCTCGGTAAGATTCAGCGCGTAATAATTTCCGTCCCAGGTGAAAATTCCGCGGTCCCCCAGGAACTTCGCGCAGGCCAGCGGGGTCAACTTCTTCACTCGCACTCCCACCGTCGGGCAGCGCTCCGAAAACCGCGCAGAATCGGAAATACCATAGAAGCGTACGCCCGGAATTTCCACTAGGCCCGTGATCATCCGCGTCGCTAGCTCCATCTCATGCTCGCGGATCGCGCCGTACGCGCTCACTAGCGCATCACGGCGACTTGTCGGCGCTGCCGCGTCAGAATGCCGCCCTAGGTCCGCCAGGTAATCCACTGCCGCCGTCACGCCCGCCAGCCCCTCGTGAATTTGCGTGCCGGTCTCCCAGCGATCCGGCAGGTAGGCAGGGGCCGGCCTCACCTTGTATGGCCGGAACTTCAGCAGCAGCTCGCGCTTTCCGTAGATGCATCCCATGTGCGGCCCAAAAAACTTGTACGGCGAGCAAGCCAGAAAATCGCAATCCAGCGCGCGCACGTCGATGGAGCCGTGCGGCGCGTAGTGCACCGCGTCGATGAACGCGAGCGCACCCGCTTCGTGCGCCAGCCGCACGATTTCACCCACCGGATTGATCGTTCCCACCGCATTCGACGCGTAGCCTGCCGCCACCAGCTTCGTTCGCGAATTGATCTTCCGCCGCAGGTCGTCCATATCCAGCGTGCAGTCTTCCACGTGAATGTCCGCTTGCCGGATCACCAACCCGATGTCTTCGAGTGCGCGCCACGGAGCCACATTGCCGTCGTGGTCGAGCGTGGTTACCACAATTTCATCGCCGGGCCTCAGATCGCGCCCGATTCCTCGCGCCAGCGCGAATGTCAGCGTCGTCATGTTCGGCCCGAAGAACACTTCCTCCGCCGTGCAGTTGAAAAAATCCGCCATCGCCGTGCGTGCGCCAGCGATCGCTTCGTCGGTGCGCCGGCTCGTAAGAAACTGGCCCACCGTGTTGGCGTTCGACGTCTCAAAATACTCGCGGAACGCGTCCATCACGCGCTGCGGTACTTGCGTGCCTGCCGGAGCGTCGAGAAATGCGGCAGGCTGGCCGTTCACGCTGACCTTCAGCGAAGGGAATTGTGCGCGCACCCAGTTCGTGTCGAGCTTCTTGCTTGCTGCCGGTCGTATCGTCGGTGCATTCATTCTTCCGCCTCGCGATTAACTATCGAAATGGTTCTACTAGCGCGCCTTCTAATGTACCGCCAGCGCTTTGCGTCCCGGAAAACGCGCCGCCGCACCCAACTCTTCCTCGATCCGCAACAACTGATTGTATTTTGCGATTCGGTCCGTGCGCGACGCAGAGCCCGTCTTGATCTGCCCCGATCCCATCGCCACCACAAAATCTGCGATGAACGCGTCTTCCGTCTCGCCCGACCGGTGCGAAATGATCGACGCGTATCCCGCCTTGCGCGACATCTCCACCGCTTCGATCGTCTCGCTCACCGTTCCAATCTGATTCAGCTTGATTAGAATCGCGTTGGCGATGCCTTCGTCAATCCCTCGCGCAAAAATCTTCGGATTCGTCACGAACACATCGTCGCCCACCAGCTGAATCTTCTTCCCCGCATCGCGCGTCAGAATCTTCCAGCCCTCCCAATCGTCTTCAGCCAACCCATCTTCCACCGACACAATCGGGTATTGCCGCAGCCAGTTCTCCCAGAACTTCACCATCTCTTCCGGCGCGCGTTGCGACTTGTCGGACTTCTTGAACACGTATTTCTTGGACGCGCGGTCGTAGAACTCGCTCGCCGCCGGATCGAGCGCGATCGCTATCTGCTCGCCCGGCTTATAGCCGGCCGCCGTGATCGCTTCCAACACGCGCTCAAGCGCCTCTTCGTTCGATTTCAGATTGGGCGCGAAACCGCCCTCGTCGCCCACCGCGGTCGAATACCCGTTCTTCTTTAGCACCGCCTTCAAATTATGAAAGACCTCCACGCCCCAGCGCAGCGCCTCCCGAAAATTCGGCGCGCCCAGCGGCATCACCATGAACTCTTGCACGTCCACGGAATTATCCGCATGCGCGCCGCCATTTAAAATATTCATCATCGGCACCGGAAGCAGGTTCGCAGACTTGTCGCTCGAATACCGCGACAGGTATTTGTAGAGCGGCTGCTTTGCATCTGCCGCCGCCGCGCGCGCTGCCGCCATCGAGACGGCCAGAATCGCGTTCGCTCCCAATTTCGACTTGTTCGCCGTGCCGTCCGCCTCGATCATGCGCTTGTCGAGCGCGCGCTGGTCGGCCGCATCCATTCCCGCCACCGCCTTCGCGATGTCCGCGTTCACGTGCCCGGCGGCTTTCAGCACTCCCTTGCCCAGATAGCGCGACTTGTCTCCGTCACGCAACTCGTTCGCTTCGTGCTCACCGGTCGACGCGCCGGACGGCACGGCCGCGCGCCCCATCGCGCCGCTCTCCAGGCGAACGTCGGCCTCTACCGTCGGATTTCCGCGCGAATCCAGAATCTCGCGCCCCTGTACGGAGACAATCTTCGAAGCCATCTTCGCTCCTTATTCTCGATGTGTGAATTGCTCAGAAATTCTTCGGAATCTTATCTTCGTTCAATCGGGAGGGAAAGGAGGATTGGCGGCCGCGTCCCGTGAAAGTTCCCATCAAGCGGCGGCCATCCGGTATCGCACGCTACTCAGGCTCTTCCAGCATCGATTCGGGGCGGACCACCACCACCACGCCGTGTTCGCTCACCGAAAATCTTGCGCGATCTGCTTCCGCGTCATAGCCGATCACGGTGCCTTCCGGAATGCTTACGTGACGGTCGATGATCGCTCGCCGGATCCGCGAGCGCCGCCCGATATTCACGTGGTTGAACACGATCGAATCCTCCACTTCGCTGTAGCTGTTCACCCTTACGTCGTACCCCAGAATGCATCGCTCCACGCGACCGCCCGAAATGATCGACCCGCCGCACACCGTCGAATCCACCGCCGTTCCCATCCGCTCCGGATCGGCAAACACGAACTTCGCCGGCGGATACTGCTGCTGCCAGGTGTGCAGCGGCCAGCTCTTGTCGTAGAGATTGAAAACCGGTGAAACGGACACCAGGTCCATATTGGCTTCGTGATACGCGTCGATCGTCCCCACGTCGCGCCAGTACGACGTCTCTTTCTTGTTCTCATCCTGGAAGTTGTACGCGAACACGCGGTACTTGCTGATGATTCGCGGAATCACATCCTTCCCGAAGTCATGCGACGACGTGGGGTCTTCCGCGTCTGCGATCAGAATCGGCACCAGCAGTTGCGTATTGAAGAGATAAACGCCCATCGAAGCGTTCACTTTGCCGGGATGAATTGGCGACACTTTGGGCTGCGCGGGCTTCTCCTCGAATCCCACGATTCGCCAGTTCTTGTCCGTCTCGATCACCCCGAATCGCTTCGCTGCTTCGGTCGCGTCGATCTCCAGCGTCGCCACGGTCACGTCCGCCCCCGCGTCCACGTGCTGCTCCAGCATTTTCTGGTAGTTCATTTTGTAAATGTGATCGCCGGAGAGTATGAAGACGTAGTTCGATTGTTCGCTGCCGATGGAATAAATATTCTGGTACACCGCGTCCGCCGTCCCCAGGTACCAGTGCTGCGAAACGCGCATCTGCGGCGGCAGCACCTCGATAAATTCTCCCAGCCCCATCAGCACGGACCAGCCCCGCCGCACGTGCCGGTTGAGGCTCAGCGCCTTGTACTGCGTCAGAACGAAAACTCGTCGCAGATCGCTGTTCAGGCAGTTCGAGAGGGTTATGTCGATGATGCGGTAGACGCCGCCGAATGGCACCGCAGGCTTCGCGCGATCCCGCGTCAGCGGCCACAGCCGTTCACCCTGTCCACCGGCCAGCAGCACGCCGAGCACGTTGCGCATCAGGGGCATGAGGCAGTCCTTGAAAAATCTCGAACGGAACGCGCCGAGAGCTTCATTCTACCGCAACAATTTCTTGAGGTACGGAAATCTGCCACCGGCCTCCTCATTCCTGTCCACCGCCTCCATCAACTTCTAAGTGCCCACCCGGTACAGATTTACCCTCTAGTTAAATTACGCCGCCTAGGCCCGCTTGCTCAATTTATTCCTTGACTTGCGGGATAGCCTTGGATAGAAGTTGCTCATTGCCGGCTCGGGTGTGAACCGGTTACACTGGTGTGAATCCAGCAAGACAAACTCAAACATCCATAGGGACGGGGGTGAATACGCGTGGCAGAAGTTGTCATTCAAGAGGGCGAATCTTTGGAAAATGCTCTCCGCCGCTTCAAGAGGAAGGTGCAGTCGGAAGACATCATCAAAGAGATCAAAAAGCACAGCTACTACATGAAGCCGGGGGAGAAGCGTCGCGCCAAGGAAGCTCTCTCGCGTAAGCGTCTCCGCAAGAAGCAACGTCGCGAGCAGGATTAGGCGAACATCACTTGGGCCCATTTAAGCAGTTCGTGCCGGACGGAAAGCGGGAATCGCCGCGCTCGCGGCTTCTCCTCGCCCAACGTCCGGCGTGAGTTGCTCGCTGCCAGTCCTCTCCCAGCACGGTGGAGCAGCGCGATGGAATACCACGATAAGGTCCTGAAATGCGCGGAATGCGGCGCCGAGTTTGTTTTTACTGCCGGCGAGCAGATGTTTTTCTCCGATAAGGGCTTTAAGAACGAGCCCAAACGGTGCAAAACCTGCAAAGCAAGCCGCGCTCAGGGCAACGGCACAGGTTCGGTCAGCGTTCAGCGAGTCGAAACCAAAACCGTTTGCTCGCAGTGCGGAAAAGAAACAACAGTTCCCTTCAAACCCACCCAGGGGCGTCCCGTCTATTGCCGCGAATGTTTTCAGCAGCGGCGTGCTATGGGCAGTCCCCAGGCCGGTGCGACCGCGTAGCACTCGCTGCCAGCTAGGGAGCTGAGGCGAACCAGGTACTACCCTGCGGGGGCGGGGCGGGCCGAGTAAGGACTCGGGGCGTCCGGGGTTCTCTCTCCCTTCGTTTTCCTCTCTCTTCATCTTGTTATCGCCTTCGTAGCGCCGGTCTTCAGACCGGCAAGTGTTGCCCACGCCGGTAGTTGCGACCAGCGCCATTGCCTGTCGCGGCCCCCTCGTGCCCCGGAACATTCGTCAAATCCCAGTGCTTTGGCAGCGCCGTCGGTGTTATGCTTCGCACGCACATCGACAGCACAAGCTGTTCCCCGCGCCGCTACCAAAGGATCCCGGGCGCACACAGTTTCTCCCTGTTCCAGCTAAACGCCTCACCGCACATCGGATTCACGGGAAAGGACGAACATTGATGCACGCAGCCAATCGGCTTGTGTCCCACACCGCCGTCATCTTCGGCCGGTCGTTTTGTCCTCTGTTTGCCATCACGATCATCGCGGGAACCATGCTTTGGGGCCCTTGGGCGACTTTGGCCATCACCATCCTCACGATTTGCGCCGCATTGAGGTACTTGTGAATCACGAGGCAAGCGTCCTGGACAGGAGCAAGGACGAGAGCAAGAACGAAAGCAGGCTTGACGAAAGTTCGCGTGAAGAGAGCGCCCTTCAGAGAAGTTCTCGCGAGCAAAGCGCCCGCCTAGAAATCCGCCCCGCAGCAGGGAAGCGGCGCGGAATCCTCGCCAATTCCCACGACCAGCACTGCGTCATCTTCCATTTGATCTGCCTCGCGGCCTACGCAGGTGCTTTTTGGCTCTACCTCCATCCCGGAGCAGCTGGCATCTCTGGCCCCTGGTCCCGCGCCGCTTTCGTGATGGCCGCGGCGCTCCTGCTCGGCTGGATATCGGGCATCGACATCGGCGTGAATTTTCACAATCACTCTCATCGCCGCATTTTCACTTCGCACTTCCTCAATCAGTGGTTCGGCCGGTTCTGGACGGTTTCCGCCGGCTGGCCTTCCTTCTTCTGGGAGTACGCCCACGTCACCGTCCATCACGCGAATCTGCTGCACGAGAACGATTGGACTCTCCCCAGGCACAATCTCAACGGCGAGTTCGAAGACTTCCGCGTCTACGCCCTCGTCGCCTGGCCCTGGCGCTACATGGTTCATCTCTGGAACGACTTGATTGCGAACCCTGGCCGCCGCCGCAAGGCTCTTCGCGAGTTCGCCATCTTCCTCCCGCTGTGGTCCATTCCTTTTTGGATCGATCCCGTGATGGCTCTGTGGCTCTGGGCGCTGCCGCATTGGGTCGCCAACTGTCTGGTGATGGCGCCGGGAATGTACGTCCAGCATTCCGGCTGCGTTCGGAAATCTCCGGCCAGGCCCGTCAG
>Ga0335085_10007889_pt1 | contig 16356 bp, 17 predicted proteins | sample Lox_Sample_45_FD_206712 | JGI IMG/M metagenome (GOLD analysis project Ga0335085, IMG submission 206712) | Soil microbial communities from Loxahatchee National Wildlife Refuge, Florida, United States - Lox_Sample_4.5 | ecosystem: Environmental > Terrestrial > Soil > Wetlands | place: USA...
GTTGGCGCCTACGGCGGCGCCTTCAAGGTCACCGAGGGATTCCAGAAGCGCTTCGGCGAATCCCGGGTGATCGACACCCCGATCTCCGAAGCGGCGATCGTAGGGGCGGCGGCCGGCGCGGCGCACATGGGATTGCGGCCGGTGTGCGAGATGCAGTTCATCGACTTCATCTCCTGCGCCTACGACATCATCACCAACTACGTGGCCACGGCGCGATATCGGGCTGGCCTGTCCACCCCGATCGTGGTTCGCGGCCCCTCGGGTGGCTATGTCAGGGGCGGGCCCTTCCATTCACAGAACCCCGAAGCGGCCTTTCTGCACACGCCCGGACTCAAGATCGTCTGCCCGGCCACGGCCCGGGACGCCAAGGGGCTGATCAAGAGTGCCATCCGGGACGACGACCCGGTGCTGTATTTCGAGCACAAGTATCTGTACCGCCGGATCAAGGAGGACATCCCCGAGGGGGAGGAAATTCTTACCCCGATCGGCAAGGCACGCCTGGCGCGGGAGGGGACCGATCTCTCGATCGTCACCTGGTCGGCCCTGGTGTTCAAGGCACTGGAGGCAGCCGAGCAGTTGGAGCGGGAAGATGGACTCTCGGTGGAAGTGCTGGATCTTCGCACCCTGCTCCCGATGGACGACGAGGCGATCATGGCCACGGTCAGGAAGACCAACCGGGTCTTGATCGCCCACGAGGATACCAAGACCGGGGGAGTGGCCGGCGAGATCACTGCCCGGATCAACGAGCAGGCGTTCGAGTGGCTGGACGCGCCGGTACGGCGCGTGGCCGCGCATGACGTGCCTCTCCCTTACGCTCCGACGCTGGAGGACTACGTTCTGCCCCAGACCGAGGACCTGGTTGGGGCAGCACGGTGGTTGGCGGCATATTAAGTCGTCTGAGTTAACCGGTCGTTCTCCGGGGAAGGCCCTCCCGACCGACCGCCCTCATATGGAGTGAGTATGGCCAAGATTGACGTCATCATGCCCCAGATGGGCGAGTCCATCGCCGAGGGGACGCTCTCGAAGTGGCTCAAGCAGGTGGGAGACGCGGTGAAGCGCGATGAGCCGATGTTCGAGATCTCCACCGACAAGGTGGACGCCGAGATCCCGGCCCCCAGCGGTGGGGTGCTGGCGGAGATCCTGGTGCAGGAAGGGCAGACCGTGGCCGTGCAGACGGTGGTGGCCCGTATCGAAACCGAAGCGGGCGCCGCGGCCGCTGCCCCCTCGAAGCCCGCCGCGCCCGCCGCACCGGCTCCCGCGCCGGCACCGCCGGCACCGACCAGGGCGGCCGCTCCCAAATCGCCGGCACCACCTCCGCCGGCGCCCAAGGCTCCGCCGGCCCCAGCCCCCGCTCCCCCGGCACCGGTTGCCACGGCGCGGGCCACCGCTTCCATGCCCCAGCCCGATGGGGCCGAGACCGCCGAAGAGCGGCTCCGCCAGCGGTCCACCCCGTTAGTGCGGAAGATCGCGGCGGAACACCAGGTGGACCTGACGGCGGTGCCGGGAACCGGGATCGCTGGCCGGGTGACCAAGAACGACATTCTGAGCTACCTGGACCGTGGGGCGGCCACGGTGCCGCAGGCGCCTGTCGCGGCTCCCGCGCCTCGACCGACTGCGGCGCCTGCTCGTCCCGCGGCACCGACTCCGTCGATCCCCGCTCCGGCGGGCGTGGATGCCTGGCCGGGTGATCGGGTCGAGCCCTGGTCTCGCATCCGCAAGCTCACCGCCGATCACATGATCATGTCTCGGCGGACCTCGGCCCACGTCAACAGCTTCTTCGAGATCGACTACTCGCAGGTGGCGCAGATCCGGGCCGGCAAGAAGCGGGAGTACGCCGAGCGCGGCGTGAACCTGACCTACCTGGCCTTCATCGCCAAAGTGGTGGCGGAGCAGCTCCGCCGGCACCCGGTGGTCAACGCCGCGGTCTCCGGAGACGCCACGATCTACCGCAATGAAATCAACCTGGGGATCGCGGTGGCGCTCGACTGGGGCCTGATCGTCCCGGTCGTCAAGCATGCCGACGAGCTGTCCCTGATGGGGATCGCCCGCGCCATCAATGACCTGGGCGAACGGGCCCGGTCCAAGAAGCTGACCCCGGACGAGGTGCAGCGCGGCACCTTCACCATCACCAACCCGGGGGTCTTCGGCAGTTACGCCGGCACGCCCATCATCAATCAGCCCCAGGTGGCCGTTCTGGGTGTCGGCAGCATCAAGAAGCGGCCCGCCGTCATCACCCTGCCGGACGGGGGCGACGCCCTCGGCATCCGGGTCACCGGCATGCTGGTGCTGGCCTACGATCACCGGATCGTGGACGGCGCCGACGCCGACCGCTTCATGGCTGAGGTGCAGTCCGGCTTGCAGGCCTTCCCGGAGGGTGCGGCCTGAGATGCCCCGCGCCCTGAGCGTTTCCAAGGTCACGGTCTCTCCGGCCAACGAATCGGAGTACCTGCGCACGGTCACACAGCTGGCGGTGGTGCTGGAGCGGCGAGGCCAGCGCCTCTGGGTATTCCGGAGTCCTGATCGTCCGGGGACCTTCCTCGAGTTCAACGAGAGTCCGAGCCCCATGTCTCATCGCTCGCGGGCTTCGCGAACGGGAGACGAACTGAGTCTGGAGATGAAGCTGCAGACGCTGGCATCCTATGCGCCGGATGCGTGGGACCTCTGGGAAGAGATCCCGCTGCATCCGCAACCGGAACCGACCAGCGGGGAGTAACCGATGTCGCGACGGGTTCTCGAAATTGACGGCACGCGCTGGGAGGTCAGCCCCAGCGGCCGGGTCACCCAGTACACCCGGGACGAGTTCGGCCTGGTGTTTGCCAGGGCGAGCGGCGAGGCCCGCGAGGAGCGAGTCGTGCGTTACTCGCCGCTCGGGTCGCGGAGCCCGGAAGCCTCGCTCAACGAATTGTCCGACGCCGAGCTCACCGAGCTCTTTCGTCGGTCCCAACCCTCCTGGACCGCCCCGGAGACAGGGTACCGCCGCTGAACGCCCAGCCGCCCTCGCCGGCCACCGTCGATTTGCACGTGCATTCGACCGCCTCGGACGGCGAGTGCACGCCCGAGGAAGTTGTTTCCCGGGTCGCCCGCGCGGGGCTGGCCGCCTTTGCCCTCACCGACCACGATACGCTGGACGGTCTCCCCGCCGCGATGGAGGCGGCGGGCCGATCGGGGGTGCGTTTGATCAGCGGCTGCGAGTTTTCGGTGGCCGCCGCCTGGGGCGAGATGCACGTCCTGGCCTACTTCCTCCCGATCGGGGCTCCGGAGCTGGAGCGATTCCTGCTAGTCGCCCGAGCCGATCGGACCCGCCGGGGCGCGGCGATGGCCGCTCAGCTCCAGCGAATCGGGATTCCGCTTACCGAGGCGGACGTGGAGCAGGAAGCCGGAGGCGCCAGCGTGGGCCGGCCGCACGTCGCGCGCGCGCTGGTCAAACGCGGTTTCTGTGCCGATGTCGGGGACGCGTTCGATCGCTACCTCGGGCGAGGCCGGCCCGGCTTCGTGGAGAAGCAGCTCCCCAGCTTTCGCGCCGTCTCGGATCTGGTCCACTCGGTTGGCGGAGTCGTGTCCGCCGCTCACCTGCGGGAGCGGGGAACCCGGTCGCTGCTCGAACGACTCAAGGCCGAGGGCCTGGACGGCGTCGAGATTCGGCATCCCAAGCACGACGCCGGTCTCCGCGCCCGGCTCACGGAGCACGCGCGCGTGCTCGGCCTGGCGCGTACGGGTGGCAGCGACTGGCACGGAGACGGCGAGCCGGGAGACGCGCACTCCGGCTTGGGCTCCCAGCAGGTCCCCATGGAATGGCTGGAACAACTCGAAACCCTGCGACCCCCGCCTCCGGTTCCTGCCGGATAGCTTCACGAGGGAACCGTCCGGGCGCTGGGGCCGTTGTGCTGAAAAACGTGGAGGGGTGTGATGGCGACTCTGTTCGACTTCAAAGGGAAAGTGGTGCTGGTGACCGGGGTGGGCCGCGCCGGGCAGATCGGTCGAGCGATCGCGCTCGCCTTCGGGCGGGCCGGGGCCAAGATCGTTTCCACCGACCGCAACGCCGTGGGCCTGGCGGAGCGGGTCAAGGAATTCGCGGCTGAGGGGATCGACGTGCGGCCGTCGGCCGGGGATCTCACCGAACCCGACATCGCCGCCCTCGCGGTGGAGACCGCGGTCAAGCACTTCGGACGCCTCGACACCGTGGTCAACGTGGCGGGCGGGCTGACCACCTACGGACCGATCTCGCAACACGGGCCTGACGCCTTCGATCGCGAAATCGCCATCAACCTCAAGACCACCTACCTCGTCTGCCGGGCCGCGGTCGAGGCCCTGGCCAAGTCCAAAGGGAGCATCGTCAACTTTGCCTCGGTCGCGTACTATCGCCCCATCCCCAACCTGGCCGCGTACAGCGCCGCCAAGGCGGGGGTGGCCGGGCTGACCCAGAGCCTCGCCTGGGAGCTTCAGGATCGAGGGATCCGGGTGAACGCCGTGGCTCCCAGCATGGTACGTACGACGCAGAACGTCGCCGAGGTGGGCGAAAACGCGAAGTACGTCGAGCCCGAGCAGATCTGCAACGCGGTCCTCTTCCTGGCCAGCGAGGCCGCCTCGGGTATCACCGGTCACATCCTGCCCGTCACCAACACCGCGATCTGACCATGGAGCTGCGAGGCCGCGCCGCCCTGGTCACCGGCGCCGGCCGGCGGCTGGGCTCCGCTATTGCCTACGCCCTGTCCGAGCAGGGAATGTCGGTCGCCATTCACCACCACGAATCGGTCGAAGACGCCGAGCGCCTGCGGGCCAAGATTCGCCGGCAGGGTGGGGTGGCCGAGTGCTTTGCCGCCGACCTCACCGACGCGGCCCAGGCCCGGGATCTCCCGGTCCGCGTCGCCTCCCGATTGGGGCGTCTCGACGTCCTGATCAATTCCGCGGGAATCATGAAACGGCTGACGGTGGAGGAGACCAGCCCCGAGGCCTGGGACGAGATCTTCAACCTGAACCTCCGCGCCTGTTTCTTCTGCGCTCAGGGCGCCCTCCCCGCGCTGCGTGAGGCAAAGGGGAGGATCATCAATCTGGCCGACGTCGGCGGACTGGAGCCGTGGCCCCGCTACGCCGCTCACTGCATCAGCAAGGCTGGCGTGGTCATGCTGACCAAGATCCTGGCCCGCACCTGCGCTCCCGATGTCACCGTCAACGCGGTCGCCCCCGGAGCGGTTCTGCCGCCTGACGACTGGGACGAGGCCTCGCGCGAACATCTCCGCCGCACCACGCCGCTGCAGCGCCTGGGCAGCCCCGCGGACGTCGTCAATGCCATCCTCTTTCTGTTGCGGAGCGGGGACTACGTCACCGGCGAAACGCTGGTAGTGGATGGAGGAAGGATGATTCGGTGACGTTCTCTGAGCCGGCCTCGGCGCCATTGGACGAGGTCCGTTCCACCCCCGATCGGCTCGGCGAAGTCATCATCGTTGGTGGCGGCTGCTACGGGACCTTTTACGCTCACCAGCTCGATCAGGCCCGAGCCAAGGGGAAGGCGACCTATCGGCAGGTCGTGGTGGTAGACCGGAACCCGGCCTGCCAGATGATGAGCGAGTTGGGTGAGGCCGCCGATCGCCGTCTGGTCGTCTCCGACTGGGACGCATTCTTCGATCAGTATCTGGGTGGAATCACCGAGGCCGGGGCGGACGACGTCATCGTCCCTTCTCCCTTCATGCCTCACCTCATGTTCCAGTGGGTGGTTCGGCGGGCCCGCCGTCGCTGGCCGGGCCGGCCCGTCGAGGTCCGCCCGCTGGACCAGGGCCCGGGAACTCCTTACGACCGCTCTGCTCCCGATGGGACCCGCTACGTCTCGTTCGCCGATTGGCTCTGTCCCACCCACTGCATCGAGCCCACGCTCTGTCCGGTGATTCGGGCGCCCCGCACCTGGGAAATGTCGGAGTCCGTCACCGAACTCAGGAGCCGGCTGAACCAAGGCCGGCCCACCGCGGGCCCGGTGCTGTTTGTGGTGCGCCACCTGGTGTTCGCGGTTGGGACCTTCAGCACCAGGTCGGTCCTGGCGGGGGACGCCGAAGTCGCACGGGCCGGGGCCCAAGGCACCCCGGTGGACATCCTGGTGGGGACTCTATCGGCCTGCCACGGGGCCGTGAACCTCCTCCACCTGGGCCCCCTGTGACAGGGGAGTAGACGGGAGGCGTATATTTCCTTTATGAGCAACCACAGCGAATTCGACCTGATCATCGTGGGAGGCGGCCCGGCCGGGCTCTGCGCGGCCATGTACGCCGGCCGCGGCATGATCCGGTCCGTCCTCCTCGAACGGGGCGTAACGGGCGGCGAGCTGCTGAACACTGAGAAGATCGAGGACTATCCCGGTTTCGAGAGCATCCTGGGGCGAGACTTGGCCAAGCTGATGACGGACCATGCCCTGAAGTTCGGGGCCGACATCCGGCAGGCCAACGTCGAGGGGGTAACTCGGCGCGAGGACGGCACTTTCGAAGTGACCGCGACCGGCGGCGACGTCTACCGCGCCCCGGCGGTCATCCTGACGGCCGGTGGTACCCCGACCAAGCTGGGGGTGCCAGGCGAGCAGGAGTACGCCGGCCGGGGTGTGAGCTATTGCGCGGTCTGCGACGGGGCCTTCTTCAAGCAGGAGACCATTGCGGTGATCGGCGGCGGTGACGCGGCCGTGGAGGAGGCCGATTACCTGACCCGCTACGCCAGCAAGGTGTATCTGATTCACCGGCGTGAGGAGCTCCGGGCCTCGAAGATCCTCCAGCAGCGGCTCTTCGCCAACCCCAAGATCGAAGTGATCTGGAACAAGCGGGTCGAGGAGCTGATCGGCGGCCCCACCGGACTCAAGGAGCTGGCCCTCGTGGACACCGTCACCGGTCAACGGTCACGGTTGGCGGTGACCGGCTGCTTCATCTTTATCGGGTTCCAGCCTAATTCAGGGCTGGTCAAGGAGCACGTGGCCCACGATGCGAGTGGGTACCTGATCACCGACGACCGGATGATGACCTCGGTTCCCGGCCTCTTCGCCGCCGGCGATCTCCGGGTACAGGTTACCCGGCAGATCACCACCGCGGTCGGTGATGCCACCACGGCGGCTATCGCGGTCGAGAAGTACCTGGCTGAGCGGAGGACTCCGGCGGGTGTCTGAGCTGGAAATTGTGGCCCTGCCCAACGGGCAGTTCGTAGAAAACTGCTACTTGATCGCCGACCGGGCTCGCCGGGAAGCGGTCATGATCGATCCCGGAGAAGAGCCCGGCCTCTTCCTGGCCGAGCTGGACACCCGGGCCTGGACCCTTCAGGCGATCTGGCTGACCCATGCCCATGTGGACCACATCATGGGAGTCGACGCGGTCAAGCGCGCGACCGGGGCCCGGGTCTTTCTTCACCCGGCCGATCGGGCGCTCTATGATGCGCTGCCATCGCAAGGGGAATGGATGGGACTTCGACTGGCAGCCCCGCCCGCGCCGGACGCGGACCTGGCCCATGGCCAGCGGCTTCGGGTCGGTCGCTTCGAGTTCGAGGTGCGTCACTCGCCGGGCCACTCGCCGGGAAGCGTGAGCTTCCTCCACCCCGGGATCATCATCGGCGGGGATGTTCTGTTCAACGGCTCGATCGGTCGGACCGACCTGCGCGGCGGCGATTTCGGGACTCTGATGAACACCATCCAGTCGGTGTTCCTGAGCCAACCCGATTCTACTGTGGTCTATAGCGGGCACGGGCCGGAGACGACCATCGGGGTGGAACGCATGACCAATCCGTTCCTGACCGGAGCCTATCGACTTGAGTAGGAGCGGAGCGGTGGATCCCGGACCGAAACCGCCCGGCATTGTCTCAGCCGAGACTCCCGCGCGTCCGTCCGTCCGCCCGGCCGGGCGAGTATCAACCTGTCTGCGCTGTGGATTCCTGGTTCAACCCCGCCCCTGGGGCTGCAAGAATCCCTGCCGAAACTGTGGGACCATCTACCCCCTGGGTGACTGCTCCGACTGAGCGGGACCCGACGTCGCCGCTGAGTCGCCCGCACGCCTCGCTCGCAGTCCTCGACATCACCAAACAGTTCGGCGCGACGACCGGCGGGATCAAGACTTACCTGGTGGAAAAGGCCCGCTACGTCGAGGCGCATCCTGACTTCCGCCAGGCCATCGTGGTGTCGGCGGCGGAGGATGGCATCACCCGGAGTCCGGGCGTTTCCTGGTATCGGCTCAAAGGCGCCCCGGTGCCCGGCCAGGCTCCCTATCGCCTTCTCCTCTCGAGCCGGCACGTCCGGGAGATCGTCAAGCAGGAGCGACCAGACCTGATCGAGGTGGGGAGTCCCTTCGCGGTGCCCTGGGTCGCCAACCAGGCCGCGCGCCGCGAGGGGATCCCCATGGTCTGGTTCTACCACACCCACCTCCCCCGTATCCTGCGTCCCGATTTCAAGCGATCAGGGATCCTCCGTGCCGGACTGGGCCGAGCCGCGTGGGCTTACGTGAAGCGCTTGAGCCGTTTGTTCGAGCGAGTCCTGGTGACCTCCGACTTCGTGGCGGAGGAGTTGAGGGAGGCCGGAGTCCGGCGGATCGAGCGGGTTTCCCTGGGCGTCGATCTGGCGCTCTTTCGCCCGGAGCGGCGCGTCCGCCGAGGCGAGGTCCAGCGGCGGTTGGGCCTGCCCGAGGGCGCCTTCGCGCTGTTCGCGGGACGGTTCGCGCGGGACAAGCATCTCGATGACCTGCTCGGGGCGTGGCCCGAGGTGGCGGGCCGGACCGGAGCTCATCTGGTGCTGGTCGGGGACGGACCGTCGCGATCGTATTTCCAGCGGCGGTATCGGGGAGGGGGGCGAGTCACCTGGCTGCCCTATCTCGTGGATCGCGAGGCGCTGGCCGATCTGTTCGCCGCGGCCGACCTCTACGTGGCTCCCTCTCCTTCCGAGACCTTCGGCCTGGCCGCCGCGGAGGCGATGGCGAGCGGGACGCCGGTCCTCTGCGCCGACGTGGGTGGTGTGGCGGAGCGGGTCACGGCTTCGGGGGCGGGCGCCACCTTCGCGGCGGGAGATGCTTCGGCCTTGGCCGCGGCCGCGGTGTTGCTCTTGGAAGGATCCCATCCTGCCCTCAGGGTGCAGGCGCGTGACTACGCCGAGCGCCACCATTCGTGGGACCGGGTGTTTGACCGTCTGTTCGAGATCTATCGCGACGTGGTCACCGTGGCGCGCGCCCGGGCCCAGAGTTTCGAACGGCGCGGCTCTCATTGCCCACCGTGATCCTCGCCTTTCCCCAAACCACGAAGTAGAATTTGACCGCGACGGACGCGCGATTCCCTCACCCCTCAGACCACATGTCGACCAGGCTCGAACGGGACCCTCTGGGCGAGAAGGCGGTTCCCGCCGACGCGCTCTACGGCATCCAGACGCTGCGTGCCCGGGAGAATTTCCCGGTGTCCGGACTGCCCCCGCTTCCCGCCTTCGTGGACGCGGTGATCTGGATCAAACGGTCCGCCGCCCTCACGCACAAGGAAACCGGCCGCCTCGAGGCTCGCCTCGCCGATGCCATCGTGAAAGCGGCGGACGAAGTCCTCGGTGGACGCTACCGCGATCAGTTCGTGGTGGATGTCTATCAGGCAGGGGCCGGCACCAGTCACAACATGAACTGCAACGAGGTGCTCGCCAACCGGGCCAACGAACTGCTGGGCGGCGCCCGGGGCACTTACACGCCGGTTCATCCCAACGATCACGTCAACATGGCGCAGAGCACCAACGACGTGATCCCCTCTGCGACCCGGCTGGCCGCTTTGGCCACTCTGCCATCGCTACTGGCGGCGCTGAAGACCCTCTCGGAGGCCTGTCTGGAGAAGGGACGCCAGTTCGACTCCATCATCAAGTCGGGGCGAACCCATCTGCAGGACGCGACCCCGATTCGCCTGGGCCAGGAATTCACCGCCTACGGGCATACGGTCGCACGCCACTCAGAGAAGCTGGCCCAGGCGGCGGATTGGCTGCGCGACCTGGGCATAGGAGGCACGGCCGTCGGTACCGGGCTCAATGCCGAGCCACGGTATCCGGCGTTGATGGTCAAATACCTCCGCCAGATAACCGGACTCGATCTTCGCGAGGGCCGAGACCGGGTGCAGCTGATGCAGTCGATGGGAGACGCCGCCACCTTCAGTGGCGCGCTCCGCGCCTACGCGCTCGATCTCAACAAGATCGCCAACGACCTCCGCCTGCTGGCCTCGGGGCCCCGGACCGGATTCAACGAGATTCTGCTCCCCGCGGTCCAGCCCGGCTCCAGCATCATGCCGGGGAAAGTGAACCCGTCGATCGCGGAGATGGTGAACCAGGTCTGCTATCAGGTGCTGGGCCTCGATACGACAGTGGCCATGGCGGCGGAGGCCGGCCAGCTCGAGCTCAACGTCATGATGCCGGTGATGGCCCACAACCTCATCTTCGCCATGATCATCGCCGGCAACGCGAGCCGGATTCTGGCCGAGCAGTGTGTGCGCGGGATCCAGGCGGACGAAGCGATGTGCGCCTACTGGCTGGAGCGGAGCCCCGCGCTCGTCACCGCCCTTGCCCCCCAGATCGGCTACGCGGAGGCCGCGAAACTGGCCAAGGAAGCGCTCGCCACCGGTCTGACTGTAAAGGAACTCGTCGTGAAGAAAGGCTTATTGAAAGGCGCCGAGCTGGAGAAGATTCTGAATCTCCGTGCCATGACCGAGCTCGGCGTTCCCGGAGGGAAGGGGCTCCCCGGCGGCGGGTAGACGGCCGTCTTCCTTGCCCCTGAAGGCGCCATCCTGCCATATTGCGTTCGGTATGCGCGTCACGACTTGGACGGAATACAGCCTGATCATCTCGGTGCATCTCGCCAAGCACCGGGCCGACGGCGCCGTGGCCGCCCGGGACATCGCGCAGGCCGAGCAACTCCCCGTGGACTACGTCGAGCAGATTCTGCTTCGGTTGCGGCGCGCCGGTGTGGTCGAGAGCGTGCGCGGAGCCAAAGGCGGCTACTTCCTGGCCAAGGATCCGACCGCGATCTCCATGCAGGACATCATGCGGGCCTCTGAGCACCAGACGTTCGAGGCCAACTGCCTTACCCATCCGATTGACGCCGAGCGATGTAGCCCGAACAGCTCCTGTAGCATGCGGCCGGTGTGGTACGCGCTCGAGCAGCGGGTCAACGACCTGCTTGGCAGCGTAACGCTGGCTGATCTGATGCAGCAGGAGTCTCAGGTGCAACTCCAGGTCGGGATGGCGGCCCCCACAGGTTGAGGGAGACGCCCCACTCAGCGTATCGAACCCGACCTCACGGTCGGGTTTTTTGTTGAAGGGACCACGATGCGAACAGCACAACTCCAGCGAGCCGATTCTCCAGCACCCCGGTGGACCGAGCCCGCGCTCTGGCACACGGTCGGGCATACGCCGCTTCTGCCGGTGCCCTGGACCGGTGCCTCCGGGGCGGCGCTCTGGGTCAAGGCCGAGTGGCTCAATCCAGGCGGCAGCGTCAAGGACCGCGCGGCGCGCGCCATTCTGCGCGACGGGGTGCGCTTCGGAGATCTGCCCGGCCGGCGACTGCTGGATGCCTCGAGCGGGAACACGGCCATTGCCTATGCCATGCTGGGCGCAGCCGCCGGCGTAGGCATCACGATCTGCCTCCCCGCCAACGCCAACCGGGAGCGCCAGCGGCTTCTCGAGGTCTATGGCGCGGAAGTCATTCTCACCGATCCGATGGAGGGCACCGACGGGGCCATCCTGCGGGCCCGCGAGCTGGTCGCCCGAGACTCGGACCGGTACTGGTACGCCGACCAGTACAACAACCCCGCCAATGTGCGGGCGCATTGGGAGTCCACCGGACCGGAGATCTGGAGCCAGACTAATGGGCGGGTCACGCACCTGGTGGCCGGACTCGGTACCACTGGCACGTTGATGGGGGCTGGCGGGTATCTGAAGACGAGGAACCCAAAGGTGAAGCTGATCGGGGTTCAGCCTGATTCCCCGCTGCACGGCCTCGAAGGCATGAAGCATCTGGCCAGCACCGCCAACGTCCCCGGCATCTACGATCCGGCACTTCCCGATGGGGTGGTGGAAGTCGCGACCGAGTCCGCGGATGCCACCGCCCGCGCGCTCGCTCGCGAGGCCGGATACCTGGTCGGATGGTCCAGCGGCGCGGTGGTCTACGCCGCGCGGCGGATTCTGGACACGGAGCCGGGAGTGTGCATCGTGGCCATCGGGAGCGACAGCGGCACTCGCTACCTCAGTGAGCCACACCGCTGGCGGGGGGCCCTATGATTCGGGTCCCCGAGGCGCTGATTGACGCGATCCGTCGGGCTGGCGAAGCCGCCTATCCGGCCGAGTCCTGTGGGCTGGTTGCGGGCCGCGTCGCCAGTGATAAGGAAGCGGTGCGGGTCGTCCCTATGGCCAATCGCCGGGCAGACGATCCCCACCGCTATCTGATCGATCCGGAGGATTGGCGGCGAGTCGAGCGTGAGCTCAAGGCCGAGGGCCTGGAGATCCTGGGGTACTATCATTCGCACCCCGATCACCCCGCGGTCCCTTCGGAGTTCGACGCGGCCCACGCCTGGCCCTGGTACAGTTACATCATCGTGGACGTTCGGGCCGGACGGGCTGGAGCGCCCGCCTCCTGGGTCCTCGGCGACGAATCGAGGAGCTTCGCCCGCGAATCTCTGGTGGTCCTGAACGAGGTGGAAGCATGAGCGTGACCTTTTTCATTCCGACGCCGTTGCGAAGCTTCACCAGCGGCCAGGCCTCGGTAGACGTGGCGGGGACCACGGTGCGGGAAGCACTGGATGCCCTGGTTACCACCCATGACGGTCTTCGCCGTCATCTGCTCCTGGAGGATGGCCGGCTGCGGAACTTCGTGAACCTGTATCTCAACGACACCGATGTGCGCTACCTCGCCCAGGGTGAGACTCGGGTGAGCGACGGTGATGCCCTGACGATCGTGCCCAGCATCGCCGGAGGGAGCGGCGCCGTGGCCGCCGAGCCGGCGACGCTCTCGCATCCCGAGGTCCTCCGGTATTCTCGGCACCTGTTGCTGCCGGAGGTCGGCGTCGAAGGACAACGGAAGCTCAAGCAGGCCCGGGTCCTCCTGGTCGGCGCTGGAGGGCTGGGTTCGCCCGCGTCGCTGTATCTGGCGGCGGCCGGAGTGGGCACCATCGGGCTGGTCGAGTTTGACCTGGTCGACTCGACCAATCTTCAGCGGCAGATCGTGCACGGCACCAGCACGGTGGGCCAGCCCAAGCTGGCCTCGGCCGAGGCGCGTCTCAAGGATCTCAATCCCTTCGTCAAGGTCGAGGGCTTCGAGACTCGGCTCACCTCGGAGAATGCCCTCGAGATCCTGCGCGAGTTCGACGTGATCGTCGATGGGACCGACAACTTCCCGACCCGCTACCTGGTGAACGACGCCTGCGTCCTCTTGGGGAAGCCCAACGTCTACGGAAGCATCTTCCGCTTCGAGGGCCAGGCTTCGGTCTTCTCCGCGGCAGAAGGCCCGTGCTATCGGTGCCTTTACTCCGAGCCTCCGCCGCCCGGACTGGTGCCCAGCTGCGCCGAAGGTGGCGTGCTCGGTGTGCTGCCCGGGATCATCGGCAGCATCCAGGCGCTGGAGACCATCAAGCTGATCCTGGGCGCCGGTGACTCGCTGATCGGCCGCCTCGTGCTGTTCGACGCGCTGCGGTTGCGGTTCCGGGAGCTCAAGCTCCGGAAGGACCCCGAGTGCCCGATCTGCGGCGAGCACCGCTCGATTCACGAGCTGATCGATTACGTAGCGTTCTGCGGAATCGGAGATGAAACTGCGCCGAGCGGACCCGAAGTCACCGCAGGGGAATTGAAGCGGGAGCTGGACCAGGGGAAACAGCCGATTCTGCTCGACGTCCGGGAACCGCACGAGTGGGAGATCGTTCACCTCGAAGGCGCCCGCCTGATCCCGCTGGGCCAGCTGCCCAACCGCCTCGCCGAGCTCGACGGGCACGCGGACATCGTCACCATCTGCCACCGCGGTTCTCGCTCGCTCAGGGCGCTCGAAATCCTGCGCGCGGCCGGGTTCGGTCACGTGCGGAGCCTCAAGGGTGGGGTGGACGGCTGGGCCGCGGACAACGATCCGGAGATGGCGCGATATTGATCGACCGAAACGCAGGACCGGGGACGCACAACGGGGGACGCGCCGACAGGCGATGTCCCCCGTTGCACGGACGGCCCCTGAGTATCCTGATAATGCCGAAGGGGGGACTCGAACCCCCACGGGCTTGCGCCCACTGCGCCCTGAACGCAGCGCGTCTACCAATTCCACCACTTCGGCTTGCGGGCGGCCAAACCTACTCCGGGCGAGCAAACCCAGTCAAGCCGGGCGTTGACCACCCCCAACCCGGTTTCTATCTTGGGTTTACGAGACCATCGTGAAGCCCACCACGCCCCGGCCCCAGGAGGGCAAGCAGTCGATCGCCCGGAATCCGAAGGCGACCCATGACTACCACATTCTGGAGACGTGGGAGGCCGGGATAGTCCTCACCGGGACCGAGGTCAAAGCGCTCCGCGCCCGGAAAGCCTCCATCAAAGAAGGGTTCGCGCGTCCTCACGGCCGCGAGGTCTTCCTCGAGGGCATGACCATTACGCCGTACGAACAGGGCAACCGGTACAACCACGATCCAGTCCGCAGCCGGAAGCTGCTGCTCCATCGCCGGGAGATCGATCGGATCATCGGCGCCGTGGAACAGAAGGGCCTGACCCTGGTTCCACTGGAACTCTACTTCCGAGGGGGCCACGCCAAAGTGACGCTGGCCCTGGCCCGCGGAAAGCTCCGTCACGACAAGCGCGAGGCCGAGCGAAAGCGGACGGCTCAGCGCGAGGTCGCGCGCGCCTTGAGTCAGCGAGGGCGGCAATGATCGCGGCGCCGTGGCTCCTGCTGGTGCATCTCGCCGCACCCCCGGCCCTGGTGGTGAGCACGCCCCGTGGCGAATCGCGGGTGCCGGTGGTGCAGGACTCGCTCGCCGGCCCCGTGATCGCCGCACCGCCTCTGCTGGCCGCCCTCAACGGGTCGGTCAAGCTCTCGGACGGATGGGCCGAGGTGGTCGTAAGCGCTCAGCCCTTCCGATTCCTGCTGGGCGTCCCGGGCTACGTGATCAACAACCGACTGGAGCCGCTGTCGGCGGCGGCCTTCATGGCGCGGGACACCGTCTTCCTCCCGCTCCAGTTCGTGGCCGAAGTGCTCCCTCAGGCGCTCGCCGACCGCTACCGATTCGACCCCGGGACGTTCCGACTGACCGAGTTGTCACCGAGAATCGTGGCGGCCGCTCCTCCCAAACCGGCCACCCCCGCTCGACTCCCCAACGGACTCCTGCCGGGACACCTGGTGACGGTGGATCCCGGTCACGGCGGGCTCGACCCCGGCAACCCGGGCCTCTTCTTCCCTCGCGGCATTACCGAGAGCGCCGTGACGTTGCAGTTGGGACTGCTGCTCCGCGATGAGTTGCTCCGCCGCGGAGTGGGAGTGCGGATGACCCGGACCATCGATACGCTGATCGACCTGGGCGACCGCGGGAGCTTCTGCAGCGAGACCTGCGACCTCTTCGTGAGTCTCCACATCAACTCGCTGCAGAAGCGCAAGGGTTACACCACTATCCGCGGGTTCGAGACTTACTTCCTTGCAGAAGCCCGAACCGAGGATGCGGTCCGGGTGGAGCAGATGGAAAACGAGGCGATCCGGTTCGAGGGCGAGCACACCGGCAACGGCACCGACAGCGGGCTGGGGTATATCCTCAAGGACCTGCAGATGAACGAGTACCTCCGGGAATCGGCCCGCGCGGCGGAGCTGATCCAGGAGAAGCTTGGCACCGTCCACCCCGGCTACGACCTCGGCGTCAAGCAGGCCAACTTCATGGTGCTGACCACCGCACGCCGCCCCGCCGTGCTGGCCGAACTGGGATATAGCACCAATCCAGAGGACGCCAGGTTCCTCACCGGAAAGAGGGACCAGTCCCGGCTGGTGGCCGCCCTGGCCGACGCCATCGTCGCATACCTCAAGGAGTACGAGCGGAAGACGGCCACTCCCGCCGACTCCGGACCCGGTCCGTAGTGTCTCGCGATCTCTCCGTCGAGGTTTTCGGTACCCGCTTCCAGAATCCCATCCTGCTCGCGTCCGGCACCGCCGGCTTCGGGCGCGAGATCGCCGGCGTCATGGATCTCGCGCGGCTCGGGGGCATCGTGACCAAGGCCGTTTCGCGGTCACCGCGAGCGGGAAACAAGGCACCCCGGGTGGCCGAATTCGCCGGAGGGATGCTCAACTCCGTGGGACTGGCCAATCCAGGCCTGGAGGAAGTGAGCAGGAACGAGCTGCCCTGGCTGGCCCGGAACGCGGGTGCCGCTCGGGTGCTGGTCAACGTGGTGGGAGACACCGCCCA
>Ga0335085_10007890_pt1 | contig 16356 bp, 10 predicted proteins | sample Lox_Sample_45_FD_206712 | JGI IMG/M metagenome (GOLD analysis project Ga0335085, IMG submission 206712) | Soil microbial communities from Loxahatchee National Wildlife Refuge, Florida, United States - Lox_Sample_4.5 | ecosystem: Environmental > Terrestrial > Soil > Wetlands | place: USA...
CCCGGCTGGCGAAGCACCACCAGGACGTGGACGCGGCCTTCTGGGGCTGGAACCGGCCCTGGCTGGACCCGGAGTTCCGCAAGTGGAACCTCGAGGAGTATTTGCCGCGCATCGCCGCGCCCATCCTGGTGGTGCAGGGCGAGCAGGACGAATACGGCACCCGCGCGCAGGTGGATGCCATCGCCAGGGGCGCGCGGGACGTCGAGGTGCTGATGCTGGACCGGTGCGGGCACTCCCCGCACCGCGATCAGCCGGAGCTTGCGCTCCGCGTCATCGCCGCCTTCCTCCGCAGCCACGCCGCGCCCTGAGGGCGGCGAGCCACCGCCAGCGCGGCGGCCAGCATCGCCACGTCCCGCGCCACCGTCCACCAGGAGGCCGGCTCGTCGCCCCCGAAGCAGCCGCAGCGCAGGTCGATTCCGCGGAGCAGCGCCTGGGAGAGGAAGGCAGTGAAGACGGCGAGCAGCCCGGCGAGCACCAGGGCGGCCGGGCGCACCAGCAGGCCGAGGATCAGCGCCGCGCCCGCCAGGAGCTCGACGCCCACCACCGCGCAGGCGACGAAGGGGACGAGCAGGGCTGGCACCAGGCGGTAGTTGGCCACGTCCTGGGCGAAAGCGGCCATGTCGGGAAGCTTGGCGACGGCCGCCCAGACGAACAGCGCGCCCAGCACCAGCCGGCAGGCGATCAGGATCCGGGCGGTCACCGGGTTCCCGCCGTGCACAGCGAGCAGCTGCCGGACTCGCCCGGCCCGCCCCCGGCCAGCCACTCCGGCCAGGCGCCGGTGAGGACGCGCACGTCGCGGATGCCCCCGGCCTGCAGCCGGGTGGCGACCCGGTCCGCCGCGGCGCAGTCGCGGTCGCGGTCGTAGACGATCACCGTGGGCGCGGCGCGCAGCCTGGGGAGGATGGTCTCCGCCCCCTCGCCCGGGGAGAGGTGCAGCGCGCCGGTGACGTGGCCGGCGGCATACTCCTGGGGCGAGCGCGCGTCCACGAAGGCGGCGGCGCAGGCGAGGCAGAGCGGCTTCGCCTCCCGCACGGAGATGCGCGCCACGCTCGCTTGCGCGTCCTCGCAGGCGGCGCCGGGCTGCTCGGCGCTGGCCAGCACGCCCTGCCCCAGCGGCGCGGGGCGCGGGGTGAAACCGTTCGCCAGCAGGCCCAGCGCGACGCCCGAGGCACAGAGCAGCCCAGCCCGCAGGATCAGCGACATGGCCTGATTCTAACGCCCGCTCAGAAGAGCGCCCCGTCGCGAATCCATTGCAGGATCAGGTTGTCCTCGATCGAGCCGGAATTGAACCTCAGGCCGCCCGGATGGCTGGTGCCGCCGTGGAAGGGAGTGCAGGTACCGGTGGTGGTCGGGCAGGTATGCAAGAAGCTCGAGGTGGGCGTGCCGGGGTTGAGCACGCTCGGCGTGCTGTGGATGTGGCGGAACGAGGGGCAGTGGGTGTTGTCGGCGCCGCAAGTGTTGTCCGCCGGCGTCTCCTCGAAGACCAGGGCATTCCCCAAGGCCACGGTGTGGCAGCTGATGCATGTCTGCGACATCAGCACCGTGCTCCAGATCACGAACACGCTGTCGCGGATGTAGCCGATGCGCGGGGTCTTGCTGACCGGCGCCGTGAATGCGCTCGTCCCTCCACCGTTCGTCGCCCGCACGCTGAAGCTCCAGGTCCGCGGCGTCGCGCAGTTGACGGACGCGTACGGGCAAGCCGGCGTGGTGGTGCTGAAGGCCAGCGAGGTCGAGGTCCCGGCCGACATGGGCGTCAGGGCCCCCAGGACCGGGTCCACCACCTGGACCGTGTAGCTGACGGTGCCGCAGTTGCGCGGGTTCGAAGGCCCCCAGGAGAAGCTGAAGTCGCCCACGCCGACGCCCTGGGTGAGCGTGGGCCCCGTGGGAACGTCGGGCGCCTGCCGCGGGGTGACGTTCAGCACCGGGTCGGAATCGGTGCTGCCGCCGCCGCTGGTCGCCGTCACCATGAGGTTGTAGGCCGTGCAGTTGGAGAGACCGCTGATGGTGGCGCTGGTGGCGGTGCCCGCCACGTTGACGGTGGTGATGGCGCCGGAAGGCGCCACCTGCGCCTGCACCGCGTAGCCCGTGATCGTGCTCCCGTTCGGCGCGGCCGGAGTCCAGGTCACGGGGATCTGGTTGGCGCCGGTGCTGGCGCCGCCGGCGGGAGAGGTGATCACCGGCTTCCCGGGCGGCGTGGTGGTGGCGGCCGCTCCCGGCCCGAAGGCATTGGTCGCCGAGAGGCTGAAGGTATAGGTCGTCCCGGCCACGAGCCCCTCGGCCGCTCCCAGGGTGACGCTGGTGGGATTGGTGGGCAGTGTCCGGGAAGGAACGCCGGTGGCAGGCGTCCAGGTGGCGACGTATCCGGTCAAGGCAACGCCCCCGGTGTCCGCCGGCGCGTTCCAGGACAAGTCCCAGTTCGCCCCGCCCGCGCTCGACGCGATGAAGCCCGTGGGAGGCGCCGGGGGCCCGTCGGGCGTCGCGCTCGCCGGAAGCGACGGAGGGCCGTCGCCCGCCACGTTCGTGGCCAGGACCGTGCAGCTGTAGGGTGTGCCGTTGTCCAGGCCCGCCACCAGGACGCCCGTCGCGTTCCCGGCAGCGGTGGCGCTGCCCGAGGGCGAGCAGGTGGCGGTGTACCCGGTCAGCGGAGCGCCGCCCGTGTCCGCCGGCGGCGTCCAGCCCAGCGAGAGCGTCTTGCCGGCGTGGGTGGAGACGGCGGTCAGGCTGGCCGGCCGGTCCGGCTTGGTGGGAATGCGCAAGGAGGTGGTCGCGGGAGCGCCCGTGCCGATGGCGTTCACCGCCGCCACGGCGAACGTATAGGTGATGCCGGACTGGAGCGAGTCGATGGCGGTGGAGGTGGCGGTGGTCGAGACCGTCCCCCCGCCGGGCGTGACCGTGACCGTGTAGCCCGTCACCGGGCTGAGCCCGTCGAAGGCGGGCGCCGTCCACTGGACCGCCGCCGACCCCGCGCCCGGCGTCACCACCAGGGAGGCCGGCGGATCCGGCGGCGAGCGCGAGAGCACGGCGAGCGGCACCGGGTCGGAGGTGCGCCCGAGGACGGCCACCCGCAACTCGAAGGAGAGATTCGATCCCCGCGGCGGCGCCACGAAGGAGACCCTGGAGCCGCTCACCGTCTGCCCGACGATCTGCACCGCGTTCCCCGCCGTCTGCCGCCAGTCGAAGCCCTCCGCGTACTGGCTGTCGCTGGCGTCGAAGGTGACGGTGGTCCCCGAGGTGACCACGGTGGAAGGCGAGACCTGCACGCGGGCGATGGGCTTGCCCGGCGCGCTCAGCCGCGTCCCCAGCCAGTCGGCGAGGATCTTCGGCTGGTTCGGGTAGCTGAGCCAGAAGTTGAGGAAGCCGCGCTCGGAGAGGGGCATGGCCCCTTCCTTGAAGACCCGCTGCTCGATCAGCCCCGACCCCCTGGCGCCGTTGAACTTGTCGAAGGTGGAGAAGTTCCGGAACGACTCCCGCTGCGCGTGGCAGGTCTGGCAGCTGCGGGCGAACACCTGGTGGTACAGGTCCCGCGCCTCCAGCGAGCCGTTCCACCCGTCCGGCGTCACGCCGGAGAGGAAGGTGGGGCTGGGATGGCCGGCCCCGCCGTACCACTTGTCCACCAGCTCGGGCACGGGCGGGGGATCGCCGGCCGGGTAATCGGCCGCCGCGTCCTGCCAGGTGAGGGCCACGGCCTCGTTGAAGGCCTTGAAGGCCGCCTCCTGGTCCGACCGCCGGAAGCTGGGCCGGTCGAGGAACTCCTCGGCATCCAGGTCGAAGGGGATGAAGCGGGCGTGCAGGTTGCCCCCGCCGGCGTAGGCGAGATCGGTGACGTTGCCGCCGTGGCAGACCACGCAGACGGCCGGGCTCTGCTTGGGCCCGTGGTCGTCGAGGATGGGATCGGTGATCCGCTGGCCCTTCTTGTCGAAGACGTAGAACTGGGTGAAGAAGGGATCGCCGTCGCTCCCGTTGGGTCCCGGGGAATACTCCATCGCCACCGTGGCGAAGAACTTCGTTCCCGCGATGGCGTCCTCGATGGTCGGGTAGTTGTCCACGTAGAACGCCACCCGCCGGCCCTTGCGCCGCATGTGCATGTGGCGGCCGAAGCCCAGGTCGGTGTGCGTCATGTAGATGGCGGAGGCCTCCGCGTCCGCCGCGGTGCCGAACCCGTTGGCCGCCTTCCAGTCCGCGAAGGTGGAGCGGGTGGGGAAGGGCCCGGGATCGAGCACCTCGTAGTACGTCCGCGCGCTCTGCTCCGTGTCCTGCTGCAGGTGCCCCACCAGGAAGTTCGAGTTGGGCAGCCCCAGCGACTCCTGATCGGGCGGTAGCGTGACGGTGAGCGTGAGCCGGGTGCCGGGCGTCACTGGCGTGCCCGGGGCGGGGCTCTGCGCCAGCACCTGCACCGGGGGATCGGCGATCTGCTGCACGGTGATGAAGCCCTTCGCGTCCACCGGGTCCGGCAGGCGGAGGCCCGCCCCGTCCACCGCCGCGCCGGCCTGGTCCATGTCCATCCCCAGCAGATTCGGGACCGCGGCGCAGGAGGCGCCGTTCGCGCAGACATCCGAGCAGACGCAGGCGCCGAAAGACTGGCCCGAGGGCAGGCACTGCTGCAGGCCCTCCCCGCCGCCCGCGCAGGAGCAGCGGTTGCTCTCCCCGGGACCGCAGGCCGGGCCGGCCGCGGTCTTCGGGCAGCCAGCGAGGGCGAGCGCGGTCAGTGCGAGGAGGACTGCACGCATCTCAGTATCCCAGTTGCTGTTGCCGGGGCTTGCCGTACTTGTCCGGCGGGAAGGGGTTGGCGCGCTTGTCGGCAGCCACGGTGAAGGCGAGCTGCGCGCCCTCCTCCACCGTCAGCTTCCGCTTCTGCACCTCGTTCGCGCTCTCATGCCAGACCGCCGCCTCGTACTCGCCTGGGGGGACGCCCTTGATCTGGAAGGCGCCGCCGCCGTCCGCCACCGCGTACCAGGGCGTGTCCACCACCACCAGGAACCCGAGCATGGTCGCATGGATGTTGCAGAGCAACTCCACCACCCCCGCCTTGTCGAACTTCACCGGGGTCCTGGCCCCGCCCTTGTGCAGGCCGGTGTCGAACTTCGCCGCCGGGCTGAGGGAGAAGACGTTGTGGAAGATCTCGTCCTCGTTCTCGAAGTCCACGGTGCTCCCCAGGGGCACCGCCAGCACGTGGGGGACGAAGCGCTTCTCCTTCTGCAGCATGGGCCGGGTGAGGGGCTGGGGCTTGGGGGTCCAGCCGTCCGTCCGCCGCAGGGTGATCACCGCGCCGCCCGGACCCACCGAACCGCCGCCGCTGACGGTGCCGGAGACCGTCACCGGCGGCGGCGGCCTGGGCTCCTTGGGGGCCTCGGGCCTGGCCGCGGCCTCGCCCAAGGGGACGGCCATGAGCGGCGTCCCGCCCGCGCGGCTGCGCGCCTCCGCGGCGAAGGGCTTCACCGACTTCTCCACGTCGGAGGGGAGCCCCTCGATCTTGAGCAGCGCCTCCCATCTCGCGGCGGCGGCGGCGTAGTCGCCCGCGTCCCAGGCCAGCCTGCCGGCCGTGAGCAGGTTGGCGATCTGCGTCTCCCGCTCGATGAGCTGGAGCATGGCGCGATCGCGCGCGGTCCCCTTCTTGTCGGGCGAGGGCGGCGCGGCGAGCAGCAGGGCGGCGATCAACCAGCGCATGGGTCCCTTTCAGAACGAATACACGAAGGACGAGGTGAAGACGTCGTTGTCCACCTGGGGCAACCCCGAGACCTCGCCGTTGAGCAGCCCTTCCGCCTTGACGATCAGCACGTCCCAGAGCTCGAGGCGGAAGCCAAGGGTGAGGCGGTCCACGGTGTAGGCGGGAAACCCTTCGAACTGCGCGTGCCGCTGCTCGTAGCGCAGGTAGGGGGTGAGCCGGCGGAACGCGCCGTCCGAGAGGGGCAGCGCGTACGCCAGGGTCCCGTAGGCGCCCCGGGCGGCGAAGGCGGAGACCAGGGTGAAGGGCCCCAGGCCGTTGGACTTGTCGGCCGCCCCGGGATCCTGCTGGATCTTCACCCCTTCCGCGGAGAGCGAGAGCCCGCCGAACACCACCCTCAGATCTGCCCCCAGAAGCCACTGCCGCACGGCCACCCCGCGCTGGTCGTTGCGCGTCCCGTACTCGCCGCTGCCGCCGATCTTGAGCTGGAAGGCGGGCAGGTTCAATTCGTAGCCCAGGCGGGCGCTGCCGATGGGCCGGCCCGAGAGGGAGAGGTCGGGCGGCGAGAGCGTCTCCACCAGCGTTCCCCCGTTGGTGGCGGCGGCGTTGAGGCTGATCGCCGACCAGATGCCGGGGATCTGCACCCGGTAGAAGGCCTTCACCCCCAGCGATTGCCCGGTGGTGTAGCGGGCGATGAGCGAGGGGGTGATGTTGGTGCGCAGGTTGGCCTCGTTCTCCAGGTACTCGATGCCGAACACCGAGTCGAACTTGCCGACGGAGAGGGCGAATTCCTGCGAGGCGAAGGGGGAGATGCGCGCGAACGCCTGCTCCACCACCACCCGCGTCTCGTTCCCCGAGCCGCCGTAGCGGGGCAAGAACTGCACCCGGCCGAAGAGCAGCAGGGGCAGCGCGGCGGGGACGTACTTCAGGTCCACGTCGAAGGTGCTGAGGAACGCCGAGGGCGCGCCCCCGATGTTCATCGACCGGGGAAGGAAGCCGTTGACGAAGCGGCCGCCCGGATCGGTGGAGGCCACGTCGCCGCGCGAGTTCACCGCGGTGGCGAACGGGTCGGTGCCGTAGTCCGCGGGGATGCGGGTGTCGCCCGGGGCGAACGAGGTGCCGTTGCCCTGGGCGGCGGCGAAGCCGATGTCCGCGTAGCCGTTGATCTGCAGTCCCGAAGGCTGAGCCGCGGCCGGCGGGCTCCAGGCGTCGCCGTCGGCCAGCGCCCCGGAGGCGGCGAGCAGCGCGAGGACGCCCGCCCTCACGGCGTCGCCCCGTCGAAGAAGAGCAGGGCCCCGGAGGAGAAGCGCTTCAGGTCCACGAAGGCGGTGGAGGGGAGGTTGCCCTCGATCGATTGCTGGGTGTCGAACCAGACGCAGGAGTTGGGGAAGTCGGTGAGGGCGAAGCAGCCGCCGTCCTGCGCCACCCGCAGCGTGTACTGCTCGCGCTCCGGCAGCCGCTCGGCCGCGTCGGAGGGCAGCGGGACCATCTGCGCCCCGAGCTGGGCGATGAGCTGCGCGCGCAGCTCGGGGCGGCTGGCGCTGACGAACACGCCGGGCACGGGCTGGCCGGGCGCGGGGGTGATCAGCGCGTAGTACTCGTGTCGGAGGGCGCCGAAGCGGGGGAAGCCGTCGGGCGCGTCCGCCGCCCGGGGGGTGCCGAGCGGGCCGGTGCCCACGATCGCCGGGACGTCCATCGCCTGCGGAGTGCCGTCCGCGCCCGGCAGGGCGAGGCGGAAGAGGGCCACTTCCTGGACCACCAGGCTGGCGTTGACGCGGAAACGGTCGGCGCCGAAGTCCACGAACCAGATGAGCTGCCCGTCCGCCCAGCCCTGCTGGGAGAGGCGCGTGAGGAGCACGTCGCCGGTGAAGGGATGGACGGGAGGCTGGCCGTCCGGGTGGGCCACCTCGATCTCGCGCGGGCCGATGGCGGCGTAGCGCAGGGGACCCTGGGTGAGAGGCAGGCCCGAGGAGACCACCGCCTCGGCGCTGTGCAGCTTCTCCACGTCGTACCCGGCGGGCACCGTCACGAACCAGGTCTGCCACCAGGGGCTGTAGAAGCGGCTGCCCGCGCCCAGCCCGAAGATCCACTCGGTGTCCGGGACGCGGATCGGCTTGCCCAGCGGATCGAAGCCGCTCACCGGCACGTAGAGCGGCTGCGCCCAGACCCGGGGAAAGCCGTCCCAGACCTCGCTGGTGGCGTAGGCCGCGGGCCGCGCGTCCGCGAAGGCCGGCTGCACCACCAGCCCGTCGCGATCGCCCTGCTGGAGCTGCTGGCTGGGCCCGTAGGGCGGGGAGAGCCAGCGCAGCGGCTGCCCGCGGATGGTGACGGCGGCGGAGGCATCCGGCTCGCTGGCCTGCGCCCCCTCCACCAGGTCGAACATGTTGCGCAGCTCGCCCGCGGGACGCGGGGGCGACGAAGTGCAGGCGGCGATCGCCAGGGCGGCGAAAGCTGCGACCGACGATCCTTGGTCCACTCCCCCCTCCGAACCCGCTCCAGGCGTCCGCGGCTAGAAGACCCCGGCCTCGCCGGTTCCCTCCTCGGGCGGCGGCTCCTCCGGAGGCTGCACGCTGGCGAACCGGGCCTGCTCCGCCTTCAGCTCCTCGCCGAAGAGCCGCTGCATCTCGCGCGCGAGGTCGGCAGCAGTGGCCGCCGGGGCCTGGGAGAGCGCGTTGTCGAAGGCGGAGGCGCTCTGGAAGCGCTGCTCCCGGTCGGGCTCCAGCGCCACGCGGAGGATCGCCGCCAGCGGGGCGGGGATGGCCTGCAGCCCGGCGGCCAGCTCCGGGGTGAGGCCCTGGGCCGCCTGGATGAGCAGGTTGTAGGCGTTGTCCCCGCGGTAGAGCGACCGGCCGGTGAGGAGGAAGTAGAGCACCAGGCCCATGGCGCAGACGTCGGCGCGCGCGTCCACGGGCTCGCCCCGCGCCTGCTCCGGCGCCATGTACTGCACGTTCCCCTTCACCACCCCGGTCTGGGTCTGGTGCAGCCGGCCCTCGTCGCGCTTGGCGATCCCGAAGTCGAGCAGCTTCACCTCCCCGCGGGCGGAGATGAGGATGTTGTTGGGCGAGACGTCGCGGTGGACGATGCCCATGGGCCGGCCGTCGTCGGTCATGCGGGTGTGCGCGTACTCCAGGGCGCGCAGCCCCTCGCGCACGATGTACACCGCGATGCGCGGGTCGAGCGGCTTGCCGTCCTTCTTGCTCACGGCGGCCTGCAGGCGGCGCAGGTCGCGGCCCAGCACGTACTCCTGGGCCATGAAGTACTCGTCGCCCACCTTCCCGAAGTCGTAGACGGGGATGATGTTGCCGTGCACCAGGCTGGCGGCGAGCTTGGCCTCGTCGATGAACATGTTCACCAGCGACTCGGTGCGCTGGGCGGTGGAGTGCAGGAGCTTGATCACGAAGGCGCGGCGGAAGTTCTCCGCGCCGAAGGCGACGGCCGTGTACACCTCGGCCATCCCCCCTTCCCCCAGCCGGTCGATCAGGTAGTAGCGGCCGAACTGGTTGGGGCGCGCCACCGGGTGGATGGCGCGCCGGTTGGCTCCGGAGTCGGTGCCGCGCGCGCCCGGGTTCGTGCGCCGGGTGCTGCCAGTCTGGCCGGGGTTGCTGCGGATGGGGCGGGCGGGATCGCTCACCACCGAGCCGGCGGAAGGAAGGGTGGCCGCCTCCAGGTCGGGCTGGGTGGGAGCGGGCGCCGGCCGGCGGAAGGCGAAGATCAAGGCGCCCAGGGCGCCCAGCCCCAGCACCGCCCAGAGCACGATCAGATCGACCGGCGGGCCGGCAGGCAGCGGCCGCAGCGCCGCTTCCGTCCAGAGCCAGAGGCCGGAGGAGAGCGGCGTGGCGGCGGCGGCCCAGCCCGGGCCCGGGAACGTCCCGGCCGCCTCGCTGCCCACGGCGGACTGGAGGTGGAGCTGGCCGTCCGCCGGGCCGGCCGAGATCAGCGCGCCCTTGCCGTCGCTCACCAGGGCAGCTCCGCGGGTGCGGCTGGCGATCTGCTCGACGAAGGCCGCGTCCATCGGCTTCGCCACCAGCACGGCGAAGCGGCCGGTGGCATGGCCTTCCGCCATCGCCGCTCCCACCACCAGGGGCGATCCCTTGGGCGTGGAGAGGAGCGCCGAGGCCTGCCCGCCCTTGCGCGCCGCCTTGATCACGCCGGAGAAGTCGAGGGAGGCGGGGTCCAGTCCCACCAGCACCTCGGGCGTGTCCCCGGCCGCCACGCCGGAGATGGGGAACTCCCGCCGGATCGGCTCCCACCAGGTCTCGCTGGCGAAGCCATCCTTGAGCGTGGCCGCGTCCACCACCCCGAGCTGGGCCCGCAACACCGGGTTCGAGGCCCCGGAGGCGGCGCGCCCCTCCACCACCGAAAGCTGCGCGTGCAGCGCGTCCTGCGCCCGCGAGCGGCTGGCATCCACCGCCTCCGCCACCTCGCTCCGCCGCTGCTGCTCGTGCGCCTTGCGCAGGAGCGCCGTCCCGCCTCCGGCGGCCAGCAAGAGGAGAATGGCGATCGAGGCGCCGGTCAGGCGCCTGCGGGCTCCGGGCATCCCACCCGGTTTTCCCCGAGCAGGCAGGTGGGGTCAAGGGCACCGCGGCGAAAAGGGGCCCGGGAGGCGTCTCCGCAAGCGTGTTCGCGCTTCCGCGCGAACACGCAGCAAGAGCGCGCTTGGCCCCCGGCGCGAGAGGGCTAGCGGTGACAGACGATGCAGCGGCCGTCGCTCTGCGCCTCGGAAAGGCTGTGCCGCGAGCGGAAGCCCGAGGGGTGCGGGTCCCCCCCGATTCCCCCCACCCGGTGGCAGCTGACGCAGTTCGACGCCTCGCCCTGGTCGTGGCAGGCGGCGCAGCTCTGGATGTTGCGCCGGGCGGCGTCGCCGTGGAACGAGCCGGAGCCGGGCAGCCCCCAGCCCTGGGGATGCGGGTTCAGGCTGCTGGTGCCCGCCGAGACGTGCGAGCGCTCGTGGCAGGTCTCGCAGGAGGCGACCGAGTGGCAACGCTTGCAGGAGGCCGGGTCGGCCCTCTCCTCCACGGAGTGCCGCCCCAGCCAGTCCTGCCGGTGGATGAACTGGCGGTCGGGGCGGTCCACCAGCTTGGTCTCGACGGGCACCATCGCCGTCTGCGCGTGGCAGTCCAGGCAGAAGTTCTGGTCGTGGCAGCTGGCGCAGGACTGGGTGGAGGCGCGGGCGACGTTGGCGTGCCGGCGGAGGAAGTCTCCCTGGTGCGAGACTTCGGTGACCGGCCTCAGCCCGTAGGCGGTGAGGTCGACGTGGCAGGTGTTGCAGCTCGCGTCGGCATACTGCTGCGCGTGGTCGTGGCACTTCAGGCAGGCGGCATGCCCGTCGCTCACCGGGGCGGGGTGCCGCGGCTCGGAGAGGCGGGAATGGCACTGGGCGCAATCCTCCTTCACCCGCTCGATGTGCGCCGCGTGGTTCAGCTTCAGGCGCGGCTCGCGCTCCGGCCAGGGGCCGGCGTACTTGACGTCCAGGTGGCAGAAGTTGCACTGCCCGTCGGCCTTCTTCTGCTTGTGGCACTCCAGGCAGGTGGCCTCCTTGGGGAGGAAGCTGGCCTGGTTCGCCAGGCTCTTCGCGTCCCAGGCGGCCTCGTGGCAGGTGATGCACTCCACGTTCGCCTGCTTGTGGCGGGCGTGCGGAAAGAGGATCTCGTCCCCCTGCGACTCGCTCGTTCCCAGGATGGTGGCGGCAGTGGCGCAGGCGAGCACGCCCGCGCAGGCGAGGAGCGCCCGCTTCATCGGAAGCCTCCGGGCAGCCCGGCGGGGATCCCGAACCGGTAGGTGAGCCGGGCGATCAGCTCCGTGCGGCGCTCGAAGTACGGGGTGACGCCCAGGGAGCCGGCCAGCATCGCCTCCCAGTTGGGGAGGAATGCCCAGCCATAGGTCAAGGTGCCCACGAAGGACTGCTTCTGCGCGTTGATGGCCTGCTCCAGCCAGTAGGCGTCCAGGTCGAGGGTGAGGGTCATGTTCCGGGGCAGCTTGCGGATGCCGAAAAGACGGGCCAGCTTGTACCCGTTGTCCGGCTCGGTGAGCAGGCGCAGCTCGGCTCCGTAGGAGGTGCCGCGCGTCGTGCGATACGTCGCCCTCACCCCGGCGCGGTGGCCGTGGCCGGCCTCCACGTTCAGCCAGTGGTAGTCGCCCTCCAGCGAGACCGCCGGCAGCGGGCGGTAGACGACCTCGGCCCCGGCCTCGGAGCGCTGTTCCTCCGAGAACACGGAGAAGATGGAGGTGCGGTCGAGGAACAGGTCCGGCGCGGTGCGCGAAACGTCCCCCACCACCTGCAGCTCCCGGTTCAGCTGCACGAGCGCCTGCAGCCGGGCCTCCTCCAGACGATCCTCGGGGAGGTTCCATTGCAGCAAGCCGTTCACCGTCATCATGCGCAAGGGCGTCCAGCTGCCGTCCACCGCCGCGTCGCTGCGGGCCAGGTATCCCTTGCGCAGCACGTAGACGTAGGAGACGCCCACCTCGGAGTCGAAGGCCTGGCGCCAGAAGAGGCGCGCGCCGGCGAGGAAGTCGCCGTTCGCCTGGGTGAAGCGGGGCTGGACGGGAACCCCGGCCCAGCCCTGGACGCCGATGCCGTAGGCGATCAGGCCGTCCGCGGCGATCCCGTCCACCTGCGTCGCGCGCAACGCGCCGCCGGTCGCCAGCTGGCGGCCGACGCGGAGGAGGAGATGCCGCTGGAGGACGCGGCCTTCGAAGAAGAAGGAGTCCACGTCGCCGGCCCACGTATGATCGTCGAACGCGGTCCCCAGGGTGAGCCGGCCCCAGCCGCGGGCGACGATGCGCACGTCCTGCATCCAGTCGGTGCCGTCGGCGCGGGTGCTGAGGGCGAAGCTCTCGTAGAGGGAGTTGTCCTGGTGCGCCCCGTCCCGTACGTAGGGGCTGGAGTCGAAGAGGGTGGTGGATTCGCCGCCCGCGCGCGCCGCCGCCGCCGCCATGAGCGCGAGGGCCAAGATCTTACGGGCCGACATCGATCGCTCCGTTGATGTGGAAGCTGGTTCGCGCGTCGCCGGTCCCGGAGACGATGATCGTTCCCTCGGGCGTTAGCGTGCGGGGATGGCAGCCGGCGCAGTTGGGGAAGGTGATGCCGGAGTGCGGGGGGGTGCTGGGGGGGATGCCGTGGCAGGCCCCGCAGAACGCTTGCGCCGTTCCCCCCGTCCAGACCGGCTTCTGCAGGTGGGCCGCGGTGTCGGCGGAGAGCTTGGCCCCGCCGCCGTGGCAGTAGGTGGCGGAACAGGTGGCCGTGTTCCGGTCCCAGACGGGCGCCGCGCCGTCCGCCAGCGCGAGCCCGGAGAAGGTGACCTCCGCGGGCAGGGGGATCTCCAGGTGGCCGGGGCTGCCCACCTCCGTCGGCACCAGGTGGCAGGCGCTGCAGGCGATGGCCCCGGAGATGACGGTCTTGCCGAAGAGGTGCGGCTGGTGGGCGCCCACTCCGAGCGCGGACGAGGCGGTGTTGCCGGCCAGGTCGCGCGGCGGCGCCGGCGACTGCGCGCTGCCGTGGCAGGAGACGCAGGTGGGCGCGCCGCCCGAGGGCAGCTGGAAGGAGTGGCACTCCTGGCAGGAGACGCCCGCCTTGCCGCCCGAGAGATCGGGGTCGCCATGGCAGCCCTGGCAGCGGGAGAAGTTCCAGCCGTCGGCCTTTACCAGGTTGCTGTGGAACTGCGGGTCGTGGGGGTTGAGGATTCCGCCCTCGTGGGTGCCGGAGCGGAAGAAGGAGAGCTTGCCGTCCACCACCCAGGCCTTGGCCTGGCTGAAGGCGCCGGAGACGGGCTGGTGGACGGCGTCGGCGTGCGCCGGATCGATGGTGGCGAGGAGCGGCGAGTCGGGATCGCCCGCAGTCGCCACCGGCGCGGCGTAGGGGCCCAGCGCGTCCAGGTAGGAGGTGGTCCGGTAGTTGCCCGCGGGAGCCGCCCCCGAGTGGCAGGAGTTGCAGCTGGCGGCGAAGAGGGGGCCGATCTCCTCTTCCCAGCTCACCGGATTGGCCAGCTCTCCCTGGCGCGGACGCCCCTCCGAGCAGGAGCCCAGCGCCGCCGCCACGACGAGAACACCCGGTAGTGCGCGCATTTCGACCCCTCAGGGCGTCTTATCGCTATGCACCAGGCTGATCGACGCGACCCGGTCCGGGCCGTGGCAGATCAGGCACTGCTCCCCTTGCTTCTTGGCGGCCACGTCGTCACGGCGTTCCCAGAAGCCCGCGCCATTCGTCTGCATGTGATCGATCGCGGCCGGTGTGTCGTGGCAGGCCGAGCAGGCGGAGGCGATGGGCGTGACGATCAGCGTGCTGCTGGCGGGCTGGGTGGCGGCCCCGGTCAAGGCGTTGAAGCTGAACCCCGATCCGTAGCTGACGCCCTCGGTGATGTAGGGCGAGTGCACGCTGCCCGCCGCGTAGGTGCCGACGCCCACCGCTGCCGGCAGCATGTTCGGCAAGGCCGAGGTCATGGCGTCGGTGCTGAAGTCGAACGTCCCGTCCAGGTGGCACATCGTGCAGCGGTTGAGCACGGCCGGGTAGGTGGTCTCCCAGTAGCCCTGGGTCGCGGACACCTCGTGCCAGGTGAAGTGGACCGTGCGCTTCTCGGCGCCGTGGATGCTGTGCACGAAGTTCTTCTGGTTCCCCGACCAGGCGCTGCTGGTCTGGTTGGGGTTGTGGCAGAAGTTGCAGCTCGCCGCGTCGTTGCGCTGGCCGGCGTGGAAGTCCGGGCCCACGCCCAGCGAGACGTGGCAGCCGTCGCACTTGGCGGTGGAGACGATGCTGCGGCGCTGCGTGCAGAGCAAGCTCCCCGTCGCGCAGCCCGAGGCCGTCTGCCAGACGTCGAGCGCCGGGACGATCAGGCCGCCCTTGCCGCCCAGGCGGCTGTTCGGGGGTCCGTTCGGGTCGTTGGGCGTGTACGGATAGGTGGTGGTCAGGTCGATCTCGGTGAACGGCAAGTTGTTGTTGATGAAGTTCAGCGTGGTATCCGACTGCACGCTGCCCAGGCTGTAGGTGTACCCGATGCCACCCTGGAGCATGACGGCATTTGCCGGGATCACCACGCACTTGAGCTGCAGCGTGTAGAACCCGCTCCCGTCGGGACCGGTGAGGATGCCTGCGCCGGTGGTGGTGTGGGTCGCGTCGATCGTGCCGCCCGCGCAGATCCCCGTGCCGTTCCAGATGTTGCGGATGTACGCGCTGCCCGTGGCGTTGAAGTCGGCCGGCGTGTTGATCGTGGTGTTCGCGGTGTCCCCCTCGGGAACGGCGAAGGCGAAGAAGGCGCTCGGTCCGCCCACGAAGCCGGGGATCATCTCCACCGCCGCGCCCGGAGCGGGGAAGACCACGTCGGCGCCGTCCTTCTTGATCTTGAAGACGATCTGCGGCCGGGTGGTGCCCGCGTCGTTCCAGGTGGAGACGCTCTGCACCTGGTAGGTGATGGCGTGGGCGCCGGGAGGAACGGCGCCCGCGGCGGCCACGAAGGCCGCGTTGGTGTTCGCGTTGCCGCCGGCGACGAGGTAGATGTTGCCGGGGTTGGGAGGGGAGACCGGAACGTGCATGCTTGGGATGTCCCCGCCGATCCCGCCGGTGACGTGGCAAAGCAGGCAGCTGTTGTCGTCCGCCTGGGGCCCGCCGGTGTGCACGGTGCGGCCGGGAGGAGCCGGGCTGACGAAGCTCTTGTCGTCGTGGCAGGCGCCGCAGGTGCGCCGGCTGGGCAGGCTCTTGTAGTTGTCCGCCATGGGGGCGGGGCTGCGGTGGCACTTCACGCAGTTGCGCACGTCCTGGGGGAAGGTGACTTCGTAGGGCTTCTCGTAGCCCTGGTAGGTGCCCCCGGTCATCTTCAGCCGCTCGCCCATGTGGATGCGGTGGATGAAGACCGGGAAGTTCATGATCGCTTCGTTGTTCATCAGCACCATGTCGCCGGTCCAGGTGGTGTCCGCGGCGACGGTGGGAGAATCGGGCCCGCTGCCGGTGGCCGCGAAGCGCCTCTGGTTGTTGTGGCAGGCGATGCAGGTGTGGATGTCGAAGCGCGCCCCGCCGTGGAACTCGCCTCCGCCCAGCTCGCCCGTGCCCCCCGCGATGGCCCGGAAGGTGGTGTGGCACTCGAGGCAGGCGGCCGGGTCCACCTTGTCGTTCTGCTTCACCCCGGGTGCGGGGTCGGGCACGTCGGCGCCGGTGGAGGGGATGAAGTCCTTCACGATGTTCACCGGCGTGAAGGGGTTGCCGGTCGCCGAGATGAGGATGACCAGGCGGTGCACCTTGGTGGGCTCGTAGGTGGTTCCTGCCCCGGTGGGGCCGGCGGTCACGTTCCTGGAGAACTTGTAGACGTAGGTCCCGTCGCCGTTGTCGGTCAGCGTGGTGGCGCTCGCCGTCTCCGTGCCTGCGGTGCTGTGATCGTTCGACGCCATGTAGCTGACCCAGCTGTCGTTCGCGTAGCCGGTGGCGGTGCCGGTCCCGGCCGCGTCGAGCTTGAGCAAGGCGAAGCGCCAGCTGATCACGGCCGGCGACATCCCCTTGACGCCGGCGTTGTGGCGCTCGGTGGCGGACAGGTTCACCACCGGCTTGCCATCGGCCGGGATGCTGAAGGCGGTGACCACCACGGCGAGCTTGGAATCCTGCAGCTCCTGTGGGGTCATCACGTTGTAGTCGATCACTCCCGTGGTGCCGGGAGGCCCCTGGGCGCCGCCGTCTCCCGGGGGGCCGGAGGGGCCGGCGTCTCCGGCGGGGCCTG
>Ga0335085_10007891_pt1 | contig 16355 bp, 15 predicted proteins | sample Lox_Sample_45_FD_206712 | JGI IMG/M metagenome (GOLD analysis project Ga0335085, IMG submission 206712) | Soil microbial communities from Loxahatchee National Wildlife Refuge, Florida, United States - Lox_Sample_4.5 | ecosystem: Environmental > Terrestrial > Soil > Wetlands | place: USA...
TCGCCGATGCAGCCGAGGTCGAGGAGGCCCTCGGCTTGGTGGAGGAGGCCCGCGCGCTCCTCGCCGCCGGGGAGGCGCTGCCGCTCCACGGGGTGGCCGACCTGCGCGGAAGCGCGGAGCGCGCGGCTAAGGGCGGCCAGCTCGAGCCGGCCGAACTCCGCGCCTGTGCCCAGACGCTCTTCGCCTTCCTGCGCACCCGCGAGCTGCTCCTGCCCCGCGAGGGGGAGCTGCCCCGGCTCGCCGCCCTGGCCCGCCGGCTGCCCGAGCTGGAGCCGCTCGCTGCTCGGCTGGAGACGAGCTTCGAGGCGGACGGCACCCTCTCGGAGCGCGCGAGCGCCACGCTCAAGGAGGCGCGCGGCCGGGTGCGGGGGCTGCACCGGAGGATCAAGGGGCGGCTCGAGGCGCTCCTCCGCGAGCCGGCCTTCACTTCCCACCTGCGCGAGTCCTACTACTCGGTGCGCAACGGGCGCTACGTGGTGCCGGTGCTCGCCCATGATCGCGCCGAGATGCCGGGCATCGTCCACAACGCCAGCCAGACCGGGCAGACGCTCTTCGTCGAGCCCCAGCCCCTGGTCGGGCTGGGAAACGATCTGGCCATCGCCGAGTCCCTGCTGGCCGAGGAGGAGCGGCGGGTCCTCCTCGAGCTGTCCGGACTGCTCGGCGACCGTGCCGAGCTGGTCGCCGCCGGGGTCGCCGCCGCCGCCGAGCTGGACGAGGCCGAGGCTGCGGCCCGACTGGCGGCCACGCTCGATGCCGTCCGCCCCGAACTGGAGGCGCCCGACGGTCCCCTGGAGCTCCTCCAGCTCCGCCACCCGCTCCTCGCCCTGCGCGGCGTGGAGGTGGTCCCCAACGACGTGCGGCTCACCGGGATAGTCCGGGCGCTGGTGGTCTCCGGGCCCAATGCCGGCGGAAAGACGGTGACGCTCACCGGGGTGGGCCTGTGCGCGGTGATGCTCCGCGCCGGGCTCCCCATCCCGTGTGGGGAAGGCTCTCGGCTCCCGCTCTACGCCTCGGTCCACTCCACCGTCGGCGACGCCCAGGACCTCGCCCAGGGCCTGAGCACCTTCAGCGCGCACGTCGCCGAGCTGAAGCGCATCGGGGAGGCGGCCGGCGCGGGCTCGCTGGTACTCATCGACGAGATCGCCGCCGACACCGATCCACGCGAGGGAGCGGCGCTGGCCATCGCCTTCCTCGAGGAGCTGCTCGGCCGCGGAGCGCGCGCCTTGGTGACCACGCACCTCGAGGAGCTGAAGGCGCTCACCCACGTCGACGCACGTTTCCTCAACGCCCGGGTGGGCTTCGATGCGCGGCGCATGGCGCCCACCTACCGACTCCAGATCGGCGCGGCGGGAACCTCCTCCGCCCTCGACCTCGCCGAGCGCATGGGGCTCGGCCCGGCGGTGGTGGCCCGTGCCCGGGCCCTGGCCGCCGGGACGGGCGGGCCGCTCAGTCGAGCGTTGGCCGCCGTCGAGGAGGAGCGCCGGCGCCTGGTCGCGGCCACCGAGGCGGCACGCGCCCGGGAGGAGGCGGCCGAGGCGCGGGCCCGGGCGCTGGAGGACGAGCGCGCGGCCTGGCAGGCGCGCACCCGGGCTGCCGAGGCCGAGCAGGCGGCCCGGCTCGCCTCGTCGACCGAGGCCGCGCTGGCCGAGGTGTCGCAGCTTCTGGCCGAGCTCCGTGCCCAGGGGTCGGTGGAGCGCGCCGAGACGGCCCGGGCTGCTCTGGCCGCACGCGCCGAGGAGGCCCGGGCGCGGGCCGAGGCCACCCGCCTGGCTCGGGCGCGCATCGAGGGCCCTCCTGCCCCTGCCGGGCTGGAGATTGGGGCGCGCGTGCACCACCTGGGGCTCGGCCGCGACGTCGAGGTGCTGGCCCTGGAGGAGGACGAGGTGCTCATCTCCGCCGGACCGCTCAAGCTGCGCGTCCCGCGCGAGGTGCTGGCCGGAGCCCGTGGACCCCGGAAGCCGGGAGGGGATGCCCGGCGCCGCGCCGCGCACAGAGCCGAGGAGGCGGCTCCCGCGGCGCTCGAGGCCGGCGTCCCCCGCATCGACGTGCGCGGCCTGCGCGCCGACGAGGCCCTGCGCGAGGTGGAGAGCTTCCTCGACCGCGCCCTCCGCGACGGCGATCCGACGGTGCTCATCGTGCACGGGCACGGGACGGGCGCGCTCCGAGCGGCCCTCCGCAGCTCGCTCGCCGACTCTCCCTACGTGCGAGTCTACCGGCCGGGAGAGCCTCACCAGGGAGGCGACGGGGTGACCGTGGTCACCCTCCGGGACGAATGAGGCCCAGACCCCACCGCGCGCTGTGGCTCGCTGTTCTGCTTGCCGCCGGCTGCGCCGCGCCCTTCGCCGGCCAGGCGGTGGATGCGCACGCGCACTACGATCCGACCGGGCGGCTCCGCCCGCGCTCTGGAGAGAGCCCCGGGGACCTGGCCCGCGAGATGGCTGCTGCCCGTGTGGATCGCGTCGTCCTCCTCGCCGTGAGCCCGGCCGGCGCCGACGCGGCCGCGGTCCGCCAGGTGAATGACCAGCTGGCGGCGTACACCCGTCTCCACCCCGGCCGGGTGCTGGCCGTTGCCGCCCTCCCCACCCCGGACGGCGAGGCCAGCCTGCGCGAGCTGGAGCGGGTCGCCGGGCTGGGGTTCGCCGGGGTCAAGCTCTCTCCCGAGCGCCTCGACCTCGGCGCTCCGGACGTCCGGGCCCTGGTCGCCCGGGCCAGCGCGCTCCACCTGGTGGTGTACGTCGAGGGCTGGTGGCCGGACGCCGCCTACGAGGTGGGCAAGCTGGCGCTGGCCCTTCCCCAGGCCCGGCTGGTCCTCACCCACCTGGGCGGAGTGCGGTTCACCGACGTGCTCGTCTTCCGGGTGCTCGACCTCCACCCCTTCACTCCCCGCAACGTGTGGTTCGACCTCTCCGGCGTGGCGGTGCTCTACGCGGACTCGCCCTTCGCCGCCCAGCTCCGCTGGGTGTGCCGCCAGGTGGGAATGGATCGCGTCCTCTTCGGCTCGGACTGGCCGCTCACCCCGCTGACCGAGGCGGCGAGCAGCGTCCAGCGGCTGGGCTTCACGCCGGCCGAGCAGACGCAGGTCTTCCGCGAAAATGCCGACGCTCTCTTCCGGTGGTGAGCTCAGCGGTTCCCGGGGCGGTGGGTGCGGCGAAACCGCCGCAGATAGAGCAGGAGGCCCAACGCGGTGGCCGCCGCCCCCGCGGCGAGCAAGCCCCAGGTCGCTCCGCGGCCGGACCGCGCGAGCAGCCCGGCATAGAGACAGAGCAGGGCCGCGCCGATGGCCGCCCCGGAAATGACCACCTGGTGGAGGGTCGAGAGGCGCATCCGCCGGCCTCTGCCCGGCGCCTAGCGCGGTCCGCCCTTGCGCTGGGGCGCCGGCTCGGCGGCGTTGAGCTTGGCCCGGAGAGCAAGGCCGGCGGTCGTCCCCCGGAGCTGGATGAGCGAGTCGACGTAGTAGGCGAGGGCCCACATGTCGCTCGTCTTCTCCGGAAGCACGCTCGGATCCCAGGCCGGCATGGCCGCACCCGTCACCCCGGCCACCAGGAGCCGGTAGAGGTCGGCCCGCCGGGACTCGGGCCGCGGGGAGCGGACCTGGTTGACCAGGAAGTCCGGCGGCAAGAGCTGGAGCTTGAGGTCGCCCACCGAGTAGTCGCTGTCCTTCAGCTCCGGCTGGTACATGGCCGGCCGGAACTCCGTCTTGGGCTGGCCGCCCAGCGCCACCGAGGCGGCGCTGATCTCCTCGGGAGGGATGTAGGCCGGGTGGCAGTTCAGGCACTGGGCGTAGCCGTGGTAGAGCAGCTGCCCGCGCGCCACCGCCGCCTGCTCCCGGCCCACCCAGGGGTCGGGCGAGAGCACCACCGGCTCGCCCACCGCGTCGGGGTCCTTCCACGCGTCGGACAGCGTCTTGATGTACTGGATGATCTTCTCCAGCTCGGCGTCCGGCACCTCCCACCCCAGCATCGCCGACCCGTGGAGGTTGCTCCGGACGATGCGCACCAGGTCCTCGTCGCGGGGGAGCTTCTGATCCAGCACCCAGCCGAACTTGAACTCCCCTTGCGTGAAGTTGCGCGGCGGCGGCCGCAGGCTCTCGGCCGCCGGGCCGCGCCCGTCGCCCTTGTCGCCATGGCAGGCACGGCAGTACTGGAGGTAGGCGACGCGCCCCTGGTTGAGGACGTCGGCGGAGACGTCCTTCCCGGCCAGCTTCTGGGGTGCCTTGAAGACCTGGTCCTCCCGCTTGCAGGCGGCGAGGAGGAGCAGCGATGCGAGTGCCACGCGGAGCCAGCGCATGGAGAGCCTCTCTAGAGCAGGAAGATGAGCAGGAACATGCTCAGCCACACCACTCCGACGAAGTGCCAGTACATCACCCACAGGCGAAGCCGGTTGTGGCGCGCGGCGTTGAGCGTCCCGGCCAGCACCGGGGGAAGAAGGGTGAGAAGGCCCAAAAGCCCCACCACCACGTGCAGGGCGTGGAACCCGGTGAGCCCATACACCACCGCGGCCAGCGAACCGTCCTCGAAGGCCAGGCCCTCCCGGAAGAGACCGGACCAGAGGAAGAGCTGACCTCCGATGAAGGCCGCTCCCAGGAGCACCGCCAGGAGCAGGGCGGCCGTCACCCGGCCGCGTTGGCCGCGCCGCGCGGCCACCAGCGCCCCCTGGAGCGCCGCGGCATTGAGCGCCAGGACCCCGGTGTTCACCGCCGGGAGGAGCACCGGGAGCGGCGGCGTCCCCGGCGGCGGCCAGCTCGGCTGCCGCAGGCGGAGCACGCCGTAGGCGAAGAAGAGCGCGGCAAACATCATCGCCCAGCTGCCCAGGAAGATGACCATCCCCAGCCAGGCGGTGTCGTCGCCGCGCGCCTGTGCCGGCCGGTAGGGGATGACTCCGCTCACCACGGTGCTCACGTCGCTCCGCGGGCGGCGGCCTGGGTGGCGCCCGGCGCGTCGGGCGGAACCTCCTCCGCCTGGCCCACCCAGTCACGCCCCAGCTTGGCCATCAGCGCCGGGTCCGAGAGCTCGTGAGGACCGCGGTGAACGATGGGGATGGCATCGTAGTTGTGCATCGGCGGCGGAGAGGCCACCGACCACTCCAGCGTCCCGAGCTGCCACGGGTTGGCCGGCGCCTTCTCGCCGCGGAAGCTGGCGAAGAAGTTCCAGATGAAGAGAAGCTGGCCGAAGAAGAGAGCGAAGCCGGCGTAGCTCGTCCATCGGTTCAGCGGCTGCAGCGGCTTGAACAGGTCGTACTCGAACGGATTCCACAGCCGACGGTTCTGGCCGGCGTAGCCGACCAGGAGCTGTCCGCCGAAGACGAGGGTGATGCCCACCACGCTGATCCAGAAGTGGGCCTTGCCCAGGCGGGTGTTCATCAAGCGCCCGAACATCTTCGGATACCAGAAGTAGATGGCCGCGAAGCTGGCCAGGAAGGACGCCGCGGCCATGGTGAAGTGGAAGTGCCCGACGACGAACATCGTGTCGTGGAGGTAGATGTCCGGAGCGGCAGCTCCCAGGTACAGTCCGGTGAGGCCCCCGAAGCCGAAGACGAAGACCATCCCCAGCGCGAAGAGCATCGGGACGGTGAGCCGGACCGAGCCCTTGTAGATGGTGCGCAGCCAGTTGAGGAAGAGCACCTCCGCCGGGATGCTGATAATCAGGGTCAGGGTGGTGAAGCCCTGCCCGAGGAGCGGGTTCATCCCGGTCTGGAACATGTGGTGGCCGTAAACCACGGCGCTGAGGACGGTCACCGCGCTCATGGCCAGCACCGTGCCCTTGTACCAGTTGGCCGGCTTGCGGCTGAAGAAGGCCAGGAGGTCGGCGACGATGCCCCAGGCCGGCAGGATGAGGATGTAGACCTCCGGGTGGCCGAAGATCCAGAACAGGTGCTGGAAGAGGATCGGGTCCCCGCCCCCCTTCACCGCCGCCGCCCCGGCGATGAAGAACTGCGTGCCGAGCAGCCGGTCCATGAGCAGGAGCAGCGCCGCCGACCCGAGCACCGGCACGAAGAGGACGTTGAGGATGGCGGTGAGGAACTGCCCCCAGACGGTGAGGGGCATCCGCATGTAGGTCATCCCCGGCGCGCGCAGCCGGATGACGGTGGTCACGTAGTTGATGCCGCCCATGATCGAGGCCACCCCGGTGACGAACACCGCGGCCACCATCAGCGTCTGCCCGCTCCCCGGGGTCCCGATGTTCGTCGCCAGCGGCGGGTAGGTGGTCCATCCGGCGCCGGCCGCGCCCAGGTCCCCGAAGAAGGCCCCGATGACCAGGAGCTGGCTGAGGGCGAACACCCAGAAGGACAGGGCGTTGAGCCAGGGGAAGGCCATGTCCCGCGCGCCGATGAGGAGCGGAATGGTGAAGTTTCCAAAGGCGCCGATGAGGATGGGCGTGATCGCGAAGAAGATCATGATCAGCCCGTGCATGGTGAAGATCTGCATGTACAGGGCTGGCCCGATCACCCCGCCCGAGGCCCTGAGCACGGTGGGCCCGAGGATGGGCACCGGCTGGCCGGGGAAGGCCCACTGCCAGCGGATCATCATCGCCAGCGTCCCCCCGACGAGCAGGAAGAGGAGCCCTGCCCAGAGGTACTGCTTGGCGATGACCTTGTGATCCAGCGACCAGATGTACCGGCGGAAGAAGCTGGTGGGCGGATGGTGGATGGGCTGCAGGGCCTCGATGGCCTGGCGGCTGAGGGCGGCTTCCTGGGCGGTCATTCGAGCCTCGAGTGCTCGGCCCAGTCCCAGCCCCAGTGCGCTTCCACGTCCTTGGGGTCGTAGGCCCGAGCGGCGTTGACGGAGGTGACGCGGGCCCAGCGGTCGAACTCCGCTCGGGGAAGGACGGTCACCGTTCCGCGCATCTTGTAGTGGTTCGCCCCGCAGTGCTGGGCGCAGATGATCTCGAACACCCCGGTGTCCTTGGGCTGGAACCACATCCGGGTCACCGTGCCGGGAATGGCGTCGACCTTCATCCGCATGCTGGGCACGTTGAAGCCGTGGATCACATCGGTGGAGGTGACCTGGAAGATGACCGGCGCTCCCTGCGGAACGACGAGCTCGTTGAGGACGACGATGTCGTCGGGGGTGTTGAACTTTCCGTCCGGTCCGGCGTAGCGAGCGTTCCAGGCCCACTGGTGGGCGTTGATCTCCACCCGCACCGCGCCTGGCTTCTTCTCCGCTCCGGCGAAGTCGAAGAACACGCCGTGCATGAAGGTGGTGCTGTGGTAGAGCAGGTCGCCGTCGACGACGACGAAGATCAGCGCCGCCACCAGTGCCGTCCAGCGCCAAGACTTGGAGTCGGCGCCGTGGTCGAAGAGCGCCTGGTGCATCGGTCCATGCTTCACCACCGACCAGACCATCCAGATGACCATGAGCACGAAGAGGATGGACACGAAGACGGTGGTCGACTGGATCATGTCGTCGATCCGCCATCCGGACTCCGAGGCGTCGGGAGGCAGATGGATCGCGTCGAACGGGCCGCCGAGCGAGGCGAGGAGGAGAGGAAGGGTGGAAGCCATCTCTTGCACGACCTCCGGTCTGGTCACTCCAGGCGGCGCACCACCCGGGCGATGACCGCCGCCACCAGGTAGGGGACGGTGAACATCAGCGGGAGCAGGGCCGCCACCCGCGAGGGGCCGGTCTGCGCGCACACCGGGCAAGCCAGGAGCACAAGCCACCCCAGGCTCACGTCGACACCCAGCCCGCCGCGCGCCACACCGCGTCCGCCACCAGCACCAGCGCGTAGACGGCGGCGATGAGGAGCGGGACGGCCACCAGCTGCTTCATGGTCCGGGTCTCGCTGCCCAGGCCCATGGCCACCAGGGCGAAGTAGGCCGCCTGGGCGATGACCAGGACCAGGAGCACGCCGGTGACCAGGCCGCGCGACCCGTGGGACATGGCCACCACCACCTCGAGCCCGGTGAGGACCACCAGCACCCCGAGGATCACCCAGGTCTGCGCCGGCGTGAGGTGGTGTCCCTTCGCCGACCCTGCATCCGCGCTCACGGTGAGCTCCCGGTGGGGATGAGATACACGAGAACGAAGACGATGTTCCAGACGAAGTCCACGAAGTGCCAGAACAGGCCGAGCAGCTCGACCTCGTTGGCGCTCACCGCCCGGCGCAGATTCCGCGCCAGGGTCACCAGGAGGTAGAGGGTCCCGGCCACGACGTGCAGGCCGTGGAAGCCGGTGATGACGTAGAAGGTGCTCGCATAGGCCGACTGGCCGAAGACGAGCCCCTCCTTGAGCAGCCCGGGGTGGAGGATGCCCACCCATTCCGCGTACTGGCCGATGAGGAAGAGCAGGCCGCCGAGGGCGGTGACCGCCAGCCAGCGGGAGGTGGCCTGCCGGTCCCCGGCCGACGACGCGTCATAGGCGCGGATGATGGTCACGCTGGAGACGGCCAGCACCAGCGTGAGCAGCGCGGTGAAGGGGATGTTTAGGCCCGGCTCGCCCGGGTGGCGCCAGACCGGGCTCTCCGCCCGGAGGATGCCGTAGGCGAGGAGGAGCCCGGCGAAGGAGAGCCAGTCGGAGAGGAGGAAGATCCACATCGCCAGCTTGGCTGGGCGCGCGGATCCGAACTGGCGGTCCCGCGGCCAGACTGCCGGCGCTGCGTGACCAGGGGCCGCCAAGCTCAATAGTGCACCGCGATGTTGTACTCACTGCCCGCCGGCTGGCGCAGCGTGAGGATGTAGTGCACCAGGTCCCAGGCCTCCTGGGGGCTGATGCTGTCGCCGAAGGACGGCATCGGGCTGCCGTTCACTCCGGTCATGAAGGTCCGGTAGAGGTCGGCGTTGGTGTTGCCGCACTTCCGGTTCGGGCTGGCGACGAAGTTGAACGGCGGGTCGGGGAACCCCCAGTCGTCGCGGAGGGTGGGCACGGCCGGACCGTCTCCCTTTCCGTTGGGCCCGTGGCACTTCTCGCACTGGTTGTTCTTCCACACCAATGCGCCCCGCTTTCGCGAGGCCTCGTCGTCGGCTGGCTCGGGCGGGATGACGATCGGCGTCCCGGGCGCCTCCTCCTTCCACTTCGGGGAGAAGGTCTTGATGTATTCGATGACCGCGCGGAGCGAGGGCTCGCCGAGGACTGCCCAGGGCGGCATGTAGGTGTGGAAGAAGCCGACGTTGAGCGTGCGAAGGAGGTCCTCGTTGACGGGGAGCGTCCCGCTCGGCGTGGAACGGCACTTGAACACGCCGGAAGTGAAGTCGCGCGGACGCGGCTCGAGCCACTGCGCGGAGTAGCCCCGCCCGTCGCCGAGCTCCCCGTGACAGGAGACGCAATTGCGGGTGTAGACGGCCTCGCCCTTCCTGGCCAGGGCCTGGTCGATGGGAACCGGCTTGGGGGTGGTGTCCGTGGCGCCGGTGAGCAGGGCCAGGCCGGCGATGCCGAGGAGAGCCGCGATCTGGGGTCGGTGCAGAGTCATCGGTCGTTCCTCTAGTAGGCGAAGTCGATGCCGAGGAGGAGGGTCGTTCCCTGGGGCGGCCCGACGCCGGACGGGAGCCCCCCGGTGGTGGTCGCCGCCTGGCTGAACTCCGCGTGGAGCGCTACCCCGGCACGGCTGGTGAGCTCGATGTAGTAGCGGACGAGCAGCCCCCAGGAGTCGTAGTCCCCGATGGCGTGGGAGAAGTCCGTCGAGCCCTGCTGCAGGGTGGCGATGCGCTGGTACATGAAGCCCAGGGTGAGGAAGGGCGAGGGGGTCCAGGTCAGCTCGGCGAAGCCGCCCATCCACTGGGCGCTCTGGGTCGGCGTACCGTCGGAGTTGAAGCCGCCGTTGATCAGCGCAGAACTGTCGCTCCCGAACATCACCGCGCCGTCGAGCGTGAGCGGGTTGACCGCGCTGAGGAACTGGAAATGGAGCTCACCCCCGATGCGGTAGTAGTTCTGCATCGAGTAGCCGGTGCCGCTCACCGGTGCCGTCCCGGTCGGGTCGTTCAGGTACCTGGTCGCCTGCCAGCCCGCCGCACCGAAGACTCCCGGCTCGATGGAGACCAGGAAGTCGTTGCCGGTGAGATGGAAGTACTGCACGTGCCCCCACAGCACCGGGTTGCTCACCCAGTTGGCAGAGAAGAGCGGCTGGCCGCCCTCGTTGGCCAGCTGGACCGAGTAGCGGAAGTTGCTCAGCTCGGAGTGGCCGTACACCTCCACCCCGGCCTGGTTGTCGCCGGGGGAGTAGGTGACCGCGGTCCCCTGGGCCTGGAAGAAGTAGATCTGGTGGGGCACCGTCAGCCAATAGGTACGGTGCTCGTCGACGGGGAGGTCGGGCGAGGCCTTGCCCACCCGGACGTTGAGGAAGGGCGTGCCGAACAGGCGGGTGAAGCCCACCCAGGCCGATTCCAGGTCGCTGTCCTCGATCGCACCGGGCGAGGTCTGGAAGCCTGCCCCCGCCAGCGACGGGGTGTAGACGACGAGGAAGTTGATCTGCTCCCCCAGCGTCCCGGCGGTGAGGATGTCCAGGCCGGCGAATCCGAAGGTCCCGGTCTGGGTGGTGGTCAGACCGTTCGGATTGCTCGCCGTCGGCTGGACGGGCACGTCCGTCTGGGCCAGGTACTGGTAGCCCACCGTGGTCCGGAAGGCGAGCGGCCAGTAGGTGCCCGGTTGGGTCACCGGATTGTCCCGCTCCCGGTTCATCCGGTAGCCGTTGTCCCGGAACTCGATGCCGAAGCGGTTCAGCCGCGGCCAGTTGGTGTGACAGACCGAGCAGGCGACCCCGTACTTCCTTGCAAACGCGGGGATGGCGCCGGCGGACGTGGGGAGCAGCACCGCGCCCAGTGCGACCAAGACCGCGACGAGTGACCCCCGGCTTCCCATGAAGTCCCCTCCTCGTTCCTCGGAAGGGTCGGAGGAGACACGGTCCGATCTCGCCTTGCAATTCTTAAATTTTGCATTAAGCGACCTACTGGCGAAAAAGATTGATTGCGCGATGCGGCGGGGCTGCCGCCGCGTTCAGCGGCCGAAGTTGAGAAGCAGATTCAGTTGCGCCACCAGCCGGTCGACGCCCTCGGGCCGCTCGAGGCTCTCCACCGACCGCACCCGCCCCTGGCCGTCGACGAGCGCCACCGCTGCGCCCGAGTCGAGCATGGCCGCCCGCGCCGGCTGCAGCCCGCCCACCGCGGCGAGGAGCGACGATGCGCCGGGGCCGCCGGCGACGCGCCACTGGCGCGGGTTGGCGTGGTGGCGTGCCGCCTCGTGGCCGAGGTCGACCAGCGGCGCCCTCCCCTCTACCGTCACCGAGAGCAGGCCGGCCGCGGGTCCGACGTTTCGGAGCCGGTACTGGAGGCGCTCGAGGGCGGCGGTGAGGCGCTCGGCGCAGGCGACGCAGCCGGTGTCGACGAATCCCACCACCCAGACGCGGCCGGCGAGCGTCCCCCGGTCGATGCGCTCACCGTCCGGAGCGGCGAGCTGGAAGGGCGGAAGCGTGCCCAGCACCGGCGGCGGCTGGGGCGGCCGGCGCAGGAGGCCCGAGGCGAGCGGCACGCCGGCCAGCACCGCCACCAGCACCGCCCAGAAGAGAGGGCGGCCGACCAGGCGCGCCACCCGGGCCTGGGCCCAGCGCGCGGCCGAGGCGGCCAGGAGCGCTCCCTACTTGATCTTCGCGTTGAAGGTCACCTTGTCGCCGCCCTTGACGGTGACCGACCCGATCTTCGGGCCGCCCACCTCGTGGAAGGTGGCGATCTGGTAGGTGCCCGGCGGGACGTCCTTGATCTGGAAGGTTCCGTCCTTGGCGGTGATCACCGCGTACGGATTCTCGGCCGAGAAGATCGCCCCGCGCATGAAGTTGTGCACGTCGCACTTGAGGGTGATGCCGCCCCCCTTGGTGACCTTCTTCGGCGTCACCGATCCCTGCTTGGGCTGCGCGAAGTTGAACACCGTGGACGTGCCCAGGTAGGAGTGCACGTTGTGCAGGATGGGGTCGCTGTTCTTCACCTGCAGCTCGGACCCCTTGGCGATGATCTGGGTGTGTGGCAGGTAGTGGCAGCCCTTCTGGTCGAGGACCGGCTGGCTGGGCAGGTCCATCTTCTTCCCCGAGGAGATGTCGACCAGGTAGACGACGACGTTCTCCACTCCGCCGTCGGCGGACACCGACCAGGCATCCTCGAGGCGGCTCGTCCCGCACGTCCCGGGGTCCTGGGTGATGGTCAGGTTCTCTGGCTTGGGGGCGGTGCCGTCGTAGGTGACCTTGCCCACGATGGTGCCCCCGTTGGTCACCGGAGCCTCGGTGTAGTCGGCGGCGGCGAGCGTGGACCAGAGGAGGGAACAGAGCACCAGACGCTGCGTGCACGAAAAGCTCATCGCGGGTCTTCCTTCCGTTGGAGAACGGGGCGCGGAGCGTCTGGGGTTTCGACTTTGACTGTCAAGTGCGATCGCGACGCGACGGCATCGCTATCAGATGAACTGATGTCTATTTTTGCAGCTGATTCTCACCAGCGGGCGTCCGCGTCCCCGCGTCCCCCCGCGTCCAGCGCGTGACGCGACGGCTCAGCGCCTCCGCCCCCGCCGCCGGCGGCGGTCTCCCCGGGGGCGGCCGTGCTGCGCTCGGTCCTTCCCTCCCTGCCGTCCCGCCCTCACCGCCTTCGGCGGGCGCTCGGCGGGCACCGGCCCCGAGCCCGGGCCCCAGGCGACGAGCTCGAAGTCGAGCTGGCGTCGGGCGAGGTTCACGCTGCGCAGCCGCACGGTGGCCGGCTGCCCGATGCGCACCCGGCGCCCGTCCCCGAGCACCAGGGCATGGAGCCGCTGGTCGAGGCGGATGCGTCGGCCCAGCGACTCGGCTCGCACCAGCCCCTCGACGTGCTCCTCGTCGAGCTCGACGAAGGCGCCGAAGTCGGCCACCCCGGAGACGGTGGCCGGGAAGGCTTCCCCCACCCTCCCCTCCATGAGCAGCGCGGCGTAGAAGGACGTCACGTCGCGTTCCACCTGCATCGCCGCGCGCTCGCGCTCCGAGGCCCGGGCCGCCATGGCACGCAGCCCGGCGCCCTCGCGCGCCAGCTCGGCGGCGCTCCGCTCGCGCCCCGCCCGCTGCCAGTGCGCCCGCAAGAGCCGGTGGACGAGCAGGTCCGGGTAGCGGCGGATGGGCGAGGTGAAGTGCAGGTACTCGTCGGCGGCCAGCCCGTAGTGACCCACCTCGTCCGGCGAGTACACGGCCTGCATCATCGAGCGGAGGAGGACCTGGTTCAGGGCCCGCTGCTCAGGCTTGCCCTCCAGGGCCTGGATGAAGCGGTTGAGCTGGAGCGAGCTCGGCTGGCGCCCGCCCGGGACGCTCAGGCCGTGGGCCCGGGCGAGCTCGGCGAACGCCTCCAGCTTCGCCTCGTCGGGCTGGCCGTGGAAGCGGTACACGGCGGGGACGCCCTCTCCCTGGAAGAAGGCCGCCACCGCCTCGTTCGCGGCGAGCATGCACTCCTCCACCAGCCGGTGGCTGTCCTTGCGCTCCCGCCGCTCCATGCGCACCGGCCGCCCGCCGGCATCGAGCACCACCCGCGTCTCGGGGAGGTCGAAGTCCAGCGCCCCACGCTTCTCGCGCATGCGGCGGAGCGCCGCGGCCAGCGCCGCCAGCCGTCGGAACAGCTCCCGGAAATGGACGCGCTCCAGCACCGGCTCGCCGTCGAGCACGGCCTGGACCTCGTCGTAGGTGCAGCGGGCCTTGCTCCGCATCACCGCCGGATAGAGCTGGGCGCGCCTCCGCCGTGCGCGGGCGTCGAACTCCATGTCCGCCACCAGGCAGAGCCGATCCTCGTTGGGGCGGAGTGAGCAGATGCCGTTGGAGAGCCGCTCCGGGAGCATGGGGAGCACCCGGTCGGGGAGATAGACGCTGGTGCCCCGGTGCAGCGCCTCGGCGTCGAGGGCGGTGCCCCGGCGGACGTAGTGGCTCACGTCGGCGATGGCCACCAGAAGGCGCGTGCCTCCGGCCACTGGCTCAGCCCAGACTGCGTCGTCGAAGTCGCGCGCGTCGGCGCCGTCGATGGTGACCAGGTCCAGCGCACGCAGGTCGCGCCGGCCCTCGTCGCGCGCCTCCTCGGAGGAGACCCAGACCGGGATGCGGGCCGCCTCGTCCATCACCTCGGCGGGGAAGTGGTCGTCGAACCCGCGTGCCAGCGCCAGGCCGAGCACGGTCTGTGAGGGGTCACCCGGACGGCCGAGCGACCCCATCACCTCGCCCCGGAGGCCGTCCTCCCCTCCCGGGGCGGCGAGCCGGACCCTCACCACGTCTCCCTCCCGGGCGAGCTGGGTGGGAGGGACTCGCACCGGACCCGGAAGGTTGGTGTCGTGGGGACGGACGAGCGCCACGTCCCCGGCCAGCTGGTAGGTGCCCACCAGCTCCCGGCGCTGCCGCTCGAGCACCTCGAGCAACTCGCCCTCCGTGCGGCCTCCCCGGTGATGCAGGCGAACCCGCACCAGGTCGCCGTCCAGGGCGCGCGCCGCCTCCCGCGCGGGCAGGAAGACGTCCTCCTTCTCGCCCACGTCGACGAAGCCGAAGCCGCGCTCGTTAGTCTGGAGCCGCCCCTCTTTCACCCGGGCGTTCTGCGGCCGTGAGCGATGCGCGGCCGATTGGGACTGGAGCCTCGGACGCTGGCCTCCTCCGCGAGTCCCCTGCCGGCGTCTCTCCTTACTTGGCATGAGGCAACCGGTCAGAAGAGGATCGACATCTGGAATGCGCCTGGAATCACTGAGAATGCCCCGATCAAGGTACCCACACCACGCCGCGTCGCGGCCGGCTCAGGCCTTCACCGTGACCGTGAGCCGCACCGTCTTGTGGACCTGCGCCGGGGCGAAGGCCTTGGCCAGGAAGAAGTCGACGTCGAAGACGCCGGGGTTGCGCGGGGTGAAGAAGAATTCCCTGCGTCCGGGCCCGGTCGTCGCCGGGTGGAAGACTGCCTCCCGGAGGCCGACGCGCTTGGCCATGGTGGGCTCGATGGCCCAAATGTGGCCGCTGCGCTCGGGCAGGGTGACGCTCAGCCCGTTGTTCATCTTCACCTCCAGCGGACCGTCGACGTCGTTGCCCTCCACGCTGAGCACTTCGAGGTTCTCGCGGGAGACGCTGCGCACTTCGGGCGGGCGGAGCTCGACCGCCTCCACGTTGACTCGGCCGCCCCAGCCGGAGGTCTTCTCCAGCACGCCCGAGACCTGGACCGGATGGCCGATCGCCCTGCGGAGGGACTTGGCCAGCTTGCCCTCGAGGAGGAAGGAGACTTGCTGGCGGGTCCCGGCGTTGGAGACCACCAGCACGTAGGAGTCGCCGGTCATCTCCAGCGCTCCACGCAGCGTGGCGAATCCGCGCATCCCCGCGCCCATCCCCGGGTTGGAGGCCTGCTCCAGCTCACCGGGCGACAGATAGCTCAGCTTCTGCGGCGCCGGGGCAGGCTCGGCCCCCTCGGCCTCCGGCTTCTTCGCCGCGTACTTCCGCACGTCCACCGTGCCGCCGTAGTTGTGCGTCTTCTTGATCAGCCCGGTGACACTGACCTTGTGCTCGGCGTAGGCGGGCAGCACCTCCTGGTCGGGCCCCTGGAGGAGGAAGACCAGCTCGCGCTTGTCCCGGCCCACGACGTGCAGCGTGGGAAGGCCGTCCTTCACCACCAGCCGTCCCTTGAGGCTCCCCTCCCCGGTGACGCCCCGCCCCGCGGCGGCGGTGAGGATCTGCTCCATCTCGCGCCGGGTGAGCGCCTCGCCCACCGGGGGGAGCCGGGTGGCGCGCGGGCGCTGCTTCTCCACCGCGCGAGCCGGCTGGATGGGTGCGACCGGCCTCGCCGCGCGCAGGTGAGCCACCGCCTTCGCCACCCTGCGCTTGGCGCTCTTGAACAGCCCCACCTTCTTGGAAGGCTTCCTCGCCGGAGCTCTCGAGGGCCTCTTTTTCGCCCCGGCTCCGGTCCTGCCCTTCGACGTCACGCTGCTGGCCTCTAACGTGGCGTCCCTGCCCTGTCAATCTAAGTCCCTCAAAGTCCTGAAGATTCATGGCAGACTGGGGGTCGAAAGCCCATGGACCAGGCCCTGACCAGCACCGAGGAGGCGCAAAGCCGGATCCTCGAGGCCTGCCGGCCGCTCCCGCCGGAGGTGGTGAGCCTGGAGGAGGCGCTCGGCCGGGGAGCGGCCGCAGACGTGGTGGCGCACGTCACCCAGCCCCCGTGGGACAACTCGGCAATGGACGGCTACGCGGTGCGCGCCGAGGACGTGGGCCGGCCGCCCGTCCGGCTGCGGGTGGTGGAGGCCATCTTCGCTGGCCAGGTGCCCACCCGCGCGCTCGGGCCAGGGGAGGCGGCTCGGATCATGACCGGCGCTCCGGTTCCCGCCGGCGCCACGGCGGTGGTGATGCAGGAACGCGCCCGTGCCATCGCCGGGACCGGCCTCGGCGAAGTGGAGGTTCTCGAGGCTGCGGCCGCAGGAGCCA
>Ga0335085_10007892_pt1 | contig 16355 bp, 14 predicted proteins | sample Lox_Sample_45_FD_206712 | JGI IMG/M metagenome (GOLD analysis project Ga0335085, IMG submission 206712) | Soil microbial communities from Loxahatchee National Wildlife Refuge, Florida, United States - Lox_Sample_4.5 | ecosystem: Environmental > Terrestrial > Soil > Wetlands | place: USA...
TCATGCTCGCGATCTCGCCGCGGCTCACCCTCCTTTCCCTCGTGCCCCTGGCCCTCGTCTCCTGGCTGGTGCGCCACTACGGCCGACAGGTCCACGACCGGTTCGAGGAGGTCCAGGCGCAGCTCGCGGAGATGAGCGCCCTGGTGCAGGAGAGCCTGGCCGGAGCGCGGGTGGTGCGAGCCTACGCGCAGGAGGCGCACGAGGAGGCGCGCTTCGCCGCCGCGAACGAGGAGTACGTGGCGCGCAACCGGCGCCTCGTGGCGATCAGCGGCGTCCTGCACCCCGGGATCGGCTTCCTGATGGGCCTCGGCTCGCTGACCGTGCTCTGGCTGGGCGGGCGGATGGTGGTGGGGGGCGCGATCACCCTCGGGGAGTTCGTGGCCTTCGGCGCGTACCTCGCCATGCTCAACTGGCCGATGATCGCCCTCGGGTGGGTGGTGAACCTCTTCGAGCGCGGCGAGGCCTCGATGGGACGGATCCACGCGATCCTCGACGCGCGGCCGGAGATCCGGGACGAGGATCCCCTGAAGGCGGCCGAGGTGAGGGGAGAGGTGGAGTTCCGCTCCCTCACCTTCGCCTACGACGGGGTGGTGGTCCTGCACGACATCGACCTGCGGGTCCCGGCGGGGACGACGGTCGCGGTGGTCGGGCCCACCGGCTCCGGGAAGAGCACGCTGGTGAGCCTCCTGCCGCGGCTGTTCGACCCGCCGCCGGGCTCGCTCTTCGTGGACGGCCAGGACGTCCGCCGCCTCCCGCTGGAGACCCTGCGCGGGGCCGTCGGCTTCGTGCCCCAGGAGAGCTTCCTCTTCTCGGCCACCGTCCGGGAGAACGTGGCCTTCGGCGCGCGGAAGGACGTCGGCCCGCGCGCGGAATGGGCGGCCGGCGTGGCGCAGCTCGAGAAGGACCTGCGAGACCTCCCGCAGGGCTTCGAGACCACGGTCGGCGAGCGGGGGATCACGCTCTCCGGAGGGCAGAAGCAGCGCGCCGCCCTCGCCCGGGCCCTGGCAGTGGATCCGCGGATCCTCGTCCTCGACGACGCCCTCTCCGCGGTGGACACCGAGACCGAGGAACAGATCCTCCGCGGCCTGAGGGAGGTGATGCGCACCCGGACCACCTTCCTCGTGTCGCACCGGGTGTCGACGGTGAAGGAGGCCGACCTCATCGTCGTGCTCCGCGAAGGCCGGATCGTCGAGCGGGGAACCCACGACGAGCTCGTGGCCCGGGACGGCTTCTACGCCGACCTCCACCGGCGCCAGCTGCTGGAGGAGGAGATCTCGACCGGGGAGGACGCGGCGTGACGACCCCCGACGACGACGCCCTCACCCCGCAGAGCTACGACTGGCGGCTGCTGCGCCGCCTCCTCGGCTACCTTCGCCCGCACCTGCCCGCAGTGGCGGCGGCCTTCGCCCTCATCGTGGTCCAGGCCGGGGTCGACCTCGTGGGCCCGTACCTCACCAAGATCGCGATCGACCGCCACATCGCGAGGGGCGACGCGGCGGGGCTCGCCCGGGTGGCCTCGCTCTACCTCCTCGCCCTCGCCGCGGCCTTCGTCGTCCGCTTCCTGCAGAACTACATCCTGCAGATGACCGGGCAGCGGATCATGCAGGACATGCGGCGGGAGATCTTCTCCCACCTGCAGCGGCTGCACGTGGGCCACTTCGACCGCAACCCGGTGGGCCGCCTGATGACCAGGGTGACCACGGACGTGGACGCGGTGAACGAGCTCTTCACCTCGGGGGTGGTCACCGTCTTCGGCGACCTGTTCACGCTCGTGGGGATCATGGCGGTGATGGTCACCCTCGACGGACGTCTCGCTCTCGTGACCTTCGCGGTGATCCCGCTCTTCTTCGCCCTCACCAACTGGTTCCGCAAGGGGGCGCGGCAGTCCTTCCGGGAGACCCGGAAGTGGGTGGCCCGCATCAACGCCTTCCTTCAGGAGAACCTGTCCGGGATGTCGGTGGTGCAGCTCTTCCGGCGGGAGGAGAGGAACCGGGAGGCCTTCGCCGGGATCAACCGGAAGCACTACCACGCGAACATGCAGGCGATCTTCTACTACGCGGTCTTCTACCCGGTGATCGAGCTCCTGGCCGCCCTGGCCATGGCGCTCATCCTGGTCTACGGCGGCGGGAGGGTGCTCGCGGGAGGGCTGACCCTCGGGGTCCTGGTGGCCTTCATCCAGTACTCGGAGCGCTTCTGGCGGCCGATCTCGGATCTCTCGGAGAAGTTCAACATCCTCCAGGCCGCCATGGCCGCCTCGGAGCGGATCTTCGGCCTCCTCGACACGGAGGCGCTCGTGGTGAGCCCGGCGCGGCCTGCCCACCCGGCCGGCGTCTCCGGCCGGGTGGGCTTCGAGAGCGTGTGGTTCTCCTACTCCGGGTCGCCCAAGGCGCCGCCGGAAGAGAGCTGGGTGCTGCGGGACATCGACTTCACGGTGGAGCCGGGGAGGAGCGTCGCCCTCGTGGGGGCGACGGGCGCCGGCAAGACGTCGATCATCTCCCTGCTCATGCGTTTCTACGACGTTCAGAGGGGCCGGGTGACCCTCGACGGCGTGGACGTGCGGGAGTGGCCCCTGCCCCGGCTGCGCTCCTCCCTCGCCCTCGTGCTCCAGGACGTCCACCTCTTCAGCGGGACGATCGCCTCGAACGTGCGCCTGGGCTCGGACATCCCGATGGAGCGGGTCCGCGCGGCGGCCGAGGCGGTGCACGCCCATCGCTTCATCGAGCGTCTGCCCCGGGGCTACGACACGGAGGTGAAGGAGCGCGGGGCCACCCTCTCCGTGGGCCAGAAGCAGCTTCTCTCCTTCGCCCGCGCCCTGGCCCACGATCCGCGGGTGCTGATCCTCGACGAGGCGACGTCGTCGGTGGACACCGAGACCGAGCAGCTCATCCAGGACGCGCTGCGCGTCCTGCTGGGGGGTCGGACGGCCATCGTGATCGCCCACCGCCTCTCCACGGTGCAGAACGTGGACGAGATCCTCGTTCTCCACAAGGGGAGGATCCGGGAGCGGGGCACGCACCAGGAGCTGCTCGCGCGGCGGGGGATGTACTGGAGGCTCTACGAGCTCCAGTACAAGGACCAGGAGCTCCCCGCTCCGGGGGCCGCCCAGGCCACGGCTTGAACGGTCACCGACCCCGGCGGGCGAGGAAGTCCCAGGCGAGGGTGGCCATCGCGCGGACGCCCAACGGGAGCGCGTCCTCGTCCACGTCGAACCCCGCGCTGTGGTTGACCGAGGCGATGCCCTTCGCGTCGTTCCGGGTACCGAGGAGGAAGTAGAAGTAGGGCGCCTTCTGCCCGTAGAACGGGAAGTCCTCGGCCACCATCTGGGGCTCGACGCGCACCGCCCCCTTTCCGAACACGCGCTCCAGGGCGGGGATCCCGACGCTCCTCGCGAGCGCCCCGTCGTTGACCGTCGGGGGATTGCCCTCGTCCAGGAAGCGCAGGGTGGCCGTCGTGCCGTGGGCCTCGGCCACGCCCTTCACCGTGCGCGCCATGCGGGCCTTGATCTCGGAGCGCACCGTCGCGTCGTGCGTCCGCACCGTGCCGTCCATCGTCACCCGGTCGGCCACGATGTTGAAGCGGGTCCCCCCCTGGATGCGGCCGACGGTGAGGACCCTCGGCTGCCGGCCGTCGATCTGCCGCGAGACGATGAGCTGGAGGGCCTCGACGATCTCGGCCGCGATCGGGATGGGGTCGATTCCCATGTGGGGCTGCGCGCCGTGCACCGCCTTGCCCTCGACCTCGATCCGGAAGGTGTCGCTGGAGGCGAAGATGGGCCCGTCCGAGAAGCCAGCCTGCCCCACCGCCGCCCACCCGCCCACGTGGAGAGAGAAGACGGCCTCCACCTTGGGGTCGTCGAGCGCGCCCTCCTTCACCATGAGCGCCGCGCCGCCCTCCTCGCCCTCGGGCGCGCCCTCTTCGGCGGGCTGGAACAGGAGGACGACGGTGCCGGGGAGGCGCGCCCGCAACCCGGCCAGCACCTCCGCCGTGCCGAGCAGGATCGCGGTGTGGGCGTCGTGGCCGCAGGCGTGCATGACTCCCTTGACGAGGCTGCGGAACGGGAGGTCGGTCGCTTCCTCGATCGGGAGCGCGTCCATGTCGGCCCGGAGGGCGACGACCCCTCCCGGCCTGCCGCCGCGGAGGATCCCCACCACACCCGTCCTCGCCACCGGGTGGCGCACCTCGAGGCCGAGGTCGCGGAGCCGCTCCTCGACGAGATGCCCGGTGCGCTCCTCGCGGTTGGAGAGCTCGGGGTGGGCGTGGAGGTCGCGACGGACGGCCACGACCGCAGCCCGGATCCGCTCCGCGGCGGCCCGGATCTCGGCGTCGGGCGCCGCGGGCGCGGCAGCGGGGCGAGCGGCGGCCGCGGGTGCGGCGACGAGGAAAGCGAGGGCCAGCAGCATCAGGGCCTCCAGGGGAGGGAGCCATCATACGCGCAGTGGCCCGGCGGCCGCGCGACCAGGCGCTCCACCTCTTCGGGCCCCAGCTCGCGCCACTCGCCCGGCGCGAGGTCGCCCAGACCGAGCCGCCCGATGCGGACGCGGACGAGCTCGACGACCTCGTGACCGACGGCGGCGCCCATCCGGCGGACCTGGCGGTTTCTCCCTTCGGTGAGGACGATCTCGAGCCAGGTCGACCCGGGATCGGCGGGGGCGCCGGGGCGGGGCCGCGGCGTGCCGAGGACGCGCACGCGGGCGGGTCGAGTCGCCTTTCCGTCGTCGAGCGGGAGCCCCTCGCGGAGGGCGCGGAGCGCCTCGGCGTCCGGCAGGCCCCGTACGCGGGCGTGGTAGGTCTTCGGGACGTGGTGCTCGGGCGAGGTCAGGCGCTCGCCGAGCCGATGGTCGTTGGTGAGGATCAGCAGGCCGGACGTGTCGCGGTCCAGGCGGCCCACCGGGAAGACCCACCCCGGCTGGGCCGGGGCGTCCGCCGGGGCGAGCCGGCCGACGTCCCCGAGGGCGTCGTACACCGTGGGCCGGCCGCCGGGGTCCACGCGCGTGGTGACGACCCCCTCCGGCTTGTGGAGGGCCAGCACGACGCGCGTCGTCCGGTCCTCGACGCGGCGCCCGTCCACGACCAGGCGGTCGCGAGCCGGGTCGATCCAGCGCCCGGAGGAGCGCTCGACCGCGCCGTTGACCTCGACGCGGCCGGCCGCGATCCACCGCTCGGCCTCCCGGCGCGAGCAGACGCCGAGCTTGGAGAGGGCGCGGGCGAGCGAGAGGGCCGGCTTCGGCCTCAGGCCGGGCCCGGCCGCTCGCCGAAGGCGAACGTCATCTGGCCTTCGCACGCGATCTCTCCGTCCACGAGGGCCCGGCCGCGCAGGCTCCCCATCTTGCTCCGCAGGCGGAGCACCTCGCCTTCGAGCAGGACCTGGTCCCCGGCGACGACCGGGCGCCGGTAGCGCACCCGGTCGATGCCCATGAAGTAGACGAGCCGGGAGCGGTTCTGCGGCTTGGCGAGAATGAGGACCGCGCCCGCCTGGGCCATGGCCTCGGTGAGGATCGAGGCCGGAAGCGTCGGCACCCCGCCCGGCCCGGCGATGAAGTAGCGGTCGTTCGAGGTCACGTTCTTCAGGCCCACCACCCGGCGGTCGGGCTCGAGCTCGAGGATGCGGTCCACGAGGAGGAAGGGCTCGCGGTGGGGGAGGATCCCCTTGATGTCCGCGATCTCGAGGGGCATCCGCAGCGGCGTGTCGCTCATGGAGCGGCCAGTGTACACCGCGCGGCCCGGGCTGCTAGCATGCCGCGTGGCCCACCCTCCCGGCGTCCAGACCGGACCGCCGCTCCCCGGCGAGCTCCTGGCCGATCTCCTCGCCGTGGTCGGCGAGATCAACGGGGTCCTCGACCCCGACGAGCTGCTGCCCGCGATCGCCCGCCAGCTGCGCCGGATCGTGGACTACCGCATCCTCGACATCTTCCTCCCCGACCCCGAGGGCTTCCTCGCTCCCGCCCACGTCGAGGGCTACGACCCCGCCCTCGCCTCGCGGTTCCGGGTGCGGGTCGGGGAGGGCATCGTGGGGACGGCGGCCGCGGCGCGGGAGCCGGTCTTCGTCCCCGACGTCTCCCGGGACCCGCGCTACATCTCCTTCTTCCCCGGAGTCGCGGCCGAGCTCGCCATCCCGCTGGTGAGCAAGGACCACCTGGTGGGCGTCCTCAACATCGAGGGCCCGGCGGCCTCGCCCTTCACCCCCGCCGCCCGCACCGCGCTCCAGGTCCTGGCCGGGCACCTCGCGGTGGCGATCGAGAACGCGACCCTCTACCGCGAGACGCGCTGGTACACGGGTCTGCTCGCGACGCTCCACGAGATCGGCAAGGAGACGGCCTCGATCCTCGACCTCGACGAGCTGCTGCCCCGCCTGGCCGAGATCGTCAAGCGGGTGATCGACTACGAGATGTTCGGGATCCTCCTGCTGGACGAGGAGCGGGGCGAGCTGGTGCTCCGGAAGGCGGTCAACTTCGGGCCGGCACGGGAGAAGAGCCGCCTGCCGGTCACCGAGGGGCTCTGCGGGGCGGCCGTCCGCTCGCGGGAGCCGGTGCTCGTCGGGGACGTGCGAAAGGACCCGCGCTACGTGTCCCTCGTCCCGGAGACGCGCTCCGAGCTCGTCGTGCCCCTCGTGCACAAGGACCGGGTGATCGGAGTCTTCGACCTCGAGTCGCCGGCGCTCGACCGCTTCACCGAGCAGCACGTGAAGGTGCTCACGCCGCTCGCGAGCCAGGTGGCAGGGGCGATCGAGAACGCGCACCTCTACGCCCAGATCCGGAAGAACGAGGAGCGCCTGGGCCGCGAGCTGCGCATCGCCCGGGACATCCAGCACGCGCTCTTCCCCGAGGGGTCGCCCTCCGGGTCCGGATGGGAGGCCTCGGCCCACTTCCGCCCCGCCCGCGAGCTCGGGGGCGACCTCTACGACTTCTACGACATGGGGGGCGGGCTCCTCGGCGTCGCGACCGGCGACGTGGCCGGCAAGGGAGTCCCGGCCGCCCTCTACGCGGCGTTCGCCTCCGGCACCATTCGCTCCCGGGCGTTCGAGCGGCGCTCCCCGGCCGACCTCATGCAGCGGGTCAACCGGACGCTGCGCCGGCGGGGCATCGAGGGCCTCTTCTGCACGCTCGCCTACGCCCTCTTCGACTTCCAGGAGCGCTCTCTCCGCGTCGCCAACTCCGGTCTCCCCCACCCCTTCCATTACCAGGCGGCGGAGAAGCGGGCGGCACCGATCGACGTCTCCGGCCTTCCCCTCGGCACGTTCGACGGGGTGAGCTACGACGAGGTCTCGGCGGACCTGGCCAAGGGCGACGTCGTGGTGCTCTACACGGACGGCGTCGTCGAGGCCCGGCGGGGGCGCGAAGAGTACGGCCCGGAGCGGCTCCGGCGCGGCCTCGAGGCCCATGCGACGCTCGCCGCCCCCGAGCTCGGAGAACGGCTCCTCGGGGACCTCGAGAGCTTCCTGGAGGCAGGGACGCCGGCCGACGACGTGACGCTCATCGTCGTCAAGGTGCTCTGACAGCTGGACTTGCCGGGGTGGATGGTAACGTGAGCCGAATCACGCGAGGTTTCGGGCGGGTTCGGTATACTGGGGGTTTGAGCATCAGGAGCGATCCGAGTCGCGCATGAGAATCGCGTGCGTCATGGCGCTGGCCGCCCTCCCGGCTTCCGCCCCCGGGCAGGTGCTCTCTTTTTCGGCGCGCAGCGACCTCGTGGTGTTCTCGGCCACCGCGGTCGACGGCAAGGGACGGCCGGTCACGGACCTGCGGCGGGAGGACTTCCGCATCTACGAGGAGGGGCGGGAGCAGCCGATCGCCCACTTCCACGGGGGCCGCGACCTCCCGGCACGGATCCTCCTGCTGGTCGACGCCAGCGGCAGCATGAACGACACGTTCAAGATCGCGAGCTCCCGACGGGCGGCCGGGCAGATCCTCGACGCTCTCTCCCCCGAGGACCAGGTGGCGGTGGCCGGGTTCGACAGCCGCTACTGGGGAGTGGTAGCCTTCACGCGAGACCGCGAGGCCGTGCGCCGGGGGGTGGAATCCATCACCCCTTTTGGCTCTACTGCCCTCCACGACGCTCTCGACAAGGCCTCGCGGGACATCGCGAGCCACGGCGAGGGACGGCGCGCGGTCGTGGTGGTGACCGACGGCGTGGATACCTCGAGCCAGAAGACTCCCGACGAGGTGATCGCGCGCTCCCGGGCGCTCGACGTCCCGATCTACGCGGTCTCCGTCGTCTCGCCCCTCGACGACCCCTCCTCGCCCTCCTTCCTCGGCAAGAAGGCGATGGGGGAGGCCACGGCGGCCGCGGAGACGCTCGCCCGCTACTCCGCCCTGTCGGGCGGCACCGCCTTCCGGGTGAGCGACTTCGCCGGCCTGCAGCTCGCGGCCTCTCGCATCGCGGGCGAGCTCAAGCACCAGTACCGTCTCGGGTGGGATCCTCCGGCGGGCTCCCCTCGCTTCCGCCGCGTCGTGGTGCTCTCGACCCGCAAGGGGATCACCGTGCGCACCCGGAGCGGCTACGTGCCGCCGTCATAGCCATATCCCCCGGCGGCCGGAGGGAGAACATCCACCGGCCGCCCCGACAAGGAGGCCCTCGAGTGAGAAACGTGATCGTGCCGCTACTCGCGGCGAGCTGTGCCCTGGCGGGTTGCGCCAAGAAGTCCTACGTCCAGCGCGAGGTGAGCGAGGTCAGCAAGAAGGTGGACGCCGTCTCCTCCGAGGTGGAGAAGACGCAGCAGCGCGTGCAGCAGAACGAGGTCCGCATCGACGCCGTGGACAAGTCGGCCCAGAGCGGGATCGGAGAGGCCAAGGGCTCGGCCCAGGCCGCCATGGCGAAGGCCCAGGACGCCGAGAAGGCGGCCAAGGGCAAGCTCATCTACACCGTGACCCTCTCGAACGACAAGGTGCGCTTCCCGGTGAACAAGGCCGAGATCAGCGACGAGGCCAAGGCGATGATCGACGAGGCGGTCGCCCCGCTGGTCCAGGCGAACCGCGGGGTGTTCTTCGAGATCGAGGGCCACACCGACTCCACCGGCGAGGCCCCCTACAACCTGAAGCTCGGCGAGGAGCGGGCCATGGCGGTCCGCGACTACATCGCCAAGAAGCACGGCATCGCCCTCAGCCGGCTGAACGTCATCTCCTACGGCGAGGAGAAGCCGGTCGCGGACAACAAGGACAAGGACGGCCGCGCCCAGAACCGCCGGGTCGTGATCCGCATCCTCGAGTAGGAGCGGTCCGGCAAGGACGAAGGCTCCGGGCCCACGCGGCCCGGGGCCGGCGGTCGGCCCCCGGGCCGGCGAGCGGCGCCCGAATCGCGGGAATGCCGGGGGCCGGCCCGCCGTATCATTGCCGGAGGTGATGGGGCCCGAAGACTCGTTCCTGATCGCCCGGGCGCGGCGGGGAGACCTCCAGGCGTTCGAGGAGGTCGTCCGGACCTACCAGCGCCGGGTGTACGGGGTGGCCCTGCGGATCGTGCGCGCCCACGACGTGGCCGACGACGTGGCCCAGGAGGCGTTCCTGCGGGCCTGGCGGTCGCTCGACCGCTTCGAGGTGGGGCGGCCGTTCGGGCCGTGGGTGTGTCGCATCGCGGCGAACCTCGCCGTGAACCACGTGCGTTCGCCGAGGGCCCGGGAGCAGGGGCTCCCCGAGGGCCATGCCGAGATGCCGGCTCCGGACCCCAGCCCTCTCGGAGCCGTTCTCGACGCGGAGGCGCGGCGCGTGCTCGACGCGGCGGTCGGCGAGCTGCCGGCCGAGCAGCGGGCGGTCTTCGTCCTGAGAGCGGTCGAGGAGATGTCGTACGCCGAGATCGCGGAGGCCCTTTCTCTCAGCCCGGGCACGGTGATGAGCCGGCTCTTCCGGGCCCGCGAACGCCTCGCGCGGGCTCTCCGGCCCTACCTCGGCCGGGCGGCCGAGCGGCGGAAGGCGGGCGCGTCGTGAGCGACCACGAGCGCGAGCGGCTCTCCGCGTACCTCGACGGCGAGCTCGAGGTGGCCGAGCGCGCCGCGGTCCAGGCTCACCTTGCCGCGTGCGCCGAATGCGCCGCCTTTCTCGCGGACCTCGCGGCGATCGACGCCGAGGCGTCCGGGCTTCCCGCCGACGCCCCCGAGGGATACTTCGAGCGATTCCCTTCGAAGGTCATGGCCCGCCTCGAGATGGCCCGGCGGCCATGGCGGCCGCCGGTCTGGACCTGGGCGGCCGCGGCCGCCTTGCTGCTCGTGGTGGTGACGCCCTTGACGCTTCGAGAGAGGCGCGCCCCGGCGTCACAGCCTCCTGCCCCGGAGGCGTCGGCCGTCCCCCGGACGGCTCCGCTGCTTCACGAGGGACGGGGACCGGTCGCGCCGCAGCAGGAGTCGAAGGCCGCTCGTCCGCAGCCTTTGGGCGCGCCCTTCGCCGTCGCCCCCCTCCCGAGGGCCGCGAAGAGCGCCCCGCGCGAGAACCGGGCCCCGGGACCGGAGCGAGAGAAGAAGGAGGCCGAGGCTCCGCGGGAGGTCCTCGGACGACGCGGGACGGTACAGGTCGACGCGCTCACGACCGCCGACACACTCTCCGCAGGAGCGAGACGCGAGGAGCCGCTCGCGGACTCGATCGCGACCCCCGAGACCGTGGGCGGACCGCCGCCACCCGCCCGGAGCGCCGCGGCCCCCGCGGCCGCGTCCCTGGAGTCGTCGGCGCGCGCCGCGGGCCTGGCGCGCCCGGCGCCGGCCCTCGACGAGGAGGGGCGCGCGTTCCGTCGACTGGACGTGATCCGGCCGGCCTCGGTCGAGGAGTGGCGGCGCCTCCGCGAGGCGTGGCTGGCCTTTGCCGCCGCCCACCCCGGGGACCGGCGAGCCGACGAGGCGAGGGTCCGGGCGATCGAGGCGGGACACGAGGCCTGGCTCGCCGGCGGGGACGAATCCGACGGGCAGGCGTTCCGGCGGGATGCGGCCGCCTACCTGGCCGCGGCGGAGTCTCTTCAGAAGCCGCGGGTCGAGCGCCTCCTCGCGTCGCCTCGGCCCTGAAGGTCCCGCGCGCCCCGACGCCCGCTCGCCCCGACGCGGCCGCGCTCGCGGCGGCCGCGTGATAGGATGCGCGATTTCCAGGGACCGGCGAGAGGAGCGCGGCGATGCTCGTGGTGATGCGCCAGGGTGCGACGGAGGAGGAGATCCGTGGGGTGGTGCGGGCGATCGAGGCCCGGGGCTTCAAGGCGCACCCGATCCCCGGCGCGCAGCGCACGGCCATCGGCATCACCGGCAACCGCGGCGCGGTCGATCGGCCGGCGTTCGAGAGCCTGCCCGGCGTCTTCGAAGTCATCCCCGTCACCCACGCCTACAAGCTCGTCTCCCGCGAGGTGAAGCCGGAGGACACGGTCGTCCGGGTGGGTGACGTCCTGGTGGGGGGGCGGGAGTTCGTGATCGCGGCCGGCCCCTGTGCCGTGGAGTCGCTCGAGCAGACCCTCACCGTGGCCCGGGGGGTCAAGGCGGCGGGAGCGCGCCTCCTCCGCGGAGGCGCCTTCAAGCCCCGCACGAGCCCCTACGCCTTCCAGGGCCTGGGCGAGGAGGGGCTGCGCATCCTGGCCGCCGCCCGTGAGGAGACGGGGCTTCCGGTGGTGACGGAGGCCCTCGACACCGACGGAGTCGACCTCGTTGAGCGCTACGCGGACTGCATCCAGGTGGGGGCCCGCAACATGCAGAACTTCTCGCTCCTCCGGAGGTGCGGGAGGGCGTCGAAGCCCGTGCTCCTGAAGCGCGGCCTCGCCGCGACCCTCGAGGAGTTCCTGATGTCGGCCGAGTACGTTCTGGCGGAGGGGAACTACCAGGTGATCCTCTGCGAACGGGGGGTGCGGACCTTCTCGGACTTCTCGCGCAACACCCTCGACCTCGCGGTGGTGCCGGCGGTGAAGGTGCTCTCGCACCTGCCGATCCTGGTCGACCCCTCGCACGGCACCGGGCGGCGGGACAAGGTGGCCCCGATGTCCCGGGGCGCGGCCGCGGTGGGGGCGGACGGCATCATCGTCGAGGTGCACCACGACCCCGACGCCGCCCTCTCCGATGGACCGCAGTCCATCACCCCCGACGCGTTCGCCGCTCTCGTGGGCGAGCTGCGCCAGATCGCCCCCGTCCTCGGCCGCTCGCTCTGAAGGGCGCCGGTCAGTCCAGCTTCACCAGGTTCCGCTCGAGAAGGCGGGCGAAGATGAGAAGCGCCTCCTCCTCGCCCATCGGGCAGAGTTTCAGGATCGACTGCACGTCCCATTGGCCGTTCACCCGGGAGAGGACGAAGCCCTCGAAGGGATCGAGGTTCTGCTTCGTGAGGGTGGCGAGGTCCACCGCGAGGGAGGGCACCTTGTCCCGCGGGATGGCGTGGACCTCCTTCTCCCGCTGCCGCGCTTCCATCGCCGCAATGAGCCCCTTCTTCGCGTTCTGGTTGAGGCGGTCGAAGGCCAGGACCTCCTCGTAGGCCTTGAGCGCCGCCTCGTAGCGCTTCTCCTGCAGCCGCTGGTAGGCGAGGGCGAGCAGGGCCTGGATGGCGCCCACCGGGTCGGCAGCCTGGGTGTCGGCCCGCGCCTCCCCGACCGCGACGAGCCCCCGCGAGTGGAGGTCGAAGAGGAGCGAGGCGGTCTCGAAGTCGGAGCGGCGGAGCTCGAGGCTCAGCTCGGCCAGGCTCTTGCCGGCCGCGGCGAGGGCCAGGACCTGCTTCTCGACGGGGTCGGCGCCGGTGGGAGCGGGTCCGCTCACCTTGAACGTCGTCTCCACGCTGGGAAAGGCGGTCCGGATGCGCTGCCACTCGTCCACCCGTCGGATCCCTTCGAGGATGACGGGCGTCACCAGGGCCTCGAAGGTGATGAGGATGTTGTCGGGGAACTCCCCCTCCCGGAACTCGAACTGGCCGGCGGGCCAGAGGAAGAGGTCGTAGACCGTCTCCTCGGCCTTGGCCTTGAGGGCGCGCTTCAGGTCCTCCTCGGAGAGGAGCCCGTCCCCGACCAGGATCGACCCGAGGAGGCGCCCCTTCTCCTCCTGCGCCAGGAGGGCCCGGAAGAGCTGCTCCTCGGTGACGAGGCGCAGGCGGATCAGGAACTGGCCGAGCGACTCGCGGGGGTCGTTGGACCAGGAGGAGAAGATGTTGCCCTCGCGCAGGATGATGCGCTTCTGCACGGAGCGCCGCTCGACGTGGAGGGTGCCGGTCTTGCGGCCCGAGGCGATCCACTGCAGGACGTCGGGCAGGGCCATCGTCCGCAGATCGCCGCGGAGGCTCATGTCTCAGAGCCGGGGGAAGAGGCTCAGCGCTCTTCCCAGGAAAGGTCCCAGTAGAGGTAATCGCGCCAGCTGTCGGGCGTGCGGTGGACACCCAGGGTGAAGGTGAGGTGCGGGAGGGCGCTCGGCCGCCGCGGGCGCCGGATGAGACGCAGCCCGGCCTGATCGGGAAGCAGATCCCCCTTCCGGCGGTTGCACGGGATACAGCAGGTGACGATGTTGTCCCACTCCTTGCGCCCGCCATGGGCCACGGGCACCACGTGGTCGAAGGTGAGCTGGGAGGGGGAGAAACGCTCGCCGCAGTACTGGCAGGTGTGGTCGTCGCGGGCGTAGACGTTGGCGCGCGAGAACGGCACGTCGGCGAAGGAGCGTTTCATACGGACGTGACGGAGGAGGCGAAGCACCGAGGGGAGCCTCACCCGAACCGTGACGCCCCGGATCTCCCGGTCGTAGACGGCGATGACCTCGACCTTCCCCTGGAAGAGGAGGGTGATCGCTTTCTGCCAAGGAACCACCCGCAGCGGCTCGTAGGTGGCGTTGAGAACGAGCGTCTGGTCCATCGTCGCGATCGTGAAGATTGTGCCGTTCGCCTCCGGAGGCTGTCAAGGACACCCCGTTCCCGGCGGCCGCAGGTTCAGGCGGCCCGGGCCTCCTGCACGAGGGCCAGGAACTGCCGGGCCCGCTCCGTGACGAGGGTGGCCTCGCCCCGGCGCAGCGCGGCGAGGTCGACGAGGTCGGCGCCCACACCGAGGGCGGCGGCCCCCGCTTTGATGAACTCCTTGACGGTCTGCAGGTTGACGCCGCCGGTCGGGACCAGGCCGACCCGCGGGAGCGGGGCCTTCAGCGACCGGATGTAGCTCGGGCCGCCCACCGCGTTGGCCGGAAACACCTTCACGAGATCGGCCCCCGCCTTCCAGGCGGTTACGATCTCGGTCGGGGTGAGGGCTCCCGGCAGGACGGCCACGCCTGCCTCCCGGCAGGCCGCGATCGTGGAGACGTCGAGGGCGGGGCTCACCACGAACCGGGCGCCGGCGTCGATGCAGGCCCGTGCCGTCTCGGGGTCGAGGACCGTTCCCGCCCCGACGAGCGCGCCGCTCGCTCGGCGGGTCACCTCTCGGATCAGCTCCACCGCCCCCGGCACCGTCATCGTGATCTCCAGGACCGAGAGGCCGCCCGCCTGGATCGCGGCGATCGCCGCCGCGGCCTCGTCGGGCGACTGGGCGCGGATCACCGGGATGACGCCGGTCCCGGTGAGACGATCGAGGACCGCCTTCTTGTCCATGTTCCTTCCCCCGCGGGAGCCCCGGCCCCGCGCTAGCGCTGCACGCGGGCCGAGCCGCCCTTCATGACCCGCTCGACCTCGGCCAGGTTCGCCATCGTGGTGTCGCCCGGCGTCGTCATCGCCAGCGCCCCGTGGGCGGCGCCGCAGTCCACGGCCCACTGCGGGTCCTTGCCGGCCAGCAGGCCGTAGATGAGCCCGGACGCGAACGAGTCGCCGCCCCCCACGCGGTCCCAGATCTCGAGGCCGTCGTGGGCGCGAGACGTGTAGAGGCGGCCGTCGATGGAGAGGACGGCCGCCCAGTCGTTGACCGTGGCGGATCTCACGTGGCGGAGCGTGGTCGCCACCGCCTGGAAGTTCGGAAACACCGCGGTCGCCTTTTCGATCATCCTCTGGAAGTTGGCGGGGTCGAGGGCGGACAGGTTGTCGTCGAGCCCCTCGACCTCGAAGCCGAGGGCGGCGGTGAAGTCCTCCTCGTTGCCGAGCATGACGTCCACGAGGGAGGCGAGCTCGCGGTTCACTTCCTGCGCCCGCTTCTTGCCCCCGATCGACTTCCAGAGCGAGGCCCGGTAGTTGAGGTCGTAGGAGACGATCGTGCCGTGCTTCCGGGCCGCCGCCATCGCCTCCTTCGCGACGAGCGGCGTCGTCTCGGAGAGGGCGGCGAAGATCCCGCCGGTGTGGAGCCAGCGCGCCCCGTCCCTGCCGAAGAGCTCGTCCCAGTCGACGTCGCCGGGCTTCATCTGGGAGGCCGCGGTGTGGCCGCGGTCCGAGCAGCCCACCGCCGCCCGCACTCCGAAGCCGCGCTCGGTGAAGTTCAGGCCGTTGCGCGACGTCCGGCCGACCCCGTCGTCGGGGACGAAGCGGACGTACGACTGGTCGACGCCGCCCTGGTAGAGCAGGTCCTGCAGGAGGCGGCCGACGGGGTTGTCGACGAAGGCGGTGACCACGGCGGTGCGGAGACCGAAGCAGCGCTTGAGGCCGCGGGCCACGTTGTACTCTCCGCCGCCCTCCCAGGCCTGGAAGGAGCGGGCGGTGTGGATCCGCGTGTCGCCGGGATCGAGGCGGAGCATGACCTCGCCGAGGCTCACGAGGTCGAAGCGGCAGCCCGAGGCGGGCTTGGGGCTCAAGGCCATGGCGTGCGGGTCTCCACGGAGCGGCCGGGCCAGGAGCCCGGGTCCGGCGACGGTATCCCCGGCCCGGGGGGCTGTCAATGAGCCGGTCGCCCCAGGAGCCGGTCACTCCAGGAGCATGGCGTCGCCGTAGGAGTAGAAGCGGTACCCGAGCCGGACGGCCTCTGTGTAGGCGGCGAGGACGCGCTCCCGGCCGGCGAACGCGCTCACCAGGAGGAGGAGCGACGAGCGGGGCAGGTGGAAGTTCGTGACCAGGGCGCCGACGGCCCGGAATCGGAACCCGGGCACGATGACGAGGTCCGTCTCGCCGTCGCCTTCGCGGAGATGGCCGCTGGCGTCGAGGGCGGATTCCAGGGCCCGGGTGGTGGTGGTGCCGACGGCGACGATCCGCCGCCCCTCTGCGCGCGCCCGGTCGCAAGCGACCGCGGCCCCCTCCGGGATGGTGAAGGGCTCCGGGTCCACGCGGTGCTCGAGGACGTCCCGGACCTCGACCGGCCGGAAGGTGCCCGGACCGACGTGGAGGATGATCTCGGCGCGCTCCACGCCGCGGGCCCGGAGGCGGTCGAGCAGGTCGGCGGTGAAGTGCAGGCCGGCGGTCGGGGCGGCGACCGAGCCTCTCTCGCGGGCGTAGACGGTCTGGTAGCGCTCGCGGTCCGCGGGCGTGTCCGCCCGCCGGACGTACGGGGGGAGGGGCACGTGCCCGTGGCGCTCGATCGCGGCGTCCGGGTCGAGGCCGCGGAGG
>Ga0335085_10007893_pt1 | contig 16355 bp, 14 predicted proteins | sample Lox_Sample_45_FD_206712 | JGI IMG/M metagenome (GOLD analysis project Ga0335085, IMG submission 206712) | Soil microbial communities from Loxahatchee National Wildlife Refuge, Florida, United States - Lox_Sample_4.5 | ecosystem: Environmental > Terrestrial > Soil > Wetlands | place: USA...
GGCCTTCGCCATGCTCGACGGCGCGAAGCTGCTCGGCGTTGAGTTCGACGGCAACCGCCTGGGCGGACGAATCTACTTTCTTAGCCACTTTGAGCAATGGTAGCGCACGTCGCGAAGCCCGGTCGAGCACGGGGGATGATGGCCAGTGAAATTGACCGGTCTCGCGGCGGAGCGTAGAATTTTTGGAGACGAAACCGGACGAGAGGAATCGAAAGCAGGAGAGGTGACTCGATGGATTCCCCAGTGATTCTGAGCGCAGTGCGCACGGCCATCGGAAAATTCCAGGGCGGGCTGGCGCCGCTTTCGGCCACGCAGCTCGGATCGAAGGTCGTGGCGGAAGCGGTGCGGCGCGCGGAGATCGATCCGCAATCGGTGGACGAATGCATCATGGGCAATGTGGTGTCCGCGGGGCTGGGGCAGGCGCCGGCGCGGCAGGCCGCGCTGGGCGGCGGGCTGGACGCGAGCGTCGCGGCGATGACCATCAACAAAGTGTGCGGCTCGGGGCTGAAGGCGGTGGCGCTGGCCGCGCAGGCGGTGATGACCGGTGAATCGGAAATGGTGGTGGCGGGCGGGATGGAATCGATGAGCAATTGCCCGTACCTGCTGCCGGGCGCGCGGACGGGATTCCGGCTGGGGAACGCGCAGGTGCTCGACTCGATGATCATCGATGGATTGTGGGACCCGTACGAAAACTTCCACATGGGAATGACCGGAGAGCTGGTGGCGGAGAAATACGGAATCGGGCGCGAGGCGCAGGACCGGTTTGCCGTGGAGAGCCACCGGAGGGCGGTGAATGCCCTGAAGTCATGTTTCTTCGAGGCGCAGATTCTGCCGATCGAAATTCCACAGAAGAAGGGCGAGCCGGTGGTGATTCGGAAGGATGAGTCGCCGCGGGAAGATTCGACGATGGAGACGCTGGGGAAACTGAAGCCGGCGTTCAAGAAGGATGGCACGGTGACGGCGGGAAACGCTCCCGGGACGAACGACGGCGCGGCGGCGGTGGTGGTGACGAGCGAGCGAACGGCGGCGCGGCTGGGCCGGCCGGTGCGGGCGCGGATCGTGGCGCAGGCGGTGAGCGGAGTGGAGCCGAAGTGGGTGATGATGGCGCCCGTGACGGCCATCGACAAATTGCTGAAGAAAACGGGATGGGACCGCGAGAAAGATGTGGACCTGTACGAATTGAATGAAGCGTTCGCAGTGCAGGCGCTGGGAGTGATCCAGGAAGCGCACCTGAATCCGGAAAAGGTGAACGTGAACGGCGGGGCGGTGGCGCTGGGACATCCGATCGGGGCTTCGGGCGCGCGGATTCTGGTGACGCTGCTGTACGAACTGGAGCGGCGGAATCTGCATCGCGGGATCGCGGCGCTCTGTTTGGGTGGCGGAAACGCAGTGGCGCTGGCAATCGAGCGATAGTCCGAAGGTCTAAATTTCCGCAAAATAAGGGAATGAGATGAGCGGGGCAGGGGTGTGTTACTCTGCGCGGGCGGACTGTCGGAGGCGGAGCTGTGTCATCGCATGAAGTCCACAAAGTAGCGGTGCTGGGCGCGGGAACGATGGGGAACGGAATCGCGCACGTGTTTGCGCGATCGGGATTCCAGGTGATTCTGCGCGACGTGGAGCAGAAATTTTTGGACCGCGCGATGGAGACCATCGGTAAAAACTTGGACCGCGAAATCAAGAAGGGAAAAGTGGTAGAGGGGGAACGCGCGGCGATTCTGGGGCGCGTGCTGCCGGTGACGGACCTAGCGGCGATTGCGGCAGCGGATTTTTGCGTGGAGGCTGTGCCGGAGCTGGCGGAGCTAAAGACGCGCGTGCTGAAGGAGGCGGACGCGAAGCTTCGGCCGGGGGTGATTCTGGCGACGAATACGTCGTCGATCTCGATAACGCAGCTTGCGGCGGCGACCGGGCGGCCGGAGCGGTTTGTGGGCATGCACTTTATGAATCCGGTGCCGGTGATGACGCTGGTGGAGGTGATCCGCGGTCTGGCCACGAGCGATGACACGTTTCAAACGACGCTTACGCTCTGCGAGCGGCTGGAGAAAAAACCTGTGGCGGTGAATGACTCGCCGGGATTTGTATCGAACCGCGTGCTGATGCCCCTGATCAATGAAGCGATCTTCACGGTGATGGAAGGAGTGGCGACGCCGGAAGCGGTGGATGCGGTGATGAAAACGGGTATGAACCACCCGATGGGGCCGCTGGAACTGGCGGACTTTATCGGGCTGGATGTGTGCTTGGACATTCTGGAGGTTCTGTATAAAGGATTCGGGGACCCGCGATACCGGGCCTGCCCGCTGCTGAGGAAATACGTGGCGGCGGGGTGGTTGGGGAGGAAGAGCGGGCGGGGATTTTATAAGTACAGCTAGGACTGAAGAAAAAGGCTATCACGGAGGGCACGGAGACGGAGGACAGGGAGGTATCGTGGGCGAACATGAGGCGAAATAAATAGTTTGCCTTTTGTTCGCCTTTTTCGTAGGATGCCGCGGTGGGAATTCCCGGACCGGGAAGGGCCCGATGTAGTAGACTCCGGCCGCTAGAGTCTGGGGACGTAGCAGGCCGGTAAACAACAGGAAGCTGAGGAGCAGCCATGGCGGACGAAAAACAGAAGATGCTGGATTCGGCGATCAGCGCCATTGAGAAGCAGTACGGCAAGGGTTCGATCATGCGGCTGGGCAGCAAGGACGTTTTTGTGCCCGTCAGCGTGATCCCGACAGGATCGATCTCGCTGGACGCGGCACTGGGGGTGGGAGGATTTCCGCGAGGGCGCGTGATCGAGATCTTCGGGCCGGAATCGGGCGGCAAGACGACGATGGCGCTCCACGCCATTGCCAGTGCGCAGAGGCTGGGCGGGCAGGCGGCGTTCATTGACGCCGAGCACGCGCTCGACCCGGTGTACGCGCGGAGACTGGGCGTGGACGTGGACAACCTGCTGGTATCGCAGCCGGACAACGGGGAGCAGGCGCTGGAGATTACGGAAACGCTGATCCGTACGAACGCGGTAGACATCGTGGTGGTGGACTCGGTGGCGGCGCTGGTGCCGAAGGCGGAATTGGAAGGGGATATGGGCGATCCGCAGATGGGCTTGCAGGCGCGGCTGATGAGCCAGGCGCTGCGGAAGTTGACCGCCATCGTGGCGAAATCGAAGACCTGCCTCATCTTCATCAACCAGATCCGGGAGAAGATCGGAGTGATGTTTGGGAATCCGGAGACCACGACGGGTGGCCGGGCGCTCAAATTCTACTCGTCCGTGCGGGTGGACATCCGGCGAATCCAGGCGATTAAAGAGGGCGACAAGGTGGTCGGTTCGCGGACGCGCGCCAAGGTGGTGAAAAACAAGCTTTCAGCCCCCTTCCGCGAAGCGGAATTCGACATTCTTTATGGCGAGGGGATTTCGAAGGAGACGGACCTGCTGGACCTCGGGCTGGAGAAGGGGATTCTGGAGAAGTCGGGCACCTGGCTGTCGTTCGGGGGTGAACGGCTGGGGCAGGGCCGGGAGAGCGCGCGGATGTTCCTGAAGGAGAACACGGACATCGCCGAAAAGCTGGAGGGTGCGATTCGGAAGGCGCTGGGCATTGCCACCGGACCTCAGGTTGAGCCCGAGCCGGCTGGCAAGCCCACACTCGCGGCGGCGGCGCACCCGAACCCCGCGGTCAAGGCCCGCGCGGCGCGCTAAGCAGCCAGGGATTTACAACCCGACGTCGGGATTCCGGGTCTCGCAGTCCCGTTCCTGCGCCTGAATCGTGCCGGGTTAGGCCAGGCGGACGGCTGGTCGACCAGTCAGGCACCACTGTCCGACGTTTTCCTTGCCTTAGCCGCTGCATTTCCCTACACTTTGCCGAGATTTCGGCCCTCTGGGGGGCCACCGCAGGGCCAGAGATGAGAGCACGGGGAAACCACGGCGTTATACTGTCTTTGCTGCTGGCTGGCGCGGCCTGCCTGATGGTCTCTACAGGCGCGGAAGCCGCCCGAGCGGGAAAGGCAACCTCTCGAACCAGCACTCCTGCCGCCCGAACCCGCACCACGACGCACCACCGCCGGCCGCTGGTCGATCCAACCAAGGATGATGTGCCCAGTTTCGATGACCAGGTGGTGCGGCAGGTGGCTGTGGAGGCATTGGGGCATGAAGACGGGGGAGTGGTGGTGGTGGACCCCAATTCGGGCCGGATTCTCTCCGCTGTCAATCAGCCGCTGGTCTTCTCCGCGGACTATATCCCCTGTTCAACCATCAAGCCGGTCATCGCGGTAGCGGCGCTGAACGAGGGGATTCTGACCCGCGACTCAATGCTCCGAGTCTCCCGGCGCAGGTATATGAACCTGACCGAGGCCCTGGCGCACTCAAACAACCAGTTTTTTGAGTCGCTAGGCAGCCAAATGGGTTTCGCTACGGTGACGAAATACGCCCGGGAGTTCGGTCTGGGCGAGACGGTGGGCCGCGACATTCCGCAGGAACGTCCCGGGGAAGTGCCTGACGCGCCGCCGGAACGAGGCGGAGTGGCGCGGATGTCGAGTTTTGGCGAGGGCTTCCGGATCACGCCGCTGCAACTTGCGGGGGTGGCCTCGACGCTGGCGAACGGCGGGACTCTCTACTACCTCCAATATCCAAGGACGGATGAGGAGCGGCAAAACTTCGAACCGATCGTGCATCGCAAGCTGGACGTGGCGCAGCAGCTCCCGGACGTTCGCGAGGGCATGCTGGCCGCCGTGCTATACGGCACGGCGAGGAGAAGCAACGATCCCGGAGGCGATGAAATCCTGGGAAAGACGGGCACGTGTTCGGACGAAGGCCGGCGGCTGGGCTGGTACGAGTCCTACAACAACCCGAATCATCCGCAACTGGTGGTAGTCGTGCTGCTGCGAGGCTACCGGCACCGCATCAACGGGCCCACGGCCAGCGCAGTGGCTGGTAAAATCTATCGCCGTCTCCGCGAACTGAATTATCCCGCTCCCGTGGCCGCCCAGGGTGAAAAGTCCAGCCTGTCCAGCGGCGGCGGGCGTTAAACCTCAGACCGAAGCCAATCCAATCAGGGCGATCGCAGGATTCCGGGGCGTGCAGGTGTAATCACTGACCGCGGGTAACATTCTTCTGTCTGTACTCGACGAAGCAATCCGGACAAAAGGTGTGGCTGAATTCGGCGTCGGAATGACGCGACAAATATTGATCCAGGCGTTGCCATGTGGCAGCCCCATTTGAGGCGCCGTCGTCGCGAATCTTGCCGCACACACAGCAGACAGGGAGCAGCTTCTCGTAAACTTCGACGCGCTTGCGGTCGCTGAGATCGCGGATGACGATGAGGCTGGCGGGCCGGCCGTCGAAGAAAGTGCGCTCCGCTTCGATTTCGGTGAGCACCTCGGAGCCGTCACGGCGTCGCCCGCGGACCTCGGTCCGGCGGGGAACCGGTTCGCCGGCAATGCGCCTGCGGTGGAGGTCGGCCAGGCGATCGACCTCTTCCGGGGCCACCTGTTTCGACGGGTCAAGACCAAATTCCAGTTCGGGCCGCGAGTAGCCGTGCAGGTGGGCATCGGCGAGGTTGGCAAAGACCACCTTATCGTCCTGCACGATGCGGACGGCGACGGGCAGCCCTTCGAGCAACTCGCGGAAGCGGCGCTCGCTGGCGCGGAGCGCGTCTTCCGCCTGCTTGCGCACGGTCACGTCCATGCAGAAACCGATGAAGCCGGCAAGGGCGCCGTCAGCGTTCCATCGCGGAACGCCGCGGTCGAGCAGCCAGCGGTATTCGCCATCCCGGCGACGCATGCGGTATTCCATTTCATAAGACTCGCGCTTGATGACGGCCTGATCAAAGGTGTCCAGGCAGCGTTTGTAGTCCTCGGGATGAAGGCCATCGGCCCAGCCGAAATTGAGTTCCTCGTCGAGTTTGCGGCCGCGAAAATCGAGCCAGCCTTTGTTCAGATAATTGAGCTTGCCTGAGGAATCGGCCATCCAGATCATGGCCGGGGCTGTGTCCGCAAGGGTGCGAAAGAGAGCTTCGCTTTCCTGCAGGGCCGCTTCGCGGCGCTTGCGCGCCGTAATTTCCCGGATGATGGCGACAAATTGAGGTTTTTCGGCGGGGTTGAGCTGGGGAAGAGAATTCCAGGTGAGCTCGACGGGAAAGACCTCGCCCGTGGAGCGTAGAGCAAAGCCTTCGCGCGGCCCGCGGTTGAGCAAAGCGCATTCTTCGCCTGCAAGGAAGGCCGCCAGGTCTGCGGAGCGAAGCTGATGGTATTCGGGCGGAGTGAGGTCCGTGACGCGCCGTCCCTTCATCGAGCCGGGAGGGTGGCCCAGGAGCTGATGCATGGCGCGATTGGCAAACTGAATCACTCCTTCGAGGCTGCTGAGACTCGCGCCATCGCTCACGGAGTCGAGGATGGCCTCAATGCGTTTTTCCGTGGCCTTGGCAGCCTCGCGGGTAATGAGTCGCACGGCGGGCAGCACGACGGCGACAAAGAGCAGAGGAAGAGCAATAAGGACGGCCAATAGGGCGGCCGCGAAGGCGTCGACGAGCACGGAGCCGATGCGCAGGGCGTCGATAGCCACGTCGGAGACGACAAAGGAGAAAAACGTGACCGCCAGGGCCCTCCCCAACAGATGACGAGTCACGGTGGCCGCGGGATTGGCGGGGAGTCCAGTGATTGAGGCAACCGGCTTGGCTGGCGTGGACATGGAGTCTCCATCAGGCATATCGGCAGGATGGGGAGAAAAATGAACGGGGCGTGGCCGCTCCGCGGGGTGTCTGGGAAGGAACGCGGGGCGCGATTCGTATCTTTTCCCGGTGCGAGAATGGGGATAGGCTTAGCGTCGGTTGGTGCTTCCACAGGGAGAAAGAAGCGGGGCACGATGGCAAGATTCGTACGAATACTGATGGCGATGATACTTGTGGCGGGGCTGGGCGTACTGGCGTGGTCCGTGGAGGTCCGGCGAGCCAGCGAACAGGAAATCCTGCGGCAGGCGGCGCTGGCCGCGGGTGTCGCGCAGCAGATGCAACAGAGCGTTGTTCTGTTTTTCCACGGGCGCGCGCATTCCGGACAGATGTTCGCGGGAGCCCTGGCGCAGATGGGAGTGGCGCCAGAGGCGGTGGGCGGAATCCTGACTGCGGCGGGCGCCGTGTTCAACTTCCGGCATTTCCGCGCGGGGAACGAGCTGGCCGTGGGCCGCTCGGTGATGGGCCAGCTGCGTGCCGTGGAGTACCGCATCGATCCGGAGCATGAATTGTGGGTGACACCGGAGGCGCGGTCGTTTCATGCGGAAATCAAACCGATTCCGATCACCACGAATGAAGAAGGGGTCGCCGGACGAGTGGATGATTCGCTGTTCAACGCGGTGACGGACGCGGGGGAGAAACCCGAGCTGGCGCTGGCGCTGGCGGACATTTTCGGTTGGGACATCGACTTCAACACGGATACGCGGCCGGGCGACACGTTCCGGATCGTGGTGGAGAAGAAGCGCTACACGAACGGTTCGCTGGCTCTCTACGGGCGCATCCTGATGGCGGAATACGTGAACGCGGGCCGGCGCTACCAGGCGGTTCTGTTCCACGACGCGGAAGGGCACCCGGCGTACTACGGAGCGGACGGGAAGGCTCTGAAGAAAGCGTTCCTGCGCTCGCCGCTGCAATTCCACGCGCCCATCACGTCGCATTTCAGCTACAGCCGGTTTCATCCCATCCTGAAAATTTACCGGCCGCATTTGGGCATCGACTACGGCGCGCCGGAAGGTTCGCCCGTGCAGACGATCGGGAGTGGGCGTGTGATCTTCGCCGGCCGGAGCGGGGGCGAAGGAAACATGGTGCGCATCCGGCATACAAACGGGTACGAGACGATGTACCTGCATTTGTCGCGAATCCTGGTGCATACGGGAGAGCCCGTAGTGCAAGGCCAGCGCATCGGACTGGTGGGCCACACGGGGCTGGCTACGGGACCGCATCTGGATTTCCGCATCAAACAGAACGGGGCGTTCCGCAATTTCGAGACGCTGAGATTGCCGCCGGCCGAACCCGTGTCGCGAGCGCAACTCTCGCAGTTCGTTGCCGACCGCGACAGATGGATCGCGCTGCTGCCGTCGGCGGGCACTCAGGTGGCGCGGGCAGCGACCGGGGGCACGCCGGGAAATCCGTAGTGATTCCAGGTTGTGTGCACATCACAACCTGATGTGATTTCGCTCACAATCCGCTTTCGCCGGATGTGCTATTCTAGTTTTTGTTGCTGGAAGCCGCGCGGTCTTCTGTCCAGCCAGAAAGTCGTGCCGTGCGGCCTGGCGGCGTCCTCGACCGGCAGGAAATTCGAAGCCGAGTTGCGGTCCCCGAAGGAAACCTAATCCCGGCGGGGGGAGTCGAACGGAATCAGGGGAAGAGTGAAGCCATGTCCACCTTAGTAGAATCTCCGCAAACGAAATCGAAACGGGAAGTGATCGACCGCGCGGTAATCCGGTTTGCCGGCGACTCCGGCGACGGGATGCAGGTGACCGGGAGCCAGTTCACGAACACGGTCGCGCTGTACGGAAACGACATTGCGACGTTTCCGGACTATCCGGCGGAGATCCGCGCTCCCGCGGGAACGATCCCGGGGGTGAGCGGATTCCAACTGCACTTCTCGTCGAACGAGGTGTATACGCCGGGCGACGCGGTGGACGCGCTGATCGCGATGAATCCGGCGGCATTGAAAGTCAACCTTGCCGAACTGAAGGCCAACGGCATCCTGATCGTGAATTCGGACAGCTTCCAGGAGACGGACCTGCGCAAGGCGCAGATGGAAACCAACCCGCTGGAAGACCATTCGCTGGACAAATACCGGCTCTTCCCGGTGGAATTGGAGCGCCTGACGAAGCTGGCGCTGGAAGAAGTGAAGATCGACGCGAAGGCCAAGTCGCGCTGCAAGAATTTCTTCGCGCTGGGAATGTGCTACTGGCTATACAACCGGTCGATGGAGCCTACAGTCCGGTGGATCGAGGAAAAATTCCACAACAAACCGCTGCTGGTGGAAGCGAACAAGTTGGCGCTGAAGGCCGGATATTCCTACTGCGAGGCCACCGAAGCGTTTCAGATCAGCTACGAAATTCCCCCGGCGCACCTGAGTCCGGGCATCTATCGCAGCATCAGCGGAAACCAGGCGCTTGCGCTGGGCTTCGTAGCGGCAGCGGAGAAGGCCGGGTTGACGCTGTTCCAGGGCAGCTATCCGATTACACCCGCGTCGGACATCCTCCACGAGTTGTCGCACTACAAGGATTTCGGAGTCATCACGTTCCAGGCGGAAGACGAGATTGCGGCGATCACGAGCGCGATTGGCGCGGCGTATGCCGGCGCGCTGGCAATTACCACCACCTCGGGGCCGGGGATGGCGCTGAAGACGGAAGCGATGGGCCTGGCCGTGGCCGTGGAGATTCCCCTGGTAATTTGCGATATCCAGCGGGGCGGGCCTTCGACCGGACTGCCGACCAAAACGGAGCAAGCAGACCTGCTGCAGGCGCTGTTCGGCCGGAACTCCGAGGCGCCGATTCCGGTTCTGGCGGCGTCCACGCCGGCGGACTGCTTCTGGACCGCGGTGGAAGCGAGCCGGATCGCGATCAAATACATGGTGCCGGTGATCGTGCTGTCCGACGGCTATCTCGCGAATGGAGCGGAGCCGTGGCGGATTCCTAAGGCTTCGGAAATTCCGGCGATTCCGGTTCATTTCGCCACCGACCCACAGGGTTTCCTGCCGTACAAGCGGGATCCGAAGACGCTGGCGCGGCCATGGGCCATTCCCGGCACTCCGGGACTGGAACACCGCATCGGCGGCATTGAAAAGCAGGATGTGGTCGGCAACATCAGCTACGAGCCGCTGAACCACGAGAAGATGGTGCGCACGCGCGCGGCAAAGGTGGAAGCCATCGCGCAGGACATTCCGCCGGTGGCAGTGGACGGAGATCCCGAGGGAGAACTGCTGGTAGTTTCTTGGGGCTCGACGGCGGGATCGATTGCTGCGGCGGTGAAGGCGCAGCGGGCACGGGGCACGAAAATGGGGCACGTGCACTTGCGGCACCTGAATCCGCTGCCGGGGAATATGGGCGACGTGTTGAAGCGCTACAAGAAAGTCCTGGTGCCGGAACTGAACATGGGCCAGTTGCTGTGGGTGCTTCGCGCGAAGTACCTGGTGGACGCGCAAGGATTGAACAAAATTCAGGGCCGGCCGTTCCGGCAGGCCGAACTGGAAGAAAGATTCGCCGAAATTCTGGGCAAACGGGAGAGAGTGCAATGAGCACCGCAACGCTGCCGCCACCGCTGACGCGAAAAGATTTTCAGACCGACCAGGAGGTGCGCTGGTGTCCGGGATGCGGCGACTACGCCATCCTCGCCGCGGTGCAATCCGTGTTTCCGGAGCTGGGCATTCCCCGGGAAAAGTTCGTTGTGGTGTCGGGCATCGGCTGCTCCAGCCGGTTCCCGTACTACATGAACACGTTCGGGTTCCACACCATCCACGGGCGCGCGCCCGCGGTGGCCACGGGTATCAAGGCCATCCAGCCGGACCTGGAAGTGTGGGTGGCCACCGGAGACGGCGACGCGCTGTCGATCGGCGGAAACCACACGATCCACCTGCTGCGGCGGAACGTGGGCGTGAAGGTGCTGCTGTTCAACAACCGGATTTACGGCCTGACAAAGGGACAGTACTCGCCGACCTCCGAATTCAACAAGAAGACGAAGTCCACACCGTTCGGCTCGATGGACCGGCCGTTCAATCCGGTGTCGCTGGCGATCGGTTCGGAAGCGACGTTCGTGGCGCGGTCGGTGGACGTGTTCCAGTCGCATCTGAAGGACACGTTGAAGGCGGCGGCGAAGCACCGCGGTTCCGCGTTCATCGAAATCCTGCAAAACTGCAACATTTTCAATGATGGCGCGTGGACCTCGCTGACGGAGAAAGACGCGCGCACCGAGCATGTCCTGGTGCTGGAACACGGCAAGCCGCTCATTTTCGGCAAGAACCGCGACAAAGGAATCCGCCGGAAGCCGGACGGTGACATTGAAGTCGTGACACTGGGGAACGGGATTAAGCCGGAAGACCTGGTGATCCACGATGCGCACCAGACGCGCGCGTCGTACGCCTTCCTGCTGTCGCACATGGAGCACCGGCCCGGATTCCCGACTCCGATCGGTCTGTTCCGCTCCTGGGACGACCTGCCCCGCTATGAAGATGTGATCCAGGATCAGGTGAAGAATGTGATTGCCAAGCGCGGCCGTGGGGATCTGGACAAACTGCTGCAGACCGGCGACACCTGGGAAGTGAAGTAGCGTTGCGGCACGGCCTCCCGCTGAGGCAGCCAATTTAGATAGATCGTTCGCGATTCCGCGGGCCCGCCGCGTGAGACGGGCCACATCCACACGTATCCTCCAGTTGTGGCAAGATATCGAATAGAAGTACGCCCGTTCTTGATACCGGTGATGCCCACACTTACCGAGCAACGCGAACAGATTTTCGAGTGCTTCCGCCGCTGGGGCTACCTGGAGGCGGACCTCGATCCGCTGGGCCTGCTGCGTTTGCCCGCCGTGCAGGAGCTGGAAGGGGACACGGAAGAGCATCAGGCGGCGCGCGGTTTTTATTGCGGGACGGTTGGTGTGGAGTTTGCGCACATTCTGGACTCGAAACGCCGGCAATGGATTCAGGAGAGGATGGAATCGGCGGCGGCTGCGCCGGACCGCGCGCGGATTCTGGAGCGGCTGACTTCGGCGGAACTGTTCGAGCAGTTCATCCAGGCGCGCTATCCCGGAGCAAAGCGGTTTTCGCTCGAGGGCAGCACGGCGGTGATTCCGTTTCTGGACCAGGTGCTGGAGACTGCGGCGCGATTTGGCGGCGAGCATGCGCTGGTGGGGATGAGCCATCGCGGGCGGCTGAACGTCATCCTGCATACGGCGGGGAGGCAGGCGGCGGAGATTTTCGCGGGGTTCGAGGACGTGGATCCGCGGAGCGTGCTGGGCGCGGGGGACGTGAAATATCACCGCGGCGCGACGGGAGAATTCCGTGCGCGGAACGGGCGCGAGCTGCGGATTCACCTGGTGTCGAATCCGAGCCATCTGGAATTTGTGGACCCGGTGGTGATGGGACGCGCGTATGCAAAGCAGGCCCGCGCGGGACGCGACGGAAAAAATAAGGTATGGCCCGTGGTGCTGCATGGCGACGGGGCGTTTTCCGGGCAGGGAGTGCTGGCGGAAACCCTGAACCTGGGCGGGCTGCGGGCGTATTCGGTCGGCGGGACGATTCATGTGATCGTGAACAACCTGATCGCGTTCACCACGGAGCCGAAGGATTTGCAGCCGACTCCGTTCGCTTCGGACGTGGCGCGGCGCGTGCCGATACCGATTTTCCACGTGAACGGCGAGGACGTGGACGCGGTCGTACGCGTGGCGCAGATGGCGGCGGAGTATCGCGCGGCGTTTGGGAGCGACGTGGTGGTGGACCTGGTGGGATACCGGAGGCACGGGCACAGCGAGATTGACGATCCCACGATCACGCAGCCTGTGCTGTACCGGCACATCAAAGAGCATCCACAGCTATGGAAGATCTATGCGCAGCGGGCGGGGCTGGACGCGGAGCCGGTGGCGAAACGCGTCCGTGAGTCGCTGGGCGCGGAACAGAAGGAAGCTGTGAAGTTCGCGAAAATTCCCTCGATGAGGAAGCTGCCGGGCTACTGGGCGCCGTATTTCGGCGGGCGATACAAAGCGGAGTGCGAGGTGTCCACGCCGGTCAGGGGCGAAGAGTTGCGCGCAGTGGGCGAACTGCTGACGCGCACTCCGGCGGGCTTCCACGTGCATCCGAAAGTGAAGAAGCTGCTCGATCAGCGCCTGGAAATGTCGCGCGGCGAGCGGCCGGTGGATTACGGGATGGCGGAAGCGATGGCGTTTGCCACGCTCTTGCGGCAGGGAATTCCTCTGCGGTTTTCGGGGCAGGATTCGCGGCGGGGCACGTTCAATCAGAGACATGCGGCGCTGGTGGATACGGAGACGGAGGAGCAGTTTGTAGCGCTGGAGCACATCGGCGAGAACGGGGCGTGGTGCGAGATACAGAATTCGCCGCTTTCCGAGGCGGCCGTGCTGGGCTTCGAGTACGGCGTCAGCCGGGATTATCCGGAGGCGCTGGTGGTGTGGGAGGCGCAGTTCGGGGATTTTGCGAACGGGGCGCAGGTGTTCATCGACCAGTTCATCGCCGCGGCGGAAGACAAGTGGGGACTGCTCTCCGGGCTAGTGATGCTGCTGCCCCACGGCTACGAGGGCCAGGGGCCGGAACATTCCAGCGCGCGGATCGAGCGGTTTCTGCACCTGGCCGCCCGGGATAATTTCCAGATCTGCCAGCCGTCGGACGCGGCGCAGTATTTCCACCTGCTGCGGCGGCAGGCGCTGCGGAAGTGGCGGAAGCCGCTGGTGCTGTTCACGCCGAAAAGCATGCTGCGGCATCCGGACGCGTCGTCGCCGATCGAGGCGTTCACGCGGGCGCACTTCCGTCCGGTGCTGCGCGATGCGGAAGTGAGGGACGCGAAGCGGATCCTGCTGTGCACCGGCAAGATCGGGCACGAACTGAAGGCGGAGCGCAAGCGGCGCGGCGACACGTCGACCGCGATTTTGTTTCTGGATCAGATGTATCCGTTCCCGGAGCAGGATTTGACGGACGCGCTGGCACAGCATCCTGCGGCGCATGAAGTCGTGTGGGTGCAGGAAGAGCCGGCGAACATGGGAGCGCAGTTCTTTGTACTGCCGCGGCTGGAGCGGCTGGCCACCGGCCGGGCCGTGCGTTCGGTCAAGCGGTCGGCCAGCGCGACGCCGGCCACGGGATCGGCGAAGGCGCACGAGATGGAGCAGGAGACGCTGCTCGCGCTCGCCTTCACAACCGGGAAACAGTGAATTCGAGCGTCCCCTGCGGACGCCACGGAGGCAAGTGTATGGCGGAACCAACCAAAGAAGAATTGATGGCGCGGATTGCGGAGCTGGAAAAGCAGCAGGGAACGCGGAAACGCGGCAGCCTCGAATTCCGGGTCGGAGAGAAGGGCGGAGTGAGCGTGTATGGGCTGGGGCGATTTCCCGTCACACTCTATTACGAGCAGTGGGTGCGGCTGCTCGACGCGGCCGACAGCCTGCGCGAATTCCTGGAAGAAAACAAGAGCCGGCTGAAGATGAAGGACCAGAAGTAGGACCGCCCCCAACCGCAGCAACTGCTTGTCTTATATCGCTTGACTTTTCGCTCTATCTTCGCCTAAGGTGGAGGGCGTGAGGTCTGCGTCCCCCGGAGGACGCCGGCCCGGGGAGCGAGCCATGGCTTTGACCAAGCGGCAGAAGCAGGTGCTGGATCTGCTGGTGCATTTCCAGAACAAGAAGGGCTATGCGCCCAGCTACGAGGAAATCGGCAAGGGGCTGGGGCTGGCTTCGCTCGCCACGGTGCATAAACACATCCTCACGCTGGAGCGAAAGGGCTTCATCCGGCGCGGATACAATCAGAGTCGGTCCATTGAAGTGTTGCAACTGCCGCGGCCGGTGAGGGAGGAGATTATCGAGCGCGCGGCCGTGACGGAGCTGCCGCTGATGGGGAGAATTGCCGCAGGGCGCCCGCTGGAATCGGTGGAGGACCGGGAAACGATTTCGCTGTCGGACTTTACGCGGTCGAAAAACGTGTTTGTGCTGCGGGTAAAGGGCGAGTCGATGGTAGACGACCACATTCTGGACGGCGACTACGTGGTAGTGGAGCCGACGCAGGTGGCGAATAACGGGGAAATCGTGGTGGCCCTGGTGGGCGGGGACGAAGCGACGCTGAAACGGTTCTACCGCGAAGGCGCAGGCCGCGTGCGGCTCCAGCCGGCGAATGCGGAGATGCAGCCAATCCGCGTGGCGGCGAACGACGTAAAGATTCAGGGCAGGGTCCTGGGAGTGCTTCGCAAGTACTGATTTTACAGGACGGGACCGCGGGCGGCGTTTTCTACGAGGATCCTGCGCAGACCGGCCTGCAAGGCCACTACACCCCGTATCTCCTAGTCCGCTTTCTCCACTTACTGCTTGCTCCGTGCCCCCGGCGGGGATAGATTCGCTCTTCCCGGCCGACTCTGGTGAGGAGGCACATAGATGAGCACATTCGATCCAAGCCGTTCGATTCCCGCTGCCGCAGGTGGACAAGCGCGGATAGGCCCGAGCGTGCAAGTGAAGGGTGAAATCAACGGCAGCGAAGATCTGGAAATCCACGGGAGCGTGGAGGGCACGGTGTCGCTCGATGAGCGGCGGCTGACCATTGGACCGACGGCGAAGGTAAGCGCCGATCTATCCGCGCGCGAAATTGTCATTTACGGCAGCGTGAAGGGAAATCTGAAGGCCAAGGACCGGATCGAGATTAAGAAGGATGGGTCGGTGGTCGGCGATCTCTCTACAGCACGCATCATGATTGAAGATGGTGCGTACTTCAAAGGCTCGATCGAAATTGAGAAGGGCGCCGAAGCGCAGCGGGCCAAAGCCCAGCCCGCCCACGCCGGATAGTCCCAACCGGGCGACACACAACTCGGAAGTTTCTTTATGCCGACGATTCTCCCGTGGGCCGCACTCCGCCGCGTTGACTTCACCGGGCGGTTTTAGTACTCTGGCAAATTGTCTCTACAGGGAAAGGTGTGACTGAGCGATGCGAACGTATGTTCCCTCGGGCGGACGTGCCGAGGAATTGAGCAAAGGTAACAACTGGTTCGTGGTGGACGCGGACGGCAAGGTGCTGGGCCGGCTGGCGACGCGGGTAGCCCGTGTGCTCATCGGCAAAGACAAGCCTGAGTTCACGCCGTACCTCGATTGCGGCGACCACGTGGTGGTAATCAACGCCGCGAAGATCGTGCTGACCGGGCGAAAGATCGAACAGAAGGTATATCACCGGCACAGCGGATACCCCGGCGGGCTAAAAGAGGAAGGCGTGAAGAAGCGCCTGGCCGAGCGGCCCGAAGAGGTGATTCGCGAAGCCATTCTGGGCATGTTGCCTAAGAACAAGCTGCGTGCGCACAGAGCGAAGAAACTTCGCATCTACGTGGATGCGAAGGGGCTGGAACGGCACGCGGCGCAGAAGCCGCAGCCGCTCGCCGTCTGACGCCGGCCGCCGGAAGCGGCAGAGACGAGCCGGCAGAGAAATTGACCGCACGGATGAACCGCTGAAGCAGGTCCCCGCTGGGTGGGATGCTCGCCGGATCGTTCGGAACGGGAATTCATGGAGGTAGGGGATTTGAGCACACAGCCACCGGTAGTGGTGCCCGCGACGCCGACGCCGGCGCCGCCACAGCCATCGAAGAATGTGGGAACGAATCAGCCGGCCTATGGGACGGGCCGGAGAAAAGAAGCGATCGCGCGTGTATTCCTGCGGCCGGGGAGCGGGAAGTTCACGGTGAA
>Ga0335085_10007895_pt1 | contig 16352 bp, 16 predicted proteins | sample Lox_Sample_45_FD_206712 | JGI IMG/M metagenome (GOLD analysis project Ga0335085, IMG submission 206712) | Soil microbial communities from Loxahatchee National Wildlife Refuge, Florida, United States - Lox_Sample_4.5 | ecosystem: Environmental > Terrestrial > Soil > Wetlands | place: USA...
TGCGGTGTGTCGGTCATATGTGCCGGGGCCGGACGATCCGCTGGGAACTGGGAAAGAGCTGCGCGTGAATTTTGAGGTGCGTCCCAACGGCAAGGCGGCGAAGTTTGAAGTGGATGGGCAGAAGTTTGATCTGAAGCTGGGCGAGTATTCCGAGTGGATTCCGGTGAAGTTCAGCGCCGGGTTGGGCATGGGCGCGCATGGCATCTGTCGCTTTTTCCTGAAAGAAGTTTCGCCCGAGGTCGAGGTCTATGTCACGCCGGTGAACATCGATCCCGCCCAGCCGGATTTGCCGATCTCGCATCCCGTGACTTACTCGATTTATCTGGCGAAGTTGTTCGGACCTTACGCGACGCTTGGCCTGGCGGAAGACACCTGGGCGTTGAACGAGCATGTGCTCGATGACGATGCGTTCCTCGCGCAGGCTTACGGCAACCACGACGATCGCGAGCGGATGTTGTTTGACGCGCTCGAAAAGACGAAGCAAGGATTGTGCGCGTGCGTCTTCGATACTACCGATCGCGTGCAGCACATGTTCTGGCGGTATTTAGACGACGATCATCCGGCGGCGCGTGAGACGCCGCGCGACCAGCGTCCGCAGGTGATTCAGGAGCTGTACGCGAAGATGGACCGTCTCATCGGCCGCGTCATGGAGCAGATTGATGACAAAACGTTGCTGCTGATCGTGTCCGATCATGGCTTCAAGTCGTTCCAGCGCTGCATGAATCTGAATGCCTGGCTGCATCAGAACGGATATCTCGCGCTCAAAGACGGCAAGACCGAGAGCGGAGACTGGTTCCAGGATGTCGACTGGTCGCGCACTCGGGCTTACACCATGGGCCTGAATGGGCTTTATCTGAACATCAAGGGCCGCGAGCGCGAAGGCATTGTCGATCCCGCGGAAGCCGAGAAGCTGAAAGACGAATTGCGCGAGAAGCTGAATGGTCTGGTGGATGCGGCGTTAGGCAAAGTTGGGATCACTGGCGTCTTCGATTGCGACGCGGTGTATGCCGGGCCGTATGTGGATAATGCTCCCGACTTGATCGTCGGCTACGCCGACGGATACCGCGCGTCATGGGATTCGGTCATGGGCAAAGTGACCACGGTGATTTTTGAAGACAATCTGAAGGCCTGGAGCGGAGATCACTGCATCGATCCGCGGCTGGTGCCGGGAGTGCTGTTCTCGAACCAGAAGATCGCGACCGAGAAGCTGGCGATTGTGGACGTAGCTCCGACGGTGCTGAAGCTGTTTGGGATCGGCTTGCCGGCACACTTTGATGGGAAGGCGTGGAGTTTGGAAGGGGCGTAAGCTCGCATATTTCTTTTACGCGCCGGAGGGGAGCGCCATCGCCTGGTTACGACAGAGACATGAATCGGACCATGTGGGGACGATATAATCCGGCGCAATGACTCAGGTAAGCCAACGCAATCGGGACTGGTTAGTAGTGGTCGGTGTAAATCTGACGGCCACCGGGTGGTTTTTCTGGCAGCACTACAGAGGTCAAACGACTGCCGAGACGACGCTAATCGCAGCCCCTATCGTTTTCGTCATCCTAAACAGCGTGATGCTTAGGGGCATCCGCGCTAAGAATCGCCGCCAACAACTCGATACTCCGACAAGTCAGATCGTAACGGCAATTCTCTTGGCTTCTGCGGCAACTGGTTCCATGTGGGCCGCGCTCCACGAAGACCTCGGCGGCAAGGAATTGATGAACGAAGTGGTTTCATCGAAGCCTCTCAGTGCCATTAGGCCAGAAAGGAAGGCCATCTTGGTGCAGCTCCTACGTACCAGACTTCAAAATAGTCGTGATTACGACGCGGCTGTTTTGCAGATAAAGCCAACACAGCCGCCTGTGTATTCCGCCCAGTCGTTTGAGAATGACAAAGTCATGCAGTCGGTCATGAGCCACGTGCAAAACGTTGCTTCTCTGGACATTAGCTACGAAGTGAAGCAACAAGATGCGATGAATGAGTTTCGGACAAGAATGTCTAAAGCTGACCCTGCATACTTGCAATCGTTTGAGGCGGAACGACCCGGCAGAGTCGATGAGTTCGGCCGGATGGCATCCTTGGAAAAGGAATGGCTCGAAGCAACTAGCAATCTGTACGAATTCGTGGTTGCAAACCGTGGAAAAATAAGGCTGAACAAGGATCAACTGGCCTTTTCTGATCCAAAGGTAAAAGCGGATTTTGATGATAAGAAGCAACATGCTATTGACCTTCTCAGCAAGGTCCGAGACACAGAGAATGAGCAAGCGGAGCGGCAAAAAAAAGCGTTGGGAGGTGTCCCCGCTTCAAAATGGGGACTCATGGGCGATTGAGCAAGAGAATTAACTGTGTTGATAAATCGCGATAGCACTCATTGACCGGGCCTTTGCGGTCTCATGCCTTGGCTGAGGTTCGAAATTGCCCAATCCTGAAGGGGTACCGGGACGGGAATGTGCTACTGTCCCTGTTGCACTTGGTATTAAGAGCCCTCCCCATTCGCTGCTAACATCCTGCCTTTCAATGGCTTTCCCGCCCGTCTCCTGATCGCAACTGGTGCTTCCCGCTGCCTTCCTTTATCATCTAACGATCATCCCTCTGGGGTTTTGACAGGAGAAGAGCGCGCAGCGATGGGTGTTCCTATTTCACAGATGTGGACGGTGGCTTCTTACGTCGTCAGCCAGAAGCTGAAGGGACGGAAGCAATACCCCGTGGTGCTGATGCTTGAGCCGCTGATGCGCTGCAACCTGGCGTGCGCGGGTTGCGGGAAGATTCAGTATCCCGGACACGTGTTGAAGACCGACCTGACCCCGGAGCAGTGCTTCACGGCCGTCGATGAGTGCGGCGCGCCGATGGTGTCGATCCCCGGCGGCGAGCCCTTGATGCATCCGCAGATTGCCGAGATCGTGGAAGGCATTCTGGCGCGCAAGAAGTATGTCTATCTCTGCACCAACGGCCTGCTGCTGAAAGAAAAGATCGATCAGTTCAAGCCCAGCAAATATTTTTCGTTTGTCGTCCACATGGACGGGCTGCGCGAGCACCATGATTTCGCGGTGTGCCGCGAGGGAACTTACGACAAAGCGGTCGAGGGAATTGAAGAGGCGTTGCGGCGCGGCTTCCGGGTGACCACGAACACGACTTTATTTGACGGCGCCGATCCGCAGGGCGTGCGGCAATTCTTCAGCGAGATGATGGAGCTTGGCGTCGAGGGCATGATGCTCTCGCCGGGATATACGTACGACAAGGCTCCCGATCAGGAGCACTTCTTGTCGAAGAAGAAGACGCGGCGGCTTTTCCGCGAAATTTTGAGCAATCGCGAAGACAAGTGGCGCTTCAATATGAGCCCGCTCTTCCTCGAATATCTGATGGGGCGGCGCGAGTACAAGTGCACGCCGTGGGGCATGCCGACTTACAACATTTTTGGCTGGCAGAAGCCTTGCTACCTGCTGCAGGACGGATACGCCGATACGTTCCAGGAATTGATTCAGGAAACCGAGTGGGAACGCTACGGGACCGAGAGCGGCAATCCCAAGTGCGCGAACTGCATGGTGCATAGCGGATACGAAGCCAGCGCGGTGAACGATACGTTCGGATCGCTGCGAGGGTTGCTGGCGACGGCGCGCGCGACTCTGTTCAATAAATATAAAGATCCGGACGCGACCGGCGGCGCACCTCCGAGTCCCAGCCGCACCGGCCCGCTGGTGCAGATCACACCGAAAGCCTGATGTCATCTTCCATGACTACCTCTCCTGAATCCGAAGAGCAGCTGGGGTTTGCCCACGAGAACCTTGAGGGCTGGGTGCCGACGCTGGCGACGGAAGCGGAAATTCGCGAGGCGCTGGAAAAGGCTTTTGACTATCGCGGCGATCTCACCCTTACGCTGAAAAACGGTCAGAAGGTCGTAGGTTATGTCTTCGATCGCCGTTCCAATGGTGCGACGCTGGCCGATTGCTACGTGCGCGTGATCGTAAAGGGTGAGAAGAGCAAGATCGCATACTCCAATATTGCCGCCCTGGCCTTCACCGGGAAAGATACTGCGGCCGGGAAGAGTTTTGAGGCCTGGGTGAAGAAGTACAACGCGAAGAAAGCGGCGGGCGAGAAGAATATCGGGATCGATCCCGAGCCACTGGATTGAGTCTTCAAATAAAAGCAGATTCCTCGCTGCGCTCGCAATGACAATCCTGCTCGGAATGCCAGTCCTATAGAGTTAAGAACCACCGCTTGGCCACCGCAATCCAACCCGAGAACCTCCGCGTAGTGATGGTGGACCCGCGCAATCCGCTGAATATTGGGGCGGCAGCGCGGGCGATGAGCAATTTCGGGTTTCTTCAGCTGCGAGTGGTCAACCCCTATCATGCCGCCTTTCGCGAGGCGAAGTCGGCGGTGGGCGCGGCGGAGTTGCTGAGAAAAGCAGAGGAATTTGAAACCGTCGCGGAGGCGATCGCCGACTGCGAACTGGTAGTCGGGACTACGGCGGTGCGTCATCGCGACCTGCATCACCGGCTGTTTCGCGTCGAAGCCGGGGCGAAACGGATCAAGAAGCATCTCACCACCGGGCGCGTGGCGCTGCTGTTTGGGTCGGAGAAGTTCGGCCTTTCCAACGAAGATCTCAGCCACTGCCACTGGCTGATGCGGATTCCCACCCGTGAAGAACATATCTCGATGAACCTGGGGCACGCGGTCGCGGTGTGTCTTTATGAATTGATTCGGGAGACGCGGAGCGTCCCCAAGGGTGAGGAGCGCAAGGCGGCGCGGGCAAAGGAAATCGAGCGGGTTACGGAGCTTTGGCTGGATGCGCTGCGGGTTTCGGGATACGTGAAGCCGCGGGCGGCTTCGGCGGAAGAAAAATTGCGGCGCATGGTCAAGCGCCTCAACATTGATGCGCGCGATGCGGCGGTGCTGCTCGGCATGTTCCGCCAGATGGCGTGGAAGATGCGCAACCCGCCGAAGGCGAAGTAGCTACTTCAGGCCGCCAAACAGGGGATAGTGGCCGGAAGCGCCCATGAAAAACAGCAGCGGGATGGAAAGAATCGCATTGGCGCGGGAGGTCAGGAACGCCATACGGGCCATGGCCGCAGCCTTCTCGGGCATGGGCGTGCCGTTGGCGGCGTTGTCTTTGGTCCACTGAATCAGGCGTTTCTGAATGCGCCAGATCACTCCCCATACGTTCAACATCATCACCCAGCCGAAGCCCCCACCGATCCCAATGCAGAGCAACGGATTGCTTTCCCAGCCGCGGCTGTTCCAATCGAGAAAGGCCCAGCAGGCAACCAGAAGAATGATGGTGTAAAGCACGGCCAGCACGGGGCCGCTATTGAGCGCGCCCTTACCGGGGATCAACAAGGCGTACATCAGGGCCCAGACCACGGTCCAAATCAGGAAAAAACTGCCATAGACGCCCAAAGGCGAGGCACCGGCGTTGTGTGCATTTCGATTGACGATTTCGGACCAATAGGCAAGGCCAAAAAGGACGGTTACCACCGCTGCCATACGGAACCACCAAAGGGCGCGCAACATCAGCGGCGGCATGACCTTGCCTCTCGTAGGCCCATCCAGTTCCTTCATCAGCGGCACGTTGACCAGGTTGAAGAAGTAGAGCAGGCCGATCCAGGTGATACCGGCGAGGAAGTGGATCCAACGAAACAGCATTAACCTGTTGGTGAGGCCGTCCTCGGGGAAATGAATGCTGATATCTGCGATGGCCGATAGAAGAGCGGGAGCCGCCATTTCAATTCCTCCACATTGCCGGGAAGCGCGATTGTACATCAAGGGCACGGGCGGTGACGGCGGCCGCCGGTCGACCGCAATGCAAAATGGTGACGGGGGCAGGTAGAGGTTGAAAAGTCGTGGTTTAGGCCGTATTGTACGAAGGTACTGCGGCGCTTTTTCGCGTTCGCGGCCGCATTTGCCGCGGCGGGACGAGGTGCCGGGAGCTAATCCCCCTGCTCTTGACGGTGTTTTTGGGGCACAAAGCCGCCGGGAGCAAAACCACTTGCAGTTGAGAAAGTAAGGAGATCGGCGATGGAAAATAAGCCGGCACAGAATATCCAGGATTCCTTCCTCAACACCGCTCGCAAGGAAAAAACCAACATCACGATTTATTTACTCAGCGGCGTGAAACTTACGGGCCGCATTCGTTCCTTCGACAAGTACTCGGTGGTGCTTGAGACCAACAATCAGGAGCAGCTGATTTTCAAGCACGCGATCTCGACGGTGGCGATGGGACGCACCTCGCATGGTCACGCCGAGCGGCCGACACCGGTTCCCGCCACGCCGGCAAGCGTGGATTCGGGTTCCGCGTCGGGCACTGAAGGCTAGGGCATTTGTCGGGCTCAGATTCTGCAACTTCCCGGAAGCCGAACCGGGCGCGTGGCACGGTAGTGAACTCTGCCGGGGCGAAGCGAGAGCGTGCCTTCCTGGTAGGCATTGAATACCGCACACGCAGCCGCACTCCCCGGCCGCTAACCGCCGGTGCGCAGGCGGCGCGCGACAGCGCGGCTACCTCTGCGGTCTCCAAAGCTCCAGCGATTCCGGAATTCAGCGCCGAAGAGTCCCTGGAAGAACTGCGAACGCTGGCCACCAGCGCGGGCGCCGAAGTTGCGGGAGAGTTCCTGCAACGCCGCGACCGGCCCGATCCTGCCACGCTGATCGGCAAAGGTAAACTGGAAGAGATCGCTGGGGCGGCCGCGTCGGTTTCTGCGGATTTGATCCTTTTTGACCACGATTTAACCGCCTCGCAGCAGCGCAACATCGAGCGGGTGGTGCATACCCGCGTGATCGATCGAACCCAGCTCATCCTCGATATTTTTGCCCGGCACGCGCGCACCCGCGAGGGCCAGTTGCAGGTGGAGCTGGCGCAGCTTGAGTATCTATTGCCGCGGCTGGCGGGACGCGGCATCGAGATGTCGCAGTTGGGCGGCGGCATTGGGACCCGCGGCCCCGGTGAAACACAGCTTGAAACCGACCGGCGCAAGATTTACCGCCGCATCCGCCACGTGAAAGAGCAGATCGAGAACGTGCGGCGCATTCGCGGGCAGCAGCGCCAGCGAAGGGAATCGGTCCCGGTGGCCACGGTGGCGCTGGTGGGATATACGAACGCGGGAAAGTCCACGTTGTTCAATGCCATGACGAAGGCGGATGTGCTGGCATCGTCGCGGATGTTTGCCACGCTGGATCCAACTATCCGTGCGGTCGAGCTGCCATCGAAAAGGAAAGTCTTGCTGTCAGACACGGTGGGATTCATCCGCAACCTGCCGCACACGCTGGTGACGGCATTTCGCGCCACGCTGGAAGAAGTGCAGCGGGCGGCGCTGATTCTGCAAGTGTCGGACGCAAGCAGCCCCCTATCGGCTGAGCAGGATGCGCAAGTCGAGAAGGTGCTGAAAGAATTGGAGTCAGAAAAGAAGCCGCGGCTGCGGGTGAGAAACAAGATTGATCTTCTCTCAGTTACGCAGCAGGAGTCGCTGCGCGACGACGCCAGCACAATTCATGTTTCAGCGGCGAAGGGAACAGGCATTGGCAGCCTGCTGGAGCGCATTGATCAGGTTCTTGAGCAGGACCGGCCCAGCCGGGTGCATTTGCAAGTTCCTCAGAAGGAAGGGAAAACCCTGGCCATGCTGGAGGCGAAGTCGCGCATCTACTCCCGGGCCTATAAGGACGGATTCGTGGAACTCGATGTGGATGCGCCGGAATCGGTGCTCAGGCGGGTGAAGGAATGGGTGGTTGATGGCAAAAATTAAATGGGCCGGCAACCAAGAAGCGGTGACTTTCCTTGGCTATCGGCCCATTCGATCCTGAATTGGATCGGAGGTGATACTTCTATGCTAGACCCCTTTCCCCAGATGTCAAGCCCTTGTTTAAGAGCCCTTTTCCGTGAATAGCTTGACAAGGCCAGAAAAGTCGGTTCCAACCGGGGAAGGCGGCCGTCCGATGGTCTTGTGATTTCGTTGACACCCTACCCGTAGGATGTTAGTTTTAGGGGTTTTAAACCCTCTTTTGCTCAGGTTCTTATCATTACAGTATGGACGCAATCATCAGACAGCTAGGCGAATTACTGCTCGGGAGCGTGCCGACAGCGATCTTCTTGATCCTGTTGTACGCGGTCTACGACGTACTCGTCCACCGGCCGCTGGTGAGGGTGCTGGCTGAGCGGCATGACAGAACTGAGGGTGCGATAGAGAAGGCCAAGGCAGACATCGCGGCCGCCGAGGCTCGAACCGCGGAATACGAGCAGCGGATCAGGGAAGCTCGGCTGGCCGTTTTCAAGGCGCAGGAGGCCAGACGGCAGGCGGCACTGCAAGCCCGAAGCACTGCGGTAGCCGAGGCCCGCAATCGGGCCCAAGCGGAAATTGAAAGCGCCCGGGGCGCGATCGAAGACGAAAAACAGAAGGCGCAAGCGGGACTGCAGGCGCAGGCCGGGCAACTGGCCCAGGAGATCGTGCGCACGGTGTTGATGCCCGCTTCGGCAGGTGGCCGCTGATGACCCGTCTGCGGAAAATCCTGCTGGCGCTATGCCTGTCGTGTGGGCTGCTGTTTGTTTCCAGTTCCCACGCCCAGAGCGAACCGGCGTCGCCGCATTCCTCCAGTGCCCAATCAAATCAGGACCAATCGTTTCATCCCTCGCAAGAGATTGTTAAAGAGTCGCGCGAGGCCGCCGGCGAAGAGGACGACACCGCGAAGTTTAAGCATTCGGATGCGGTCCGTTATCTCGCCAAGTTGACCGGCAGCGTCGAGTCTGCCTACTGGCTGTGTGTCATCTTCAATTTCGCGGTGATTGCGGCGGTGATTTTCTGGTTCTCGCGCAAGAATCTGCCGGGGTTGTTCCGCGATCGTACGGCATCCATTCGCCGCGCCATGGAAGAAGCGCGGCAGGCCAGCGCCGAAGCCAACCAGCGCCTGAGCGGTATTGAACAGCGGCTGGCGAAATTAAACGAGGAAATCGCCGCCATGCGGAGCAGCGCCGAAAAAGAAGCGGCGGCGGAAGAGGAGCGCATCAAGGCGGCTACGGCAGACGAAGCGCACAAAATCGCCGAAGCTGCCGGGCAGGAAATTGCCGCCGCTGCCAAGAGCGCACGACGGGAACTGAAGGCATACGCGGCGGATCTGGCGGTGACCCTCGCGAGCAAACAGATACACGTGGATCCCGCCACCGACCAGGGATTGGTGCGCAGGTTTGCCGATCAACTTTCAAACGGCGACTCTGGGAAGGGCAAGTAAGAAACAATGGCCTCAGTCACCAGCACCTACGCGCGGGCGTTCGCAGATGTGGTCCTCGACCAGCGTCTTGACGCCGACCGCACTTTACGCGAAGCGCAGTCGCTCGCCGGGTTGGTGGCCAGTAGTAAAGAACTGCGGGAAGTCTGGGAGACGCCCTCGATTCCCGCGGAACAAAAGCGCAGGGTGCTCGATGCAATCGTGGCACGGGAAGGAATCTCGCGTCCGGTGCGGAATTTCATCGCCGTGCTGATTGATCACCGGAGGATCGCGTTTCTTGATCCGATCGTAAAGCAGTTCGAGCAGGAGTTGTTTGCCCGCATGGGATTTGCGGAAGCGGAGATCACCAGTGCGCGGGCGTTGGGAGACAACGAGCGTCGCAACCTTGAGGCCCAGGTCGAAAGAGTTACCGGCAAGAAAGTGCGCGCCCGCTACTCCGAGGATCCATCGGTGCTCGGTGGCGCCATCGTGAAGGTCGGCAGCACGATTTACGACGGTTCCGTGAAAGGGCAGCTGGAACGGATTAAGGAAGCACTGAGCTCCTAGCTTTGCGCCACTCGGGTTGGCTAAGAGCCAGAATCAAAAAGGCGGTATTGATTTCTACTGAGGACTGACGGCCGAAAGCTGAGAGCTGATTTCCTATGGCACAGATTAAAGCAGACGAGATCACACAACTGATCCGGCAACAGATCGAGAACTACGAATCGAAGATTGCCGTCGACGAAGTGGGCACCATTCTGACCCTGGGCGACGGTATCGCCCGCGTCCACGGCCTCGACAAGGTCATGGCGGGCGAACTGCTTTCCTTCCCGCATGGCGTCGCCGGCATCGCCTTGAACCTGGAAGAAGACCAGGTGGGTGTGGTGCTGCTCGGCGAATACACCGAGCTCAAAGAAGGCGACGAGGTCAAGCGCACGGGACGCATTATGAGCGTGCCGGTGGGCGACAAGATGATCGGACGCGTCGTGAACTCGCTCGGCCAGCCGATCGATGACAAGGGGCCGATCGCCACCGAGCAGTTCATCGCTCTCGAACGCCTGGCACCCGGCGTGATTGACCGCCAGCCGGTGCGCGAACCGATGGCGACCGGGCTCAAAGCCATCGACAGCATGATTCCCATCGGCCGCGGCCAGCGCGAACTGATCATCGGCGACCGCCAGACGGGAAAGACCGCGGTTGCCATTGACACTATTATCAACAACAAGGGCAACGATCTGATCTGTATTTATAACGCGATCGGGCAGAAGCGCTCTTCGATCGCGCAGGTGGTGCAGATTCTGGCCGACTACGGCGCCATGGATTACACCATCGTTGTGGCCGCCTCTGCTTCCGAGCCGGCGCCGATGCAGTACATCGCGCCTTACGCAGCCTGCGCCATGGGCGAGTACTTTCGCGATACCAAGCGCCATGCACTAGTCATCTACGATGACCTGTCGAAGCACGCGGCGTCTTATCGCGAAATTTCACTCTTGTTGCGCCGTCCGCCGGGCCGCGAGGCCTATCCCGGGGACGTGTTCTATCTTCACTCGCGACTGCTGGAGCGGGCCGCGAAGCTGAGCGACAAGAATGGCGGCGGCTCGCTGACGGCGCTGCCAGTCATTGAGACCCAGGCGGGCGACGTTTCCGCCTACATCCCAACCAACGTGATCTCGATCACCGACGGCCAGATCTATCTGGAAACTGATTTGTTCAACCAGGGCGTGCGTCCGGCGGTGAACGTCGGTCTTTCGGTGAGCCGCGTCGGCGGCAGCGCGCAGATCAAGGCCATGAGGCAGGTGGCGGGCAGCTTGAAACTGGAACTGGCGCAGTACCGCGAACTGGCGGCCTTTGCCCAGTTCGGCAGCGACCTCGATAAAGCGACGCAGGCCCAGTTGAATCGCGGACAGCGGCTGGTGGAAGTGCTGAAGCAGAAGCAGTTTTCTCCCCTGCCCTTCTCGAAGCAGATTCTGATTATCTTCGCCGGGACCAGCGGCGCCTTCGACGACATGCCGGTTGAGCAGGTGCGCGAGTTTGAAGCCGAGCTTTACAAGTTTGTAGACGCGACCAATCCCGGCTTGCTGCGGACCATCATGGAAAAGAAAGTTCTCGACGATGGCATGAAGGCAGAAATGTCGAAGGTCATCAAGCAATGCAAAGAGAACTTCATGGCTGAGCGGCAGGCGGTGGCGAAGTAGCAATTAGCGCTTGGCACTTAGCCAATCGGAGCTTTTGCCAACGACGAACGACCAGAGACCAGCGACTAAGCGATGCCTAACATTCTCGATATCCGGCGGCGGATTCGCAGCGTGACTAACACGCGGCAGATCACCAAGGCCATGAAGATGGTCTCGGCGGCGAAGTTGCGCCGTGCGCAGGACCGTGCTCTGGCGGCGCGTCCCTATGCGCAGATGCTGACGAACGTGCTCAAGTCCCTGGTCTCGCGTGCGGAAATCTACGATCCCGAGACCGGACAGCCGCGGCATCCATTGCTGGCGCAGCGTCCCGAACACAACGTGCTGCTGATCGTTGTGACCGGAGACAAGGGGTTGGCGGGGGCGTTCAATACCAACATCCTGAAAGCGGCGGGGCGCTTCATCGAAAGCAAGGCGGGGAAGAACATTGAGCTTGAAGCGGTCGGGCGCAAAGGACGGGACTTCCTGAAACGCCGCTACCAGGCCGCTAAACCGCGCACCGATGAGCCGCAAGAGGCGCCGCGTACGACCATCATCGGTGAGTACGTTGGGGTTCTGAATAAGGTTGAATACTCGATGGCGTCCGAGATGGCGGCTCGTGTCATTGAGCGCTACAGCCGGTGCGAGATTGACTCGGTGTACATCGTCTACAACGAGTTCAAGTCGGTGATCGCGCAGCGCCTGGTGGTGGAGCAAGTGCTGCCCATCGAACAAATCGGCGAGGCCGCCGTAGCCCAGGCGGAAGAGATGACGCAGAAAGAGAAGGAGAGGGCGATCGAGGCCGCCAAGGGCGCCGGGGTCGGCCTGCGTCCCGCCGACACGCATGCGGTGGATGAAGCTGCCGCGAAGTTCGCCACGGGGCAGGTGGACTACCTCTACGAGCAGCCGCCCGCAGAACTATTCAGAACATTGCTGCCCAAGTACGTGGGGATTCAGGTTTTCCACGCGTTATTGGAATCGGTTGCTGCAGAGCATGCCGCACGCATGACCGCCATGGAGTCGGCGACCAGCAATGCAACCGACATGATCGATTCGCTCACGCTGGTGATGAATCGTGCCCGCCAGGCGAAGATCACGAAAGAAATTATCGAAATCGTCAGCGGCGCGGCGGCGGCAGGATAAAAGCTTTAGCTACAAGCCACTGAGAACCTAGAACCGAGAGCTGAGAACTGTATGGCAGAAAACATCGGACATGTGATTCAAGTCGCGGGACCTGCAGTGGACGTGCAATTTGAAGAAGCCCGGATGCCTCCCATTTACGAGGCGTTGAAAGTAGTCAGTGACGGCTTCCAGGTTCCCACTCCCATCAACGTGATTCTCGAGGTGCAGCAGCACCTGGGCGAAGGTCGCGTGCGCTGCGTCGCCATGGAGCCCACTGACGGCATGGTACGCGGCATGAAAGCCATTGACCAGGGTGGACCAATCTCGGTTCCCGTCGGCCGCGGCACACTCGGCCGGGTAATGAATGTCATCGGCGAGCCGGTTGACCAACTGGGACCGGTGCAGTACAAGGAACGGCTGCCCATCCACCGCCCGGCTCCCCTCTTCGACGAGCAGGCCACCACCGCTGAGATGTTCGAGACCGGCGTGAAGGTGATTGATCTGATCCAGCCCTTCTTGAAGGGCGGAAAGATCGGATTGTTCGGCGGCGCGGGTGTGGGCAAGACCGTCGTCATCATGGAGCTCATCAACAACGTTGCCAAGCAGCACGGCGGGTTCTCGGTGTTTGCCGGCGTCGGCGAGCGCACTCGCGAAGGCAACGACCTGTGGCTGGAAATGAGCGAGTCGGGGGTGATCAAGCCGGGCGATCCGGAGCACTCGAAAGCGGCGCTCATCTACGGCCAGATGACCGAGCCGCCGGGGGCCAGGCTGCGCGTGGCGCTCACCGGTTTGACCGTCGCGGAATATTTCCGCGATGTTGAAGGCGCCGACACCCTGCTGTTCATTGACAACATCTTCCGTTTCACGCAGGCAGGGTCGGAAGTATCGGCGCTGCTGGGCCGCATGCCCAGCGCCGTGGGTTATCAGCCCAACCTGGCGACAGAAATGGGCGAGTTGCAGGAGCGCATCACTTCGACCAAGAAGGGCTCGGTCACCTCGGTGCAGGCGATTTACGTGCCCGCCGACGATCTTACCGATCCGGCCCCCGCGACGACCTTCGCTCACCTCGACGCGACCACGGTGTTGTCACGTGCGCTGACGGAAATCGGAATTTATCCGGCCGTTGATCCGCTGGCTTCGACCTCGCGCATTCTCGATCCGCGCATCGTTGGACAGGAACACTACGACGTCGCCCAGATGGTGAAAAAGACGCTGCAGACCTACAAAGATCTGCAGGACATCATCGCCATTCTTGGCATTGATGAATTGAGCGAAGATCAGAAGCTGACGGTGGCACGGGCGCGCAAGATCCAGAAGTTCTTGTCGCAGCCGTTCCACGTCGCCGAGCAGTTCACCGGCGCGGCGGGACGCTACGTGAAGATCGCCGACACGGTGAAGGGCTTCCGTGGAATCGTCGAAGGCAAGTACGACGACATCCCCGAACAGGCGTTTTATATGAAGGGGACGATCGACGAAGCGCTGGAAGCGGCAGAGAAGATGAAAGCAGCGTAAACACGGTCGTTGGACCTCAGGCCCCGGGAGTCCCCGGGGTTTGCCTGAAGTCCGGTGCCCGAGGTTCGAAGTCCCATGGCAGATTCATTCCAACTCGAAATCGTTACCCCCGAGAAGATGGTGGTAAGGGACGTGGCGGAAGAAATGCAAATGCCGGGCAAGAATGGCTATCTCGGCATCCTTCCCGGCCATGCGCCGCTGATCACCGAACTGGCCGTAGGCGAGATCACCTACCGCAGCGGATCGGATGTCCGGCGTCTGGCAGTGGCCTGGGGCTTCGCCGAAGTGCTGCCCGACAAGGTCACAGTTCTTGCCGAGACCTGCGAGCGGCCGGAAGAGATTGACGTGAGGCGCGCCCACGAGGCCAAGAAGCGCGCCGAAGATCGTTTGAAGAGCGGGAATCCCGAGGTGGATTATCAGCGCGCGGAAGACGCTCTGCAGCGGGCGGAAGCGCGCATCGAAGTGGCCGAAAAGAAGTAATCGGCCTCCAGACTCTTCGGGCATGGCCCGAGGCCCGCTTCACTCCACGGGTACAATCCTGGTATCGGTCCTGAACTTCTTGTAGTCACGAAATGTGACAATCTCTTCTACGTTCACATTGGCAAGCAGGGCCACGCGGGCGTCGAGCGTCAGGGCGACGTGCCTGGGCAGCCAGACCTCGTCGTTCACCCGCGTCTGGTCCAGTTCGATGTGCGACCCCTTGTGGATGCGGGCCAGAAACCAGCCGAAGGAAACGGTATCAATGCAGTCGGCGGTAAGTTTCACCCACTCGGTGTCGGCTTTATCGATCCACACGCGGAAGCGGAATTTCGGCAGGATCCTCGCTTCCCTGCGATGCGGTTCGAAGCCGGGACGGGGGTCAGCGTCGATCACCCAGGCGTCGCGTCCGTTGAGGTTTTCGATGCCGGCGAGATGAAAGTTGTACGCATCGGTAATCTCGCGCACAAACTGGCGGTCGTCCTCGAGTTCCTTCTCTTCTTTCTCCCGGCGTTTCTTGCGCTCGCTCTCGGACTCGTTCTTGCGCTTATCGATGATCTTCTGGATGCGCTCATCTTCCTTGGCGGCCTCTTTTGCCGGCAGGGGTTTGTCATCCTTCGCAATCAACCGTTCCACGGGTTCGTTGTAGAGCACCATGACCTCATGCGTCTTTGACTCGACAGATTTGGTATTGCCCTTGCCGTCAAGCTTGTGCTCTTCTTCGCGCTCGATGTACGTGTAATCGCGTTGTACCTTGACATTGGCGAGATCGCGGTCGGCGGCTTTGCGAATTAATTCCTTGATCTGATCCTGGGAAAGAGAAGGCGCCGAGGATTCCTCGGCACAACCGCCGACGATCGCGAGAAAAACAAAGACGCTGAGGACCAGAGTACGCATGAAACCGATTACGTGATTAGAGTCGCACCGGTTCCTACAGGATGCCCTCTTAAGCCGCTCACTTCAACTCCAAAACCACCAGACGCGCCGGAACGGTGGCATCGTTGATGAGTTTTTCTTTCCGTCCCGCGGGGAACCACATCGGCTCGGTGCGATCTTTGCGAAGACGTTCGCCCGCCTTCTTCATTTCGATGTCGGTCAGGGGGATCATGAGTTCATCCACTTCTTTTTCTGGCGGGGCATATTCATCGTCCGGCAAGAGTTGGAGGTCCTTCACCTTCGCCGCGTCCAGATCCATAGTCGTAACGAACGCCTTGTTCGGGTCGCGGGGAGATGCCATCGCGCTGCTGCCATATTCCCAGCGCTTGGCCTGGGGATCGAATCCGAAAGTCGTTACCTTGGGATTGAGAAACTCAACCGTCAGATTGTGGTAGGTGTTGGGAGTGTCATTGCGCAGGGCACGCGCTGGTCCGCCAAAAAAGAAGCGAATGTCATTCTGGCTGTAACGATAAGTGATGACCCCGGCCTGTCCTTCGGCCCAGGAAGCAATCTCCTCGTCCTCCAGAGTAATCACCAGGAAATTGTGGTCATGACGAACCAGGGGCGTGGATTCATGCGGGTCGATATCCACGGCGAAGACGCGTACCTTTTCATTCCCGAAGAGCAGATGATAGTGCGACTCGTCGCCCATATCCACGGCGCTTTCCGATTGCGCATGGACGAGCGATACAAGCAGCAAAGAGAAGAGCAGTAGCGCGGACGTTTTCTTCATAGGAAACGCTGCCTCATCAACTTTTCGCGCCGGGCAAACTTCCCGCCTCGGACGGCTGCCAGATCACAGACATATTGCCGGGCCCTGGGATATGTTCCTGTTTAGCAAGCAAAGTACTGGTCTCGGGTTATCGGTCGATCGAGCATAAGTTTGCTTGGGCCGGGCCTTGCCGCAGGGGCGATTTTGCGGCGAGGTAGTTTTCCACCCAACTCCGCTGGGGACTTCTC
>Ga0335085_10007896_pt1 | contig 16348 bp, 17 predicted proteins | sample Lox_Sample_45_FD_206712 | JGI IMG/M metagenome (GOLD analysis project Ga0335085, IMG submission 206712) | Soil microbial communities from Loxahatchee National Wildlife Refuge, Florida, United States - Lox_Sample_4.5 | ecosystem: Environmental > Terrestrial > Soil > Wetlands | place: USA...
TCGACAGCCTTTCCGTCCACTCGGATCTGCAAGGGGTGAGGATCGCGGACCTGGGCACGGGCGCCGGCTTTCCGGGGCTGCCCCTGGCGTTGACCAATCCCGACCGCGAGTTCACGCTCATCGACGCCAATAACAAGAAAGCTCGCTTCGTCACCCACGCCGCACGGGAGCTCGGCCTCGCGAACGTGACGGTGAGCCACGCTCGGGTGGAGAGCCTGCACGCTCCCAACGCCTTCGATACCGTGATCGCGCGTGCCTTTGCGCCCTTGCCCCGCCTGCTGCGGGCCGCCGAGGCGTTGTGCGGTCCCGGCACTCGCGTGCTCGCCATGAAGGGCAAGCGCCCCGCTGCCGAGATCGCCGCGGTCCGAGCGCCTTGGAGCGTCGCCTCCGAGCGACGGCTCTATGTGCCGGGCCTCGCCGGGGCGCGTCATTTGGTCGTGCTCGAGGCTCGCCGGCTGTAGACTTCCGTCATGAAGCGCGTCATTGCGATCGCCAATCAGAAAGGTGGCGTGGGCAAGACGACGACCGCGGTGAATCTCGCCGCCTCGCTCGCCGCGACCAAGCGCCGGGTGCTGCTCGTCGATCTGGATCCGCAGGGCAACGCCACCATGGGCTGCGGCATCGAGAAGGCGCAGGTGCAGCGCGGCGCCTGCGAGGTGCTGCTCGGTGAGGCCGATGTCCTCGGAGCACTGATTGCCGTGGAGCCGGCGGGCTTTCGCCTGTTGCCCGCGAATCAGGACCTGACGGCGGCCGAAGTGCGGCTGCTCACGATGATGGCCGGCCGCGAAGTAAAGCTGCGCCATGCGCTGCGGCCCATCCGCGCTTCCTTCGACGTGATCCTGATCGACTGCCCTCCCGCCCTCAATATGCTGACGGTCAATGCGCTCGTGGCCGCCGACAGCGTGCTGATCCCGATGCAGTGCGAGTACTACGCTCTGGAGGGCCTCTCGGCGCTGCTCTCGACGATCGAGCAGATCGCGGCGGCCGTGAATCCGCAACTCGAGATCGAGGGCGTGCTGCGCACGATGTTCGATCCCCGAAATAACCTCGCCAACGAGGTGAGTGCACAGCTCCTCATGCACTTTCCGGACAAGGTGTTCCGCACCATCATCCCGCGCAACATCCGGCTCGCCGAGGCGCCCTCGTTTGGCAAACCCGTGCTGTTTCACGACAAGGACTCGCGCGGCGCGCTGGCCTATCTCGCGCTCGCGGGAGAGATGATCCGGCGCGAAGAGGAGGAGCACCCGACGGCCGGGCAGCCCGCGCAGCCCGTGCGCGACAGCGCGGCCACGAACGGTGAGCCAGGGGCGCAGGAGCCGGTCCCGGGTCCCACGGCTTCGCGTGATCCGCTGCCCGCGAGCCCGCCCGAGCCCAGCCCGTCGGACTCCCCCGAGACCGCCTCATCGAGCGCCGGCGGTTGAGGCGCCGTCGCTCACTCTGCGTACCGCGTGCACGGGCCCAGCTACTTCGGCTTGCGAAACAGCAGCATGAAGCGATCGGTCAGCTTGCCGCGCATCTCGGGTGCGAAGAATGGCTTCTGGCGGTCATCGTCGGGGTTGCGCAGCGCATTGCTCTCCTTGGCGAGTACGAACCCCGCGTCGTGGAACATCTTCTTCGCGTACTCCTCGTCGATGCGGTGCTGACCATCCGCCTTGAGTGCGTACTCCTTGCCGGTGCCCGCCGGCGCCGAGTGATCGACTACGCCGACGAAGCCACCGGGCTTCAAGGTCGCGTAGAGATTCTTGAGGACGGCGTCGACGTGATCGTCGGTCGCGTAGAACATATCGTGGAACACGAGGTTCATGACGGCGCCGTCCACCGAATGGGGCGGCAGACCAAGGTCGTCGAAGGGCCGATCGAGGCGCACCACGTTCGGCAGCCGATTGTTGGCCAGCCGATCCTCCACGAGCTTCGTGGTGGGCACACCGCTCGGGCTGACCCGCTGATAGAAGGCGGGCGGATTCTGCATATACACCTTGCCCTTCGGACCGACCACGCGTGCGAGCAACTCGGCCGTATTGCCGCCGGTTGCGTAGTACTCGATGAGCGTCTGCCCGGGCCGAATGCCGAAGAACTGCAGCACGATCGCCGGGCGGCGGCCTTCGTCCCGCTTCTTGTCAGCCTCGGGCCGATCGGGGCTGTCGATGGCGGCTTGGATCGCGGGGCTGATCGCGGGTGTGTCCGCCGCAGGCGTAGAGTACGCAGCGATGATCAGGCTGAGCGCTGCAGGAGTAGCCAGGAAGGAAGACCATTTGAATGCTCGCACGTGTTGTTCTCCATTGGTGCACCCTAGGGTCCAGGGGAGGCCAGCCTAGGCAGGTGCTGGCCGGGACACAACAGTGTGCAGCGAAGCGACACAGATTCGCTATGATCGGCCCTCATGATGCAGAAGAAACCTAGCCTTGGGCGCGGCCTCGAAGCGCTCATCGGCTCGGCCGCGAGCCGTCCTGCCGCTTCCGATGTACTTGCACCCGCAGCCGCGGAGCCACGGGAGGAGCTCGCGAAACTCCCGCTCGAGCGCTTGCAGCGCGGGCGCTACCAGCCCCGCCAGGACATGCGCGCCGAGTCGCTGCAGGAGCTCGCGGACTCGATCAAAGCGCAAGGCGTGGTGCAACCGATTGTCGTACGGCCGCTCAAGAGCGCCGACCCGTTCGAGGTGCCACGCTACGAGATCATTGCCGGGGAGCGCCGCTGGCGCGCTGCCCAGATTGCCGGCCTCGCGGAAATCCCGGCCATCATTCGCCCCATTCCCGATGACGCCGCCATCGTCGTCGCGCTCATCGAGAACATCCAGCGCGAGAATCTCAATCCGCTCGAAGAGGCCCGCGCGCTCGATCGGTTGATCAATGAGTTCCAGTTGACGCACCAGCAGGCCGCGGATGCGGTCGGCCGCTCGCGGGCGGCGGTGAGCAACTTGCTGCGCCTGCTCGAGCTCGCCCCCGAGGTCTGCGAGCTCGTGGAGAAGCGGGAAATCGAGATGGGCCATGCGCGGGCTCTGCTCGGACTGCCGGGACGGCGCCAACAGGTCGAGGTCGGCGCGCTGATCGCCAAGAAATCGGTCTCGGTGCGCGAGACCGAGGCGATCGTGCGCCGCATGCTCGTGCCTGGCCGCACTGCGCAAGGCGCAGAGCCCAGTCGTGATCCGGATGTGCGGCGACTGGAGCAGGAGCTGCAGGAGAAGCTCGGTGCCAAGGTCACCATCCAGCATGCGAGCTCGGGCAAGGGCAAGCTCATCGTCGAGTACCACAGCCTGGATGAGCTCGACGGCATCCTGGCGCACATCCAGTGATGCATCAGCCGCGGCGCCTGCCGCCGCATTTGCAGCTGCGGCACGCGCGCTCTGGCCGGAGCGCACAACCGTGTAGCCTTTTGCGGCGCACGTCTCTATAATTCCGCGGCTTTGTCGCCGGGGCCGCGTAAGTGGCTGGTAGATAAAGTAAAAGCCGCGACGTTTCCTCGTTACCTCTCGTCAGGGAGCGCGACTCGGCAACCCCGGGGCGAGCGGCACGGCAACGACCACCCACGCAATCGAGTGACACGCGACAGCGTGGAGCATCCGGCGCGGGCGTGTCACGGACATACCGTGGGATCCGAAGACGCTTTGAGCACGATCGAGCTGACACCACTTCGGCGCCTGGCCCGCGGCGTTGTGCTCGGTCAGGCAACGATCACGGTGCTCGTGGCGCTCACGGGTTGGGCGTTGGGCGGCCGACAGGCAGCGCTTTCGGCGTTGCTCGGCGGAGGTATCAGCACCTGCGGCACGCTTGCCATGGCGCTGGTGGTCTGTGGCCGTCAGCCGCGCGCTGCCGTGCAGGTGCTCGTCGCGCTGTTCGTCGGAGAGGCCGCGAAGCTCGCCGTGGTGGTTGCGCTGTTCGTGGCCGTGTGGAGGTTGATAAAGGTCTCGCCCGCCGCCATGTTGGCAGCGTACGCGGCGACCTTTCTGGTCTACTGGATAGTGCTCGCGCGCGAGCTGCCCGTGTTCGGCGCAACACGGCGGGGGCGTGGCGGGCGTGGTCGAGGTGCGGACGCGCTGTCCCTACGAGAGATGCGGTAGAGCTATGTTTCTGCGACACGTGGCCGGCGAATCTCCGAACGAGTACATCCTCCATCACCTGACCTTTCTCAGGAACAAGAGTCCGAACGGGCTGCTCGACTTCTCTACCGTCAATCTCGACAGCGTGTTCTTCTCGGTAGTGCTCGCACTCGCGTTCGGTGGTCTGTTCTACGCCGCGGCACGCCGGGCGACGACCGGAGTCCCGGGCAAATTCCAGAACTTCATCGAGTGGGTCGTCGAGCTGGTCGACTCGCAGGTGAAGGACGTCTTCCACGGCCAGAGCAAGTTGATCGCACCGCTCGCGCTCACCATCTTCTGCTGGGTATTTCTCTTCAACGCACTCGATGTGCTGCCGCTCGATCTGCTGCCGGGCGTTGCCGGGGCAGCCGGTGTCGGCCATCTGCGCATCGTGCCGAGCACGGATCTCAACATCGTCTTCGGCCTGTCGCTCACGGTACTCCTGCTCATCATCTTCTACGGCATCAAGATCAAGGGCCCCGTGGGCTTCCTCGCCCAGTTCGCGCTGCACCCCCTGCGCATCCAGAATCCGCTGGCTCAGGCGCTGGTCGCGCCGTTCAACATTGTGGTGGAGTTCGCCTCGTTCCTGGCGCGTCCCGTGTCGCTCGCGCTGCGCCTGTACGGCAACATGTTCGCCGGAGAGATGGTGTTCATTCTGATCGCGCTGCTCACCTTGACTTACGGGTTCGCCGGTCTCGCCTCGCTGGGCGGGTGGGTCTGGACAGTGGCCACGCTGATCCTTGGAATCGCATGGTCGCTCTTCGACCTGTTCATCGGCTTCCTGCAGGCGTTCATTTTCGCGATCCTCACGGTCGTGTATCTGTCGGAGGCATCCGAGCACCATGACTGACCGCAACAACACACTCACTACGAATCGATCGAGCACTTAGGAGACTTTGATGGAAAGCATTGCGCATATCGAGGCCATGACCGTCTTGGCCGTCGGCATCATCTTCGGCATGGGCGCGTTCGGCACTGCCATCGGCTTCGGGCTGCTCGGCGGTCGCTTCCTGGAAGGCATGGCGCGTCAGCCCGAGCTCGGTCCGGCGCTGCTCGGCCGCGCGTTCATCTTCGTCGCGCTGCTCGACGCGGTCACCTTCATCGGCATCGGCTTCGCGCTCTTTTTCACGTTCGCGAATCCGTTCGTGTCCGCCGTGCAGCAGCTGCAGTCGGCCGCGCACTGAAGATGACCGGCCACGACCGGGCGGCCGGTGTGGTGTAGGAGGCGAGAGTGAACATCAACCTGACGCTCGTCCTGCAGATGATCGTCTTTGCGGTCCTCGTGTGGTTCACCATGAGGTTCGTGTGGCCGATCATCCTGGGCTCTCTGGAGGAGCGCTCGCGCAAGATCGCGATGGGGCTCGCGGCGGCGGAGAAGGGCCAGCAGGAGCTCGCCCAGGCCGAGCAACGCATCACGGCGATGATCCGCGAGGCGCACGAACGCGCCAATCAGATCGTCGATCAGGCGCAGCGCCGCGCGAACGACATGATCGAGGGGGCGAAGCACAGCGCGAGCGAGGAGGGTCAGCGACTGCTCCTTGCCGCGCAGCAGCAGATCACGCTCGAAGCGAACCGCGCACGCGATAGCCTGCGCAAGGACATCGGCCAACTCGCGATCGAGACGGCCGCGAAGGTGCTCGAGCGCGAGGTGGATGCGCGCGCCCACGCCGATCTGATCAGCAAGCTCGCGGCACAGATCTAGAGCGCAATCGGAGAGCTGAAGCGCATGGCTGCCGACAAGATGACGATCGCGCGTCCCTACGCCAGGGCGGCGTTCGCAGATGCGACCGCCAAGAATCAGCGCGCCGCCTGGGCGGAGGCGCTTGCCACCGCGGCCGAGGTCGTCCGTGATGCGCGCGTCGCGCACTTACTGGATAACCCCAAGGTCACCCCCGGCGAGCTCGCACAGCTTCTGATCGGTATCGCCGGGCCACGCTTGACCGAGGACGGCCGCAATTTCGTGCTGACGCTCGCGGAGAATCATCGCCTCGCTTACCTTCCCGAGATCGCAACGCTCTTTCATGAGATGAAGGACGACGCGGAAGGCATTGCGGAGGTCACCGTGACCTCCGCCGCGCCGCTCGACGGCAAGCAGCAGCGCACGCTGAGCGATGCGCTCGCGCGCCGGCTCAAGCGCGAAGTGCGCCTGCACTGCGAGGTCGATCCGGCGCTCATCGGCGGAGCGGTGCTGCGCACGGGCGATCTGGTGATCGACGGCTCGCTGCGCGCAAGACTCGAGCGCATGGCCTACGAGCTCACGGCCTGAGGGCCTGAGCGAGCATAGCGACGACAGGAATTCACCGAGGAAGACACGCATGGCGATCAAGGCAACCGAGATCAGCGATCTCATCAAGCAGCGGATCGAGAATTTCCGCTCGGTCACCGAAGCGCGCAACGTCGGCACCATTGTCTCGCTCACCGACGGTATCTGCCGCATCTACGGGCTCGCGGACGTGCGCTACGGCGAGATGCTCGAGTTCCCGGGCAACACCTTCGGGCTCGCGCTCAATCTCGAGCAGGATTCGGTCGGCGCCGTCGTGCTCGGCGAGTATGAGCATCTGTCCGAGGGCGACACGGTCAAGACCACTGGGCGCATTCTCGAGGTGCCCGTGGGCCGCTCACTACTCGGCCGCGTCGTGGATTCGCTCGGACGGCCGATCGACGGCAAAGGTCCCATCCAGGGCGAGCGCAACGCAGCGATCGAGCGTGTCGCGCCCGGGGTGGTCCATCGCAAGTCGGTGAGCCAGCCCGTGCAGACCGGCTACAAATCGATCGATGCCATGGTGCCCATCGGCCGTGGCCAGCGCGAGCTCATCATCGGCGACCGACAGACCGGCAAGACCGCGCTCGCCGTGGACACGATCATCAATCAGAGAGACAGCGGCATCAAATGCATCTACGTGGCCATCGGCCAGAAGCAGTCCTCGATTGCGAACGTGGTACGCAAGCTGGAAGAGTACGACGCGCTCAAGCACACCATCGTCGTGGCGGCCTCGGCCTCCTCGCCCGCTTCCATGCAGTACATCGCACCTTACAGCGGTTGCACCATGGGCGAGTACTTCATGGACAACGGCGAGGACGCGCTCATCATCTACGACGATCTCACCAAGCAGGCATGGGCCTACCGGCAGATCTCGCTGCTGCTGCGGCGTCCGCCGGGACGCGAAGCCTATCCCGGGGATGTGTTCTACCTGCACTCGAGATTGCTCGAGCGCTCGGCACGTGTGAACGAGCATTACGTGGAGGAAGTCACCAAGGGCCGCATCAAGGGCAAGACCGGCTCCCTGACCGGACTGCCGATCATCGAGACGCAGGCGGGGGATGTGACCGCCTTCGTGCCCACGAACGTCATCTCGATCACCGACGGACAGATCTTCCTCGAAAGCGATCTGTTCAACGCGGGCATCCGCCCGGCAATGAACGCCGGCATCTCGGTCTCGCGCGTCGGCGGCGCCGCGCAGACCGGCATCATCCGCAAGCTCGGTGGCGGTATTCGCCTGGCGCTCGCGCAATTTCGCGAGCTCGCCGCCTTCTCGCAATTCGCCTCGGACCTCGATGAGTCCACGCGTCGGCAGCTCGAGCGCGGCCAGCGCGTGACCGAGGTCATGAAGCAGAAGCAGTACGCGCCGATGTCGGTCGCGGAGATGGCCCTGTCGATCTACGCCGTCAACAGCGGCTACATGGACAAGGTGGAGCGCACGAAGATCCAGAGCTTCGAGGCCGCCCTGCAGGCGTTCGCCAAGAGTAACCATGCGCAGCTCCTCAAGGCGATCAACGCGAATCCGAATCTCACGCCGGAATTCGAGCAGGCTCTGAAGAAGGTCTGCGAGGAGTTCGCCCGCACGGGTAGCTACTGACATGCCAGGCACCAAGGAAATCCGCGCCAAGATCGCCAGCATCAAGAACACCCAGAAGATCACCAAGGCGATGCAGATGGTGGCGACGAGCAAGATGCGGCGCGCGCAGGAGCGCATGCGCGCCGCGCGCCCGTACGCCGAGAAGATGCGTTTGGTGCTCAGCGATCTGAACCAGGCGAATCCCGACTACCACCATCCGTTCCTGCACGAGCGTCCGGTGAAGGCAGTCGGGCTCATCGTGATCAGCACGGATCGCGGTCTCGCGGGTGGCCTCAACGTCAATCTCTTCAAGCTCGTGCTGCAGAGCGTGCGCGAGTGGCAGCAGCAGGGCGCGGAGGTGAATCTGTGCCTCATCGGCGCGAAGGGCGTTGCCTTCTTCAGGCGTCTGCGCCTGAACATCCTCGCGCAGGCCACGCATCTGGGTGATCGCCCTCACGTGAGCGATCTCATCGGCGCCATCAAGGTGATGCTCGATGCCTATCGCGACGGTCGCATCGATCGCCTGCAGCTGCTCAACTGCCACTTTTTGAACACGATGACCCAGAAACCGGAGATCAAGCAGTTGCTGCCGGTGCCGTCCTTCGATACCGCGGAGCTCCCAGAGCATTGGGACTACATCTATGAGCCCGAGGCCTCGGCCATTCTCGATGGGCTCCTCATGCGCTACATCGAGTCGCAGGTGTACCAGGCCGCGGTGGAGAACGTCGCCTGCGAGATGGCCGCACGCATGGTCGCGATGAAGAGCGCGACCGACAACGCCGGCAAGCTCATCGATGAGCTGCAGCTCGTCTACAACAAGGCGCGGCAGGCGGCGATCACCAAGGAGCTCGCGGAAATCGTGGGCGGCGCGGCCGCGGTGTAGCGCGAGACAATTTCAGATTCGAGGATTGATCAATCATGGCAACGGCACACGAAGGCAAGATCACCCAGATCATCGGCGCGGTCATCGATGTCGAATTTCCGCGCGCGTCGGTCCCCAAGGTCTACGAGGCGCTCAAGCTCAGTGATGGGGTCGACCTCACGCTCGAGGTGCAGCAGCAGCTCGGCGATGGCGTCGTGCGCACGATCGCCATGGGCTCCTCGGAGGGGCTAAAGCGCGGCATGGCCGTGACCGCGACCGGAGCGCCCATCGCGGTGCCGGTGGGCACGGGCACGCTCGGTCGCATCATGGACGTGCTCGGCCGTCCCATCGACGAGGCCGGCCCGATCAAGACCGAGGAGCGCTGGCCCATCCACCGCCCTGCGCCCGCGTTTGCCGACCAGGCCGGCGGCCAGGAGATCCTCGAGACCGGCATCAAGGTCATCGATCTCATCATCCCATTCGCCAAGGGCGGCAAGGTCGGACTGTTCGGCGGTGCCGGCGTCGGCAAGACCGTGAACATGCTCGAGCTCATCAACAACATTGCCAAAGCGCACTCGGGACTATCCGTGTTCGCCGGCGTCGGTGAGCGCACGCGCGAGGGCAACGATTTTTACCATGAGATGAAAGAGTCGGGCGTCATCGACAAAGTGGCGATGGTGTTCGGGCAGATGAACGAGCCGCCCGGTAACCGCCTGCGAGTGGCGCTCACCGGCCTCACCATGGCGGAATACTTCCGCGACGAGCGGCGCGAGGGCGCGCGCGGACGCGACGTGCTGCTCTTCATCGACAACATCTACCGCTACACGCTCGCCGGCGTGGAAGTCTCGGCGCTGCTCGGGCGCATGCCGTCGGCGGTGGGCTATCAGCCGACGCTCGCCGAGGAAATGGGGGCGCTGCAGGAGCGCATCACCTCGACCAAGACAGGCTCGATCACTTCCATCCAGGCTGTATACGTGCCGGCGGACGACCTGACCGACCCCTCGCCAGCGACGACCTTCGCGCACCTGGACGCGACCGTGGTGCTCGACCGGCAGATCGCGGCCATGGGAATCTATCCGGCCGTGAATCCGCTCGACTCGACGAGCCGTCAGCTCGACCCGCTCGTCGTGGGCGACGAGCACTACAGCGCGGCGCGCGGCGTGCAGGCCGTACTGCAACGCTACAAGGAGCTGCAGGACATCATCGCGATCCTCGGCATGGACGAGCTCTCCGAGGATGACAAGCTGATCGTGTATCGCGCGCGCAAGATCCAGCGCTTCTTGTCGCAGCCCTTTGCGGTGGCGCAGACGTTCACGGGGCAGGAGGGCAAGTACGTCCCGCTCAAGGAGACCATCCGCGGCTTCAAGGGCATTCTCGCCGGCGAGTATGATTCCCTTCCCGAGCAGGCCTTCTACATGGTGGGCACCATTGACGAGGCGGCCGCGAAGGCCAAGACGCTCCAGTAGGCGCGCCGCGCCGGGAGAATCCGATGGCCGATACCCTACACGTCGATATCGTCAGCGCCGAGGGCCAGATATTCTCGGGCGAGGCACGCGAGGTGTATGTGCCCGGTTCGCAGGGTCCGCTCGGGATCCTGCCGCGTCATGCACCGCTCCTGACCCTGCTGAAGCCGGGCGAGGTACGCGTGAAGCCCCCGGAGGGCGAGGAGCAGCACTTCTACGTCGGCGGCGGCGCGCTCGAGGTGCAGCCGAACCGTGTGACGGTGCTCGCCGACACCGCGCTGCGCGCCCGGGATATCGATGAGGGCGCGGCTCTCGCCGCCAAGCAGCGTGCGGAGGAAACCCTGCGCTCCAAGGCCGACAAGATCGATCTGGCGCATGCGCAGGCGGAGCTGGTGCGCGCGGCCGCGCAGCTCAAGGTGATCGAGCGGCTGCGCAAGGTCCGCGGCTGAGCAACTCCATGCACCCCTTGCGCACCGCTGCGCTGCGCGTTGCATGTTCAGTGCTGGTGTGCCTGGGCGCATTCGGGTCGGGAAACCGGCAGCTCGCGCGCGCGAGCACCGAACACACCCTGACGAGCCAGCAGCAACGCATTGCACAGGCCGTCTCTCACATGGCGCCGCGCCGCCGCGGCGCCGTCAACGTGTTCTTCGTGGGCTTCGCGGGCTATGGCGAGCAACGAGTCTTCCGCAAGGAGGCGGAGCTCGCCGAACGGGTGTTCGGGCAGCGCTTCGGCTCCGCTGACCGCTCGCTCGAGCTCGTGAACGACGTCCACGACCGCCACAGCTATCCTCTGGCGACGCTCAATAATCTGCGCTACGCGCTCGAGCTCATTGCTGCGCGCATGGACCGGGGCGAGGATGTGCTGATGCTGGTGCTCACCTCGCACGGCTCGCGTGAAGATGGCATCGCGCTCACGAACGGCAAGCTGGTCGACGATGCGCTCACTCCCGAGGATCTGCGTGCGGCACTCGATCATGCCGGCATTCGCTGGCGGGTCGTGGTCGCCTCGGCTTGCTATGCCGGTATGTTCATCCCCGCGCTGAAGAGCGACTCAACGCTCGTCATGACCGCCGCGGATGCCCGTCACAGCTCCTTCGGCTGCGCAGACGACCGCGATCTCACCTATTTCGGCGAAGCACTGCTTCAGGATTCGCTGCCGCGGGCCTGCTCGCTCGAGGATGCCTTCGCCAGTGCGCGCGGCATCATCCAGCGACGCGAGACCGTCGAGGGCGAGGTCCACTCCAATCCTCAGCTCTATGTGGGCCACGGCATGCGTTCAAAGCTGCAGAGCCTCGCGCAGGCTAGCGCCTGCAGTGCTCACGGCCGCGAGCGCAGCGGCTGAGCGGTTGCGCAGCGATGAAGGGGGGCAAAACCAGCAAGCCGGGCCGACGGATGAGCACGGGGCGTCCCGTTATGCCAGGACGCTTGCGCCACTCGAAGCCTTCGAGCCCAGCGCGCGCACAGCCGCTTTCGATCGTGATTCTCGCAGCAGGTCAGGGCAAGAGGATGAAGTCCGACCTGCCGAAGGTCCTGCAACCGCTCGCCGGCCGCCCGCTGCTGCGCCACGTGACCGAGACGGCGCTGCGCCTCAAGCCCGCAGCCATCTACGTCGTGTACGGCCACGGGGGTGAATCCGTGCCCCAAGCTCTGCAGGATCTGCCGGTGCAGTGGGTTCTACAGTCGGAGCAGCGCGGCACGGGCCACGCGCTATTGCAGGTGGCGCCGCTGCTCAGCGACGAGCATCGAGTGCTCGTTCTGTACGGCGATACCCCGTTGATGCGCGCCGCAACGCTCGTCGAGCTCGTGAGCCGGGCCGGGTCGAGCGCCCTCGCGCTGCTCACCGCGCTGCTCGATGAGCCGAGCGGCTATGGCCGCATCATTCGCGACTCGCGCGGCCGCGTCCGACGGATCGTGGAGCAGAGCGATGCCACTTCGAAGGAGCTCGCTCACAAAGAGATCAACACCGGTGTCCTGGTTGCACCGGCGAGGCCCCTGAAAGCGTGGCTCGCTCGGCTGCGCAGCGATAACGCGCAGCGCGAGTACTATCTGACGGACGTCATTGCGATGGCGGTTCGCGAGCATGTTACGGTGAGGCCGTTGATCGCGGCAACGACCGCGGAAGTGCTCGGCGTGAACGACAAGGTGCAGCTCGCCGCGGTGGAAGCGGCGTATCGACTGCGGCAGGTCCGCGAGCTCATGCTCGCGGGCGTGACGGTCATCGATCCCGCTCGGCTCGACGTGCGCGGTCAGATCGAAGCCGGTCGCGATGTCGTGCTCGATGTCAACGTGGTGCTCGAGGGCCGCGTGAAGCTCGGTGATCGCGTGCGCATCGGGCCGAACTGCCTGGTGCGCGATAGCGAGATCGAGTCCGACACGCAGCTACACGCCAACTGCCTCGTCGATTGCGCTCTCATCGGACCTTCATGTGTCATCGGGCCCTTTGCCCGCATCCGCCCTGCCTCGGTGCTCGCCCGCGAGGTGCATATCGGCAACTTCGTAGAGGTCAAGAACACGAGGATCGCTGCCGGCAGCAAGGCCAACCATCTGACCTATCTCGGTGATGCCACGGTCGGCGAGGCCGTGAACGTCGGTGCGGGCACCGTGACCTGCAACTACGACGGCGTGAACAAATTCGAGACGCACATCGAGGCGGGTGCATTCATCGGCTCGGGCAGCATGCTGGTTGCTCCCGTTCGCATCGGTGCAGGGGCAACGATCGGCGCCGGATCCACGATCACGCAGGATGCCCCGGCAGGACAGCTGACGCTCGCACGCAGTGCGCAGGTCTCAATCGCCGGTTGGCAGCGACCGAAGAAGCGCGAGGGCTGAGTCGGGGAGATCGCGACGGCGCCGCCGCGCCATCCGCCACTTCGTCAAGTGCGCACGCGGTGCCAGCCGCTCCAGTACTGGCCCAGACGCGCTGCGAAGGTGTGCGGCTTCTCCTCGTAAATCCGCTCACCGAGCACCAGTGCCTTGTCCTCGAGCTCGGTGCGACATTGGTCGATGAGGGCCAGCAGCCCGCGCCGCGTGGCGAGATCCGGAAAGAGGTCGCGGCGCTCCAGGACTTTTGCTCGCAGCACGGCGAGATCATGGTCGTCACCGAGGTAGTCGGCCAGCTGATGAGCCTGATCGGCAAGCTCCCCGAGGAGTCCGGGCCAGAGCGGTGTCAGGAGCTGGAGCTGGTGCCAAAGGTACTTCACGTGCTTGCGCCATTCGTGCAAGTTCTCGGGCGAGCGCTTAGTGCGCGCCACGGCGAGCGCACTCCGTCCGCTCGCATAGACGCGCTTCACTCCGGCTCCGAGCATCGTCCATCCTTGCCTGCCGACGCGCCAGCGCACGCTGCGATCGTGCACAGCTTGCAGCTCGGCTAGGTGGCGCTCCAGAGACTCGGGCTGGCGCAGCTTGCGGCGTGCCGCGCGATGCTCTCGCCGCAGCTCCTGCCGCAGAGTCTCGAGCGAGAGCTCGCGGGCCGGCGCGCCGTAGCGATCCGTGAGCTTGTCGAGCTGTGCGAGCAGTGCCGTGCTATCACGCGCGAGGCTCAGCGGCCGCGCGGCGTCGCGCAGAGCCGCGTTCTCACGCTTGTACGTCGCTGCGCCGAGCGCCGTCCGCAGCAAGCGCAGCGTCGCGCGCGCCTTCTTCAAGTCTTTGCGCGCCGAGTGGACGGCGGCGTCCGAGAGCTCACGCCGCGCAAGTGCCTGCAGAGCGCGCTTTACCTGCTGGCGCAGTATATTGCGCGCGGCGAGCGTTCCTGGCTCGTTGCGATTCAGCTCGTACGCCATGGTGCGTGCCGCCGACGCTAGCGACCTCGGTTGCGCCCGCGAATGCGCTCCACCAACGCGGATGTGGATTTCTCTGGCACCAGCGGCACGAGCGCCACGCGTCCGCCGATCGATTCCATGAAATCGCGCCCAATCACCTGGTCAGCGCTGTAGTCGGCGCCTTTGACGAGCACATGGGGACGAACGGTTTGCAGCGTCTGCAACGGCGTATCCTCGTCGAAGATCGTCACTGCATCGACGAACCCGAGTGCAGCAAGCAGCGCCGCCCGCTCCCCCTCCGGCACCAGTGGGCGGTCGGCCCCTTTCAAACGGCGCACGGAGGCATCGCTGTTGATGGCCAGCACCAGCACGTCCCCCAGACTGGCGGCACTGCTCAGCAGTGAAAGATGTCCGGAATGCAGCAGATCGAAGCAGCCGTTCGTGAACACGATGCGCTTGCCGGCCATGCGCCAGGACGCGGCGCGTACCGCAAGCTCATCCCGAGTGAGGACTTTGCTCTCCGGTAGCGCCGTGAGCGCATGGCGAATGGCGTTCTTGTCCACCGCCACGGCACCGACGTGACCGACGGCGACGCCCGCGGCCGCGTTCGCAATGCGCACCGCGTCCCCGAGCGGCGCGTGCGCCGCAAGCGACAGAGCGAGGACGGCTATCGCCGTATCGCCCGCACCGGTGACATCGTAGACCGCCCGCTGCACGGCGGGTACCAGCACATCCTCGCCCTGCGAGGGAACCACGAGCATGCCGCGGTCACCCAGTGTGACGACCATGGCTTCGAGTCCGGTGGCAGCCGCGAGTGGCCGTGCCGCGGCCACTATTGCCGCGGTGTCATCTGCATCGAGCGCGCGCCCGGCCGCGGCCTCGAGCTCTCTCAGGTTCGGCGTGATGATCGTCGCGCCGCGATAGACGCCGAAATCGCGATTCTTCGGATCGACGAGGAGTGGCGCGGAGCCGCGCACGCGTGCGAGCGCCGTGATGGCCGCGGGCGTCAGGACGCCCTTGGCGTAGTCGCTCAGGATGATGGCATCGGGCCGCGGGCTCTCCGCGAGCCGCGACTCAATTTCCCCGCTCACCCGCGCATCGCACGCGCTCGCGTTCTCCCAATCCAGACGCAGCAACTGCTGACTGTGTCCGAGCACGCGCAGCTTGCGCGTCGTGCCCCGTCCCTCCTGCACAACGATCGCTCGCGTATCGATCGCGGCCGCGGCACACAGCCGCAGCAGCTCACTACCCGCCCGGTCATCACCCATCACTCCCGCCAGGCTGACTCGCGCGCCGAGCGCGGCGATCTGTCGAGCCACGTTCGCCGCGCCGCCCAGGCGATATTCGGTCTCGCGCACGCGCACCACCGGGACGGGCGCCTCGGGCGAGATGCGCTCCACCGCGCCCATGACGTACTCATCGAGCATCACATCGCCGACAACCCACACATGGATGGCGCTGTAGCGATCCAGGATCGGTAGCAGAGTGTCTACGTCCGCCGCGCGCGCTGCGTCGCTCATGGCGTCGTGCGCTCACTGAGCAATGCGTCGAGGCCTTCCGCAATGGCGTGAATGCACAGGGTGTGCATCTCCTGAATGCGCGCGACGACGGCCGAGGGTGCGGACACCAGCACATCCGCGTGTGCGGCAAGCTGACCACCGCTCGCGCCGGTCAGCGCCACGACCGTGCATCCGAGGGCGCGCGCGCTCTGCGCTGCCTCGATCACATTGCGCGAATTGCCGCTGGTGCTGAGGGCGACGAGCAGGTCGCCACGACGCGCCAGCGCCTCGACCTGCCGTGCGAACACGCGCTCGTAGCCGTAGTCGTTTGCGAGCGCGGTCAAGATGGCCGTGTCCGCGCTGAGAGCGATAGCCGGCAGGGCGCGTCGCTCGTTGCGGAACCGGCCTACGAGCTCGGCCACGAGGTGTTGCGCGTCGGCCGCGCTGCCGCCGTTGCCGCAGGCGAGAATCTTGTGTCCGCCGGCAAGACAGGCATCGAAGGCCCGCAGTGCCCGCTCGAGAACCGCCGGCAATTGTTCAGCAGCTTGAGCCGCAACACGCGAGTGCTCGGCGAACACTTGCTGGATAGACATTCTCAGTTTCCTCTTCAGAGCGCGCCGGTGACGATTGCGTGCGCGAGCTGCGCCAGGTCATCGTAAACCGGCACATCGGTGCCCTGCAGCTGCACCTCTGCCTGCCGGCCCTTGCCAGTGCGTACCAGTGCCGCACGTACTCCGGCGCGCCGCGCCGCCTCGAGGTCGCGTCCGTCATCACCGACGACGAGGGTCTCCTCGGGGGCGATGCCGCAGCGTGCCAGGGCACTACGGATCAGTCCCGCAGCAGGCTTGCGGCAATCGC
>Ga0335085_10007897_pt1 | contig 16346 bp, 13 predicted proteins | sample Lox_Sample_45_FD_206712 | JGI IMG/M metagenome (GOLD analysis project Ga0335085, IMG submission 206712) | Soil microbial communities from Loxahatchee National Wildlife Refuge, Florida, United States - Lox_Sample_4.5 | ecosystem: Environmental > Terrestrial > Soil > Wetlands | place: USA...
AGGGCGGATGTTTCATACGCCCGGCTGAGCATGGTTTTGAGATCGCGAATGGAAGGCGGACGGCGGCAGTAGCCAAAGGCCCCGGCGTGCACAAGCTCGAAGGCGGTCGAGCGCAGGCTATCATCGGCCATCAGGATTGCAGGAACATGCGAGGCGATCAAAGAACGCGCACAGTCGAAACGCGTTTGCAGCGAATCCTGATGGGAGTAAAGATCGAGAATCATGACGTCGCATTTGTTTTCGGACACGAGCGAGCCCATTCCATCCCCATCGCGCTCGAGCAAGATCTCGAAGTTCTTACCAAGGGCAGAAGAAAGAAGCTGGTGCAACGTACGATCTTCCGAATACAGACCAATTTTTATCATTCGCGCACGATCTTCCATCCAGTTGAATGCAGGGCGCCCGTTTTCTTGTCATTCGCGTGCGATGACCCCTCACGCTGAATTCACGGCGTCGTTCGGTGGACTGGCGACTTAACCTTATCGTCGTCACTCACTAGCGACCCGCCTATTCCCCGTTTGTGGGAGACAAATGCGACCTTGGTCACCAACGTGAGCCAAGCTCAAGCGGTTCGGTGTTGCGCCCTCAATCATTCAATGGAACGGTCACAGTCCAACCGGTTACAAATACCTAAAAATGTGGGAGAAACCCTAGAGAACCAGACGTTTCCGGAGGGAGCCAGAACGCAAGTATTCTCTGGAGTATCATCGGCTCATTTTGCAGCCCGTTTAACGCGATGCTCATATGCACATCGCAATTCGATGACTTTAGTACCTAACGACAGGCATTACTAAGTTCGCGATTAAGGCCGGGGAGAGCGAATTCGGCAGAGACGCAGCCTTCGGCCATCGCAGGAGCATTCAATCGTCAACACATTTTTGAGGGGCCATTCCAATTCGTATCCTATTCACATGCAGGTACTTGAGCGCTCACGCACAGAGCCATGGATACAGCGAATCGACGGATTGAATCGACAGGATTAACGAAAAATGAGAGCAGTAACAGGACCGAGTGGTGGCAATTTTTCGGATGCAGATGGACACTCATTACGGCTATCTCTTTATTAATCAGTAGTTTTCATTAGAGAATGCGGTGCGCGCAGAGCAGCAGGAGTGTATACGGCCCACTCCAGAACGGGATGGAGCCGTAAACTGCCGTGTACACCTGGCGTGGCCGCGCGCGGCTATCTGTATGAATTTAAATGATATGTGCGGAAAGTGGGTTTGGTTGAACAATTGCTGCAATAGGCAGTAGCCCGGCACGCAGGGGAGGGAGCAGAGGCAATGCACTCGGTTGCATGGTGGCCAGCGGTAGTTGTTTTGGGCGTGGCGACCTACACGGATCTTCGCAGCCGGCGTATTCCCAACTGGCTGGTGCTGCCTTATCTGCTGGCGGGGATTGCGGTTCTGAGTTGGCTTCATGGGTGGCACGGCGCCGAACAGAGTCTGGAAGGTGCGGGGCTAGCGCTTCTGATCTACGGTTTTCTTTTCTGGATGGGCGGAATGGGCGCGGGCGATGTGAAGCTGTGCGTGGCGATAGGGGCCTGGATCGGCCCGAGCCAGTTGTTTATCGCACTTGTGCTGACCGGATTGGCGGGAGGAGCGATGGCGCTGATCTGGGCAGCGCGGCGGGGATTTCTGAAGGAGTTGTTTCAGCAGACCGGAGGTCTGCTTTTCAGCGCCAAGGAGCGCGGGGAAGCAGTTTTGAGCAATGCGCAACGGCGCAAGATGCCCTATGCGCCAGCTATAGCGATCGGGACGTTGATCTCATTTTTTGCACATTGAGGGCGAAAAGGAAATATGTCGGGCCTACCAGTATCAAACCGCGAATTGCCGGCGCCGCCGACCAGCGAGCCGCAGGAATACCGAACGGCGAGGAGCAGCCGCAACATGACCACGAATCCTTCCCCATTTCTGGTGAATACGGGCTCCGGGAAATTGTCTGCCGGCGAGGCGCTCACCGTTGCGCTGATCGGACCCGACGGTACGCGCCGGGCGGCGGCAGTGCAGGTTCTGACAGAGTGCGCGGTCGATGAGATTTGCGAGTTTTCGAGCTATCCGCCGGAATTAGACAGCATTCCCCAGATGCTGGAGGGGAAGTACGACGTCATCATCATCGAGTTGGACAGCGATCCCGATTATGCGCTGGAACTGGTGGAGAACATCGGCGTGAACAGCGCGGCGACGGTGATGGTGTATTCGGACAAATCCGATCCAGAGCGCCTGATGCAATGCATGCGGGCAGGGGCGCGCGAGTATCTGACATTTCCGTTTGAGAGCGAGGTGATTGCGGAGGCCCTGGTGCGGGCTGCGGCGCGGCGGCCGAAATCGCGAACCGAGAAGCAGGCGGACGGGAAGCTGCTGGCGTTCATGGGAGCCAAAGGCGGTGCAGGAGCGACTATGCTGGCCTGCAATTTTGCCGTAGCACTGGCCAAGGAACCGAACAAGAGAACGCTGCTCATCGATCTCGATTTGCCGCTGGGCGATGCGGCGCTGAACCTGGGCATCGTAGCTGAATTTTCGGCGATCGATGCTTTGCAAGCTCCTGAAAGGCTGGATGCGCGATTTCTGTCGCAGCTCGTAGTCAAGCACAGCACAGGCTTGTGGGTGCTGGCGGCGCCGGGAAGGTTTGTCCCGTACCAGGCCAGCGACGAGGCCATCGATTGGCTGCTGAATGTGGCGCGGCAGGAGTACGACTACGTGGTGGTGGATTTGGGATCGAAGCTGGACCTGATGGGAACGGCGGCTTACAAGGAAGCAACCACCGTCTATCTGGTGACGCAGTCGGGTATTGCGGAACTGCGCAACTCGAACCGGCTGGTCTCGCAGTTTTTCGCCGGTCCACTGCCGAAGCTGGAGATCGTGATCAACCGGTATGAGTCCCGCACGCTGGGAGTTTCAGAGGAGCACATTACCAAAGCGCTGACCAGGCCGGCGCAGTGGAAGATCCCCAACGATTATGCGTCGGTGCAGAAGATGCAGATCAACGCGACGCCGATTGTGATGGCGGATTCGGCAATTACGCGCGAGGTCAAGATGATGGCGAAGGCGGCCTCGGGATGGGAAGCAGAAGTGAAGCCCAAGAAAAAGGCCTTCGGGTTGTTTTGACAAGGAATGAAGAAGAGTTCTCCAGCGGGATGGAAGGGTTAACGTGGAACTGCTGAATTTGGAAAACTACAAAGCGGAGATTCACCGGACACTGATCTCAAAGCTGGATCTGGAAAAGCTGTCGCGCGTGAATTCCAGTCAGGCGCGGCAGGCGGTTTCAGGGCTGGTGAAAGAGATCATGTCGGAGCAGCGCGTGCCGCTGAACTTCGACGAGCAGGAGAAGATCCACGCAGACCTGCTGGACGAGGTTTTCGGGCTGGGACCGCTGGAGCCACTGCTGCGGGACGCCAAAATCTCAGACATTCTGGTGAATGGCAAGGACCATGTGTTTATTGAGAAGGGCGGTCTGCTGCAGAAGGTGGATACGTCGTTTCGCGACGACCGGCATCTGATGCAGATCATCGACCGGATCGTGTCGCGTGTGGGCCGCAGGGTGGACGAGTCGTCGCCCATGGTCGATGCCCGCCTGCCGGACGGATCGCGCGTCAACGCGATTATTCCGCCGCTGGCGCTGGATGGGCCATCGCTGTCGATCCGGCGCTTCGGGACCGGCCCTCTGGCCGCCAACCAGCTGGTGCAGTTGAAGAGTATTTCGCCGGAGATGATGGAAGTGCTGTCGTCGGCGGTGAGGGCGCGCATCAGCATATTGGTTTCGGGCGGCACGGGCGCCGGCAAGACCACGTTTCTGAACATTTTGTCGCAATACATTCCCAACAATGAGCGGCTGGTGACGATTGAGGACGCCGCCGAACTCAGGCTGGCGCAGGACAACATAGTGCGCCTGGAGACGCGTCCGCCGAATATTGAAGGACAAGGAGCGATCCGGCAGCGGCAACTTTTGATCAACGCTCTGCGTATGCGCCCCGACCGCATCATCATCGGCGAGGTGCGCGGCGAAGAGGCATTCGACATGCTGCAGGCCATGAACACCGGCCACGAGGGCTCGATGACCACGATTCACGCCAACGCGCCGCGCGACGCGCTGTCGAGGCTGGAGTCGATGGTGGCCATGACGAATATGAATCTGCCTGAGAGATCGGTGCGGCAGCAGATGGCTTCGGCTATCACGATTGTGGTGCAGGCAACGCGCATGAGCGACGGAACGCGCAAAATCACCAACATTTCCGAGATCACGGGCATGGAAGAGAACGTGATCAGCATGCAGGAGATCTTCACCTTCGATAAGAGAGGCATCGGACCGGACGGCCGGGTGATCGGCCTGTTCAGGCCGACTCGCATCCGCCCCCACTTCCTGGAGCGGCTGCGCGTGTCAGGCATTGTACTGCCGCCCAGCTTATTCGAAAGGGAAACGCCGGTTAACTAAGAAGAAAGCGGGGAGCAAAGATGGGATTGATCGCGGGTTTGGTATTCGTGGGCGTATTCGCGATCGTGGCGTTACCGCTGATCGGCAGCGCTCTCGCGTCCTCCCAGAAGCGGCAGGCGCTGGCCACGCTGGATACGGCGCTCAAGTTGCAAGTGCACGATCAGCAGCATGCTCAGGACATGAACCTGCGCAAGGATGAGTCGCTGAGCAGCATCCCATGGCTAAACAAAAAACTGCTGAAGTTCGAGCTGACGCCCAATTTGCGGAGACTGCTAAGCCAGGCAGCGTTGAATTGGAGCGCGGGCCGCCTGTTAGTGATGAGCGCTGCCGGATTTGTTCTTCCGTCCTATGCGCTGTTCCTGTATTTCAAATCGTATCCTCTGTCTCTCGGGGCAGGAGTGGTGGTGGGCGCCGCGCCGATTCTATTTGTAATGTTTAAACGCAACCGGCGCATGTCTAAGTTTGAAAAGGGTTTGCCGGAAGCGCTGGACCTGATGGTGAGCGGACTCCGAGCCGGTCATAGTTTGCTTGCAGCCATGGCTCTGGTAGCGCGCGAGTGCGCCGAGCCGGTAGGCATCGAGTTCAAGATTTGTTTCGAAGAACAGAACTATGGGTTGGATATGAACCGCGCGCTGGACAACCTGATCACGCGAGTTCCGCTCCAGGACATGAAGATTACGGCAACCGCCATCACGATTCAAAAGGAGAGCGGAGGCAATTTGGCTGAGGTGCTGGACAAGACCTCGCATGTGATCCGGGAGCGTTTCCGCCTGAAGCGCCAGATTCAGGTGCACACTGCGCAAGGAAGGTTGACGGGGTGGATTCTAACGTTGCTGCCGGTGGTGTTGGGCACTGCCATCTACTTCGTGGACCCGGGGATGATCAGCATTCTGTGGCATCGCGCAATCGGCATCAAGCTGCTGTGGGGCGCGGCGGGCATGACCGTGCTTGGCGGGTTTGTGATTCATCACATCGTCAACATTGACGTGTAGAGGGACATATGGGATTTGCAACTGTCACATTTTTAGCCATCTTCCTGCTGATCGCGAGTGGCGGGCTGCTGTTGTTCTACCGCGAAGCGATGCTCAAGCGGATCAGCGAGACCATCACGCCGAAGCGCAAGGAGAAGAACCTGACCTCGGTGGTGCAGCAGGCTAAATCCTCGATCGGCCAGGTAGTGGAGCACTTCGACCACTTCATGCCGAAGAGCGAGAAGGAAGTTTCGGTTATCAGGCTGCGGCTGACGCGCGCGGGCTTTCGCGAAGAGCAAGCGATGAAGTTCTTTTATGGCACCAAAGTGATGTTGCCTTTGCTGCTGTGCGCGATCGCGTACCTGAGCGGAGTTTCGAAATTTGGCCCGTTTTTTGTGTATCTCGTGGCGTTGGGCGGAGGGTTTCTGCTGCCGGATTTCTGGCTGGGGAAAAAGATTGAAGCGCGGCAAAAGCGGATCACCCGCGGATTGCCCGACGTGCTGGATCTGCTGATTATTTGCATGGAAGCAGGACTGAGCCTGGACCAGGCGACAGCGCGATCGGCGGAGGAGCTGGACAAATCTCTTCCAGACCTGTGCGACGAGCTGGGAATTGTGGTGCTGGAACAACGCGCCGGACGGCCGCGCTCAGAGGCCTGGAAGAAGATGGCTGAACGCACCGGCGTGGAGAGTTTGCGCAATCTGGTTGCCATGCTGGTGCAGACGGAACAATTTGGAACGAGTGTCGCCAAGATGCTACGCGTTCACGCCGAAACGCTGCGAACGCAGCGCGTGCAGGCGGTTGAAGAAATGGCTGCGAAGACATCAGTCAAGCTGGTATTTCCCCTGGTGTTTTTCATCTTCCCGGCGCTTTTTCTCGTAACACTGGGGCCAGCCGCGATTGTCATGATGGAACAATTCAGCAAGCTTAACGGACATTAAAACAGGAAGGAGAAATTGAGATGGATCAGGCATTGATTATTAGGGTGGTCGCCGGAGCATTGGCCGTCATTATCTTGGTAATTCTTGTTCAACGCCGCCGCTCACGCGTGAAGTAAGAGCGCCGTGCAAGACTCCGCGGCGCCTGGAGCTGGATTGGCGCGGCGGGGGGCTGCAACATTCCGTTGCCTGGGGTACTTGCCGCCCAGGCGGCAAAGTGCCTCAGCGGCCTACCCAGGCGGCGGAATAGGTAAGTTTTACTCTTTACGCCTTGGCTCAGGCAGACAGAGGGGGCCGATGAATATGGAAGTAATGGAAAATGCCGAATGGGAAGCCGGACGGCAAAGAGCCACAGGCATTGGGGCGCGCGCGTCAGGCGCGGATGAAGTGAGTGGTTCGCGGAGCCATTGCGCATATAACCAGACGCGGGAGTGCTTTCTCGGCCTGGAGGTGAAGGTGGTCAACCTTCCCGCCTTGCGGGTTGGGGAACTGATGCTGGAGCGGCCGCTGAAGTCGGGCGAGGGCGTGTGGATGAAGCCGTTCCGGGGGATTCCGGCGGCAGAGATGCCGGCGCCCCTGGATCTGATCTATCTGGACGGGAATTACCAGGTGATCGCAGCGGTCGAGTCCTTTCCCACGTTTCAAGTGAGCTCGTCGAGCCAGCAGCCGGATAGCGTGCTGGCACTGCCGGCGCACTCGATTTATTCGTCGCAGACGCAGGCGGGCGATCAGCTTGTGCTTTGCGTGGCGGAGGAGATGCAGCAGCAACTGGAGAGGCTGACGGGTTCTCGAAGCGAGCCGGTGGCAGCGCCTGCCGTGCAGGCAACGTTTGACAAGACTGAAGCAACCCCAACCATCGCGGGTGCGGTACTGCTGCGCGATAAGCCGCTGTGGAGCGGCGGCCCCGGGCTGCTGGAGTTGGAAGAGCGGAACGGACAGGGAAATAAGGCCACGCTAGAGCCGTACCAGATGGATCTGACGACGCCGGTCAACAAAACAGTGCGGCAACCGCGCAAATGGTTTGGACGCTGGTGGTCGCCGGATCCGCGCAAGGCTCCGCGGATGCAGGAGCCGGGGGTGGCCGCGTATTACTGGAACGGTTCGTCGCCGGAGGCGCACGGAATTCGCGATATCAGCTCGTCGGGGCTCTATGTAGTTACCGAAGAGCGCTGGTATCCGGGAACGCTGGTTTTGATGACGCTGCAGAGAACCGATTGCGGGGAGGAGGTGGCGGAGCGCACGATAGCGGTGCAATCGCGGGCAGTGCGCTGGGGATCGGATGGAGTTGGACTCCAGTTCATCCTTCCGGAGCAGAAGGAGATACGGGAGGGGAAGGCCCCCGTTCTCGACTCAGCCACCCGAATGGAATTCGAGCGCTTTCTGGGGCAGTTGAAGAGAAGTAAGTAATGGGCGTAATGGAGGGGTACTTGCAGGTATTAGCACGAAAGTGTGATAGCGGGCGGAATGATGAAACATGATCATTTGATCACCAGCTCCCACGAAGTGATGGGAATGCCAGAGGGGATTTCAGCGAGAGCGGTTACGGAGTTAGCGCGCCCTTTGCGGTTGAGTGGAAGGCGGCATTTTCTCGAGGGGAATGCCACTTTGGGATGTAGTTTCCGGGCACCGCAACTCTGGAACCGCAGTAGCGGCACAGTCAGGTTCTGTCCCGGTTCGATGAAACGACTGCGCCGGGAGGTAGAAGAATGAAGACCGGCTGCGGCCTGCGCTGGCAGGCCATTTTGCGTGCTCGAATATGGAAGCGCGGTGCGCATCTCGGGGGCGAGGGGGGAACCGCTCTGGTCGAGCTTGCCATTACGCTGCCGATCATGTTGATGCTGCTGACCGGGGCAGCCTCGTTCGCGCTGGCTCTTTACTCCATGCAGCAACTTGGCTACGCAACGGCAGGCGCCGCACAAGCTGAAGCGGCAGCCCAAGGGGTAACTTCCAACCCTTGCACGGATATCGTGACGTATATAACGACGTCACTGCCGAACTGGACGGCGACGAAATTCTCATACTCGATTAGCGTCAAGGACTCAAGCGGTACTGCGCATCTTTTTCCAACCACCGCAGGTACGATGGACTCGGGAACCGCATTTACCTGCTCGTCACTGGCTTCCGACCTGGGTCCTGGTGAGCCCGTCACGGTTACTGTCAGTTATTCCTATACGTGGCTTCCGATTTACGGATTCAGCCCATCGAGCGCTTTAACATCGACTAACACGGAGATGGCCCCAGGACAAGCGACAAACTAATAAGGAAAGGAGGGTTAGGCCCCATGAAACAGTTTCGAATTCGAAATTTGAGCAGACTTCTCAGAGGCGAGCACGGTCAATCAGGGGTTTTCGTGGCTCTGGCGACCCTGGTTTCAGTGATTCTTGCTGGAGCGGCGATCGAGACAGGCCATGTTTATTACTCCTACGACCTGCTGAAGGCGTCGACCAATGCGGCGGCCCTGGCAGGAGCGGCGGCCATGCCCGACATCACTTCCGCGACGTCCGACGTCACCAAATACAGCTCGGTGTCGGGAAATTTGAACGCCTCGCCGTTTTTGCAGAACGCGAGCATTGTCAAGACAAACTTCTATTGCTCCGGAGCCACGACAGGTATGCATGTGGCCTGCGAGACGCCGACCACCGGATCGTGCAGCGGCTCAGCGTCGAGCTGCAACGCGCTTACGGTGACGCAGCAGGCAAGCGTCCCGTTGTGGCTTGGAGGGATCATCGGGATCCACTCATTCACAATGCAGGCAAACGCGAGCGCGGCCATGGCCGGCGGGGGTGGCGGGCCATGGAACATCGCCATTATTCTGGACGCGACGGGATCGATGAAATCAACGGACTCCGGCACGGCGTGCACCGGCAAGGTTACGAAGGAGGCCTGTGCGCTCCAGGGAATTCAGGCGCTGTTAGAAAATATTTATCCCTGCGCGACGGGCGTCACCTGCTCCAGCAGCACGGCAATTGCCGACAATGTAGCCCTGTATGTCTTTCCGCCGGTGCTGAAGTCGACGGCGCCGGATGACTACTGCTACGGAGGCGCCAGCCCAGCGAACATAACTCACGAGTACTACGAGGTTCCAACTCTCCCCAATACGGGCACAGCGAGTACGACCTGGACGAACACGATTATTCCGTTCTATTCGTCCTCAACCACGCCCACTTATCCCGATTTCCGCACCTCGGACTCGGCGACGACGCTGAACACCAGCTCAAATTTCGTGAAGGCGACCGGCTATACCGGCACGAGCTGTGCCGGTGTGGATCCGATCGGCGGCGCGGGCACCTATTACCCGCAAGTGATCTACCAGGCGCAAAGCGACCTGGTTACTGAACAGGGCCTTAGTAGCAGAGCGGGTTCACGCAATGCGATCGTCCTCCTGGGTGACGGCGACCAGAACGCGTCGGTTTCCACCAGCAGCTCTGGCACCTACGTTTACAGCAGCAGCACTAAGAATGGCAAAACAACATACACCTACATCAGTTCGACCAGCGACCTGCAGCCGTCTGCGACCAACAGCTTGAACGGTATCCCAGCCAACAACCCCACCAGCACGACGTATCCCTCGGCGGTGGGCCAGTGCGGACAGGGGGTTATCGCGGCGCAGGCGGCTACGCAGGCGGGAACGAGGGTGTACACGATCGGTTATGGAGCCGTGACTAGCGGAGGATGTTCGACGGACTCGTCTTACTCGGCCAGCGGCAACAGCAGCTATGGCGGAGGGAAATGGCCGAACGGCTCAAGCAAGCAGCCGTGTGACGAGCTGGCGGCGATGGCCTCAAATATTGGGTATTTCTACTCCGACGACAGCGCTGGTTGCGCGGCGTCGTCTCCGACAAACTCGAACATCAAGTCATTGTCCGGGATTTTTCAGGCCATCTACAGCAACATGACCGTGCCACGGCTCATTCCCAACGGCCAGTAGTGCCGGCAAGGAGAGCGGAGGTGAACGAAGCGAGTTAGTGAGCCGGCGAGCGAGCAGGTTAGCCATACCAGGCTGGCTTTCAAACTTGCCGACTCGCTAGGGTTGTTCGGGAATGACAAGGAGGATTTCAATCCGGACAGGTTGACCATTCTGCGCAGCGGGGCGGAATTGCCATTGTTTGAGCGCGTCAAGCACGAACTGAGCGTGCGGGAAGGCTGGCGGAAAAGCGAGATTGAGGTCCTGGAAGCGGCCGGATGGATCAATAAATCCGTGGATCATGAGAGCATCAGCATCGACCGATTCTGGCGCAAGATTGGGGCGCACGATGCTATATGGCCATGGTGCTTCGATGTGGGCGACAGTGCCGGCGGCGGCGGCGTCGGCATCGCGCGGAAGCGAGTACTGGAGGATCCAGCTCCTGGCCAGCCCGACATGCAAATAGACGGTGTAGGCAACTCTGCCGCTCCACGCTCCCGCAAGCTCAGGAAACTCATCTTCAAGCGCTTCCCCCACGATGACAGCACTGAAGCGGCCGTTTTTGGGCAACGAGATCTCGGTGAGCGCGGGCTGAGCGGATGGCTGGGAAGGCAGAACCGCTCCCTGTGCGGGAGTGGAAGTCCCCGGTTTGGCAGCAGCTACGGATGGACCCGCGGCGGAGCCAGAACCGGATGCATTGGGTTTTGCGGCAATAGCCGAACCGGCGCCGGTAGGCTCCTGTTTCGCGGCAGGATTGCCGCTCGTCGGCTGCGAAGGATTCTGCACAGAGCCCGGCTCGATCTCGCCCGGCACATTGGACACGGCCGATTCGTTTACCGGCGGCAGAACGGTAGTTCCATCCTCCATGCGCAGATCAGAAAGGGAGAGAATCGCAGCGGGGGTGGGCTGTGCCTGATTTTGCGAGGCAGAGACGGGAGGCAACTCGACCTGCAGTGGCAGGTGGACTGCAACGGGCGAAGTTGTGCTAGCCGGAACCGGGCTGGTGGTCAAGGGATGTTCGCTGGATGCGATGTTGACGTCGGCCAGATTCAATTCCTGATTGGGCGAATCGTAGCTAGGCTTGACGTCGGCCGCAGTTGGTTTCTGCTGCAACGGCGGCACAATCCTCTTGACCTGAGTCTGGCTCGGCGACCAGATAACGACCTGGGGTACGGGAATCTCCTGATCGAGCGAGACATAAGCAGAAAGGTCAGGCTGAATGAGGGTCTGCGGGCCCGGCTTGGCTCGTGCCATTTGACGCAGAATGTGCTGAAGGCGCGGCGAAGCTTTGCCGGAGGATGCGGGCCTGGGAGTAGCAGCGGCATACATACCTGGATAGGTGATGCCGGCACTGGCAGCTTGCCTCAGCAGATCCGGTGTGCGCAGATCGAGACGGCGGGATATGTAATGCGCATCCACCCTGGCGGTGGGCGGCTTGTACGTAATTCCGAACCAGATGATGGCCACCGCGATGCTGTGAGCCAGGATCGAAAAGGCGAAAGAGGTAAGGTGTAGCCCAGTGTCGAACCGGTACGTAAAAAGCGTCACGGAGGGAAGAGGAGAGACAGAAAGAGGGATTTCCTTGTGCAGTAAGCGGCGAGTGAATGCTAAATCACTGAGTGAGCGGACAGCAGGTTCTTCCTTGAGGAGAGCAGGCTGGGGCGCGCCCGGCTTCAGTGGGGCTTTGGGGAGAAGATGCAATTGCGCGCCTCCTGACTGTTTCACTGACGGTAAACCGCCGCCGCTACTGGACGGCAGGAACGAACGCAGTTTGAAGGCCACGCTGTTCCATTCCGAGATTTTAGTGTAGTTTGATTCAGGATTGTTCGCCCCGGTTCTTTAGCTCATAGCTTGTTTGGTACCTAAGTTTATGAAACGGAGATTCTGGAGCGATTCACATGGCTTTCAAGGACTAAACTAAGACCGCGCTGCCTCAAAACTGGACGAAGATGTACAGGCAGGGCCGGGCACCGTTTCGATTCAGCAAGCCGGAACGGCAAACAGAGCAAGAAGAGAAAGGGGAGTTGGCAAGCGAGCCGGCTCCAACAGTGTAAGGATGAATCGAAGACTACTTACGATCCTTCTCATTGCGTTCGTGATAGCCGGCGTCTGTGCCTGGATGGTATATCGCATCGTGGGTATGCGCCTGGTCGCGGCCAAGCCCGTGCAGACGACGAAGGTTGTTGCGGCGGCCAAGGACATTCCACTGGGAGCGGTAATCACGGCCGGCGACCTGACTACATTAGCGATAGCCGGCACACCGCCCAAGGGAGCAATTGCCAAGCCGGAAGACGCAATAGGCCGGGGCGTAGTAGCGGAGATCTATCAGGGCGAACCGGTGTTGACAAGCCGAATTTCGGGCCCCGGAGCGGGCGGCGGGTTGGCGCCCACGATCCCGCACGGCATGAGAGCGTGCGCAGTGAGGGTGGATGAGGTGGTGGGCGTAGCCGGGTTCGCGATTCCCGGCATGCGTGTGGATGTAATGGCTTCAGGCAACCCGCCAAGCGGCGGTACCGGCGGTCCGGAGACAGAGACCATCCTACAGAACATACAGGTTCTTTCGGCCGGCACTGACATTCAGAAAGACGCCGAGGGCAAGCCGGTGCAGGTGCAGGTAGTGAACCTGCTTGTGACGCCCGAGCAGGCCGAGACGCTGAGCCTGGCGGCCACGAATTTGAGGATACAACTGGTGCTGCGTAACCCGCTGGATACGCAGATCGCGAAGGTACCGCCAACAGCGATGCGCAACCTGTTTACCGGGGAGGCGCCCTCAGAGGCTCCGGCGAAGCTGGTTGCCAGAGGACCTCGCAAGCACACTACGACTTATACGGTCATCGTGAGCAACGGCCCCAAAACCACTGAACAGAAGTTCGCTTCACCGGAGGGACAGCAGTGAGAAAGACGAACCGGGCCATCATTGCAAGTTGCAGCGCGATGTTTCTGGCGCTGTGCGCCGGACAGATGGTGCAGGCTCAAGGTGCACCGTCCACCCCTCCATCGGCGGGAGCCAAGTACGATGACTCCACGAACGAGCTCTCGGTGGCCGTTGGCAAGGCCGTGCTGGTGGACTGCGCACAGCCGATTCAGCGCGTGGCTGTAGGTCAAGGCGAAATCGCTGAAGCCACGGCTGTGAGCCCGACAGAGATCATGGTCAACGGGAAAGCCGCGGGCGAAACCAGCATGATCGTCTGGGACAACCACGGCGGACGCCAGTTTTTCAACGTGAAGGTGCGCAGCGCCGCGGCGATGGGCGACAATCTGGACACGGTGCGGCGCGAGTTGCGGGCTGAGCTCCCTGGGCAGGACATAAAGTTGAGCTACGGCAACGGCAACATCTTTCTGCGCGGCACAGTGAAGGACGTGACCAGTTCGGCGCGAGCGGTTCTGATTGCGTCGACCGCGGGGAAGGTCGTGAATTTGCTGAACGTGAATGTTCCTGCCTCGGAGCCGCAGATTCTTCTCAAAGTGCGCATTGCGAGCGTGGATCGCAGCAAGGCCAGGACTCTTGGCATCAACCTGTTCGACCTGGGCCTGGGGAATACAGTGGGCGGGATTACTACGGGCGAGTTCAGTCCGCCGGTGATCACGGGGGGCAGCAGCTCGTCGAGTTCAGGAGGATTTTCTGGAACTGGCGCCAGTGCGACGTTTACCAATGAGCTGAACTTTCTTGCCTTTTTCCCAGGTCTGGGAGCGGGAGCGGACATCCAGGCACTTGAGTCCAGGGGAGTGGTGCAGGTTCTGGCGCAGCCGAATGTAATAGCAATCAACGGCAAGGAGGCAAGCTTCCTGGCGGGTGGAGAGTTTCCCTATCCGGTGGTGCAGGGCACAACGGGGGGCGCGACCGCGGTGAGCATCGAGTACAAGGAGTACGGTGTCCGGCTCAACTTTATTCCCACCATCACGCCGCGCGGAACCATCCATCTTCAAGTAGCGCCCGAAGTGAGCGCACTCGACTACACGAACGAAGTGGCCATCTCGGGATTCGAAGTGCCGGGGCTTACAGAGCGCAGAGTGAATACGGAAGTGGAGCTGAAGGATGGCGAGAGTTTCATGATCGGGGGCCTGCTCGACAAGAGCATTACCGACACGTTCCAGAAGATCCCATTCCTGGGCGACATTCCGATCCTCGGCAAGTTCTTCCAGTCCGAGTCGAAGACCAAGAACGATACCGAGCTGATTGTGATGGTTACGCCGGAGATCGTAGCGCCGTATCCGGCGAATGCGGCCTTGCCGGACCTCAAGTATCCGGAGAAATTCCTTCCTGCCAATTCGAATATTCCTATGAGCCAACCGGATGCGAAGACGGCAGAGAACACGCTGCCTGTTCCTCCACCAACGCTACCGATTGAAAAGCTGCTTGAAAGTATGAAACCCGAGAAGCCACTGATTATCGAGGCCGGGGCAGGCGGATTCGGCACTACCGGAGCGATGATTAATACGGGCAGTACCGGATCAACAACTCCCGCGGGCTCCCCACAGCAATAGGGATTGCAGCCGCGGGCAGGCGCAATGCGTTGAGGAAACCAGGGCAGGCGGATGAATCTGTTCGAAAAGATTGCAAAGGGCCTGGGGAGTTTCTTTGCGCCTCGCTCGCCGGCTGCGCCTGTGGCGCCTCGACAGGCCTTGAACGTAACACGGGGCACGTTGCTGGCAACGAAGCTGGAACTTGCAGGGACGGGGCCATCGCGCAACAAAGGCTTGCTGGGGCGTGAAGGCCTGTTGGCTGGCGAAGGTTTGTGGATCGTTCCCTGCGAGGCAGTGCACACGTTTTTCATGCGCTTCCCGATTGATCTCGTCTATCTTGACCGCAAGCATCTCATCAGAAAAGTGCGCAGCAACGTGGGCGCCTGGCGTATGTCAGCGTGCCTGACGGCGCACAGTGTGCTGGAGCTTCCCGCGGGCACGATACGCGCAACGCGCACAGAACGAGGGGACACGATCGAGATCGGTCCTGCGCTTACAAGCTGACTAACTTCCAGGCCGTTTCAATCGTAACCGGCGCGTTCAATGCGGGCGATGGTTCTTCAGGGAGCTATGCGGACGCCGGTTCGGTTTTCTCCGGGAGCACAGGCTCGCACGCGTGCCAACAGATACCAGACGATCCACGCCGGGGCGATCCAGAGAAAAGAGCGCGAATGCAGCTCGACGTGGAAGCCGATCTGAAATTCGATCAAGAAATAGATCAGCGCGAGGGCAACCATCCAGATTTGCGACGGTTTTCGGGATACGGCGTAGAGAACCGCCGGAAGCGCCAGAGTCTGATCGAAGATCCAGCCGAAGGGCGCGACGAAAAGTGAAACGAGCATGAGCAGGCTGCCGTTTTCGAGCCAATCCCAGGAGCGGCGGCGCGGCCAGAACCATGCCAAAGCCCAGACGCAGGCTGCTATGGCGGGCACGAATGCCAGCCATTCCGAAGAGGGATGGATGGAGTCGCGCAGAACGTCGCCCAGGCACGGGGTAAATTCATGCGTCACGACCGAAGTGCGCATGTAATACGAGTACTGGCCCCAGGCCGCGGGGTCGATCAAGGAAGTGACGGCCGCGCCGGCCGCGAAGGCCGCCAGGGCGCCGAGCAAAATCCGATAACTGCGCGAGACGGCGATCCAGACCAGCAGCACCAGGGCAAAGGGAAGAAAGAAGTGCGGTTTCAAGGTGCAGAACCAGAGTGCGGCGCCGGCCACGAAGGGATGAGATTTATGCAGGCGCAGAAACAGGGCCAATCCGAAGAGCAGAAGGATCGAAGTCTGGCCCAGGATGACGCAGAACAGCGCAGGCGGGAAACAGTAACCGATCCAGTCGAGGCGGGTCCTGGCCTGGCCGAAGTGCTTCCATAAAATACGCACCGACGCGATGAGGAGGGCAAACATGACGAGCGACCAGGGGAGGGCAGCGGCCTGAGGGCCGATGTAGCCCAAGGGCAGGGCCAGTGGCAAAGCCCACGGAGCGTTTCGCATGTAGTAGGAGGCGCCACCCTGGAATCCCGCGTCCCGCTCGATGCGGCTTACGGCGGCGGCATCGTAGGGATTGCCATGACGGACAAGCTGCTGGCCGGTAGCCCAGTAGGTGATGAAATCGCGCTTGGCCACAAGATCGCGGTTGAAG
>Ga0335085_10007898_pt1 | contig 16345 bp, 9 predicted proteins | sample Lox_Sample_45_FD_206712 | JGI IMG/M metagenome (GOLD analysis project Ga0335085, IMG submission 206712) | Soil microbial communities from Loxahatchee National Wildlife Refuge, Florida, United States - Lox_Sample_4.5 | ecosystem: Environmental > Terrestrial > Soil > Wetlands | place: USA: Florida...
TATTCCGTTACAGCAACTTCGCTCGCTCGTTTCTTACGTTCCTTCCGTTCCTATCCTTTTTGACGCAACGCTGAGGGAGAATCTTCGGCTCGGGGACCTGCGGATAGGTGCGCGGGAACTGGACGAGATTGTGGACCTGGTCGGCCTCCGGGCTCTTGTGGAGGCTTTGCCTCAAGGATTGTCGCAACCCGTCGGCCCCTCCGGAAATCTACTGTCCAGCGGCCAACGACAACGCCTCGCGCTGGCCCGAGCCCTGCTCCGCAACCCGCGCGTATTGATTCTCGATGAGGCGACTTCAGGACTGGAGCCAGAGTCCGAACGTTCGATTCTCGACCGAATTGCAAGACGGCTTCCCGGAGTCTCGCTCCTCTTTGTCTCTCATCGCCACGAAAACGTGGCTCGTATGGATCGCGTTCTTATTTTTCGCCATGGCAGGATCATTGAAGATCGGCGCGTTTCCGGTCCACAGGTCCCGCTTACTTCGATCCCCGACCTCGGGATAATTCGTTAATCATCCCTGACGGCACATCAACTCCCCTGGCCACAGACCGACGCCACACTTTGGCTGCGGCTGGCGGCTATCGGTGTGCAGGTAACCAAGATGAGAAGCAAAAGATACGGGGACGTGATTCACGAAAACGAGCGTTTTCACTCTTAACAGCGTGAGGCCTTCTTTGGAGTGGCTTTCCGAAAACCTTGTGTAGGCGATCACGTGAATTTAGAAGACAGGTTGTCTACGTCACTCATCGCCAGACTCGATCGTTCTCGTCGGCCGGCATGATAAATGTTTTTGAACATCATCATCGTGCCGCGCCGGTCGGAACGAGCCCGCCATCAGAATCGCTATTGTTCAATCTGACGCAAGCTCGAGGTTCACACTCCTGGTAGAGCAGGGCGGATACATCATCCGGGTCTAAGCCGGAAGGCATTTAACTGGCAGGATTTCTCGGTAGAAACAGGGGACAATAAAGCGGACATAAAGTGGGCCATGTAAGGTCGGTGGTTATTCATCAAATCTATGATATATTTAATCTTGTTATGGCATATCATGCGGACAATAAAGCGGACATAAAAACGGTCCAGGATCGTGGCGAGCCAATCTCTGAGATGGAGCCACTGCTGGTCGGGGAGACCTCGCGGCATCGCGCGAAGCTGACCGACATGGCGGTCGAACTCGCCCAAAAGGCGGCTGGCTTCCGGCGAAGTCTACCCGAGAGTTTGCTGGCGTCCCTCGCGAACCTCGTGCGTGCAATGAATTGCTATTACAGCAATCTGATTGAAGGCCACTACACGCATCCTGTGGACATCGAACGGGCCCTGAAAAACGACTATAGCAAGGAGTCCCGGAAACGAGACCTGCAGCTTGAGGCCATAGCGCACATAGCTGTCCAAGAGTGGATTGACGGAGGCGGCTTGCAAGGGCGCGCGGTAACGGAAAGTGGGATTCGAGAAACGCACAAACGGTTTTGCGAGTTATTGCCCGAAGACCTTCTCTGGGTGGAAGACTCCGAAGCGAAGGAGCGCGTGCGGGTCGTGCCGGGCGAACTGCGCGCGCGCGATGTGGTGGTGGGTAACCACGTTGCTGTGAGCGCGGGCGCTGTTCCCCGCTTTTTAACACGTTTCGCGGAAGTCTATGGGACTCTGAACAGGACGGATTCGATCCTCGCAGCGGCAACGGCGCACCACCGATTGTTGTGGATTCACCCCTTTCTCGATGGTAACGGGCGTGTGGCGCGCCTCATGTCGCACGCTATGCTTCTCGAAACCCTTGGCACCGGTGGTGCGTGGTCGGTCGCCAGGGGATTGGCCCGCAACGTCGAAGCCTACAAGCGGCATTTGATTGCATGCGACCAACCGCGGCGCAATGATCTCGACGGGCGCGGGCAACTCAGCGAAGAGGCGCTTGCGGCATTTACAGAATTCTTCCTCGGCATTTGCATCGACCAAGTGGATTTCATGGAGGGTTTGGTACAACCGGATCGTCTGCGCACGCGCATTCGTCTATGGGCGGAGGAGGAGACGGCGTTTGGGCACTTACCACCGAAGTCGAGCAACGTCCTAGAAGCGGTATTGTATCGCGGGGAACTTCCGCGTGGAGAAGCGGCCGGCGTAGTAAACACGGGCGACCGTCAGGCTCGCCGGATCGTTTCCGCATTGCTCGCGCGCGGGGTGCTGGTTTCAGAAAGTCCACGTGCGGCACTGCGGTTGGCGTTTCCGGCGACGCTCGCCTCGCGCTGGATGCCAGGTCTTTTTCCGGAAAAAGAGGTCTAGCAGCCGAGAGGTCAGCGGCCGACGCAACTGATTCATGCCCTTCGGTGGAGGGATGAGGCGGTTTTCAGCCGAAGTTGAATAGAATTATCGCGACAAAAAACAGTGACATAACTGTGCCATAAAACCTGTCTTGGCTGCCCAAACCGGCTTCATTGACAGGGTGCGTTTGTTGATTCTACGCAAATCATGGAAAACATAAATGGCCCCGACGATTCCCATTCTCGGTGTTCGAAGGGTGACGAAAGTTGGGATGTGGGTGCGACTCGTAGCTGGCGCACGGGGAGTGCCGCAGGTGGGCGAGGCGCGGTGTGCGGTTGGGAACGTTCGGCGTGGATTCGGCCAAGAGCGGGTAGGGTTGCATCACCAAAAGAGAGGGGATCGATAACAAAGACGTTTCAAACAGCCAAGTTGCGCCGCACTTCCTCGTTTCGCGGCCCATTTCTCATTCGATCCAGCAACAAGGATAGTCCCGGCTCGGGGGAAAGGCGCCAATCGACTTACCTTTGAACGTGAAGTCAAAATCTCGGTTACGAAACCACCCTTTCTGTCCGGCATAGTCGACGAGAATCAAGTTAGTGTCTCCGCAGTGCATTGGGCAATCTTGCTCCACTGCGACTTGTGTTCCCTGCGGAAGAAGCGTCCATGACTGGCTTGGGCGCAGGCGCGACGGAGTTGTAGGGAGCCTGGGAGCTAAGCGGGAGTTCACGTTTCCTAGAGGTCCGTTCTCAGTTAGATGGAGCATGGGTCAAACTTTCGGAACTGGCCGTCACTATGCCTGCGATGCAGTGACGACTTAGAGTATAGACCTTTGGCCGAGACGGGTTAGTAGTGCTAGGAGGGCTTGCAGGAGAATTGCAAAACGGCCCCCAGCTCCAACACTTCGGTCCCCAGCCACTTCCGAGTCCTGAAAGTGGCGCAACATAGACCCAGTTCGAATCCTCGGAGAGAACAACAGCGGGTCGCGGAGCCTCAATTTCCTTGCTGAGGCCAATCGAGGAACATTCTGTGGATTTCATCAATAGGATAGAAACGGGCTCGGCAGTAGAATAATCACCCCCTGCCTTTTGCACTGGAACAAAGGGATAAACTCGATAGGCAAATCCGAGTACGCTTACGGTGTAAAGAACTGCAACAACCAAAACCCTGACGAACCACGGGTCGGATCGATGCAGAAGTCCGCGATCTTTAGAAGACTTCTCTTTCAGCCCCAACGTAACCACCAGTTCTCTTCTCATCATTAAGATAATAATTACATTCGAGATGGCGATAAGAGCGAGAATAAGCGTTCCGAAGGCGACCACGCGAGCGTTCCAATTCGATTTGTCATTGTGCAAGACAGTCAACACAAGGGAGGCGTAGACTCCGGTGCTTACCGGCAACCCAAAGCAATCAAAGACAGTCCTCCACTCGCGCTTTACTCCGTTTTGGTTTTTCAGATTCCCGGGCTTGAAGAACACTCGCGCAGCGTGATCAATGAGCAAGATGCAGTCTCGGAGAAAAAGTCCCAAGCGCCTAATAAATGAGCATTGAACTCTTTGCGCCTTGCCGTTTTTTTCGAGCCATTGGAGGTTCTCCGTGCTGAGTGTCACGAAGAGTGCTCCGAAACACAGCAAAAGAACGAGAACTACACCAACAATCCAAAACTCCCACGAAGAACGGAAAGCACCCATTTTGAGATAAATGGGACGAACCGCGAGACTCAAGCTGAGATTGACTATTTCGTTGTCGTGTTGAGTGAAAACCCAAGGGGACGCAGCAATTCCAGCCATGAAGAAAGCCGCTAACAACCCGGGAACCACGCCGCAGCCAATCTTTACGCGCTCAACATACCATTTGCCATATAGGGATCCCCATGCATAACCATCTTTGGAGTATTCACGATAGAAAGCGGTTTGATAGAGAGAAATTCCTAATAGCAGTATCGACTGGAAACAGATAACCGCCCGTATGTCGTTGGGGTCCAGGAAAATAATCTGGACTGCAAAAGGAACTAGCACTAAGGAAAGAACAATCCATTTACGGAGCGGCCGCCAACGGTGTCCAAGCTCGTCTCGATGTAACAAATCGCACTCAAGAATGTTCCTCGCCTCGATTTGTTCTTTCTCACTTAGAGTCTCGGACGCTTTAATCGCGCCTAGGAAAAGAGACATCGCTCTCCCAAGAACGCCGATCACCGTGACGAATAGCCAATACAAGCATCCGATATAGATGTATTTCGCGCGTAGCAAGTCGCTAGAGTCCGCTGAGATCCCAAATGTGCTCAAGTAAGTGGTCGCGATAAGGTAGCCACTGACGTAAGTCAGGGCCAGAACGGCCGCAGAAATTTTGGAGATGAATTCTAATCGGTCCGACCAATCAACCTGAGCGTCCTTCGGTTGTGAGAGTTCTTTGTTCGATATCATCTGCAACGCCTCCTCGGACATCCAATATCTGGCCGCGGTAGTCGACAGACTTTGAATTGGGGACGTCGTAGATTGTATATCTAGTTTCGTGATGTTTAATAAAAGGTGTTCGGCGCGGACACGATTCGAAAACGCAGCAACGCAATAGTCGGGGACGAATGCGCCACCGTACTCTTAAGCGGGAGAGTGTATTCAGGACCTGCCTAGCTTATTCTTGTGAGTAATCTGCAGGAGGGATTGCAAAAAATGACAAGGGAGTGACCTGCTGCCCGAGATTAGTCCAAAACAAGACTTAGCTTCTCCGGATGTAGGATCGCGGACACATGGGTATCCGGCAGCGATGGAAGGCCAGAGCAATTGAGGAGGTCGCGACGCTAATAAGGAAGACCGACATCGATCAACGGGCACATGCAACGTTATTCTGTGCCCGTGCCGACACAAAACTGTGCCATGACCGTGACAGTAAACCTGTCTCGGATGACAAAATTGACTTGATTGACGATCTGTAGTCGTTGATTCTATGGAACTTATTGAAAACAAAAGCGGGCCGGAAGTTTCCGGCTGACAGGCTCCATCGTTCGCAAGGACCTCAATCCAAGCACAACCGGACCGTTCGACCCATTTGGAGAAGCTCTGCCGTCTGGTTCGGAGGAAAGGGCGCTTGGTGCCACACTAGGCAGTCATGTGCTCAGCAAACCCTAGCGCAGTTGCATCGCGGCAAATGCCTGTCTACCGAATCGCTTCGTCTAACCTAAAGGTCAACGTCATTGCAGCTGGCCAGCCAGCCGTCACGAAAGTGTCTAACATTTCTCCAATCGCGTTGCCCGCTTCCGGGCTCCGAAGGACATCTTTGTGATCGGCCAGCACTCGTTCCACTAGCTTCGTCATTTCATCGATCGCGAGCGGGTCGTACTGATAGCTGAACTTTGTGGACGCGCGACAGACGGCAGCGGCATAGACGATCACTGCCACTGGGTCGAACGGAAGGACGGCATTCAAAGTCTGCATAAGGTAATGAGCGGTCTGCGGGAGCAGGAGGTGCTCGACCGCCGATGGGGGACGCAGAATCAAAAGTTCCAGCAAGGGCTTGATATCGAAGTAGTGCTGCCGGGCTTCCGCGTAGTTTGGGGAAGGTGAATCGGTCGAATCCGATGGAACGCGGTCAAGCGAGAAGAATAACCGCGTCGCAACGTGGTCCAACAAATGAAGTAGAGTTCCGAGCGCTTTTGCGTTCTCCTCGGAGTGCGGTTCCTGGCGGAGAAGATCAATCCGAGGATAGACGGCCGCTATAATGCGATGAAACGTTTCCCGTGCACGCAGCCGGGTGGCATCCTCTGTGGCGTTCGGGGGCCTGAGGTAGGAGGCCGCAGCATAAATCTCCTCTGCGACCTCGTGGTGGAAACGGATTGGATCATTTTCGAATTGCAGGAGTTGTTCTCTAGAGGCCTTCCGGTCTCGAACCACAGACAGTCCAACCAACATCTGGATGAGCGTTCGCGTTAGTTCGCTTCGCTCGGTCGTGGGGAGTTGACGGGTAAAGAGAGCAAGCAGAGCTTTTTCGGCACGATCAGTATCTGGCCCCGAAACTCGCCAAATGGACTGCAGCAAGGCCAAGAGAACGCCGGGTGTCGGTTCCGCCGCAAGCATCTTGGTAAGAACCGTCCAGAACGTCTCTTTGTCCTCGTGCTTGTAGAAGCCTACGATGCCTTCCGCGATCTGATAGCGGACGGCGGGTACTGGATCATCGGTGAGTTCAAGAATCGCCTTGCTAACTTCGAGGTCGAGTCCCCAATTCCACAAATAGTGGCTGAGGCCCTGGGCTGCCTCGATCCGAGGTAGCGGACTTCCCCACGACGGCAACTCAAAAGGCAAATGGTATTTCGGATCGAACTCGGGCTCGGGTGACTTTGCGCCTTGCAGCACGATTTCGCGCGAGCCCCGGACCACTGGCTGGTCGGGGGCCAATTTGTCGTTTTTGAGGACTGACTCAGCCACGGCACAGAGGGTGCCCGTGGCAGCATTTCGAACCTTTGGATCTGCCGCACTGCGGCGCAGCAGTGCCTGTAACGCTTCGATCTTAGATTCGATTGCCGCGCAGTCTTCAAGGCTTGGAATCTCATTGAGGTACTTGTGTTCAAAAGACTGCAAAGGCTTGAGCGCTTCGAGCAGTTCAGCATTGTCGTGGGTGCGCGGGTCGACGCCTTGTTCGCGCAGCCATTCGTTTGTACCGAACGGCATTTGTTGGAAGGACACTTTGTGGTACGGCTCGTTGGCGCGGACTCGTTTTGTTTCGAGAAGCTCAGTGGCAAGCTTCTTCAGACTCTCGGAGCGCAGTTGCTCGGTGGGAATGCACATGAGCAACCGGTTCCGAATGGACTCCGGTTTTTCATATCGCAAAATTGCGACTCTGCCTGGAATGGCGAGGATGGCCTCTTCGATGCTCTCCGCTTGCTCGAAAGTAACAAGCTTGGCCGTATACGCGGCCGTCAGGACCTGTCCCGCGACGACTGTGGTTTCCGGAGCCGAAAGCACTTCTGGAACGGTGAGTAGTTCCGCGACGAGGGGATAGAGCGAAGGCGAGTTGAATACCGCCGCCTGCAGCATTCGTTTCCAGGCGACGGCAAAGCTGGCGTGACGTGCGATGGCATCGATTATGGCCCGGGCCGTGCTTTCGCCGTCGGGCTTTTCGAGACAATGAGAGGCTGCGTGCAAGACGGCTCCGAACAACTTGACGCTGACGTAATCGCGCGATCCGGTGTCCCAAATCTCACTGTAGTCGGAGCGGTACCTAGCCTTGTTACCTCCGAAGGGAAAGGTGAACTCCCCTGGCGGTTCTTCGTCTTTTATGGTGGAAGGTCGGTCGCGTGCAATCTCTGCATTCAGAGACTCTGTCGCGGCGGTCGCGGCGTGTACCGGCGAGGCCTCCAGCAACGCCGGGAATACCCTTTCGACGGCATAGCGCGCGGAGGAAAAATCCTGTGCGCGAGTGCTCGTGAAAGACATGACGATGGAGGACCCAATCTGCGTCTTGTCTTGCGACTGCTCATTGAACGCGAAAATGCGACGGCAGACCTCCACAGCCGTGTCCGGGTCACTTTTGACGATGTGTGCCAGGCCACCCGCCAGAAAAAAGGCCTCATTGGAACTGGAACGAGGGGATCCAAACCGTTCAAAGGCCGCCTTTACGATTTCTCGTGCTTCCCCGACATCCTGCGAGTAGTTTTTGAGAACCAGAGGCAAGACCCGGCCGGCGGCGACACCGGCGAGCGACACAGCTGCGTCGACGGCCAGCGTGTCCGCCGTGGCCCACATCCAGCGGACTAAAGCTGCGCCAGCCGCGAAAATGATGATGCATTCGACACTGCTCTTACTTTCCTCCGCGCGGCCCAGCAATGCGATGTATTCGTTGATGAACGACACGTCCAGTTTGCCGGACAAACGCAAAAGTAGTTCGATCCAGATTTTTCGGGAAGGACCAGTCAGGCCTCCGAGTGCCTGCAGGGAGCGAAGGGTGGCCGTGATGCCGGCGATATTCGCAGGCGCGTTTCGGGCGAGGAGCGGTTCCATATCCTCGAAGGTTTGCGCTGCTTCGCATATGGCAATCCCCGGCAGGATGCGTGCACGTTCCGGGAGAACCGCCGAGGAAAAGAATTGGAACGCAACCTTCCAAAACAGAGTTCGGTCCCGAAACCACACGTAGTGAAAGAAATAAGCCAGCGATGGCCGGAAGAAAATCGTTCGGCTGGGGTCGGTCTGGATGAAAGGTTCGACGCTTTGTTCGTCGAGGAGAAGCCGGGCAACGCCGTAGTCGAACAAAATGTTGTGGACGAAGGAAAGCCGATTGGTAACGCTCTGTTTCACAATTTCGTCGCTCTGGAGGGCCGTGAGGATCGGCCCTTGCCCTTCCTGGTAGACGCTAGCTTCCGCAATCGAAAGGGATCTCGCCTCCACCATCTTTTCAAGAAGTCTGCGAAGAAAGACTTTGCGGTCATAGTGGTTCGATTGGGTTTCAATGCGCCAGTCCCAATACTTGGTGAGCAATTGCACCTGAGTATGGAGGTAGGAGATTTCCTCCGATGGAACGCCGGTTTCAAGAAGCTGGAGAGCCAAATGGAGATTAAAGGGATTGCGAAGGAGATTCCGGAATTCGCCCGTTGCGCGCGTAAGGAGACTGTGCAAGACGGGCGCCTGTGAAATCGCTTGAAGAAGATCGGCATCCGTTAACGGAGGCACGGTGACTTGTTGGAAGCCACGGCTCGATGCCACAACCGGACTCGCGAAGAAGAGTGATTTGAGCTCTTCCGACTGCTGAAGGTCGAAAGTGCGAATGGAAGCGACAGTGGTGCATTTCGGCGCACGCAGCAGGATTTGGCGGATCAGTTCCCGGAACGTGCGTTGGGAGGGTTCGCTGCGGAGGGCGTCCAACCCATCAATCACGACCACCGGCTCGCGAGAAAGAGACGAGACAAAGGACAGAAGATCACTTTTGAAACCGAGCGCGGCCCGCAGTTCCTCGAGGGACTCGACCGAGAAGTCCTCGGCGAGCAGTGGCAAGCATGGGCGTTTTCCCGCTTTGCATTGACGAACGAATTGCGCGATGGTCCAGCTCTTGCCGCTTCCAGGCGATCCGGTGATTAGCACGGAGTTGGTTCGGCTCAGTTCCCAGATCTGCGAGAGCAGCGGGCTGCGGGCGATCCTAAACATGATCGCCTCCTGGATCGATCCGCCCCAAGAGTTGGTCCGCGAGATCGGCCGCACGCTGAAAATCGTCCGGTTCCACCCTCGGTTCCGGTGCGATCGGCTCAGCAACCCGGATGACAGAAGGTGCGGGGAGTACGAGTTCATGAGCAATTCCGTTGATCAGCGCGGGAAATCCCGTGTAGGGATTGCCTCCGTCTTCGATAAGCTCATAGAAGATGGGCTCGACAAAATAGCGTTCGTTGAGATTTTGGCGAATCGGGCCGTCATCCTGGGCTCGGGCGATAGGAAGAACGGCAAAGTGGCCAGTCCAATTCTCGGGAATACGTTGTACTGAATCGCGATGCATATCCCTGGCAACGTCGCGCATGGCGTTGAGGAAGTCGGTATCCTCGAATCCAAACCCCAAAAAGACGATGCGTTTCGTGGCAGCAAGAAGCCACAGGAAGTGCTGAAACAGGCGGTTGTCACGGTAGAGCTGGCGATACCCGTTTTCGGTCAAGGCAATGGTGTCAACCGGGTCTGTGTAGATGCCGTGAAGGTGCACGATCTGGCGCGGATAACTCGGCGAATCCATCGAATCGAGAAACGCCACAATCGCGGGGCGATGGGAGCAGGTGATAGTCCCGCACGGAACCGCCACCGCCGCATGCGCCTCTTCCATGGATCGCTCGAAATTGAGGGTGAGAATGTGTCGAAAGGGCATTTGGGTAAGACGAAAGAGCAAGTCATGACCCGGCTGCCCGTTTGGGCCAAATTCCTGCCGAATGAATTCGGCGAACGCTTCGGGTGATAACTCTCGGCCTAGGGCTTGGGCGCAGAAGAGTAGATCTGGATGGTGACTGACAATGACTTCGGTGTTGACTTCGGCGCCGCGTCTCGCGGTGACGGCTGCCGCAAGACGATCGATGAACTGTTTCCAAGTTCGGTAGCCGGCCCACGCGGAAACGCCGGCTCCGGTCATGGCATAGCTTTGCCCCGTCCGCAGAAGAGCCAGCAGGTCGTCCATTGCGCGGCGGTTACGCTCTCGGTCGATCAGCGAAGTCCTCGCTCTCGGAAGAGGCTTTATAGCGATATTAATGGGATTATACATTCTGAGGGAGTAGGGGGAGCGTCGCGTTATCCCCATGCCCGAAGGATGAGGTTTCGGGAGAGAGTCCATGGTTGAGAAGCCACTGAATGATTTTCTGTCGAGCATCGCGCCCTACCTGAAGCTGTGGGCGACGTTGCGAGTTTCTGGAGTGGCGGTGAATCTGGATGGTTCCTGGTTCAACATCGCCATTCGTGCGGAGTTCCGGGAGGACCATCCGAGTAGGAAGGAGATGCACTCGCCTGAGCAGCATTTTCTGTATTACGTGGTGGATTTCCCGATAACGGCGATGGAATCGATCGTGCGGAAAATTGTGCTGGAAGGGGTCTTCCAAGTCGAGCGTGCAGACGCAGGTGGCCATACGCGGATTTCGATGAGACGGGAGCGCGAAAACGCTGGAAACATTCCGCCGAGTCCGGTGCAGTGGTCTACCTTCACTCGTGAAGCCGGACTTCCTGGAGATCAAACGGGGCAAAAACGCACGAGCATAACGCTCGGCGGTTACGGTCAGAGCGTGCAGGAGGTTTTGCCTTATGAGATGTCCAGGAAGATTGAAACCCGTCTCCGCAATGCGACACCGTGCTACGACGGCCTCGTGGGATTGTTCGCGCATATTCTTCCCGGTGTGAACTACACCGGCAGGGATAACACGTTCTTGGAGGCCTTTGCAGAATTGCCATTTGAACTGCGGAACGGGCAACGTGACTTGGTTCTCGTGGAGGGGGCAGGACGAACCCCGGACGATTCGCTCTTGTTGCGGTGTTTTTTTGGACCTGGCACTGGCTTGCAGCCCAGCGTAACGATACTTCGGCCAGCGGATGCCGAGAAAATAGAAAGTGACCGCTTGCGATGGACCGTGACGCCTGCGTGGCCGGACGGATCGGATAGTGCCCGCGTCGGTCTATTTTTTGAAGGGGAACAGGTGCAGATGTTGGGCGCAAAGCGCTGGCCAACGGCCGGGAATCTGCGGCATCTGGTCGACGAGTATTTTGATCCATCACAGGAAAGGCTGAAAGCTGCGCTGTTTAGTCGTGCGGCGAAGAACCAAACGGAGTTCGAATGGGGCGTGACCCGACTACTGAATCTTCTTGGTCTACCAGCGACCTGGTATGGCAAAGGGGCAACGGAGGGGAAGCCGGATTTGGGAGGCTATGTCGAGGGTGGACCGGTGCTTTTGGCAGAGTGCACTCTGGAGAGACCCGGTGCCAAGTTTTCTGGCCTAGCCGCACGAAGCAAACAGCTCCGAGAACAGTTGGGAGGGGAAACGGATGTAGTCGCAGTTGTCTTTACGCGTGCAGATACAGTGGATTCAGAGAAGCAACAAGCACGCGAACACGGCTTAATCGTCGTGGGGCAGAGCGAGTTGCGGGAAATGCTGAAACTCGTCGAATCCGGATTGGGAACGGCAGAGTTATTGGCCTACTTTGAGCAATTGCGCTCGAACCTAACCATCGAGCTGGGAGCGTTGCTGAACGGAAGGTGGGGACCGCACTGGTGATCGGTTGCGGCTTGTCTTTATACCTATCGTGAAAGGCTGCTCGGTTTTGGAAGGTTACCTCGTATGATCACGACGGCGATAAGAATCGGTACGCCAACCCCGCTGCTTGGTGGAACACTCACGAGGGAGATATCGTTCTCAACCAGATCGGGTGATTGGGTTTTGACGGAACAATCCAGGATGCAAAGGATTCCCAACCGTCGATCACTCCCGGCCACGTATTGCGCTGTCTGCTGAATGAAGGCCGAGGCGATGTTATTGGTAACGAACTGGTCTGGCTCGCTTTTGAGCTCCAAACGAATACCGTTAAACGAGAGATCCGTTATGCCGCCAGCCGCGTGTGGATGCTCCTCAAGTTGCGAGCCAATGCGTGGATTCTGGCGAAGAAGTTTTGTCACTTCCTTTTGAAATTCTTCCTCGGAGTACTTCCTCGGGAAGATGTTGCTTTGCAAGGACTGCCCCGCAATTGCGCCGATGGCCGTAAGCAAGAGGAGGAAGTCATTGAGTTCCTTATCGGGAACCGGCACGGCCGAACGCACCAGATCCCGAATCGCTAGTATGCGCGTGTCGACGAGAGAATAGCCACTCTGGGGTTGTCGGGCCGGATCAAAACACTGCATGCGCAGGTGACGATGCCCTTCAACGGAAACGTCCGCGTCAGTTACGCTCGGCTCAAAGCGAGCCTTATAAGTGAACTGGAGCGGTCGGGCATAGAGGGCGACAGGATTCTGGACTAGCAGTCTTCCTGTCTGAGCGACGGCATAGGGGGCGCTGCCTGCCGGTCGATCGAACGAAAATGTTGGAAGGTTATACGCGGATGGCGGCTCAACAGACATTACCTCGAGCACAAGCCGCTGCGCCTCAGGGGGCCAGTGTGACACGCGGACTTCCACCTGTAGATCGTAGAGGATTTCCGGTTGAACGGTATGGGGGTCGCCGAAGGCTACACCATTGAGATGGAAAGAAGTGAACGCGACGATCACGGCGGGACCCTTCGCGGGAGCCGGGATGCGGTCGTGAAAAAGAGGCCTCTGGACTTCGGCAAAGAGAGGCAAAGGAAGAGGAATGCACAGCAAGAGGCGGGCAATGTCGGGAACGCCATCTACGTCGGAAAGGTCCGCTATACGTGAGGCCACTCGTCTGAGATTTTCGCCCTCCGCATTGGCTGGAAGCTCCCGCGAAACGTCGCGGGCTGCGAGTTTCGCCGAGCGAAGGAAGCGGTCGGCATCGATCTCCGCAGAGCGCACGGCGGCAACCCAGCGCACCAAGAACGTAAGCGCCTCCAGGAGATTCGCAACTTGGCGATACCGAATTCCGGAGGCAGGAGGTGTCAGTTGACCGGCCATATTCCTAAGTTCTGCGGTGGCTGCAGCCAGCGCCTCGGGCGAGCCGGCGCCGCGCAATACTGCCGCAGTCGCCTCGACCCCCTTAATCCTCGAGGGATAGGCCGTGTAGAGGATCTCGTCTCGTCTTGTTCGCCTCATCGTCCTTTTTCATTTCCACTTCGATCTTGCGCCAGCTTTCGGCTAGTTGGATAACTTGCTCGGGGTTCGATGCAGCCGCGGCGTGCTCGAGCGCCGTAGCCGTTTCCCTCGCTTGGCTGCGAAGTTTGCGAGGTCGATCCCAGGTGGTGTTCGTCAGGCGATTTGTCGAATCGCTCGCAATTTCTCCGGCTGCAGACCATGCTCCGGCAGAAGTAAGAATCTGGATGAAGTCATCGGTTAACCGATCACCGGCCTGCTCTCGGATTGAAGCAACGGAGCGAAATTCGCCAGCAATACTAAGGATTTCCGGCCCCCCAACGTAGGCAAGTTCTTCGACCAGATCGTCAGCAAGATAGTCATTTACTTCGGGTTCGGAAAGAAGTTTGACTAACAACTTTCCATAGCCAGGGATGCCGCGAAGATAGTACCCGTTGTCGGCAACGAACCTGGCTGCGGGATCGGTTTTCATGTTGGCAACTATGGCTAGGATACTCTTGCCGGTCGGCGGATCGAGGGGCGGACGTTTCTCCCGTGTTAACAACTCCAGAAATCGCTCCAGAGAATCGGAAAGAAGACGATCGTCGGAACGGGACCGGTGATAGCTTGCGATGACAACACCGAGACCTGCTAAGATGCGGGGGACGAAAGGCTTCGGGACGTCGATTTTGCGGAGCGCCTCAACAGCAGCGGAATGTACCATAACGTAGGAATCGGTAAGCAGCAAAATGAACGTCTCGTGCAGCAGCGCGGGCAGGTCGTCGGCATTGTCCTGAGCAATGTGCCCATAGGCATCCGCTCCAGCGGCTCGAACCCTAACGGATTGGCTAGTCATTGCTTGGTACAGTGCTGGGAGTACCAGTTTTGATGTGGTTGGCGAAGCTCCCATATAGCCCAGTGACTGGACGAGTCCTGCCTTGAAGTAGTCGTGGCCGTCGCCGAGAGCTTCGAACGTTGACAAGAGAAGACTCCCCAGCGACCCGGGCTTCCGGCCCGCCATCTCGCCGATTGGTTTGAGAACGGCATCTAGGGCTGTGTTCAGCATCTGACGCCGACCTTGCTTTTCGAGGGACTTCAGCGGGTCTGGCGTCAGGCTCAGGTCGAGGAGAGGACTTTCCGGCGCCTCTAAGTCGCCTGCGATGAGGGCGGCAGCGCCGAGCAATGTTTCTGCGTGTTTTTCAAACAACTCCGGGAAACGCAACGCCTGGTTTCGCAAGAACCAAATCGCCTTAAGCAGCAACTCGTTGTCATCCCGATTGGAGAGGACGTGGACAAACCTCTGGAATGATATTTCGATGGCTCGAGGAGGCGGGTCAGCCGCATCCAGGTCAAACTCCGTGCGCAGCATCCGTTCGTATACTTCGAATAAGGCGGGGCGAGTCTCCTCGGAGCCAACATTCATTCCCGCTTGGATTTTGGCATCAACCTCTTGCGGGTGATTCACCATGATGTCGGCGAGCGTAGCAGCCACCTTGCCCTCGGCAGCCCCCTCTTCACCGTAGTGGTCATCGGGAAGTGGTAGTGACTCGATCAGGTCGTCGATGACTTTCGGGCCAAAACTTGGGTCGACCTGGAGGATCAGCGATATGGCATGACACGCTTGAATGCGAAAATGTTTCATGGGCGAGCGAAGATGGTCCTGTATTGCGGCCAGAACTTGCGCCGGGAAGAGTCGAAAGACAGCAATGAGCGGTTCGGGATAACCGGGAGACCCGGAGCCTGAAAACATGCCGCTTACAGGAGTTGCGAGCTCAATAAGAGCGGGCAGTGCGTCAGGAACCAGGGGCTCGTGGTTCGTAGTCAGGTATTTCGCCACCGTCTGGGCGGCGACTGAGTGGCCGTCGCGTCGAGCTAACACTCGAAGTGCAGTTTCACAGCATCGGCGGGGATCGGCAGGGATGGCAGTCAGGACTTCTAACGCGGTCTCGGCGCGGGTGAATCCGCCGCCCAAAGCCAGATCGTAGAGGGCCTCCTGGATGGAGGAATCGAAATGCTGAGCTCCTGCAGCCGCCGTTGCGAGAAGGATTTGTTTGTTATGGTCGTTGGGTTCGCGATCAAGAGCATCTACGAGGGAGAAAATGCCAGCCCGAGAAGGATCGCAGGCTCGCGCAAGAGCCTCGCGTCGAGCGGCGCGAGCGGCCAGCGCACGCGCTTGTTGCTCGGCAAACGATGCGCGAGTCTGCGACGCGCGCTGCTGGGCGGCGTCGCGCTCGCCTACCAGCGACGAGAGATTAGGGAGCCTGACCGGCCGACGCTCTTTGCAGTCGACACAATTTCGATCATAGAAGTCGAGGGCCACGACCTCTAAATTCATCCCAGCTAAACCCGCAGCGCTGGCATAGGGGCATTTGAATGATCTCATTCCGATCGGCAGCCCCGTTTCAATTTCGACAAGTCCCACTCCACCCGCTTGGCGCACCTCCAAGTGCGCACACCAGTTGTGGGCGAGCTCGATGATCTCTTTGTTTCTCTCGCCGATCCGGATTGCTTTCTGGACTGAGTCTTCCATTGCCATGGATTTGGGTCGTTCCGGGTGACTGGAAACATTATGCTACGAATTCGCTGGGCGTCGGGCCCAGAGGAGGCGTCATCCGGTCTCAGGCTCGAGGACCATTCAGTGAATCGCATGAGCAAATGGGCGAACGATGCAGGCTGCGACTATTTGGAATCGAACCAGCACTCCGCGTGGATGGGCTCGCTAGGCGAAAATGGTTTGTGTACAACTTGTGTACAAGAACGGGGTTTTGAAGGGCCTGAAATTGGACCTAAGCAACGCCGAATCAACAACAGACTCGTGAGCTACAGGCCCAAACTTGCGCAGCGACAGCTTTCACTACTTTACCGTACCCGCGAAATCCTGGCAATTGTGCAGTCCACCAAATGTCTTCGAGGCGTTCCCGTGCCA
>Ga0335085_10007899_pt1 | contig 16345 bp, 12 predicted proteins | sample Lox_Sample_45_FD_206712 | JGI IMG/M metagenome (GOLD analysis project Ga0335085, IMG submission 206712) | Soil microbial communities from Loxahatchee National Wildlife Refuge, Florida, United States - Lox_Sample_4.5 | ecosystem: Environmental > Terrestrial > Soil > Wetlands | place: USA...
AAAACAAACTTTCGGTCTTGATGTCACCGCCGCGCATGCCCCGTCCTCAGTAAGATGGTGGCTGTAGGGAATCACGACATCGCGAACCGGGAAAGGGCCTTTTTCCGCAGCCTGCTAAAGGCAATAATTTCCCAGTTCGTCAGCAGGTGGAATAGCTAGCCGCTGCCGAAGTCGAGCACTCTGTGCGTATCACGGACCAGAACGGCAACCCGTGGCTTGTCCTGGCCGACGTGTGCCGGGAGGCATTGCGCTACCGGCCGTAAATGAAAGGCAGCTATCCCGTAGCCAATGCGGCTCAGAACGCTGCCCCTACACCACGCGGCTGGACCGCGATCCAAGTCGCTATCAGGGAAACCGCCGTGGCGGTTCTTCGAGAAGATCGAGTGGTCCGGCACTTCGCCTCCCAGGCCAAAGCGGCAAAACCAGCGATAGGCGAGGTTGAGATGCACCTCCTCGCACAACCGGCGTTCGGAGCGGATCGCGAAGGCAGAGCCAACGAGCAGCATGCGAATCATCAGCTCCGGATCAATCGAAAGACGCCGCCCGCGGCATAATACGGGGCAAGCGTTCGGCGAATCGTGTTCAAATCCAGCACCGCATCAATTTGGCGGAGCAGGTGGTCCGCATGGACGTGCCGATCGAGGCTGAACTTATTAAAACAGCAGCGCGGGCTCGTCTTGCCGCCCCATCACTGTACCATCTCCAATTCGTTGCAGACAGGAACATGAGAATCAAAAAAAAGATCCTGCCGCAATCAGAAATATTTCAACAGCATCCCTAAGATATGCGAGGTCTGAACTTGACCAAGGTTAGCGGTCAGCCCCTATTGCAGCACCAGACAAACCAGATTCCTTCGGGGAACATACCGCCTAGCTTAAACGGTCTCCGATCTAGCCGCTCTGCTCCCGATTGAAATGGGCTTGGCGCGCAAATCCCTCCGGCAGTGCGAGAATGTCGTCAGCCAGGGACAGCGCGGCCGGCCGGTGGCTGATAAGCAGCGCCGTCCGGCCTTGACGCAGGCGGGAGAGCGCAGCGAGAACCGTTCGTTCGGTTGGGGCGTCCAAACCCTCGGTGGGTTCATCGAGCAACAGGATCGGCGCATCTTTCAAAAATGCCCGTGCGATGGCGAGGCGCCTGCCCTGCCCGCCCGAGAGCGCAGTGCCATGCTCACCCACCCTCGTATCCAGCCCCGCCGGCATGGTCCGGACCTCCGCCGCCAACGCGGCATTCTCAAGCGCCTGCCAAAGCCTGGGCTCATCTGCGCGCGGGCAGGCCAGCAGCAGGTTTTCGCGGATGCTGGTGTTGAAGAGATAGGGAGACTGCGACACCACCGCGTAGAGGGCGCGCGCGCTGTCGCCGTTCAGGCGTGCCAGCGGCACGCCGCCAATCTCCACCGTGCCGGACTCAAATGGCCAGAAGCGCTGCAACACGTTCAGGATACTGGTTTTACCGATACCCGAAGGGCCGGTTATGCCAAGACACGCGCCCTGGGGCACGGAGAACGTGAGGCCGGCAAGCACAGGCGGCTGATCGGGCGCGTAGCGCATCACAAGGCTGCGCACGTCGATATCATAACGCTGCGGCGCGGCGGCGGGTAAGGCGGGTTCAGCCACAAGGGGCTTTGCATCGGCAATCTCAAAAATTCTCCCGGCGGCGCTTTGGGTCTCGGCGTAAGCCTTGAACGCGGCTGGCAGGCTGGCCACAGTCTCAATGCTCCCCAAAACGAGCAGCACGATCATGACAAGTTCCGGCCCGTCGAGCGTGCCGCGATCAACCGGTCCCGATACGGCGAGGAGCATCCCCACGATCATGACGCCAAGAATGAGCGTGTTCGCCGCGCCACCCAGCGCCCCCCACCAAGCGAGATGGCGTTCCTGCGCCTGCGCGGCCATTGCCTGCGCCTCAGCCCTTGCCGATAAGCGCGCCAGCGCGCCATCAACCAGCCATTCAGCATAGCCTTGGGTGAGGTCGATGAGGATAGCGGCATAAGCGCCGCGCTGGCGGGAGAGTTGGTGATCAGGACGGCGGGCGACCTGTACCAACAGCCAGGGAACGCCTAAGCCGGCCAGCGCGAGGCCGGCAAGGTCAATGAATGCGGTGGCCGCGCTGAAGCGCAGCAAAAACAGCGCGAGGGCAGGAATGACCAGCAAGGCCGAGCCCACGGGCAGAACCACGCGCAGATAAACCCCTTCGAGACTGTCAATATCGGCGCGCAGACGCGCCAGCAGGTCACCGCTCTGGTAGCGCGCCAGCCCCGCGGGCGCCAACGGTTCAAGGCGCTCATAGAGCCAGACGCGCAAACGCGCGAGCAGGCGGAGCGTGGTGTCATGGGTGGTGACGCGCTCGCCATACCGCCCCACCGTGCGCAAAATCGCGAAGCCCCGTATCGCGGCAGCGGGGGCAAAATATTCGATGCGCGGTCCACCATGGCCGCACAGCGCCATGGCCGCGATGAACCAGCCCGACAGGCCGAGCAACGCCACATTGGCGAGGGTGACAGCAGCGCTCAGAGCCACGCCGGCGGCCTGAGGGCGCCATTCGGCGGCCAGCAGGGTGAGCAGGCGCCGCATCATGCTGAGCACAGCCGAAGTCCCCCGTCCTCAAGAGCCACGACGCGGTCAAATCCCACCACAGCCTCCGGCTGATGCGCGATGACCAGCACGGCGTGCTCACGGGCGAGATCGGCGCTCAGCGCGTTGATATGCGCAACAAGTCCGGCATCAAGACTGGCCTCGGGCTCGTCGAAGACGAAAACATCGGCGGGTTTGAGCAAGGTTCGGGCCAGCGCCAGACGCCTGATCTGGCCGCCCGAGAGACCCGCGCCATGATCGCCTAGGCGGGTGTTCAGCCCCTGCGGCAGATGGGCGACGAAATCAGCTGCGCCGGCGCGCCTCAGCGCCTCTTGCAGTTCGTCATCGCTGGCCTCTGGCTGGGCGAGGCGCAAAATCTCGGCAATGCTGCCTGCACAGAGCGTCGGGGACTGTGGCAGCCAGGCAACGCGCTTGAACCAGCCAGCCGGGTCGAGCGTGCGCAGATCCATACCATTAACACGCATCTGGCCGGATGTTGGCTGCTCCAGCCCCAGCAACAGGCGAGCCAGCGTGGTCTTGCCGCTTCCCGTCGGGCCAGTCAGCGCCACGCGCTCGCCGCAGCGCAAACACAGCGTCACGTCACGCAGAATCGTTTGCTCTGGCTGATAAGCGAAGCTCACCTCATCGAGGCTGATCTCCCTCACCGGGTTTGCCGCCAACGGCCGGCAGGGCGTTAAGATGGCCGGTTCCGGGGTGTCGAGCAGCCGGGTCACGTCCTCGGCCACAGCCAACGCCTCCATACGAGCGTGATGCTGCGCGCCCATCGCCCGCAGCGGGCGGTAGAATTCGGGGGCGAGCAGCAGGACGAAGAATCCCGGCAGGAAGTTCATCCCGCCATAATAGAGGCGGAACCCGATATAGACCGCGACCATGGCGATGCTCAGCGTCGCGAAGAATTCCAGCACCAGCGCGGAGAGAAACGCCACGCGCAGAACCGCCATCACGCTCAGGCGATAGTCAGTGGAGACATCAGCGACAATCGCCGCCTGCATGCGGCAGGCATTGAGAGATTTGAGATTGGCAAGGCCTTCGATCACGTCGAAAAGATGCCCGCTCAAGGCGCCAAGCCGCCGCCAGGAGCGTTTGTTCAGCGCCTCAGCGCCCTTGCCGACCACAATCATGAACAGGGGGAGAAGTGGCGCGCTGGCCAGCATGATCACGCCGGAAACCCAGTCGGCGGGGAAGACCAGCACCAGCAGGCTGAGCGGCAGAAACACCGCCATCAGCGATTGGGGGAGATAGGTGGCATAAAACGGATCGAGCTTGGCCAGACCGTCAGTCAATAATGTGGCGAGCGCGCCGCTGGGCTGGGCCGCCATGAGGCGCGGCCCTAGACGCGTGAGTTTTTGTAAGAGTTGCGCACGTAATCCGGCGCGGGCTTTGAGCGCGGCATCATGCGCCAAACCCTCGGCCAGCGCCCCCATAGCCGCACGGGCACCAAACACACCCAGCAACGCCCATAGGAGCGGCGTGCCAGCCAGCAGGCTGCGATGATGAGTGAGCACGCCATCCACCACCTGTGCCAAAAGCCATGCCTGCGGGACCAGAAGCAGCCCAGCCAGCCCGGCAAACGCAACCGCCCCGGCCAGTTCACGCCGCGCGGGCTTGGCCTGCCCGCGCAGCCACCGGACCAGCCGGCGGCTCTCTGGTGCCGACAGGGGCGCAGCATGCGTCGCCATGGGTGCCTCTCAGTGATAGGCTGCCAGCGCCGAGATGCGCGCGCGGAACACCCAGATCTGATAAGCGTTGTACATGATCATGATGGGGATGAACCCGCCCATGGCCAGCGTGAAGGTGAACAGCGACACAGCCGGGCTGGCGCCTGAGTAGATGGTCCAGGTACCCGGCACGAGCCAGGGATACATGGTTGCCAGCATCGCGCCGGCCATAATCACCACGGCCAGATTGAACCACAAGATGGCCGCCAAATCGCGCTCGCGCCGCATGGCCCGGCGCATTCGCGTCACGACGAAAAACACCGCCACCGGCACCAGCGCCCACAGCGGCATGTCGGGGCCAAACCAGCGCTGCGCCGCCCAGGGGAAGAGGCGCGCACTGGCCGCCAGGGTAATGACCACCGCCGCCAGGGCAAGATAGAACACCGCGTTGGTCCAGGTGGCGGCATGCTGGCGGATCGGCTCGGCCTTCTCGAACCGCGCGCGCACAAACAGCAGCCCGGCCAGCGTCACGGCAATCACGGCAGCAACACCGGTCCAGACGCTAAATGATGAGATGAAGCGCAGGGCACCACCGACATAGGTCGGCACCACGCCCGGCTGATGCGTGAGCGGGTAGCCCTGCAGCGCCGCCCCGACCGCCATGCCACCGGAAAAGGTTATGGTCAGACTGCCGAAGCCAAAGGCGAAATCGGTGAAGCGGAGCCAGAGGCCTTCGGCGAGATGCCGGAATTCCAGCGCCACGGCGCGGGTAATCATGCCCCATAGCGCCAGCGCCAGAGGCAGCATGAGGTAACTGAACGTGGCGCCATAGACGAAGGGAAATGTGCCAAACAGCACACCCCCCGCCACAATCAGCCAAGTCTCGTTGGCATCCCAGGTGCCGGCCATGGCCGACATGATGGCCCCGCGCTCGGGCGCGCTTCGCACGAACAGCGAGAAGATGCCGGCACCGAGATCGGCGCCGTCAAGAACGACATAGAGCAGAATGGCAACATCGAGGGCGATCCACCACGCGAAGGTCACGAGGCTTTGGATCTGGGTCAAGTCATTCATGTCGGAGCTCCGCAATGGCCTGGTCAGATTGGACGGACATAAGAGGGAAGCGCGGCTGGGTCGTGCGGCGCGGGGTCGAGATGGCCGAGCGCCTGGTGGCCCTCAACCGCCACGCGGCTGGTAACATCCGGGCCCTGGCGAACGATTTTGGCCAGAAAATACCAGACGCTGCCCCACACGGCGAGCTCAAAGGCCATATAGCCAACCAGCCAGAACGCGGCCACTGCGGCGCTCATATGACTCACGCCATCTTGCGTGCGCATGAGGCCATAGACCACCCAAGGCTGGCGGCAGATCTCGCGCACCCACCAGCCGCACCAAACCGAGACATAAGGCAGCACGCCGCCCGCCACCACGGCACGCAGAAACCAGCGCTGTGACGCTGCTCGCTCAACACTCAGTCGCCCGCGCAGCAGCAGCCAAAGGCCCCAGAGCGCCAGCGGCACCAGCGCGAACCCGGCCGCGACCATGACGCGAAAGGCATAGAACGGAAGCACCACAGGGGGGCGGTCCTGCGCTGCAGTGTCAGCCAGCCCTGCGACCTTACCGGCCCAGCTATGGGTCTCGATCAGGCTCAACGCATGCGGAATGCTCAGCGACCAAGCAAAGTCGTCGCCCGTCTTATTGGGCCAGCCGATCACCTGCCAGGACGTATCCACCGACCCGTCGGGATTGTAGGTGTGGTAATGCCCCTCCATGGCTGCCAGGGCGGCGGGCTGATCATCGGCCACCACCCGGCCCAGGCCATCGCCCACATAAACCTGCAGCGGCGCCACCACCGCCAGCGCGGCGATGGAATAAGCCAAGCTGCGCTGGAACAGCGGCAGATGACGCTTCGAGAGCAGAAACCAGGCCGAGATGGCGGCTACGAAGCAGAGCGCCAATTCGAGTGCAGCCAGAAGCATGTGCGGAAAACCCAGCAAGACATCCGGGTTGAGCAAGGCTGCCGCCCAGTCAGTGACCTGGAAAATGCCATCCTTGAAGATTACCCCCGCGGGCGTCTGCATCCAGGAATTGGCGTCCATGATCCACATGGCGGAGAGGCTGGAGGAGAGTGCAACATTGAAGGTCGCAAACAGATGCATCTTGCGGCTGATCTTGCCCCAGCCAAAAACCATCAGGCCAATGAACCCAGCCTCATACATGAAGGCGGTGATTGTCTCATAGCCCAAAACCTGGCCAAAGAACGGCCCGGCCGCCTGCGCAAAGGGGCCATAGAGAATGCCGAACGCCATCTCCATGGTGATGCCCGTGGCCACGCCGGCGGCAAAATTGACGATGAACAGCTTCTCAAAAAAGCGCGTCAGCCGGTACCAGACCTCGTCGCCAGAGCGCGACCAGCGCCATTCGGCAAAGAACAACAAAGCCGCCAGCCCGATGGTGAGCGGTGGATAGAGGATATGCATGGAGGTGATCCAGGCAAAGTCGAGCCGTGACAAAAACACGGCCAGCGTGCTGTCTTGCATTGCGGGTCTCCAGTGGTGTTTGCGTGGCTGGTTTTCAGCCCATGGGCGCGCGATGAGCGCGCAGGTCAGGATTCGGTGGTATGGTCTTCGGCCAGTTGGTTATCGCGCCGCTTTTGCCCCAAGAAGGGCAGACGGTGCTTCAACTCCAGTAAACCAACCACGCGGCTGCCCAGTTTAAGCAGCGAGATCAGCTCGGAGGTCTCCAGCTTACGAACATCATCCGCCCAGCCGGTGAGCAATTCGATCAGGTCGTGCATCTCGCGCAGCTTCTCCTGCGCCCTGCGGTCGTTCTCTCCTGCTGGCTGCGCGACGATGAGATCGCGCAATACGCTCAAAGTCGGGTCAATTTCCCGGCGGCGGCGCTGCTCGGCGAGCGTGCGCACGATCTGCCAGATGTCATCGGGGGTGGAGAAATGCTCGCGCCGGTCTCCCTGTATGTGCTGCAGACGCACAAGCTGCCAGGATTGCAGCTCCTTTAGCCCCATCGAGACGTTCGAGCGGGAGAAGTTGAGCGTTTCGGCGATCTCATCGGCGGGCAGAGGCCTGCCGCTGATGTAGAGCAGCGCGTAAATCTGGCCTACCGTGCGGTTGATGCCCCAGCGGCTACCCATTTCCCCAAAGTGAAGCACGAAGGCTTCAATAAGCGGCGACAACCCCATTTTCTGTTCTTTCAGAATTTTCTGAAATTTCAAATATGGCAGAAGGCGCAGCGGAACAACACAAAAGAATGCGTGTTATTCGCATCGCGATATGCGCCATGTGCATGGCAACAACACCTAAAGATTCCCAGTCCATGCTATGCGGGATGTCTGGCTCGCCCGGACATGCCTACTGCGCAACATCAGAAGCGCTCACGCTCCTGCATCTCCGGCCGCTCGCGCGCGCCCAGATCAATCCCTGGCGCATCAAAGAAATCGTCCCAAGCCGCATCGGCCGGCGCGATGATTCGCCGTGAAGCTGGCCCCTGGGTTCGGATAATTTTATGCTGCTGATTTGACTGTTGGCCGGGCGACTGGCGGGATGCACTGGAGCGACGGGGCTGAGGTACTGTCAAAATTGAACGACATTCGCCATGTCCATGCTTGTTCTAAAAACAGCCCCTTAAACCAAGCCAGAACTACGCTATCTAAACACTAGCTAGATTCCGTAATCTCAAAACCACATTGTTTTCTGTTTTTACTATAGGATTTCTCATTTACCCAGGGTCAGCTATCAGGTGAAAAACCTGATAGCCTGCAGACGAGCCATCCTCCGCACTTACGCGGTCGGAAAAATTATACTTTATTTCAATATATTATTTCTGGTTGCGGGGGCCAGATTTGAACTGACGACCTTCAGGTTATGAGCCTGACGAGCTATTTAATACGGCTTTGATTTTATGATATAAAAATCGTCTTTTCGAAATTGCGCGCTAGATTCGGCGCTAAATCAGAGAATTTGTTGATTCCCACGATATTAATGCCAAATTGTCGAGTTGATTTCGGCCTCTTACTTATGTCTGGCGGCTTCTCCTCAGCATGCCACCGCCGACGGCGCTCAATGCCCGTGATGATCTACATCCGTCCCGTCCTTAACGTCGACCTTAGAGTGCGATCGTATCAGGCTGAACCAGACATGGTTCAGCCTGATACCTGAATCGCCCTCTAACTTATTGATGAGAGACTGATTCACGTTTGAGGTTCAATCGCAAAGCGATTCACCCTCAAACGATAAGGCTCTAAGCGCGATCTTATGGACGTCAGCTACAAAACCGCAGAAGGCGCCGCCCGCCGGAGGGACACAAAAAGTGCCACTTTTCAATCAATCTGCTTTTATCCCACCGTGCGCTGCTGCAGTGCGTTGAAGAACTAGGCGTCCTCAGCCATTTTGCCCTTGCGGAAGTACCACACGGCGGGTACGTGACCTCCAAAATTGCCGTAAAAGTCGACAATGAAGCCGGCCGTTGCAGCATCAGCCAGATTGCGCAGCACAGCCGAGTTGAACCCCGGCACCAGCCGCACTGCGGCGCGGAAAGCCTCGTGATGCAAATGCAGTATATCGCGCGTTGTCGCCGTCATGGTCTCGGACGCGAGCACTGGACGGAAGCCGGTGGAGCCACACCGCATATCCGCCACCATCGGGTGCGGGGCGCGGTTCAACTCCTCCAATACCTCGTTATCGTACCCTTGCGTTTCCCGCTGGACCAAGGCGATTGGAGCAGCCTGTGCGCGTGTGGGCGCATGGGCCTGGTAGTTCTCCTGCAACGACTGGCGATCGAGTTGGTGGATGAGAAAAAATATCTGTCTGTACTGGTGCAGCATGCTCGATCAGCCGGGTCAGCGACCAGCCCGTGCCGGCCGGGTCCACCACTGCGGTGGGGCCGGCGCCGCGTAATTCCTCGAAATAGGCAAGGTAATCGACCGAGGGACGCATCCGCGCGAGACGGCTCGTGAAAAAATAGAAGGAGGGCGGCGCGTCATCAAGCAACGGGTAGAGCGCCAGGTAAAGCTCGTTCCACAGAAACCCGTCACGCCCCGAAAACAGGATGCGCTGCCAGCCGCGCTGGCGCGCCTGCTTCACCAACTCCAGAGTGGCGAGGATGAGCAGCGGCATGTTCAGTTGGATTTGCAACAGCTGGATATGCCGATGGCCTTGCGTGGGATGGTGAGTTCGCAGCCGGGCTTCGCGCACAAGATTGGCAAGCGGCACTAGCCCGGCATTTGTCAGCAATGTTTCCACTGGGCTGCGGCCCGTGACTGTGACATGGCGTGGAGCGATGCCTCTCTGCCGAGGAGAGACGATATCCGTGATCTCATTATCGCCGAAATGCTCGATGATCGCGTATTCCGGCTCGATTTCCAACCAAACCCTGCCGCTGCGCTTGCCGGCCGACGACAGGTAGAGCCACGCCGGTTCGAGATGACAGGTTTCGCGCAGAATTTTTTCCTGGAACGCCACCGGCAGATACATGTCAGGTCCGACGATATCGCCGGACCTGAACTGGGCGCAGATTTCCCGCAGGGGGAACAGCATCTCCGCCTCGATAGCGATTTCTGCGTCCATGAAGGCCTGGCCGGAGGCCTGGGGAAAATTATGGCGTGCGCACAGGCTTCGGTAGATGTCCGCCAATTATGGGGTTCGTGACTGATGGCACGCTCGGCCTCGACGCGCGCCGCCGCCAGGTTTTTCACCCCGGTGCGTTGCTCAAGCAGCCGGGATACTTCGTGAGGGTCCACGCAGCGCCGTGCCGTCGGTGACGAAACCGAGAACTGGAACTTATTGATTTCCTTTGGGCAATTTAATTCATTGTCGCCTCACTAATATTATTCCCTTCCTACTGGGCACCCCATCGATGGGCAGAACAAAACAAACATCAACCTCTATCTTGCATTGAATATGGTAATATGGCATTACTTAAAATAGTACCGCGCCGGGCATTTTCCAGCAGAATGTTCCGTTACCACCGCAGTGCGGCAGGGCAACGGGAGAAAGCAAACTGTGAGACTTGCGGTCTAAATTTTCTCTATAGAGTTTAGGGCCAGAACGTTTTTCCTATCCAAGGGATAGCAATTTATGAGGCATGACATTGCTATCGTTATTGTTACGGTATGTCGCCCCTCGCTGATGCGTGCAGTACGTTCCATCTTCAGCCAAAAATCACTATTTCGGATCCACCTTCTCATCGGTGTTGATGTAGATCTTTTTGGCAAACAACGAGTTCTACGTGCCGCAATCGAGCAGGAAAAGCCAGATCATGTTTTGTTGACTTGGCTTGCTCCTGGTTATTCCACTTCCCGTCGACATGGAGGACCACATGCGTGCTATTTTGGCGGTTCGCTTCGTTCCGCAATGAGCTTCCTGGCGGATACCCAATATGTTATGTACCTTGACGATGATGACTGGTTAGCGCCGGATCATTGTTTCGATATCATAGCCGTGTTGCCCGGGAAGAAATGGGCTTTCGCCTACAGTATCTATTCAGATGGCAATAATGGTAGGCCACTGGTTATAGATGGAATAGAAAGCGTCGGCGTAGATAAGGGCATCTATGCAACCCGCTTTGGGGGCTTCGTTAGACCTTCTGGGTTGGCAATTGATAAGCTTGCCCTGCTTCAGATACTGCATCTTTGGTCATGCTCACCGTTTAGAATGGGTGATGGAGAGGACAGATTAATATTCGCAAGCCTCAAGAATGAACCCCATAGCTGCACTGGTAGAGCGACAGTGTTCTATGCACTGGATCCAGAGGATGGTATGCATGCACACCGGTGCGCTTACATTGCTAGCAAGGGCGCCTCCTTCACCTCGCTAGCGAAGCTAGATTCCGTAAGGAAATAAGATTATACTAACAAAATGTGGGCTCTTTAAATCTAGATTAGGCTGACATGCCTTTCTTTTGCGGTGATGTTAGATGCCACGAACAGTCGATTTGCGGAATTCATTCGGAGTTACTGCCAAGGGGAAAAGCAATAAATGCCTGTAGCATTCCCTGCCCAACGCGAAGGCTTGGCTATTTTGGGAGGGCTTATCCGATTGGCCTAAGTTTTCGTGCTGAAGCAAGATGTCCTCGAATGGTTGATTTTGCAAACTCGTTGGGAGTCACGGCCAGTGGCGGAAAAGCGAGGAAAGCGTGCATTTTCCCATAATGACGGACCATTTCCACATCGATGCCCGTGTTGTTCCAGCCCAAGTGGTCCTCAACGGCAAAGCGCGCTTTGATGCTACCCAGTGGCAGGCATGCGGATAAAAGCTTAGCGGCCCCCTGTGGGGATAGCGAGTAACATCCGATACCCGCAGCCGAGATAAGAGGCAGCAGAACAGAATGCGCTGCCGTCCCCCGAAACGCCTCCAGTTTTGTCGCAGTGTCCTTGGCATTGTACTGAATCACAGCGTTCTCACCTCCAAGAACAGGGCCTACAACAATAGGCCAGTCGAGATTATGGCTCCAGAGAACGATATCCCATTCCGGCAAGGTTGCCAGGAGCGGTTTTGCCGCATCCCAGAAATCGGTGCGGAGAACGATATCATCCTCCACGACATGGAAGACTTCTGTTCCCGATGCACATGATTGCCAGAGAGTTACATGCGACAAGGCGGCGCCAAGTGCGCCGGGCAGATATTCATTGTCGCTTGTGATCAGCTTGCTTTGCACACATTTTTCACGAGATATTTTTTTGCCGTCAACGGCCACAAAACGTCGGATTTTGAAGCTTGAATTCCATGCGCAAAATTGTTTGAAGCGTTCCGGGGTCCGCTGCAATGTGATAACCGTGAGCCAATTACCCATGACTCATGGCACCTGCAGCATCGCAGAATAAAAATCCGTCCGGCGTTTGATCTGCTCAACTTGCCGCGCATCCAATAGCCGCTTCCATTTGCCGATCTCACCACTCCGCCCGGCATGATGCGAATGCCATTGGGTCTTGGTATCAAGCAGATCGCCAGCTTCCGTGCTCTTCAGGATGCCTGGCATTTTTGGCATTTTTTGGATGTGCCTTTCGACCTCGCTTCTCGTCAGAGACTTATAAATGGCAAGAATAACGTCCTTTTCAAGTTTATAGCCGAGATGTTCGGCGACAGCGCCAACAGTCCGGGTATCCTCAAAGAAGCCCGTCTCGTACTGGAACAGCTTTACCCGACGATCCTTGGTAAAGTTCATACAGAGGGTTGCAGATTGTTCAACAAATCCAAGTGCTTTATCAAAATCGTAGCCATGTGCTTGCATCAATGATGCCACTGCATCTCGCGGGTCGCGGATCGTGATCAGGATTTTGCGGCTGTTTCGGGAAACATCCACGATCCGGTCTTCATTATTAACCTCGTGGGATTTGATGATCGTCACCGCTCTCGGCCCATCAAAAGTGAGGTGTTTTTCCTTGCCGCTGATAAAGGCAACCTGCACCTTTTCCTGCTGTGCTAACTGCAAGACTTGGCGCACGACATTGAACAGCCAGGTCGAGGCGCTGGCATACATTCCAAGACACCAAATCGCGCGACCAGTCATTGGTACAGCAATCTCAGACAATCTTGTCCAAGGTGGCGATCACCTGGCTTGCCGTGATCAGCCTCGTGCATTCAAACTGACGTGGGGTGTTGGCATGGCGCGGGCACCAGAGAAAATCCTTGTGGTCGAAGCGAACCCGCACGTCGTTCCAACAGGAATTGCACGCATGGTAGTTAATAACCCGGTAGGGCGTGGTGAATTCATTTGTCGGGTGAGTAAAGCCAGAAATCATCACCACCGGCGCACCGACGGCCCAAGCAAGCCAAGACAGACCGCTGGACAGCCCGACAAACGCCTTGGCATGGCGCAACCAGCGGATGCGCTCCGCCAATGGCCGGTCACCGGTCTGATCCTCAGCGCCATTGGGAATATGATTCCAAACGAGGCCAAAGCCATGGGCTGGCTTTTGGTCAATGCAGATGACCCGATACCCCTTGGCCTTCAGAAAGCGGACAACCTCCCTCCAACCATTCGGGTTATTCCAGTATTTTGACTGGGTTGTGCTTTGCACGGCGATGCAGACATAGGGCTCGGCAATCGGCGGCCCGTCATCCTTGAGGCCAAGTTTCGGTGGAATCTCGGTCGGATCCACGCCCAATATATAGCCTGCCGTGCGGTGCAACCCCACCAGCCGGAAATCGCAGGGTTGCCAGATCCGGTCTTCATCATCAAAAAATAAGCCTAGGCAATAGGTGGCGTAGAATTTGTCCGCCTGTACCTCTTCGTGTGTAACGAACTCAATGTGCGGATAGGCTTCCTTGAAGAGTGGGATCAATAGCCCGGACATGGCACAGGTGAGCTTGCAGTTATGCTGTTCCTGAAATTTTACCGCATAGGGAAACCATCCCATTGTATCGCCCAGAGTGCCGACGGGAAACTGGACCAGTACATTTTCTTTGGTGACATCATATTCATGGTGAAAGACAATGCCGGTACCATCCAGCACCTCCAAACTCATGCGTAAATAATACCGCTTTGAGCTGTTGATGAAGGCGGCCCCTGGGCTGCTCTCGAACAATATATTGCCCGTGTCAAGATCGCGCAGGCGCACACGCCAGGGCTTGCCTTCTGGTACAAGAACACGTGCCCCCAGATTGAAGTCAAACCGGATGCCGAGCGGCCCTATTTGCGTTGGCAACGAGGCCGGCGGTGGATATGGCCGCTTCTCCTCAGGATTATTGTTTACAACAGATAGCGGCGAGGCCTTTGATTCGACCGCAGCCGGAAAATCAACAACCGCCGGCTGCTGATCTGTTGCTACTGCATCATTGGGTAAAGCCGTCAGAGTCATTCGCTTCAATCCATGTCAGTTTATGGGGAACGTCGGTTCAAGGTACGCACAAGTTAACGGAAAAATGGCAAAGGCGCGAGGCACGAATCTGTTGCAGAAAATTTGTGCCTACCACTACCTTGCCCCGATCATGACGCCCCGAAATGATGCGGCAGGATCGCATAATTCCCCCGGTGATTTTCAGGTCCCAGCAACGCCGCCGAGGCAAATCCACCATAGGAACTGAGGGTTGAAGCCACGTCTGGGGTATGAATCGAGTCGACCACTCCCCAGTCTTTGAGAAAACTGCAAAGCATCGCGGCTGGGTCTAAAGCCTCCTGGAACAGTTGCTGGCTGGACATCGTGCCGGATGGGGTAAAACCGTCATTGCAAGCAACCGCCGGCCGCAGGAGCCCTGGACTCAGGCTCGAGAACCCCAAAAATGGATCGAGCACGACCAGCTGATTACTAGCATCCGATGACAACGAAAACACGTGCCCAGCATAATTTGCCGAGGGATCGAGCTGTAGTGTCGAAATCGTGCCGTTAAGATCAAGACTGAGTACATTGCCAGCCCCTAGCGTCACGGAGTCACTTGCCGAATATGTGTCGCTGCTCAGGATGATTTCGTCGCCAGTTGCGCCACCCAGGTCAAAGCCACTGATAACTGCCGTTGGCATCACCGTACCAGCAATAGACAACGTGCCATTATCGCCTGAAAAATCAATCGCCCCTGTAGCCGTGGCACCGCTTTCCAGAATTTCCGTGCCGCCGCTGCTTATCACCGTGCCGGCTGCCACAGCTCCGGCAGATACGGTCTCTGTACCGCCGTTATTGACATAGATTCCACTCACGGCACCACCCGAAGAGACCGCCAGATTTCCATTACTATTTACAATCGCACCAATTGCCGTACCGCCAGATGACACGACCTCGCTGCCACCATTATTAACAGTTGTATTGTAGGCAACTCCATTTGCATTAACATATTCTGTGCCACCACTGTTGACCGTGATGTTCCAAGTCGTGCCTCCGGAGACCAGGGCACCATCAACATAAGCGGCGCCTCCATCATAAATGGCACCGCCGCTGTTGATCGTAGCGCCAATGCCGGTACCGCCAGAGAAAATGCTTTCCGAACCGCCATTATTGATAATGCTGCCGCTAACCACGCCACCTGCGAATGCTTGATCAAATGCGCCATTCATCACCGTGGTAGAGTAGGCGATTCCGGCGGAATAGATCTCGTCAAACGCACCATTGGCGAGAGTGGCGTTATCGGTCGAACCGAAAATCGTATACTCGCCACCTCCGCTATTGACCGTATCGTACGCCGTACCGCCGGATATGACTTCCAGGCCGCCAATGTACACCGTCGTGCCACTGGCCACACCGCCGGCATAAACCGCCTCAATGCCGCCACTCATCACCGTCGTATTGCTGGTCGTGCCGTTCGACAATATATTCACTGATCCGCCTGAACTTGCTACCAGCCCGCTTGCCAAGTTGGCATATAGCGCAGTGCTCCACGGCGAGATCGCGACCACGCCGGTTGATACCACATTAGCGCCGGCGTTGATCGTGCCGCTGACAATAGAGCCAGGCAATTCCACTAGGGTAGCACCGCTCTCCACATTGATATCGTAGACAGAACCGGCCGAAACGATCTCGGTGCCGCCGCTGCTCACAGTCGTGCCGCTCGCCGTGGCACCATAATTGACAACCTGTACACCGCCGCTATCCACCATCGTAGTGTAGACTACGCCGCCAGAATACACAGTCTGGATGCCGCCACTTTCAATGGACGCACTACTAGCCGCACCTCCCAGAGATATTACTTCAGTACCGCCGTTACTGATCGTGGCAGCATAGTCACTACCACCCGCGCTAAATTCAGCAAGACCACCGCTGCTGACGGTAATTCCACTTGTTGTTCCAGAAGAATAAACATCAAGGATAAAACCGCTCTGTACAATCGCTCCTGAAACGCTGGAACCAACTACATATTGCCCCATCACGACATTGCCGCCTGATAAGATCACGGCTCCGCTTGCCGTGCCACCAAACTGGACAAACAGGTATCCACCACTGTCGACAGTTATGCCGCTCCCCGTACCACCAGAAACAATAACCGCCGTACCGCCGGCAGATACGAATTCGGCACCACCACTCTCGACAAGCGTGCCGCTGGCAACGCCACCAGAAGATATTATCTCACTGCCGCCATTCGATATGACTGTATTTTCTGCAATCCCACCGCTGGAAACATAGAGACTACCGCCACTATTAACTGTTGCACTATA
>Ga0335085_10007900_pt1 | contig 16344 bp, 12 predicted proteins | sample Lox_Sample_45_FD_206712 | JGI IMG/M metagenome (GOLD analysis project Ga0335085, IMG submission 206712) | Soil microbial communities from Loxahatchee National Wildlife Refuge, Florida, United States - Lox_Sample_4.5 | ecosystem: Environmental > Terrestrial > Soil > Wetlands | place: USA...
CGGGAGCCTCTCGCGCGCCGAAATGCAATTCGGGTTTCCCGTGATTTCGATTAAGGTTCACATCCCAGCCGATCCGCTGTCATTATCAAACCCGCACAGAAAGGACCGCCGATGCGGCAATCTTCCGGCATCATCGCAGCATATGGCGGTAGTGATCCAGGGCAGCGGCAGCAGATACGGCCTTCTTAAGATTTACTTCACGCCTTTTTAACCCATCCGCCATAAGTGCGTCGCGCTGCTTATGGCCGGAGCCTGTCAATCAAGGTCGGTACAGATCAGCCCCCACGGCCGGTCATTGACCCGGGTGAGCACGAGCGTGGCCCGGTGCGGGCCGGCGAGCTTGAGCCGGCGGTGGATCCGGTCCACGTCACCCGCCAAACCCCGCCGGCGAAGGTCGGCCGCCCCGATCCCGAGGGCGCGCAGCCGGCGGGCGAAGTCCTTCTCATTCCACGGGGCGGACTCGATTACGCGCAGGGTCCGGGCAAAAGGCGTCCTCTGGGCGGTGCCGGCGGACAGGAACGCGATGCGCGGATCGATCTTCCACGCGCCGAGCCGCCGGGCCAGCACCTCCACCAGGCCGGCCCGTGTCACGGCCGGGTTCGGGTCGAAGAGAAACGCTCCCGGCGGGGCGATCGGGACCTCCTCCCGGGCCTCCTGCCCGGCGCCCGGCAGCAGCGTGTGCCCCTCCGGCAGGATCGTCGCGCGGGCCGGGGCGGTGGCCAGCGCGGGTGACCACAGCACCGCCTCTTTCAGGTCCCGGCCGTCGGCCACGAACTCGGTTTCCCAGCCGGCCGGCGCGATGCCGGCGGGCAGGCCCGGAGCCGCCTTGACGGCCACCGCGGGGACCCGGCTGGCCAGCGCGAAGCACCACGCCAGCGGCGGGTCACTGTCACCCGGCCGCAGCCTCCGCCCCCCGGCGCGGCCGGGAAGGCGGCGCGCCGGGTCGGTGAAGACCGCGCCGATGCCAGGGAGGCCGACGTCGCGCACATCGGCCTCGCAGGTGCGCACCCCGGCCGCCATGCCGTAGACCCCGGCGTTGTGAGCGGCCATCCGCAGGTGCACCGCATCACGGTCCACGGCGAGCACCTCGCGGCCGGCCGCCAGCGCGATCAGATCGCCGCCGATCCCGCACCCCAGGTCGGCGAGGCGGCCAGCCGCGGCCTCGCCGAAGCGGCGGGCCCGGTGCCGGGCGGCGGTTTCTGACGAGGCCTGCTCCAGCCCGGGCCGGGTGAACAACATCCGCCCGGCCCGGCTGAACTTCGCGGCCGCGGCGCGGCGGAGCTCGTCCTGGGCGGTGGCGGCGGCGACCAGATCCGCCGGGTGATCGCGGCGCAGCCGGGACGCCAGCGCCAGCGGGGGCTCGCCGGCCGCACGCCCGGATGCCACCCGGGCCAGCAGTTCCTGTCCCTGCGCCGACAGCAGGGCCTCCACCCGGGCGAGCCCGTCCCCGTCTGCGTCGCGTCCGGGGCGGGCGGCGTCACTGGTCACGCCGCGGGCGGCGCCACCGGCCCCGGCCGTCACGGCTTGGGCACGATCACGAACTGCCGCAGGTACAAGTCGCGGAAGGTCACGGGCCCGCGCGGGCCGGGCACCTTGTCGATGTTGATCCCCGTCTCCGGCACGGCCAGCAGCTTGAAGCCGTCGAGCAGCCGGGGGGTGGCGTTCCAGAAGGCGCCGGTGCCGGCGTAGGTGTCGAGGAACACGCGGACGGCGTCCCGGTCCTGCGCGACGATGGCCGCCGCGAGGCCGGATGTCTCGTTGTTGGCGATGGTGGCGGCGTCCGCGGCGTCGGCGGCCCTGGCCACGGTGACGGTCGCCTCATGACCGGTGTCCAGCGCCCATTCGTGCCCGAGCGGGTGCCGGTGCGGCGGCAGCGACGCGGCGACGCCGAGCCCGTCCAGCAGCGCGGTCACCTCGGGCAGCAGCGCCTCCCAGATCCGCTGGTCCACCAGCAGCAGGTTCAGGCGGTTGCAGACGCCGAGCCGGTCGAGGCTGGTCTCGATGAGCCGGGCCGCCCGCTGCCGGTCCGCAGAGGCGTCGATGTAGATGACCGCGCCACCGTCCGCGTGAGCCAGCGTCCGCACCCCGCGGCGGGCGCCCGCGAAGGCCAGCGCCCGGGTGCTCGCACCGCTGCCGCGCAGGATGACCAGCGGAATCAGCCCGGGCTCGCCGACCAGCGCGTATGCGGCCGCCTGCCCGGGTACGCGGACGAGCTGGATCGCGGCGGGGTCGAGGCCCACGTCGGCCAGGGCCGGGCCGACGACCTCATCGGCGAGGGCGATCGCGGACCGGAGCGCCGCCGATCCCGTGCGCAGAACCCCGGCGTTCCGCGACTTGATGAGCTGGGAAGCGATATCGGCCACCACGTTCGGCCGGGCCTCGAAGTTGGCCCCGATCACCCCGACCGGCCGGCGGCGCTCCTGCGCGATCAGGTCACCCGGCAGCTCGCGGACGAACCGGCTGACCGGCTCGGCCGGCACGTCGGCCAGCGCCAGCAACTGGTCGGCCATCGCCTTCAGCCGACTGTCACCCAGCCGCAGCCGGTCCATCAGCGCGCCGGTCAGCCCGGCCGCGTCCGCGGCCCGCATGTCCTCCTCGTTCGCCGCGCCGATCACTTCGGCGCAGCGCCCCAGCCGGTCCGCCATCGCGCGCAGCGCACCGCTGATGGCGTCCTCGGGCGCGCTGGCCAGGCTCGCCGCGGCGCGGTGGGCCGCCTCCGCGGCCGCCCGGACGGCCGCGACCGCCTCCGGATCGGACGGGAACTCCACGCCCCCGGTCTGGGCCGAAGCCGGCCCGGTGGCACCCTCGCCTGTCATCGCCGTCATTCCCTTCGCCTCCCGCCCCCCATCATCCCAGCCTCCGTTCCCCCCGTGGCCAGGTTGCCGCGCAGCGGGGGCGCGTCGAGGCCGCAGTGAAGCGCACGCGGCGCCGGCTGTCCCGGTTCGGCCGGCCGGAGCCGCTCGCGGGGCGGATTGCGGATCGTGGCGAAAGCCAGGAGGCCACCCGCGGCGCAGGCGATGGCCGAGATGAGCACCGCATTCTGGAATCCCTGCGACAGCTCGGCGGGATGCAGGTAGCTGTCCCCGGTGATCCCGGCTGCCACCGGGAGCACGGCCACCGCGATCAGACCGGCCGCGCGCGCCACGTCGTTGTTGACCGCCGAGGCGACGCCGGAGTGGTCGGCGGGTACGGCGGACATCGCGGTCGAGGTGAGCGGGGCCACGTTGATGGCCAGCCCGAACCCGAACACCAGAACGGCGGGCAGTACGTCGGTCACGTAACTGCCCGAACCGGTGGCCCGCATGAACAGCAGCAGCCCGGCGGCGATGACGATGGGGCCGACCGACATCTGAAGACGCGGCCCGATCCTGGCCGCCAGCGCCCCGGAACGCGCCGACAGGGCCAGCATGATCACGGTCACCGGCAGCAGCGCGGCCCCGGAGGCGAGCGGGCTGTACCCGGCCGTCTCCTGCAGGACGGTCGGCAGCAGGAACAGCGTGCCGCCCAGCGCCCCGTAGACGACGAACGTGACCGCGTTGGCGGCGGAGAACTGCCGCGACGAGAACACCCCGAGCGGCAGCATCGGATTGGCCCGGCGGCTCTCGATGACGATGAATGCGGCCAGCAGGACGGCGCCCCCCAGCAGCGACGACAAGACGGGCGCGGACGACCAGCCCTGTCCCGAGGCGGCGATGAGCCCGTAGGTGATCCCGACCAGCGCCCCGGTGATCGAGACGGCCCCGGGCACATCCAGCGGGCCCGGGTCGCCTGGCGCCCGCGACTCGGGTACGTGCCGGACGGCCATGGCGACGACCGCCGCGGCGACCGGCAGGTTGATGAAGAACACCAGGCGCCACGACACGGCGCTGATCAGCCAGCCGCCCACGAACGGCCCCACTGCGGTGGCCAGGCCGCCGAGCCCTGACCAGGCGCCGATCGCCCTGGAGCGGTCCTCTTCGACGAAGGAGGCCTGCAAGATGGCCAGGCTGCCCGGTGTCAGCAGCGCGGCCCCGACCCCCTGCAGCGCGCGGGCCAGGATAAGCGTGGTGGCGTCCGGAGCTATCCCGCACAACAGCGACGCGAGGGCGAACCAGATGGTGCCGATGACGAAGACCCGGCGCCGTCCGTAACGGTCGCCCAGCGTCCCGCCGAGCAGGAGCAGGCCAGCCAGGGAGAGCGTGTAGGCGTCGACCACCCACTGCAGGGTGGCGACGTCCACGTGGAAGTCCCGCCCGATCGCGGGAAGCGCGATCCCGACCACCGTGGCGTCGAGTGACGCGATGCCGGAGCCGAGCACCGTGGCGGCCAGCACCCAGCGCCCGATCCGGCTGGCGTAGCGAAGTGCCGGCTGCCCGGTGGGCGGGGCCGCCGGGCTAGCCACCAGCAACTCGTGAACCGGGGCGGCCGGGATGGCAGGCGGCACTCACAGCCCCAGTATGCGCCGGTGGCACCCCGCTACCGCGAGGGCCGCCGCTGAGAGGCTAAACCGGCGCCGCAGGGCCACCCCCCGGGCCACCAGCGCACGGCCGCGGGCCCCGGGCCGCGTCACCCGCGGTTTCCGGCCCGCGGCCATGCCCGGGGCGGCGGGCTCGCGTGTTGGCCCGTGTCGCCAGGATCGAGCCGGCCAGGATGAGCACGAACGAGCCCACGATCGACGCGGTCAGCGGCTCCCCCAGCACGACCACGCCGAGCGCGACCGCCACCGCAGGGTTCACGTAGGTGATCACCGTCGCCCGTGCCGCGCCGACCTCGGCGATGAGCCGGAAGTACACGACAAAGGCCGCCGCCGTGCAGATGGCCCCCAGCCCCGCCAGTGACGCAATGACCTGCGCCGAGGGAATCGAGCGGGGCCAGGTCGCGGCGGCGGCCGGCGCGTAGGCGAGCGCCGCCATGCCCAGGCAGACGGTGTTGACCGCCGCGGCTGGTACATCGGCCAGCTTGCGGTTGGCGATGATCGGGCCGATGGCGTAGCCGAGCGCGGTCAGTAGCACCGCGCCGACCGACAGCGCATCCCCCTTGGCCGTGTCGGGGCCGGCCAGCAGCGCCACTCCGCCGAATCCGATGATCAGCCCCGCCCAGCGCACCGCCGTCAGGCGGTCCCGGCCGCCGCCGGTCAGCCAGGCCACGACCGCCCCGATGATCGGCACGGCGGCGACGAGCAGTCCGCTCGTGGAACTGGACAGGCGCCGCTCCGCGCTGGACAGCAAGGCGAACGGGCCGATGATCTCGATGACAGTGAAGGCGATGAGCCACCGCCAGTGACCGCGCAGCGCACCGAACTCACGGCGGCGCAACGAGATGGGCAGGAGCAGCAGGGAACCCAGCGTCACTCTGGTGAAGACGAGCACGGGCACCGAGACGCCGCCGTCCGCGACCTTGATCAGCAGGTACGGGATGCCCCAGATGATGCTCATCACCGCGAACAGCACCCAGCCGCGTCGGCTCACCGGCACGCTCCCTCCGCCGCCGCCGCTCCCGCCTGGTTCGCAGTCCGAGCCGGCCGCTGCTGCGCAGTTCCGGCCGGAGCGGGGAGACGACGCTGGCCGCCTGCTGGCGGATACCAGCGGGCGGCCAGAGCTTACGGCGGGTCTGCCGTCAGCGGACAATCAATTCTTTACAGACCCACGCACACCGCGACCGACAGGATCGTGACGCAGTTCCCGCCGCCTGCGCTCCCCGATCCCGAGCCGCCAGACCCAGAACCGCCCGACCCGGAGCTGTCACCGGACCCCGATCCCGATCCGGTGCCGGAACCGGAGCTGCCGGCAGATCCAGAGCTGCCGGGAACCGCGCTGGCCGATCCGGAACTTCCCCCGGAACCGGAACTGCCGCTCGCCACTGGGCCGCCCGAACCCGCGCCGCCAGAGCCCGAGGTCCCCCCGGACCCCGAGGAAACCGACGACCCGGTGGACTGCGGGGAACCGGAGGAGCCCGCCGGGCTGGTCCCGGTGCCAGCCGACGTGGATCCGGTGCCCGCGGCCTGGCTCGCCGACGATCCCGTCGGCCCGGCCCCGGATACCTGGGCGCTGGGCGGCAGCCCCCCGGACCCGGCAGCGGATATCCCGGGGGACGAAAGCTGCCGTACGGCCAGGCGGCCCGGCCCCGTGTCCATCCGCGATGCCCCGCCCCGGCTCCCGCCCGGCGACGTGAGGCCCTGGCTCACCGGCGCGGACGTCACCGGCACGGGAGTCACGCCGCCCACGACGGGTTCCTGGCCAGATGACCGCGGTGCCGCCGGCAGGACATGAATAGACACCGTGGCCATCAGGACGAAAATGACCGCCGCGACCGAAAAAAACACCACCGGGAGCGTGCTCCCCGCCGGGTGAAGCCGGACCACGGCCGCACACGTGCGGGCCGCGGCCTTCATCCGGTCCAGGGCCAGCGCGACCGTCAGTTTCCCGGACGGCACCTGCGGGCCATGACCCATCCGGCCGCTGTGCCGTATCCGCCGCAGTGCGGCCCGGCGCTGCTCGGGCGTCAGCCCAGGCAGAAGCGAAATGACCGTATTCCTGCCCTTGGCCTCCGCGAATGCGTGTAATCCGGGCGAAAGGTCACGATAAACGATCTTGATCACGAGCCGACCTCTTACTACGTGTCATATCCATTGGCAGATGAATGCACGCCCCCCCACGAGGCGTTCGCGCTAAGGAATATAACACGGCGGATTGCCTTCTTCGGGACCAAGATATTAACTGCCGAAGCCCGCGGCGGCCGGTTTATCCCCTTTCGCGCCGATAAGCCAGTTAGCCATCGGCGTGAGCGCCACGGCGGGACCATCGTCGTCGCCACAACGTCGGCGTCGGGGCCATCGTGGCCGCTGGAGCGTGCGCCCTCGGTGCACCGCGCGGGGCGGACCGGATCTGCGGGGAGCTACGCTCCGTAGGGTGATCTCCGCCGAGCCGTCCGCCGCGTCCCGCCTGCGCGGGCGGGCCGCTGACGCGCACCGCGGGCTGGCCTTGCGCTGGGCCTTGCTGGTCGCGCTGGGCGGCGGGCTGACCCTGGCCGCGGCCTTCCCGCCGGTCGGTATCTGGCCGCTCGCCGCGGCCGGCCCGGCGCTGCTCACCGTGGCGCTGGCGGGCCGGACCCTGCGCAGCTCGTTCGTGGTCGGGCTGGTCTTCGGCGTCGCGTTCTTCTTCCTGATGCTCTCCTGGGTGCTGAACGTCGCATGGTACGCATGGGTCGGGCTGGCGGGCGGGGAGGCGGTCATCTTCGGCGTGCTGGCGGTCGGCCAGCGGTTGCTGCTCCGGCTGCCCGGCTGGCCGGTCACCGTCGCGGGCTGGTGGGTCGCCGCGGAAGCGCTGCGGGACCGCTGGCCGTGGGGCGGTTTCCCGTGGGGCCGGCTGGCGATGAGCCAGGCTTCCGCGCCCACCGCGGGCTGGGCCGCGGTGGGCGGCGCGCCGCTGCTGACATTCCTCGTCGCCCTCGCCGGGGGGACGCTGGCCTGGCTGATCCTCGTGTCCCTCGGCCGGCCCGGGCTCTCCCGCCGGCTCGCCGGCCCGGTCCTGACGGTGTCGGCGGCGGCGGGACTGGCCGCGGCCGGGGCGGCGCTGCCGGTCGATCCGGCGTCCGGCGGCCCGACGGCCGTGGTCGCCGCCGTGCAGGGAAACGTGCCGCACGCCCGTGACCTGCCGCAACTGCTGAACAACAGCATGGTGACGCGGAACCACGCTCAGGCCACCCGGAAGCTGGCGGCTCAGGTCACGGCGGGGCAGCGCCCCGAACCGGACATCGTGGTCTGGCCGGAGAACGCGACCGACCTGGATCCGTTCTACTACCCGGCCATCTACCAGGAAGTCTCCGGCGCGGTCAGCGCGATCGGGCGGCCCATCCTGGTCGGGGAGGTGCTGTACAACCCCCAGCGGAACGTGGGCCAGCTCTGGCTGCCGGGCCGCGGCCCCGCGGCCATCTACGCCAAGCGCCAGCTCGTCCCGTTCGGCGAGGTCATTCCCGACCGCGGCCTGCTGTCCCACATCACGTCGCTGCCGACCCTGCAGCCCGTCAACTTCACCCCGGGGCACCAGACCGTCATCTTCCGGACCGGGAAGATCAGGCTCGGCGACGTCATCTGCTACGAGATCGGGTTCGACGGGCTGGTGCGCTCGGACGTCGCGGCCGGCGCCAACCTGCTGGCGATGCAGACCAACGACGCCACCTTCGAGGTGGACGGGCAGACGGGGGAAACGCTGCAGCAGCTGGCCATGGCGCGGATCCGGGCGATCGAGTCCGACCGTGCCGTGGTGGTCGCGTCCACGATCGGGGTCAGCGCCATCGTCGCGCCGGACGGGCGGCTGATCACCCACAGCGGTACCTGGCAGCAGGCGGTGCTGGAGGCGCGGGTGCCGCTGATCACCCACCGCACCGTGGCGGACGCGGTGGGCGCGTGGCCGGAATACATCATCACCGCCCTGACCGTGGCGGCGCTCCTGGTGGCGGCGACCCGGCGCAAAGCTCTGCACTCCGTCTGATCAGCCCGGCTGCATGACCGGAAAGGTAGCCTGGGCACGGCCGAGGGCCGGAACGTGCGGGCAGGGAGGATCACCGTGCAGGGCAGCGAGGGCACGCCAGCGAAGCGGGTACGGCGGCCGGCGGGCATCGCCGTCCTGGCGGCACTGGTCCTGCTGCTGGCGGCGTGCGCAACCGGGGGGCATGCCGCGAGCCAAGCCGAGAACGCGGCGAAGGCCAGGGCCGCGGCGGCCGCCGCGGATGTGAAGATCTCCCCGGCGGACGGTGTCAGGGACGCCGACCCGTCCGCCGGGATCACCGTCACCGCGGTCCACGGCACGCTGGAGAACGTGACCGTGCACACCTCCGCCGGTTCGGTGACCGGAAGCCTGAGCCCCGACGGCAAGGTCTGGCACAGCCAGTGGACGCTGGGCACCGCGCAGAGCTACACGGTGACGGCCAGCGCGAACGAGGGCAGCAGCGGCACCGTGACCAGGGCCGGCAGCTTCCGGACGCTGACGCCGGGCCAGACGTTCCACACCGAGATCTTCGAAGGCGACAACCAGACATACGGGGTCGGCATGCCGATCATGCTGACCTTCAGCCAGCCGATCATCAACCGGGCGGCGGTCGAGCGCTCCCTGCAGCTGAGGACCTCCAACCCGGTGGTGGGCGCGTGGTACTGGGACGACAGCGAGCACCTCGACTTCCGGCCGCGGAACTACTGGCCGGCGAACACGCAGGTGAGCCTCACCGGACACCTGAACGGGGTGGAAGGGGCCCGCGGGATGTACGCCACCGCCGACCTGACGCAGAGTTTCACCATCGGCGCATCGGTGATCGCGGTGGCGAGCACGACGGATCACAGCACGCAGATCTACTACAACGGCGAGCTCCGCTACGACTGGCCGATCAGCACGGGCAAGGCCAGCACGGCCACCCCGAACGGCACTTACCTGACCATCGAGAAGGAAAACCCGGTCCGCATGATCGGCGGCACGCCGGGCACCGCAGGCTATTACAACGAGCTGGTCCCCTGGTCGGTGCGGTTCACCTTCAGCGGCGACTACTACCACGACGCCCCCTGGTCGGTGGGCGACCAGGGCAGCAGCAACGTCAGCCACGGCTGCGTCAACCTCTCCCCGGCCGACGCCGAGACGTACTACAACCTGGCCGTGCCGGGCGATCCGATCACCATCACCAACAGCACCAAGGCCGGGAAGTGGGACGACGGCTGGACCGAATGGTTCCTGACCTGGACGCGGCTGCTGAAGGGGAGCGCCCTGGGCCAGGCGGTCAAGGCGGGCCCGGCCGGGAGTACCTTCGTGGACCCGTCGTCGCTGCCCGCCCCCACCGGCACGACCCCGCTCAGCGGGCCGTCCCCGGGCAACTACTACGCCGCCGCGTAACGTTATGGCGCCCCCGGGAGATCCCGGGGGCGCCATAACGACGAGGGGTGGCCCGCCGGCCAGGCCCATCGGCTGGCCGGCGGCAACCGCGGATCAGGCCCCGGAGGGGTCCTGCTCCTGGTGGTGCGGGCGTCCCCACCGGTGCCACGGCCACGGCGCTCCGCCGCCCCCGGCGTTCTTGACCTTCTGCGCGGTGGTGTTGAGGGTCGCCGCGACGGCCGCGCCGCTCCCGTCCAGGGTCACCGTGACGGGGTTGACCAGGCCGAAGTTCTGGCAGTTCAGGTTGGTGAACGACATCGCGAGCCGGTTGGCCATGAACGTGAACAGGTTATTGCCCACGTCCGGGACCGGGGAGGCGTCTGTGGCCAGCAGGTCATGGTTCCTGGCCAGGAAGGCGCTCTGCAGGTTGGCCATGTTCAGGCAGTAGTTCGCCGGGCTGTCGGCCTGGTCGTTCCACCACGTGACCGGCTGCTGCCCGACCTCGGCGCGGTAGAGGTTGGTCTTGGCCACGCTGAACTTGTCGTTGACCAGCACCATCTCGTCGTTCTCCGGGACCAGCGCCACCGGGGCGGCCTGGCTCTTGGCCGCCTGCAGCTCGCCCAGAGCCTGCGAGGTGCCCATCGCCCCGCGCTGGGACAGGTCCGGCGCCTCCAGCGGCTTACAGCCCAGGGTCGGGTCGACGAAGGCGTCGAGCAGCAGGTTGTCGCTGCCGTTGTTGATCTTCTGCGCGCCGGCCAGTGCATTCTCGTTGGCCAGGTTGTCCTGGGCGGTCTGGCCGTTGCCGGTCAGCAGGTACGTCGAGGTCACGTTGTCGCTCTGGTCCTGGTCCACGATCATGAAGGACCGGGTGGACGGGCAGGCCTGTCCCGTCTTGGGTGACCGGCCGAGGGAGGGGACCTTGAGCCTGCCGATCCACTCATCCCAGGAGGCCGTTGCGAAGAAGCGGGTGCCGTTGCAGAAGGACACCTGGCCGAAGATCGAACCGTTCAGGCCATCCGTGCAGTTCCCTTCCCGCAGCGCGCGCGGCGTCGCGCCGACCTGGGTCAGGTTGGTTCCGTTGAACCCGAAGTCGATGGTGACCACGGCGTTCCTCGGCAGGCGGGGCACGACCGGGCTCGCGGCGGGCTGCGTGCCCTTGGTGATCACCAGCGGCTCGTACACCGACAGCCGGCCGGTGGCCGGGTCGAGGATCGTCGCCTGCACGAACGCGCCCAGGTTGGCAAAGTTCGCCATCGTGCACCCGGAGTCCTGCGGCGAGGCGCCGTTGGCCCCGGTGAGCTGGTACGGCGTGGCCAGGCCCGCGGCGGTCAGCGGGTTCGCCGGGACGACGATGTCACAGCTATCGTTGGCGGCCGCCGTGGCAGGCGCGGTCGCCGTGTCCGTCGGGCTCTGCGAGGCACTGGCCGAAGGGCTCGCCGAGGGCGACGCCGTCGCCAGACCTGCTGCCTGCTGAATGGCCGTGTGCTGCGGTCCACCCGAAAGGGCCAGCATGACGCCCAGCGTCAGGCCCAGCGCCATCGGGATGGCCAGCGGGACCGCCAGGCGCGCCGCGCGACTGCGCGGCCGATGCCATGCGGACCGGCGCCCGGTTGGCATGTATTCCACCTCCATGTGGCCTCTGAAGCTCTCGGTGGATCACCGTAGACCTACAGATCAGCCGACATGTAGCAAATCCGAAAGATCTGCTGATTGTCCGTTTTCAGCCGGAGTAGGGCCGAAAGTCGCATGCAACTTATTACGGACTTCTTACGCCGCAGTTCAGCGGCGTGATCGCAGCGAGATAGCTCCGTGATAGACGTTCCCGGCCTGGCCACGCGGCCTTCCGGCGCCTTTCCGGCACGATCTGTTATCCGCCGGATAACGGTTCGTGACCAGATTCCGGCGCGAGGCCACCAGACGGCCGCCCCCGGTAAATGAATTCCGGAAATGGCTTCCAGCCCTCTGCGGGCCATTCGCCGCCACCCCGCCGACCCGCCACGCCGCGCCGGCCTGCCGGCCCGCCGGGCCGGCTGGAGCCGGCGGCCCGGCTGGAGCCGGCGGCCCGGCTGGAGCCGGCGGCCCGGTCGGCCCTCCGGTCGGCGGCCCGGTCGGCGGCCCGGCGGAGTGGCGCAGCACATGCATGACATACGGGCAGCCGGGGCACGCTGGTGACATCGACCGCAAAGCCCGGAGGTTGTTGCCAGATGCGAAGGAATCGGCCGACGCACACCGGCGGGGGATATAACCTTTGGGCACAGCGCGCCGGTATCGACCTGGCGCAGCAGCCCGCCAGGCACCTGTTCCCCCAACCAGTCACATCGGCCCCGGCATGCCCAGGGGCGGTTTCACCGCACCCATGACACCCGGCCCGTGGAACTGTGTCGTAAACGTTACTGATTTTTGATGTACTCAGCGTTTGGCTAAGGGAGCGAGGAGAAGGCGCCGTGTCCTATCCGGATTGGTTCCGCCGCCTGGCATCGGGACAGGGAGCTGGCCGCCCGCGGACGAGGAAGTCCGTGCTGATCACGGCCGTATCGGCGGCGCTCATCGTCATCGCTGGCGTCGCCATCCTGCTCGTCGCGCCGGGGAAGATCACGCTGCGCACGACGTCGGTCGCGGCCTCCCGCCAAGCCGGGCCGGGCAAAGGGGCCACGCCGGCCCCCGCGCTTCAGATGACGTCCGTCACACCGGGGTCCAACTCGCACAGTGTCAACGGGACCAGCCCGATCGAGGTCGGGTTCTCGGCGCCGCTGGCGGAGAACTCGCCGCTGCCCCAGCTGTCGCCCTTGGTGGCCGGTTCCTGGAAGGTCGACGGTACCTCGGCGACCTTCACGCCCGCCGCCGGGTTCCCCGGAGACACCGCGGTGACGCTCACCGTCCCGGCCGGCTCATCCGGGATGCGTTCGGCGGCCGGGGCCAGGGCGGGTGCGGGCGGCTACCTGGCGTCGGGCTTCACCCGGAAGTTCACCACCGCCCCGTACTCCACCCTCCGGCTGGAGCAACTGCTGGCTCAGCTGGGCTACCTACCGCTGACCTGGACGCCGAGCGGGACCGCGATCCAGCCCTCGGACACGGCCGGCCAGGTGGCCGCCGCGTACAACCCGCCCCCGGGGAGCTTCAGCTGGCAGAGCGGCTACCCCTCGGTGCTGCACAGCCTCTGGTCGGAAGGCTCGGGCAACCTCATCGTCACCGGCGCGATCAGGGCCTTCCAGTCGGAGCAGGGCCTGACGATGGACGGCGTCGCAGGGCCGGAGTTCTGGTCCTACCTGCTCAAGGCGGTCGCCGCCGGGCACGGCAACGGCAACGGGTACACCTACGCGCTCGCCAGCAAGTCCCTCCCCGAGACGCTGACCATCTGGCACGACGGCCGGGAGGTGCTGCGGACCCCCGCCAACACCGGCATCCCGGCGGCGCCGACCGCGGACGGGACCTTCCCGGTCTACGAGCGGCTGCCGTTCCAGATCATGCAGGGCACCAACCCCGACGGCAGCAAATACGCCGACCCGGTGTCCTGGGTCTCGTACTTCGACGGTGGCGACGCCGTGCACTACTTCGCCCGCGGTTCCTACGGCTGGCCGCAGAGCCTCGGCTGCGTGGAACTGCCCCAGAGCTCTGCCGAGACCGCGTACAGGTACCTGAGCTACGGGAGCCTGGTCACGGTCGCCGGCTGAGCGCGGTCGCCAGCTCGACCCGGGTGCCGGCTGGGTGGCAGGCGGTCACCGGCTGACGGCGGCGGGCACCGGCGCCAGGCTCGACGCCGTCGCCTCGTCCAGCTCGTCCAGCTCGGCGGGGGCGCCCAGGGTAGCGGCCAGCGTCATCGCGAACCGGGTGACGGGCGCCTGACGCGCGACCCGGGCGGCCTCGGCCAGGGTGTCCACGTCCACGAGCTCGGGGGTCATGTGGATGCGCAGCCCCGCCTGGATCAGCCGGACCAGCTGGGCCCGCCCGGTGAACGGCTCCGACATGGGGACGCCGAGCGTCAGGCCGGGATCGGGCCGACGCAGGCCCAGCATCCAGAACCCGCCGTCCTCGGCCGGCCCGAACACGGCGTCCGCCATGGTGCGGGCCAGCGGCTCGGCGGCCGCCTCGAGCAGGCCGGCCGTCACCTGCGGGGTGTCCATGCCGATCAACACGATCGGCACCGGGAGGGCCGTGTAGGTGTCCCACATCGCGGCGGCGATGCGCTCATCGAGCCCGCCGCCGCGCTGCGAGATCACGTCGAAGCCGTCCGGCAGCCAGGGGCCGGGCTCGCCGGCCAGGGCGAGGACCCGGCGGATGACCCGGGTGCGGCGCACCGTCTCCAGCGTGTCGGCCAGCGCGGCCTCGGCCAGCGCGGCGGCCTCGCGGGGGGTGAACGGCGGCGTGAGCCTGGTCTTGACCCGGCCCGGAACCGGCTCCTTGGCCAGCACGAGCACCTGCGCCGCGAGATCGGTCATGATGCCAGCACCTTGCGCATGTCCCGGACGGTCCGCATCGTACCCCCGACGGTGCCGGTCACCTTCGACTTCCCGGTGCGGGGGTGGTACGGCACGTCGCGCTCGCTGACCCGCCAGCCCGCCTCCGCGGCCCGGACGACGGTCTCCAGCGGGTAGCCGAACCGGCGGTCCGAGATCGGCAGGGCGAGCAGCGCCGCACGGTGCGCGGCACGCATCGGGCCGATGTCCCGGACGGCCACCCCGGACCGGCGCCGCAGCGCCGCCGCGACCACGATGTTGCCGAGGCGCGCGTGGGCCGGCCACGCGCCCGCGCCCTGAGGCCGCCGACGGCCGAGGGCCAGATCGGCCAGGCCGCCGCGGACCAGATCCGAGACGATGGGCAGGTCCGCGGGATCCAGCGACCCGTCGGCGTCCATGAAGCACACAACGTCGTTCTTGGCAGCATCGAGCCCGGCGTGGCAGGCCGCGCCGTAGCCCCGCTGCGGCACGTGCACCACGGTCGCCCCGTGGTCCGCGGCGATCGTCGGGGAGCCGTCGGTGGAGCCGTTGTCCGCCACGATCGGCCGGTAGCCGGACGGCATTCTCGACAGCAGCCAGGGCAGGGCGCCCGCCTCGTTGAGGCACGGCAGGACGACATCGATCTCCATGGCCGCGACACTACGTCCGCGCCGGCCGGCTAACAGGACAAAAGCCCTTACGAAGCGGTGACGCCGCGCCCGCACCGGCGGGCGGCGGGCCGCCTCTTACGGACTGGTGACGGGGACGCGGACCCGGCTCCGCCGCCCGCGCCGCATGGTTGGCTCCTGTCATGCGGGTACTGGTCACCGGCGCGGCCGGGTTCATCGGGTCACATATTCTGGAGGCCGCACGCGACCTCGGTTACGAGGTGCGCGGCTTTGACTCGCTGACGCCTGCCGTGCACGACGGGATGCCCCGTTACATCCCCGCTGACGTGGACATGGTCGTCGCCGACGTCCGCGACGCCGACGCGGTCGGCCGCGCCCTGGCCGGTGTCGACGTGGTGTGCCACCAGGCCGCGCTGGTCGGTCTCGGGGTCGACCTGTCGGATCTGCCCGGCTACTGCGACGTCAACGTGACCGGCACGGCCACGCTGCTGAACGCCATGGGCCGGGCCGGCGTCCAGCGACTGGTGCTCGCGTCCTCCATGGTGGTGTACGGCGAGGGTGCCTACGACTGCGCCCGGCACGGCCGTGTCCGGCCCGCCCCGCGTGCGGGGGCGGACCTGGCCGCGGGGCAGTTCGAGCCGCGCTGCCCGCTGTGCGCCGACGCGCTGGTCACCGCGACCGTCACCGAGGACGCACCGATGGATCCGCGCAACGCGTATGCAGCCAGCAAGCTCGCGCAGGAGCATCTGGCCGCCACGTGGGCCCGCCTCACCGGGGGCCGTTCGGTCGCCTTGCGCTACCACAACGTGTACGGCCCGAGGATGCCACGGGACACGCCGTACTCCGGGGTGGCCGCCATCTTCCGGTCCGCGCTGGAGAACGGCGTCCCGCCCAGGGTGTTCGAAGACGGCCGCCAGCAGCGGGACTTCGTGCACGTCTGCGACGTGGCCGCGGCCAACCTGCTCGCGCTGGCCGCGTCGGCGGACGGCCCGGCGGGCAGCGCGCTCAGCTACAACGTCGCGAGCGGCCATCCGCACACGGTCGGTGAGATGGCGGCGGCGCTGGCGAGTGAATTCGGCGGCGGTCTGGTGCCGGAGATCACCGGGGGGTTCCGGCTCGGTGACGTCCGGCACATCGTGGCTTCCCCGGCCGCCGCCGAGCACGGCCTTGGATTCCGGGCGCAGGTCGGGTTCAGCGCGGGCATCGGCGAGTTTGCCCAGGCCCCGCTGCGCGAGCCCGCCCGCGTGCCGGTCACGCTGGTCTAGCGCCGGGGCCCTCACGCTTGACGTCGCCCCGGCGCTCCGGCCCGCGCCGGGGGCAAGGCCCTGCCTCCCAGGGCCGCACCGAGGTCACGGCCCATGATCGTGGCGGGGTTTTAGGGCCAACCGCGGGAAAAAGGCCCCCAAAACACCCCAACCGGGGTGTACACCACCCCCCCCCCCCCCCGGG
>Ga0335085_10007901_pt1 | contig 16342 bp, 6 predicted proteins | sample Lox_Sample_45_FD_206712 | JGI IMG/M metagenome (GOLD analysis project Ga0335085, IMG submission 206712) | Soil microbial communities from Loxahatchee National Wildlife Refuge, Florida, United States - Lox_Sample_4.5 | ecosystem: Environmental > Terrestrial > Soil > Wetlands | place: USA: Florida...
GATGTTTGCATGCTGTCCAGCAGCCCGGTAAAGATTGAAAACACCTTTTCGGCTTCTATCTCGGTCATATCGAACCTTTTAAGAATAACCTCGCGGTCGTCAAACTACGCGTCAGGCATTCTAACAGGGTGGAAAAACTTTGGGGAGTGAACCGGGGCCTACGGGAGTATCAGCAATTGGGTAGTGCGATGTTTGCCGCGCACCGTTACAACCACGTAATGAAGCTGATCGGAAGAAAAATGAGGATTTTAGACCTTCACATCCTCACTGCCGCTGTAAGCTGTTCACCCCTTGGAAAAAGGGGATATTGGAGGTAGAACTACACCCTCCAATCCGCCAAAAGGAGATATTAAATGAGTACTAAATGGACTGTGGTCATCTTGGTCGGTATTGCCTTGGGGGGCGGCCCCCTTTGCGCCGAGAACACCATGCCCAAGGGCATGGACAAAGCCTCCCAAATTCACTTTCCCAAAACCACTAAAAACGGGAAGGACGGCAAGGGCGGTAAGGGCGGCAAAGGTGTCAATGATGGCAAAGGCAATCCCGATGGCAAGGATGGTAAGAACGGTAAGGGCAGCAAGGGCGCCAATGACGGCAAAGGCAACCCTGGCGGCAAGGATGGTAAGAACGGTAAGGGCGGCAAGGGCGCCAATGATGGCAAAGGCAACCCCGACGGCAAGGATGGTAAGAACGGTAAGGGCAGCAAGGGCGCCAATGACGGCAAAGGCAAACCCGGCGGCAAGGATGGTAAGAACGGTAAGGGCGGCAAAAGCGGCTCCAAGGGCAATGGCGGCACCACCGCCCAGGACGATTGGGATCAGACCGGCTCAAACAGCAGCGGGGTAAGCCAAACCCAGAATAAGGGCGGCAAGACTGCCGCGGACGACTGGGAAAGCCACTAAACCCGGTATTGTCCCCGGCGTTCAGGCTTCGCCCTATTGGAAAATCAACAGTTTGGCGGTGAAGTGCTTTCCGTTGACGGTCACGATCACATAATAAAGTCCGTCGGCCAGGGGTGGTTCCCGCTGGAGTAGGGGTGGTCGTGGGACCGCCGGTAAAGGCGGCCCCGTCGGTGGAGAACAGTATCGTCTCTGTCACCGTAATACCTGGGGCCACCCTTTCCGAGACTGGACCACTATCGTCTTTCGGCGGAAAAACCTACCCCAGTATCAGGATCTTACCGATGGTGGAGCTGGTCTGGCCGTTCGACTGGATCGTCACCTTGAGGATGTAAATCCCATTGGCCAGTCCCATTCCCCTCAAATCCTTCTCGTTCCAATAAACCTCGTGCTGTCCTGAAGTTCCATAGGCCCCGCCGGAGAGGGTTTGGCTCCAGATCATCCTCCCCGCAAGGGTATAGATGCCCAGGGTGATTGTGGCGTTGGGGTCGACCATCAGGGGGTTGTTGGCGTCCAGCGTGGAAGCGCTCACCCCCGTCGCGGACCCGTTGACGGTGAACGACAGGGTCGTTCCGGTTCCCGTCGAGGGGTTCGGAAAGGCCAGCGCACTGGAGACCTTGAGGGCCGCAGTTGCCCCCACCGGTTCCTGGCCCCAGACCAAGCTTCCGTTGTTATACCCGGTTACGTTGTTCGCGTTCTGGTAGCTGGTATTGGCCGCGAAGCTCCAGTCGTTGGACTGGGTCATATTGCTCCAGTCGCTCTTGTTGAACCGACTCTGGATTTGGATCACACCCCCGGGCGCCAGGACGATGTTCCCGGTGAAGCTGTATTGGACATAGTCAGTCTGGCCTCCCATGCTGGTGGGCACCACCGCAACATGCACGTTAGACCCTTCGTAGGTTCCCGAGGGAATGAGTCCGGCCCAGTCCACCCAGGCCTGCAAGCCTTGGGTCGTGCAGTCGCAGTTGAACCAGTAGCGGACCGTCACGTTGTTCAGGTTTAGGGGCCCGGAACCCGTGTTGACCACCTGCAGGAAAGGATGGGGACTGTTGGTGGTACTCGAAGTCACCCCGCTCAAGAGCTGTACCCTGAAACTGCCGCTGGCCACCACGGTGGTCGGCGTGAACGTGGCGGTGGGTGGGAGCGGCGTCAGGGTGAATGTGGCCGTGGGAGGCACTGGTGTGAAAGTCCGTGTTGCCGTTGGCGGTACCGCAGTAAAGGTCGCGGTCGGCGGCACGGGGGTAAAAGTGCTCGTGGCCGTCGGAGGCATCGGGGTATTCGTGGCCGTGGGCGGAACAGGCGTGTTGGTGGCCGTAGGTGGCACCGGTGTATTCGTCGCCGTCGGGGGCACAGGAGTCAGGGTGAACGTCGACGTAGGCGGAACCGCCGTAAAGGTGCTGGTCGGCGGAGCCGGAGTAAAGGTGTCGGTCGGAGGCGCCGGGGTGTCGGTGGCCGTGGGCGGTGCCGGCGTATTGGTCAAAGTCGGCGGGGCCGGGGTATGGGTGGCCGTAGGCGGCACAAGTGTATTCGTCGCCGTGGGCGGCACGGGGCTGTTGGTGAACGTGGCGGTAGCCGAGTTTGTCGGCGTCAACGTCCACGTGGCCGTTGGAGGAATCGCCGTGAAGGTTGGAGTCGGTGGCACAGCCGTGTTCGTTTTGGTCGACGTGGCGGTGAGCGTAGGCGTGCTGGTAGCCGTACTGGTGGCCGTCGGCGGCACCGGCGTATTGGTCTTGGTCGAGGTGGCGGTGGACGTAGCGGTGCTTGTAGCCGTATTCGTGAAGGTTGAAGTCGGCGTATTTGTCCGCGTAAAAGTTGGTGTGGCCGGCTGCGGAATGACCTGCAGGGCCTCGACAACCGCGTTCGTATCCGTACTGGTCCCTCCCGTGAAGGTGATCGTGATCACCCCGTTCACCGGCGAGATGTTGTTGAACACCTTGTCGTCCGCGGTGTTGGCCCCCACTTGGGCATACACATCCATGTTCGACAAAACCGTTGTTCCGTTGACAGAGACGTTAAAAACCCTCGCTCCCGTCGAGTCATCGCCCGAATAGGTTTCGGCGAATTTCAGGGTGACCTGATAGCTGCCGGCGGGGACATTGAAGCTATAGCTAAAGGTGCCATAGCGCTGGGTGTCATAAAGGGTCGAATCGGAAGTCCCGGTGATGGTCCCACCGCTGGCCACGGTGGTGCCGCCGTTGAAGTTCTCATCCGCGGCCCAAACGTTGCCCAGGGTATCGGTATAAGCCGGCCCCCCGGCGTTGACCCGCCATGTGGAGGAAACAATCGGCGTTGGGGTCGCCGTCAGGGTAGCCGTTGGGACCGGCGTGCCGCCGCCCGCTGAGGCCACGAAACTCACCACACTCTGAGCTGGCAGGGTATAGGAAAATTTTCCCCCGCTGACGGCTACCGCCGTCTGCTGCGCCAGGTTCAGGGACGAGGACGTGACCCAGGGATAGACTGTGGAGACGTTCAGGTCGCTGTAGTTGAAGGTTACGTTCGGGCTGGAGCCGGTATTGCCGTTGATGGCCACGATCACGACTTTGCCATCGGTGGAGCTGTAGTAGGCGGACACCGAAACTCCCGACGAGGGCACCTCGGTGGCGCCGATGCGCACATAACCCGGACGGATGAACTTGCTGTAATTGCCGATCGTGTAGAGCCGCTTGGTGGGGTTGCCCGAGTTGTCGCAGAGGCCCTCGTCGTCGGTCCCGGTTGGGACGAGCCACCAGTAGCAATAGGCGTTGAAGTTGTGGTCCACGATGCAGTTGTGAAGCTGGCCGGCGTAGAAAACGCCGCTGTCGATGTTGTTGTCGCTGGTTTTTTCCGAGGTTTCGGTACACCAGGATTCAACCGCGTGGCCGGCCGTAGTGGAGTAGCTGGAGGGTATGGTATTGGGACCGCCGCCGTAGAGGTGCATCCCGACAACCCTCACGTATTTCGCCGCGTTCGAGTCTCCCATGGCGGTGTTGGCCCCGGTCAGGTTGTCCGCAAAGGATTCGGGGATCATCACGATGTTGTTGAAGCCGGCGGCATTGAGGTCCGGGCCCAGGTAATTCGCGACGAAGGAATCGATGGCCGAGGGCGACCAAAGGCAGGCGTCATAGCTGGGGTCGTAGTCCGGTTCGTTCTGGACCGAAATCGCGTAGGGCGTGAAGCCGTAGGTGTTTTTACAAGCCGTGGCGAAGCTGGTGAGGTAGGCTGCGTAATTAGCGTAATTCCCGGTGTTGAGCTGGTTGCTGTTGGAACCGGGGTTGAAGTTGTCGCTTCCGGTGTTGTTGCCGGAGGTGCTGTTGTTGTTCTTCCATTTGGCCGGCGGGCTCCAGGGACTGGCGAAGACCCTGACCTTATTATTGATGGCCAGCGCTTGGGTCGCGAAGGCGCATTGGGAACCCCAGTTGCCGTTGCCGGAGTCGTCAATGCCGAGGCGGAGGATGGAAAGGCCGGCATGGCCGTTCACCTGGCTGGCGGGCGGCTGGCTTGAATCGTCCGCCCAGAAGGTGTTCGCCAGGGAGGACGAGAAGGAGTTGTCCCATTGGCTGGACGCGCCGAAACCCGAGATGGTTTGATAAGTGGTGCCGGATGTGACCGTCACGTTTTGCGCCCAGATGGCGGGGGCTAAACCCAAAACCCCAAGAGCCAAAATAAGGGCCCTCATTTTTTTCAAGGACATTGGAACCACCTCCGAATTTGGATACGGCGGACCGAAAAGAAACAGAAATCAATTTCACTCGGTATCCGCGGAGCCTTTTGAACTCCAGCCTCTCTTCACATGGCACCCCTGCCAAAACGGCTATTCAAAGGGACATGAAAAGCGCTTTCAAATGGCCTATTGCTTAAAATGAAAGATACAGGTGGAGGAGTCCGCTCACAACAGGGGAAAGTAAATGAACGGCCATAATTCGTCATATGCGTTGACTTTTATTTCATGCGATGCCAGGCATCCAACAAGGATCTTTCTCGTTCAACTCAATGGGATTTTTTACGGAATTCCTCAGGAGTACATCCGGTTTTTCGGCGAAAAAACCGGTTAAAGTGCGAAGCGGATTTGAACCCGCACGATTGAGCGACCTGGAAAACAGGCAGGCTTCCGGTTTTCAAAAGTCGCTTCGCTTCTTCCATCCTTAAATTCTGGAGATAGGTCTCAAGACCGACCCCCGTGGTTTTTTTGAAATGGCGGCTGAGGGTAGCGACCGAGATCTTCACCAGCTTCGCGATTTTTTTGGCCCTCAGGGGCTCCCGGAAATGTTGGTCCAAATAATCCCGGACGCCTTCCATGGAGATGACAGTCTTCAGCGCCCCGCCGCCTTGGGCCAGGAACAAAAGTTTTTCCAAGGCGTCTTTAAAGGATAGGATCATTTCCTGCGTGGTACCGGCTTTTTCCAGGGAGAGGACCAGGTTTTCATGCAACCGGGATGCTTCCTCTTTCCCCCCGAAAAGCCTTTTCTCAACCGCGTCTTTCATCTGGATCAACCCGTACTGCAAATGCCATCGGATTTCCTCGGGGTCATGCATGGAAAGGGTGAGCACTTGGTTCAAGAATCCGTCCAGGGTGGCCCCCAAGTCGGCGAAGGAGGCCGTTTCGACCAGGCGTTTTAATTTTTCCAACAGGCGCATGATTTCCAGTATGCCCGCGGATTTTTGGGCATGAACCGAACTGAAAAAAACGACTTTTTTCCCCTCCTCCCGGCCCAAATGAAGGCCCAGTAACGCCTGGCGGTAGGATTCTTTCAACGGTTCCCCCGGCGCGACCGTCTCACCGATCCCCACCAGGGCCGCCCCCCCCAATTCCTCCGTCGCGAAATCATGGATGCGCTCAGCGATTTCCATGATTTGCCTGCGGCGCTGGGGCCGGCTTTGGGAGGGATCGGCCGAGGTGACGAAAACCGCCCCGTAGTTCTCCAGCTTCCCTCCTACGGTTTGGGGGAGGGTCTGCGCGAAATGAAAACTCCGGCGCTGGAAACGGTAAATTCGCAGCATGTCCGCGACGGCGTCATGTCTTCCTCGGCCGGCACCCACGGGAATGGCCGTGATCACGGTGGTGGGAACCCGGCTGAGGCCAATTTCGAACCGAACCCATGGCATTTCCTGGACAGCCAGGTTCCATATGGGCGCGGTCTGCCGCGTGGGAAGTCCCAGTGCCCAGTCCATGAAATAGCTGTGGGGCATTTGTTTTGAGAATACCTGAGTCAATAATTCCGCCCATCGCCGAAAGGCTTCAGGCTTGTTTTGATCGGCCAAAACACCGGCGTACAACTCCAAGGCTTCCCGGTAAGCCAGGAGCGTGGGGCCTTCCAGCACGGGTGTCTCCAGCATCACGCGTACGAATTGCTGGAATTCGCCGTTTTCGGGCGAGGCGGTTTGGCCGGTTAGGCGGCCCCAACTCTCCCGCAGCAGGGGGTATGTCACTTCCCGGTCGGCGAAAGCGCCCGATAAGATGGTTCCAAAACTTTTTCCTTTACGGCGGATCGGCATGAAAATGTCATAAAAACCCAGCGTCTCCAGCAGCAGCGGCCGGCCTTTTCCCATCGCCCTTTCATAATCGGGGTCAAAGAGTCTGTCCCAATTGAATTTAAAATTATATTTCTTCTCGAAATCAAATAAGGAGGCAGCCCGTTGATGGTAGTGAACGGCAAGCCATTCGATGAGCCCGCGGTCGGAAGGGATTATATTCCAAAACCCTTTCAAGGGGCTTGGGGATTTTAAGGTCTCGCGATGCCATGGTTTTAGGGGAATCCCCTTTCGAAAAAAAACGGATCGTATTTCGTGGCCGTGCGGGCGAGGAATGGAAAATTGGTTTTTGAAAGGGTCCGGGATGGAAAAGGCATGGGTTCATCTTACAGGATGGGGCAAATCGGGCCAAAGCCCTCTTGAGGCGGTTTTAACTAACGGAGGATCAGCATTTTGGCGATAGGGTGTTTGCCGTTGACGGTCACGACCACGTAATAGAGCTCGTCGGCCAGGGGCGGTTCAATGGGTCGGTCAGGGTGCCTTCACGACTGTTCCCGGTGTAATTTGGGGGAAGTTTTCGTTGAACACATGCGGAAGGAAAAAGTTAAGATTTGAACCTGAACAGCCTAGCTACCGGCATAGACTATGGACAACACGGTTCAAATGGTTTGAAATTTTTTCCTGAATTTTTGCGGTGGAAGGCCGGTTTTCGCCCCAAAAAGTTTGACGAAATAGGAATAGGATTTAAACCCGCAGTCTTTTCCAATCCGGTAAACCGGAAGGTTGCTGTTCCGAAGCAGCCGTTTGGCTTCTTCCAGGCGCCGGTTTTGGAGGTAAGGTTCCAATCCGACCCCGGCCGACTTTTTGAAATAGCGGCTGAAGGTGGAAACCGAGATCCCCGCCATCCTGGCCAGCCGTTTGATCCGTAGGGGTTCACGGAAGTGGTCGTCCACGAAGTCGTGGATCTTTCCAATGGAATTCCTCCGGGAATAAGCGCTCTTCCTTTCGGTGCGTTCGGTCAATTGGGCCAAAGCCCGGTGAAAAGACAGGACCATTTCCTGGGTGGTGGCGGCTTTGTCCAAATCCAGTGCCATATCCGAATAGATTTCTTTGGCTTCTTTCTCATTCCAACCGGCCCGCCGGTGAACAGTGTCCGTTAACTGCATCAGGGCATAGTGGAGGTGCCAACGGATTTCTTCCGGGTTGTGGAGCGAAAAACGGAGCACCTGCTTCAGGTAGCCGTCCCGGAGTATCTCGATATTGGACAATGACGCCGCCGAAAATTGCCTGGTCAGGATGGATAAAAGCTTGTGGAGTTCCGCCAAGTTCCCCGACCCCTTTTCCCCGCCTTTCTCATAGGTCACTATTTCACGGCCCGATTCCCTGCCCAAATGGAGCGCCAACACGGCCTGTCGGAAAGACTCGCCCAAAGTTATGCCGGGAGCAACGGTCTCACCGATACCCACTAAGGCGGGACCGCCTAATTCCTTGACCGCGAATTGGTGAATTTTTTCGGCGATTTCCTCGATTTTTCTCCGGCGCTGGATCCGGTTGAGGGCCGGGTCGGCTGATGTGACAAACACCACCCCATAATTTTCGAGTTTTCCTCCTACGGTTTCCGGAAAGGTTTTGGATAAAAGGAAACATTTTCTTTGGAATCGGTAAATCCTTACCGCCGCCGCCAGGGGATCCAGGGGTTTACCAACCGTCCTAGGGATGGCCGCGATAACGGTGGTGGGCACCCGGGTCATTCCCATCTCCTCCCGGAACCAATCCCACCCCTCAATTTCACGGCTCCAGGCCGGCACGGACTCGGAAGTCGGCAGGTCCAGCGCCCAATTCAGGAAAAAACTGTGGGGAAGTTTTTGGGGGAAAACTTTTTTCAGGAGATGGTTCAACCGGTCCCGGATGGGGCTCAGCTCCTTTTCCCCTACCAGGAGTTGGGCGAAAAGTTCCAGGGTCTCCTGGTAGGCCTCTTGCGACGGCTCGTCCAGGACGGGCATATCCAAGAGGGTCCGTGTGAGTTCCTGGAAATCGGCGCTGGAAGTCGATACTTCTCTTTTTGTCAAACCCTTCCAACAAGCCTTGATATCCGATTCCGTCAATTCGTGGTCCGCGAAAGCCCCGGCGATTAAGAAGCCTAATACTTTCTTTTTCTTGAAAATAGGAACAACCATGTCCCGAAAGCCCAAGTAAGAGCCGCAAACCGTCTTGAGGGTTTTCTTGGACTGATTAACGCAAGCTTCCAAGTATTTTCCCTTGGGGGCCAGGTTGCTGTATTTTTTTTCCAGCTCGAAAAACGAAGAGGTTCGGATTCTCCGGTTCAGGCTCCGCCAAGTGCTGGGAAGCGAGGGTCCGACTAAGAAACAATTCAAATCGACGTAATAATGGATGATGCCGTAAAAGGGATCGAAGCTTTTGAAAGCCTCGAAAACGTTTGCGGCGTTCAGGTTCTTTGAGTTGGAAGGCATGAGGGCATTTTATAAGATTCTTGTTTCAACCGTGGCCCGAAAGGGAAAAAACCCGGGTTCTTTCCCTTTCGGTATCCGCAATGACCTTCGATTATTTCAAGATCACGACTTTCGAAAATGCCGTGCTCGTTTGGCCTTGGGATTTCACCACGGCCGCCACGATGTAAAGACCGTTCGCCAGATTCGCTCCTGACAAGTCCTTTTCATTCCAATAAACCGTGTGGTTCCCTGAGGATCCGAAAGAAGAATCAGGCAAGGCCGTGGACCAGATCAACCGGCCCTCGAGGGTGTAAACCTTGAGGGTAATCTGCGCGGAGGGGTCCACTTCGGTGGAGTTTCCTGACAGGTCCTTGGCTTTGACGCTGGCGGAAGCCCCGCTGCCGTTGCCGGTGAGGGAAACCGACAGGTTGACTCCGTTGCCCGTGGAGGGGTTGGGATAGGCCAGCACGCTGGCCGCCTTCAAGGCCGAGGAAGCGGCGGAGGGTTCCTGGCCCCAAACCAGTGACCCATTTAAGTATCCCGTGATGTGGGTCCATGGGGTGAAGCCGGTGTAGGCCGCGAAACTCCAGTCGTTGTCCTGCAGCATGTTGCTCCAGTCGCTCTTGTTGAACCGGCTTTGAACCTGGATGATTTGGCCGGGCTGCAGCACAAGGTTTCCCGTGAACTTGTAGCTCACGTAATCGGTCTGGCCTCCAAGGCTCGTGGGAACGGCTGTAGCGACGACATCCCCGGTAACGGATGTTCCGGCGGGCAATAAGCCCGCCCAGTCCACCCAGGTCTGGATGCTTTGGGTCGTACAGTCGCAGTTGAACCAATACCGCACTTCCACGTTGTTCAAGTTCAAGGGTCCCGTTCCCGTGTTGACCACCTCGATCTGGGGATGGGTGCTGTTGGTGGAATCGCTGGTAACTCCCGCCAGGAAATACAGCGTCAGGGCTCCCGAACCTGAGGGGGTTGGCGTCAAAGTGAAGGTTGCGGTCGGCGGTAGGGGAGTATGGGTGAATGTCGCCGTCGGTGGAACTAAGGTAAAGGTAGGCGTTGGCGGTACCGTCGTACGGGTGAAGGTAGCTGTTGGCGGCACGGGCGTATTCGTGGCCGTAGGTGGAATCGGGGTCACCGTGAAGATCGCCGTCGGAGGAACCACCGTGAAGGTGTTGGTCGGCGGAATGGGCGTATTCGTCACCGTTGGCGGCAAGGGTGTATTGGTCATAGTGGGAGGAACCGGACTGTGGGTGTTCGTCGCCGTCGGAAGCAAAGGGGTGTCGGTCGATGTCGGGGGCAAAGAAGTGCTCGTGGAGGTCGGCGGTACCGGTGTGTCGGTCCTCGTGACCGTGAAAGTGAAAGTTATAGTGGGAGGTAGTGGTGTATTAGTCCTCGTCGAGGTCGCCGTGTTGGTGGAAGTTGAAGTGAAGGTTGGTGGTACAGGAGTGTTGGTATGGGTCGCTGTCGGTGGTACAGGTGTGTTCGTGGTCGTAAAGGTTGCGGTCGGCGGCACCGGCGTATTGGTGCGAGTAGCGGTTAAAGTAAAGGTCGCAGTAGGAGGTACCGGGGTATTGGTCTTTGTCGCTGTGGGTGGAACGGGGGTGTTCGTACGCGTCAAAGTGGCCGTTGGAGGCACCGGTGTATTGGTGTGGGTGGGCGTGGGGTTGGATCCGTTACCCGGTGGAATGACCAGGAGCAGCATCTCATTGGGTTGCAGGTTGATGGTGAAGTTTGACCCTGTGGCTTGGGCCACTCCCGCGATGGAAGCCAAATTGGCGGGCGAGGGATTGGAGTTTCCGTTAATCTGAAGGCCGGGTGCTTCCTGCGGGGCGCCGGTGGAGGACGACCCGGAAGGCAGCATCACCCAGGCTTGTCCCGTAGAGGCCGGGTTAAATCCCGTCAACGAAATGGTCGCGGTCTGGCTGCTGGTGGGATGGTTGTTCACCACAAAAAGAGTCAGGTTGCCCGAGGCGTCCTTGGCAGCGTAGGACCGGACTGTGGCCGCGCTGCTGGAGCAATTCACCATGGTGGTCCCGAATTTTCCCGATAACATCGGGTACACGTAATAGTTGGGGAAAGGAACGTCGGTGCTGGTGTTGATGAAGCCAAAATCGGGGCTTCCACCGTTCTTGGTGGCCCAGAGATTACAGCCGATCCATCCATTTTTGGCCGATTCCATCATCCATTGGGAACAGAAAAGGGCGTTGACATACTCGTTCATCAGGATGCTGAGCCCGTTGTTGATGTTGAATTCGTCGTTGTAATACTTGATCTGGCCGACGTAGGAACTGCCCATGTACTGGGAAACAATGGCGTCCAGGCTGCTTTTAGCGCTGGCAGGCAGGTTGAGGTTGGCCAGGGAACTGGCGTCCACGGAGGAACCCGTGCCGGAAGGCCCGGGGTATTGGTGGATGATGAGGTAGTCGGGGACGATGCCCGCGTTCTTGCAGGCGGTCAGCACGTCCGGGGTCCAATTGTTGTAATCGCCCGCGCCCGGCGAGGCCACCGCCCCGACGAGGATGGTGGGATCGGCCGCCTTCATGGCTTTGTAATAATCCACGAATTCCTGGCCGTAGGTGGCGCCGTTGGTGTTGCCTTGTTCCCAACTCCCGTAATCCTCGTTACCCACGTCCCAATATTTCGCCTTGGCCGAGCCCGAATTGGTCAGGTTCCAGGTAACCCAAGCCGCCGCCAGGCTGACCGCCTGGGCGTGGGTATTCTGCACGCCGCACCAGTTTCCACTGAAGTTCACGATAGGGTGCATCTGTCCCCCGAATTTCTGGAGGAACGAAATATATTGGGACGTGGTGACGTCGTAGCTGGCCTGGCACTGGATGTCGTTCCAATTGAGGATATCGGCCCAGGAACCTCCCGGCCAGCGGATGTTGCGGCTTCCCGAAACCTGCATGGCCGTTGTGTAAGTGGAATCGGAGCCGTTATTGGTTCCTACCCACGGGGCCATATTGTTGCCATAAATTTCGGGTGGAACGGTGCTGATGACCGAGGAAGCGTTCACGGTGATGTTGGTTTGGGCGTAAAGCGCGGAAAGATTCGCCCCCGACATCAGGATCGCCGAGCCCAAAAGGCTGATTTTGAGAATTTTCATTTTCCCGCCCCCTTTCTAAACCCCTGGAAACCGACCCGACCAAATTTTGGACAACGGAGGGGAGGCATCCCCTCGGGCATGCCGCGGATGGAAGGGGCCCAAATAATGCCCGTTGTTTTCCCCTCCATTAACCGCGGCACACTTAGTGCTTCCTCTTCTCTATTTCAAGATCACGACTTTTGAAAACGCCGTGCTCGTTTGGCCTTGGGATCTCACCACAGCCGCCACGATGTAAAGACCGTTCGCCAGGTTCGCTCCCGATAAGTCCTTCTCGTCCCAATAGACGCTGTGATTTCCCGATGAACCGAAGGAGGAGGCGGGTAAGGTCGTGGACCAAATCAACCGTCCCTCGATGGTGTAAACCTTCAGGAAAATCTGCGCGGAGGGGTCCACTTCGGTGGAGTTCCCCGGCAGGTCCTTAGCCTTGACGCTGGCGGAAGCGCCCCCACCGTTACCCGAAAGGTTCACCGACAGGTTGATCCCATTGCCCGTGGAGGGGTTCGGGAAGGCGATCAGGCTTGCCGCTTTCAGGGCGGAAGAACTTCCGGAAGGTTCCTGGCCCCAGACCAGCGACCCGTCCAGGTAGCCCGTGATGTGGGTCCATGGGGTGAAGCTGGTGTAAGCCGCGAAGCTCCAGTCGTTGTCCTGCAGCATGTTGCTCCAGTCGCTCTTGTTGAACCGACTTTGGATCTGGATCATCTGGCCGGGCTGCAATACCAGGTTCCCCGTGAACTTGTAGCTCACGTAATTCGTCTGGCCTCCCAGGCTGGTGGGTTGGACTGTAGCCTGCACGTCAGTGGTGGCGGTCGTCCCCGCCGGCAGTAAACCCGCCCAATCCACCCAGACCTGCTCCGTTTGGTTGGTGCAGTCGCAATTGAACCAATAACGAACTTCCACGTTGTTCAGGTTCAAGGGCCCCGTTCCCGTGTTCACCACTTCGATTTGGGGATGGGGGCTGTTGGTGGAATCACTGGTGACCCCCGCCAAGAAATACAGCGTCAAGGATCCCGAACCCAGGGAAACGGGAGTTGGAGTGAGGGTAAAGGTGGCCGTAGGCGGTACCGGCGTATCTGTTTCGGTTGGAGGAATTGGAGTGCGGGTGGAAGTCGCTGTGGGGGGTATGGGTGTCGGGGTAAAGGTGGGTGTCGCCGGAACCGGAGTATCCGTGGCCGTAGGCGGAACAGGAGTAACCGTAAAGGTTGCCGTTGGCGGCACAGGGCTGTTCGTTCCCGTCGCGGTTGGAGGCACCGGTGTATTCGTCCGCGTGGACGTGAAAGTGAAGGTCGCCGTCGACGTAGCCGACGACGTGTTAGTTGCTGTCGGCGTAAACGTCGGCGTGGGCGGTACAGGAGTATCCGTCCTTGTCGAGGTGGCCGTATTGGTCGGAGTTGAGGTGGACGTGGAAGTCGGCGGCACGGGCGTGTTGGTATGGGTAAAGGTCGCCGTCGGGGGTACCGGAGTGTTGGTCTTGGTGGGCGTCACCGAACCAGAGGCCGTGTAACCGGTCATTTCCAACCGAACGTAGTCGTACTCGAAACCCTGGCCTAGGCTGGCACCGCCGGTCGGTCGCATGGCGATGTTGATCGTGTTCAAACCCGCCTTCAGGCTCGAGGCGGGGAAGTTCAAATAAGCGTCGCCCCAGGCCCCATTCGAACCCAAGCGCAAGGGCGTATCGAAACTATGGTTGGGCGGGACGAAACCATTGGACGAGTTGGCGATGGCTGTGTAGTTCCCATCCGTAGAGCCCATGACCGTGCCGGTTTGGACGACTCCGTTGATCGTAAGGATGCAGGCCCCGCTGTTGACGGCCGCGAAGGCGATGTAAAGCCGGGCGGTTTGAGAGGCCGAGGGCGCCGAGGCAAGGTTGAAATAAATGGTGGACGATGACCCGGTAAAACCGGAACCGCTGGCGACCGTGGGTTGGACATAGTCCCAGTCGGTGGCGTAGTTGCTGTTCCCCACCACGAAGCTGACCCCGTTGGGGTATTGGCTCGTGTAGCCCATAAAGGCGCCCCAGGCGGATGGCGTGTCGAACGGCGACCCGCCTGCGTAGCCGGGTAATACGCCGGTATAAGGCGTGATGTTGTGCTCCCCGTTGTTGAATTTGTTGGAATTCCGGTTCGGATAGCCGATCTCCCACACGGTGGGTCCCTCCCGCAGGGGCGTCCAAATCACAGTGCCCAGGTTCAATGGGCCCGCGGCTACGGTGATGTTGGCCTTCTCGAAGGTGCCGGCCGCCCCTGGGCCGAAAGCCCAAAGGTTATAGGTACCGGGCAAAACATTGGGGATGGTGAAGGCTCCATTGGCTCCGGTCGTGACCCAGAACTGGCAGGTCAAGTACTGCTGTTGGAAGTCGATGCCGTTATCCACGGGTGCCAGCCCGATCCACATGCTCGCGGGCGAGGCGTTCGGGTTATAAACGTCGTTGATGGCGAAGGTTCCGCTCACCGTGCCGCGGGCGCTGGCCTGGGGATAGGCCGAGCCGGTCATGCCGGCCACCGGCTGGGGGTTGAACCAGGTGTAGGGCCAGGCCGCCTGCTCCGCCGCCGCTTGGGCCTGGGCGTCCGCCCACAGAACTTGGGCCTTCAGGGAAACGGGATCGCTGGCGGAACCGTTGTATTTGTTGGCGTAAACAAAGGCCGGACCGAAAGTTTTAGAGGAGAAGGTTCCGGCGGGCTGATCGCCCTCGGAACCGAAACCGTAATGCCCGCCCCCGAACATATTGAGCAAGGTGTTGCCGATATGCTCCGTAAGCTCCCGGTGCATGGGACCACCGTCCTCAAACTCGTGACTCGGAAGTGTTTGCCAGATGCCGTAGGGCTGGGTGGAGGAAGCCCATCCCCAAACATTGAGTTGTCCCAGCGGATCACTGTAGGCGTATTTGCATTCGGTGAGACCGTTATAGATGCCGCTGGTCCATTGGGTCACTTCCTTGGGCGCCCCCGGAACGGCGATGGACGAGTCACTGGGGGATGCCATCTGACGGAAGCGGTAGGGATCCACCGCCAGCCAATCGAAAATGGAACCCACATAGACGTTCGTACGCAATTCGGCGCCGGAATAGTCGGCATAGCTGGCCTGGTGGGTGAGGATGAGCGTGTCGTAAAACCCCTGTTGGCCGCGGTTCAGGTCGAAATAAGCCGCCGCGTCCATGGGACTGCCGGTCTGTTGGAGCCACACCTCCGCCTGGTTGCCGCCGTTGTTCGCCGGGTTCACCGTCAGGGTATAGGTGGGATTATTGAAGGTGGGCCCGCCGGAGCCGTCGAAATAAAAGTGCCCCCCGCCGCTTCCTCCCGCCAGGAGGTTCGTGCCGTTATAGGTGAAATTCGTGATATTGGCATTAGCGGTGTCGATGGTGAAAGAAACGATGCCGTTGGAGAGGGTAACGTTAGTGCCGCTTTGGGTCACGGTCACGTTGGGTCCGGTGCCAGTTCCCCCGCCGGCAACATTGGCGCGGGATACCACGGTGGGCAGTAAAGCCAGCAAGAAGATCATGACCGTCTTCGGAATATTTAACTTTGCCTTTTTCATTCGGCACCCCTTCCCAAAAATTGATTGTTCACTCCCTGACTTTCAGTCCGGGGAGCCTTTCGCTTGTAATGATTTAATGGTTATTTTTTACTCTTGGGTTTTTCCGATGCCCAATGGATCGGACGAGGAGAAAGAGTAATTCCAAACAAAGGGGCGAACAACGCCCTTTTAATTTCATATTTGTTCTTGTCGTTAAGTTACTTGTCTTTTATTTCAGTCTTTGAAAAAAGCAGGCTCTTGGTGGAAATTTTCTCGTTTAACAATTTTGGAATTTTCGGGGATTTTTTATGGGGAAGGCCTGTTTTTTTTAGTTCGACTGGCCAAGGAAGGGAAGTTTGTGTGAATATCCAAATAACGCTCGATTAAAAGAATTCGAGCCCGAGGAATGAGGCAGAAAAATTATGTTCGAAGACTAAGAGGAGAAAATATTTACCGAAGAATGAGGAGTTTGGCGGTGGAATGCTTGCCGTTGACGGTCACCACCACGTAATAGAGCCCGTCGGCCAGGGGGTGGCCGAAGGAATCCGTCAAAGGCAGGTTGATGGTTGTTCCAGAAGCAACAGCCTGGAAAGTTTGGTCGAATACCTTCCGGAAGCTAAGGGTGTAGATTTCGATCCTCACATCCGCATCTCCGCTATAAGCCGGCGGCAGGATGTTCACGCTGGGGCCCGTCACAGGGTTGGGATAAAGCACCACTTGCGTATTGCCCGCCGGAGTGGGGGTAATGGTGAGGGTCCGTGTTGAAGTGGGCGTGGAAGTGGCTCCTGAAACCGACACTGTGGCCCCCGGAACCGGCAGGCCGCTGAATAACGCCGCCTGGCCGTTAGTGCCCGCAGCCCCCGTCAGGCTAAAGCTGTAGGTGCCGTTGGCCCCTGTCCCGAAATTAGCCCCCACCGTATAAGTTA